>Ga0058701_10000297_pt1 | contig 39692 bp, 44 predicted proteins | sample AgamicOrMae_FD_97039 | JGI IMG/M metagenome (GOLD analysis project Ga0058701, IMG submission 97039) | Agave microbial communities from Guanajuato, Mexico - Or.Ma.e | ecosystem: Host-associated > Plants > Phyllosphere > Phylloplane/Leaf | place: Guanajuato, Mexico | collected 2012-06-04
ACTCTACTCTAAGATCAACTGACAGAAGATGAGGAGTGCTCTCCAGCGGACTTCTTTTTATAGCTGAATCGGAGCAAAACAATGCTACCATGGGTAGATGGAGATTGTTCCCAGAACCTGGAATCTGTCTCAGTCAATCAGAAGATCCTGCAAACAGGATTGACCGAGCTCCAGCCGTGTCCTACGTTGAACATCTCTGCATTAAACCACCTGATGCGCTCCGTTTGGTTGTGTCAACAATACGACGGAGCGCATCAACTAACCAATCTAATCTTGTTTGTTTTCGTTTTCACTTTACACGGGCCAGTTAGTGAGCATAATCAACACATTTGTGGCCAATATCAATAGGAAAAGTTGGGTGCCGACAACGTTATATACACGAAAACAAACATCAAGCAGCCAGTAAGCTCTGAAAGAGCTCTAGCTAGATATAGCTCAAGCACCCTCAGCTACCAATTGCCGAGTTCCAGATAACTAAGAGACAATATAGCAGCTGCTGCATAAATAAGGCGACTGTCTTTATTATTTTCCATCACACTCTTTTTATTGCCCCGCTGGTGTGCGCCACCTATGCGCAAACCGTCACTTGTGGGCTGCATAGCCCTATGGCACCGCAACGCCACAGTCAATACGACTCATTAAAAATTTCACTGGAAAACGAAAGGCGCTCTGATCAATCAGGATGAATGTGATATCTGTTCGGATGAGTGATTCGGATCCATTCGGCTCAGCCAGCTGATAAATCAGTTTTATTTTGTAGTTCGCTGCCTCAGTTCTGCTAGCATCTGTTTAGAGACTCAAGGATTTGATGCAACTGAGAGGCTTGGGCCTGAATCTTAGGTCGGGCAAGTTCGTCTTGATTTGTTTCGTAAAATTGACCCCGCGGTCGGCAGAAAAGTGTTTCGAAGAGGGGCCAATTCTTTCAGACCATGGTTCGTTGCTCAGGCTCTAGGTCGGAAAACCATACATCGTGATCGTCAAGATTCACTAGATCCATTTGTCTCACAACTTGAGAGTTGAAAAGCATGGTCAAGCGGCAGGCAAGAGAGCAGACTACTTGCATAGCGGTGAGCAATGTTCACCCAATCAACAGGCGCCTGGAAGCCTGGTATGCCCGGACGTGACAAGGCGGTGCCAAGGAGTTTGAAATTCTCGCCTGCTCGATGGGGTGCATTTCCGATTTTGGCCTAATTGAATGAGAGCAAAGGAATGGGGCCAAATGCTGCCGTATCGCAAGTCGGTGCTCCCATGAGCCGACCCATGGTCCCACTTGGCCCTCTGGGAGTAGAGGGAGAGAGTAACCAGAGTAGACTGTACAATGCAAAAAAACCTCACTTTCATCTCCAATTGACTTGCACAGTTTCCACTTGGAGCACGCTAACTAGTGGCAAAGAAATTTTTTAAAAATTCTCCGCCGCCAATTTGCTTGGCCCCAAACTCTACGCTCAAAGTGTTAGGGGCACACGAGGCCACTTCTTTTGGCCTCATTTTGGGGCCGCCCGAAAGTGGGCGTTCCCAAAGGATGGAAAAACAATTGATTGGTTGCCTTTGATCGATTTGCGGTCAGGCGAAAAATAACTAACTTTTTCCTTTCCTCTTTCTTCTCATCTTCAATTGCCCCTGTCTTCTCGCAGCCAGTTCGTGGCTCTCTCTATTCCGAGGTCGAACTCTCAAATTGGTTCACCTGGTTCATTGGATTTCCAGGCTCGCAAGGGCAAAGGGTCCAAGTCTTTTTTTGCAGAATCAAAAGAGAGTAGATATCTTTCGAATTCCTTCGATTGGATGGAACTTTCTCGTTCAATATTTCTCCTCGTTGAGAGTTGGAAACAGTTTTCGGCCAGTCAAATACTCTTCTTGGGCTCGCGGGGGAGAACTAAAGAGGTTTCAAAAGGGGAAATGTTTCGGGGCAATTATTTTAGTGAGATATTTTTGCATAAAATCAGAACTGACTCGCATTCTCATGCATACTCTCTGTCATAGAATATGAAATATGATATCCGACGACAACTCGTGTAGCTGTAAGCTCGGTTAAAATGAGCACGCTCCTGGACTAGAAACTAGCATCCTGATTAACACTTGCAGCCACCAAGACCCACAAGGCACAAGTTTGCCCAAACTCACCAAGCGGCTGGTGTAGATCATTAATTGCACATTGGTTTGGGATTGGCCTCGGACTCGCCAGCCCAAAGCCGCACCACTTTGCCCCTTGGTGTGGTCTTGGTCCATTAATATGCCGTAACTTGTGCTCCTCATGCGCAGACCTGGTAGGCCATTAGGTAAACAAGATTGCAAATAGAAAAAGGAAACTTCTTGCTAATCATGGAGAGTTGCTGTTCCTGCTCTGCTCGGTCAGCTTTTCGAGCAAAAGTTGTAGGAGTGAATTTATGGCTCGACCTGATTGTCGATCAGAGGGAGAGGCTGGTAATATTTATGAATTTATAACTGTTAGCCCGCTCTAAGGGTGAGCCGGATGCTGTAATTTGTTGAGTTTGCGCCAATCAAGCTGCCCAAATGGTTGTTTATAGAGAGAGAGAGAGAGAGAGAGAGAGAGAGAGAAAAGGAACGAGCGAGCTCGTTTTGCAAGCTCTCCCTTTTAGCTCATTGGTGCTCCGAAAAACAAGTGGTCTTCTTCCGACTGGACTCTTCCACTGGCACTGCAGGCAACAGCTCGGCCAATACAATCTGGCCTGAGGATCTTAATGGTCGTATGCCCGCGGCGTTTCAGCGATTGTTGTCATCCAGCGGCGAGATGGTTATCTCTCGCCAGCACATAACAACAAATCATTTGAAATAGCCTTTCTCCTCTGGGCTCTATAATTGAAGTCTAGGAAGTCTGCAGAAGTTATGAGGACCTTAAATGCAGAGTTGGTGGCAGAGACAGTCCGATGGAGTTTGCGTCTCTTTTGGGGATCTGTTCTCCATTCGGATTGGGAAGGAAGATCCTTGCGCGATAGACAGGGACTGGCAGGTCTGTATTAGCTAATTTTGGCCTCAATTTCCTTCAAATAGAGAGTGCTCAATTTAGTTGAGCTCTCGTGGAGCTTAAAGGAGAAATGAAGAGGATTTCATACAAGGAATTAAGTTCGGAATATCGGTAGCAACAGCTGTTGGAAATTTGAGCATTGAGGGTCATGCAGTCTAGTTTAATAGGACAAAATGATGTTATGAGAGTATCTGAGGAAGCTTCTGAAAATTGTTGGACTACATTTAATTGGTTTAAATATATTTACAAAATTGGTTCTAGTCTATAATGGTTGCCCGTGAGGCAGGTCCTATTATCACACCTATTGCATTGATATTGGGCTCCTCTGTTGGAGGATTTGTGGGCGCTGCTGCGCTCAGGCCGAAGCGTTGACTGCGGCGGCCAGTTTGTTGTAGTGGAAGGAGACGCTGTTTTGGTGGGCCGCTGCTGCAGCTGCAGCGGCGGCCGCCGCAGCCGCCGACTGGTAGTGGCTCTGGTGGTGGTGGTGATGGTGGTGGGCCATCTCGGCGGCCTGGCCACCGACTGCCGCCGCCGCCGCCACCGCCTGGATGGTGTGGTGTCCGCTAGCGGCCAGCTGGGGCGTCTGGCGGGCCATCGGGTGATGGTGGTGCTGGTAGGCGGCGGCCACGGCCGCCGGGTGAGTGTGGCCAGTGGCGGCGGCCAGTTGCTGCTGCTGCTGGTGCTGCTGATGCTGGTGGTGGTGCTGGTTCTGGTGGTGGTGGTGGTGGTGGTGGCCAAAGGTGGCGGCCAGGTGATTGTGGTGCTGGTGGTGTTGGTGGTGGGCGTGCGAGGGCGACGAGGCGTAGAGGGCGGCCACCGTTTGGGCGGCGCTCTGGTGGGAGGCGTGGTGGTCTGCGTAGTGGGCGGCGGCCGCGGCGCCGCCCGACGCGTGCGCTGCATCAAGCAGCTGGTGCGGGTGGTGGGCGTGGAGCTGTTGCGTCTGGTGGGGGTTGTGCGCGTGCGGGAGTGCGTGCGCGCCGTGCTGCTGCAGGCCGTGCTGCTGCTGCTGCTGTTGCTGGTACTGCTGCTGGGCCGCAGAGTAGCTCTGGTAGTGCCGGTGGTGGTTGGCGGCCGCGGCGGCAACCTGCTGCTGGGCCGAGTGGGCGGCCGGCGACAAAGAGGCCTGGTGCTGCGAGTGCCGGTGCATCATGTGGGTGGCGTAGGCGTGGTTGGAGTAGGCCATTGCGGCGACGGCCGCCTGTTGCGACTGGTGGCCGGCGGCCGCCGCGTGGTAGCCCTGCTGGTGGGCGTCCACCTGGGGCTCCATCGAGCCGTACAGACTGGAGGCCATGGCGCTGGGCGTGGCCGAGGCGGCGTTGGACTCGGACGAGGCCGAGGAGACGGACGAGGCGGAGGAGGAGGAGCTGCCCAGACTGCCGCCGCTGCTCCAGCCGGCCGCCTGTTGCTGCTGGCCCGCCGGCTGCTGTCCGTAGTGGTGGTGCTGCGTTCCGTAGTCCATGGGACCGAGCGGGTTGAAGGTGGCCGCCACTGCCGCCTGTCTGAGCGCGGCCGCCGAGGCGCCCGCCGCAACCGCCTGCGGGTCAGACAGCGGCGAGCCCGACGAGCCGCTGGAGATGGCCGGCGAGTGCGCGTGTTTGGGCGACAATTTGGCCACCTTCAGCTTGCCGCCGCCCACTTGCTGGCTGTGTCTGGCCAACTTGCGCGTCTGTTGCGCGAGCGGCGTCTTCTCGTGGCCGGCCGGCAGCTCGGCGGCGGCGGCATTAGTGGTCGCTGGAGGCAGCTTGCTAATGATGGGCGAGCCCGCCGACTTGTTGACGGCCTGCCGGCCCGCACCCTTGGGGCCGCCGGCCGCGCGCGCGCTAATGGGCCCCGGGGCCGCCTCCTTGCGGTCGGCCACCTCGTCGGCCTGCTGCTTGGCGCCCCCACTCTCCGCCTTCACCTTGTTGCCGACAACAGCGGGCACCTCCTGCGAGTCGCTGGCGCAAATGGAGGTGGGCGTGGCGGAGCCGCAGCGGCCCAGCGCAGTGTGCGCAGCGTGCGCGTGCTCCGCCTCGGGAGCAGCACTCGCGGTGGGCGTGTCCAGCGGCGAACCCGGCTGGTAGTTGGCGTTGATCTTAGAGTGTAGCGAGTAGAACTGGTACAGCCACGCGTTTGCCCGCATCACCTGGGCCTCGCGCTCGCTCAACACCTGGTTGGTGCACACAATCACCGGCTGGCCAGCCTGCTCGCCGGCCTCCTTCACTTGCATCACCGAGTGCACCCAAATGGAGCGCGTGTGGTCCCCAAACTGGCTCATCTTGAGCAAAACAATGGTCGACCTCTCCTGTTCATTCGAGGTTATCCTTTTGTGCTTGCTCTGAGCCTCGTGGACGTAATCCTGGTCGATGAGATTGTACCAGGAGCTCGAGTGGATCTCCTGGCGCGTGCAGTTCAGGTGATACTCTCCGCTGGATTTTGGACATTTATTCAGGACATTCATTCAGGAATTCCGTTTTTCGTTGTTCCATTTTGGTGTCCATTTTGGTTTCCGTTTCGTTTAGACCATTTTCAGTTGCGGAAGTGGCGACCAGAGTTGGAAAATGGTGGAAATATTTGCAATTTTTAAGCTCTGGTTAGTGACTGCCTTTCGGTGGTGATTTTTGCTCGCTTGGGAGGCTCAAATTTTGCGCTGATCATCAGGTGTCTGTCAAGTTCAATGAACTGGAAGCGTTGCACTTTCGCTGGAGCGAGGGACTTGCTGTGGAGCTCATCTGAGCTGAGAGCCAGAGGAAGTCCTCGGCCGCTGGAGCCAAACTGGAACACTATGCACACGAGTCACGACCTGGTGGCACCGGTTTCAATGTTCAACATTCAATGGCTAGCCCCGAGGGTGAACTTTGCGGCCAACCTAAGGCTCTCCGGAGACAATTAACAGCTTTTTGTTCTAGTTCCAGCGGCCTCCACCGGCCGACCAGACAAAGTGGGCCCGGAAAGGAGGTCGTGACGGCCGATTTGTCAGGTTGACACACACAGACAGCCGACCGTCTGTGTGAGCACGCAAACGCCACGGGCCGGATCTGGGCCCCAGTCCTCGTCTGCGGTATGCCCGCACCTATAGAGCCGCGCGTGGGGAAGGCCGCCGAGTGGCCACTGTGCGCGGCTGCCCAGAGTGCAACAGACGGCCATCGGTGGCGGACACACTGGTCAACAGGACATGACAAGGCTCGCCAGAGTGCATAACGGCCCATTGCGGTTTGGTGCCAGTGGTGCTGCTGCTGCTGCTGGAGAGCGTCCCCTCGTTTCAAACAAATTGGCCGCAATTCTGCCCTAAAACAATTCCAACCACTGGTCACTGTGCCACGGCGGACATTGTGTTTGGGGGCCAAATTAATTGGATTCGAACCGAGAGGAAGCTCACGATTTCTCCATCAGCGCGCCTGGCCCACAGAGCAGCGCGGCTAAGGTGCAACTGCAGAGCCCAAAGTGCGCGCTTTCTGCATTGGCCGCCGAGTGCCAAAGCGCAGAACATCGGTCGCTCTGCAGCAGCGCGCACTTCTGGCCCGCTTTGGGTTCGCTCGCGCTCATTGGCCACTGGACACAAGCGGCCGAGGACGCGCCAGACGCCTGCCGACAGACCGATGCCACAATGTTTCCATATAGATTTCGGCCACCAATTTGCACGCCGCTCGCTTCGGCCAACACGATAATCATGCGGAAGTGCTCGGGGGCGAGCTCAGTGCTGTTCGCGGGCCCAGGAGGTTGCCGCCGAGCGCATTCTGGCCCACTTGAGCGCATTTGGACGCATTTGCAACAAACAGAACACTACCGTCCTGCTCGTTGGCGCCCGCCGACAACTGCCCGCCGGGGCCCAGTGAGAGTGCCGTCCTTGGCTGCGTTTGCGCGAGTTCGTGATCGCGCTCACTCGCCACTCGCGAGAGTAATTGCGGCCCGAGATCAAGATGCAAGCCAGCTCTGAGGAGCCGCAATGAGCATTGCAGAGCAGAGCAGAGCACAGGCCAGGACACAGCCGCTGGCCAGTTTGCGCGCCTCTTGCGGCTTAGCTCGCTCCATGTCACGACTCTCCTCCACTTTGGGCTCCTCTGCTCGCGAGTGGCCATGATTCATCCACTTTCATTCATTCACCTTCACCTTGAATTCAGTGCTCTTCTCTGGAGGCACTGAATTCGTCTGCGGGCGGCCACTCTTCTGGCCGCCCCAAAGGCCCAAAAGGATCGCACTGGCCCTTAGGTGGCCGGCAAACTGCCAGGCCACTTGTTGAGTCAACTGGCAGCGTTTAAGTTTCACCCGGCGAGCTCGATTCGGCCAAGGTGGCCTTAGCTTAGCTTGGGAGCCTCAGGAACTGCCTAAACGGGGGAGCAGGAAGAGCGAGTAGGCCCACGGGGATTTGGTGGCTCTCTTGGCGCTCTTCTGGCGCAGCCAGTTGCTTTGGCCCTTCGATGAGGCGCCAGAGGAGGCCAAAGACAAGGAACAGGATCTGGCCCGCTCTTATTAGATTGTGTCACGATCGGTGCGCCTATCAAACTGGAGCGGCTGATTGCCTGAGTGCAGGCTTGTGTGTAGGCTGCAGAGTGTGGCCCAAGTGCGTTGTGCTTCGGCCGGCAGCTGTGCGGTGCTGCGCGCCGACCTGATCCCAATGGGCCATTTGCGCGCTGCGAGTGCGAACTTTCAATCGGGCTTCCACAGGCATTGCGCACTGCTGATGTGCTGGGGAAAACAATTGCCACCAGCAGCGCGCGGGATTCGGACTGTCTGCAGCGCGCTTCTCTCGCGAGCTGCCACCTCGCCCAGTCGGCCCAGAAACCAATTGATTCCTCGCTTTCCAACTTTGGAGCTGGCCCGCCGCTCACAGTGATCACCCGCCGATTGGAAAGCAGTCCCAAAATGGGCCGCATGCTTGCCCTCCCGCCGCACAGCTCCAGGCGAGCCGGCTCTCGACGAGGACAACTGGGCGGCCGGCTCGAGTCGGTAAGCCACCCGCTCGAGGGCTAAGCTGCGGCCATCTCGAGTTGGCGCCACTCGAGGCTGCTCGGCCGGCACACTCAACGCAAGGCCAGAGAAGCAGCAGCAGGGCCGAAAGGAGTCCGAGAGGAGCGCCATTCGGCCAGCAGGCCGCCTCGTTGAGTGCGAGAGTGGCTGGTCGTCGCCGGAGCTTAGAGCTGCTTGGGGCGAGCCCTCAGCCTCAGCCTTAGCCTCAGCCGCTCGCCTCGGCTGAAGGAGGGCGGCCGATGGAGCAAACGAGGCGAGCGGGCGTTTTGTTAAAAGGAAAAGTCGTGACTTTGCTCGATTGCTGGCCCGAAAATAGACGTTCGGCTGGCAAGCTAGCCGGCCCGAAATGGGAGGCTTAGCTTCGGCGCTCCTTCGGCTTCGTTGCTTGGCCGCTGTTTCGGAGTGGCCAGCGCGGCCAGACAGACGGACAGCCGAAGAGATGGATAGATAGATAGATCAAGCGAGCGAGTAGGGGAAAGCAGAACGAGTTGGCCCATCGGGAGGCAGTCGGAGACTGTCTGCGGGTGATGGAGCTTTGCGGGCTGGTGGACACAATCGTAATCATTTAAGTGGCGGCAACTTGTTGCCGGCGCGAGTGAGCTCATAATTTGAACGCCAAGCAGAGAGAGAGAGCCTCTTTTGGAGCTTCCAGAGACTGTCTCTGGCCGGCGGGAGTTGAATGGAGAGTTGTTTGGCCAGTGGAAGAAGCAGAAGAAGAAGAAGAAGAAGAAGAAGAGGCAAGGCTTCTTTTGATGGTCGAGGCTGGAAATGAACTTTGGTCCCCTGCGTTTGGCCACAAGTTGCGAGTTGAATGCACTCGTCGCATTGGCCATCCATTATTTTCCCCCCGTTCAAATTGCGCGCCGCGCGCCTATAGAGCGCGGGCGAATGCGCGGCTCTGCGCGGAGGAGTGTCTGCGGCGGGCGCGGCCAGAGCGCAGAGTGCAGAGCGCAGTGCGCGCCCAGCGCACAACTCGCGACCCGCCGGCCTGGGACTATAATTGACTATAAAGAAAAGCCCGGCCGGCCCTAAGGAGCGGCGGCTCTAAGCTTCGAGGAGCGCCGGCTCAGAGCTTCAAGGAGGCTTAGGGCTTCAGAGCGCGCCGGAAAGCGATTTGCAATTGTTGCCCGCGCGCAGCCCGGCCACTGCCAATGGCTAATGGCTCGCCGCCTCGGCCTGCTTGAGATTTCTATCAAGCGCCAAACAATTGGCCGCCAAACAATGCCCATTCAGGACACTCTCGGACAACAATCTTGGGTGGCGACTTTGCCGCTCGGCCTTAGCTCTCGCGCACACCTAAGCGCCGGCGCCAGTCGCCCGCGAAACAAGAGCGCCGCCACAAACGAAGCCAATCAGCCGGCCGGAACTCTGTCCACGGCAACAGGCGTCACTTTGCGCCCTCGTCACTCCCCAAGAAGAGGCGACAAGCTGGTCTGGCAAGCTCGTGTGTCAGGCAAGCTTGCCAGAAGGCTGTGTCTGAAGTGGGAGCTAGAGGAGCTTAGGAGGCGCCCATTTGACGAGCACTCAGCGACGGCTCAATCGGTCCCAGTCTGTGCTGGCTTGGTGGACGCTTTTCGAGTTAGCGTCCACCAAGAAGCGAAAAAGCTCGCCAAAGAAGAACAATCGAATTCTGATGGGCAGAGAAGAGGTGTCAGAGTGATGCTTTTTTGCTTTGCAAAGTCCTTTTCTGGTCTACTTACATTGCGTCGATGTAGAGAAACTTCATGTCCATCGAGTGGATCGAGGTGAACACGTTGGTGCTGCCCTGGACGACGCACTCGCGCGTTTCCGGCATGGCGAGCGGCGTGCAGGTGGCGATGAAAACGGGCTCGTCCCTCGAGGACAGGGGCAGGTAGCCGAAGAAGTGGCCCTCGATGAGCACAATCTTCTGGTCGCCGAAGCGCATTTGTCGGCGGGCATTGCGGGACACGTTCATGCGGCACAAAGCGATGCGGGTTTCGCCGCTCACCGGCTGCTGCGCTTCGTGAACGGCGCGACTCTCGGGCTGCCCGAAGGGGTCCGGGTGGGCGTGCGTCTGCGGGCCCGTCCCGCACACTGACCTGGGCGAGCTGAGGGGCGAGTGCTGCTGCGAACTGGGAGACGCGCCCAATTCGTCCGCGCTCTCGTTCGACAGCAGCCCGCTGCGCACACTCTTCTTGTCCTGCTCCTCGATGATGTCGTACACTTCGTCCCCGTGCGACAACAGGTCCTCCTGTTCGATGTTGTTCGTGCGTGGGTGAGTTTGGTTCCCGCGGTTAGCGCGCGTGTACGAGCACGAGCCGGCCGCATTGTGTGCGATGGTTTGTTTACAAACAAATGGAAAGAGCTTGCGGTTAGCCAGTGGAATCAAGTAGAGGCTATAATTGTTGCCTTCCCATTGAAAGTTTCGACGGAAACTCGAGATACAGCTGGAGATGCAGCAGCCCAGCTCGCTGTCATCAAAACAAAGCCAATTCGATTGTTGCGTGACCCAGACGGCGGGTCCTTTTGTTTGTTTTGGGACCCAACTTCTCGCTTCGGTGGGGCCTCCATGGAGCCGGGAACAGTCCGAAGACTTCCCCCCGCCTAAACTGCGACGCAAATGGTGGCCCTCGAGGGGACTTTGAGAGAAAATCGGCTCGAATTGGGCGATTGAACTGCTTTAAGGCCGATTGAACTGCTTTAAATGACCGCTAAACGCAGTCTATAACTCCATCTGAGCTCTGCTCGACCACACTCTCTCCTCAACTGGCTCCCACTTGGACACGCCCCCTCGGTTAAAAGGTGCAAAGAAGAGGAAGAAGATTGCCTTTGGGGAGCTTGCACTGAGCTAGAGACTGGCCTCCATCTATAATAATGATAAAGAGAGTCCTGTTTGGAGAGAGACTGTGTCGGATGAGGAAGGAAGGAAGGAAGGAAGAGAGACTGTGTGGTTCGGTAGCAGAATCCTTCTGGAGCAAATTAGCAGATTCTCGTGACTTGCGCAAGATCCGGCTTGTGTCTCATCGGATGAATCTGCGCGCTCGTCCAATTTTGGTTGGCCGCAAGCTATTCTCTGTTGCTCGCTCTTGTGTTTGGAAAAGGCCGCCGCCAATGAGCAGCAGCCATTTAATGCAACGCTCGAGTGCATCCTGAAGCATCCTAAGGTCGCCCAAAGTGAGGCGCAAAAACTTTGAATGTTAATTCGAAGCGCCAACAACTGGCTCAAGGTGGAAGAGTAGTGCACTTTGTTTGTTGGCCAATTCTCCATTGGAGAGCTTTTGATCTAGCAAAAGTTTGCCCAAAAACAAGGGACGCAAAAGGCCACTTTGCTCCCGTGGGCCAAGCGGCAGTTCAATGGAGGCTTCTGGATGCAGCCAGTCACTAGCTCGACTCGAGCAGCTTCCAAGCAACTCAAGACTGCCTCTGGAACCATTTGGGAGCAAGAGCAGAGTCTGTTCTGCTTTTGTTGAGGATCTTCTGTGCAAGTTTCGACCCTCAAGCTTTTCAGTCATTCGATCTGGACGCTGACCAGAGCCAGAGAGTGGCTCTGTTTGCATGCTGGCCAGCCGATTTCGGACACTTGTTCCTGGAACTCGGGCAGGTGTTCTTGTGTCTGTTGCTTGAGCTTCTGCAGTTGTTTGCTGGGACAAAAAAGGTGCCTCCTTCTTTGCGGTTGCACAAACGAGCCAGCTTGTTGCTGGTGGACAAGACAAAAGAGGCAAGAATGGAATCAGCAGTCTGCCTCAGTGGCAAGGAAAAGAAGGAGAACGAGCTTCTGCCTTCGCCATTTTTTGGCTCCATTTTTTCCCAATCGATTCCCAGCGACTCTCATCATTAACCACTCGATGATTATGCAATTTGTGGCCTGGCAAAGAAGTGGAAATTGTGCATTTTGAGCAAGAATTTGCGATTTCGCCCCCGAGCGCAAATTGAATGCCGCCAAATGCGCTCCAATGCTGCACTCTCTGCACTCAATGCCACACCTAAGGACCGAACTGAATCGGGCCCACACGCAGCCCCAATTGCGGGGCCTCCTTCAGACTTTGCCAGCCTCAATCTTGCCGGCCGCATTGGGCCCAATTGGTGGGCTCAAACAGAAAAGGGGCGTGTCCAAGAGGTTGTTCACAGTGTCCAGGGGTTGACAATGAGCGCGTTTGAAACTCTGTTTGGGCATTTCGAGCGCAAGAAGTCGCCTGAGCTGCAAACTGGACAAGCAGGCCTAGTGGACAGTCTGTGGGCCGAGTGGCCGGAGGACAGTCTTTGGCCGCTCGTTTTCGGGCCAGTCTCACCCGGATACAATAATGACACTGCTAGCGCGCCGTCCGAACGAACTGTCGCTGGCCAGTTGTGTTATTTGGGACGAAGTTTCGAACGGAGAGCCAGAGACAGTCATGGGCAGCAGGGGGAGAAGCGGTTTGCTTTGGGCAGATTAAATTACAGTTTGCGTTTGAGGCCATTGTGTGCCTCTGGCGAAGAGAAACGGGCAACAAAGTGGCCGCAAGTTGAGGAGAAGAAATGCCTCGAAAATGTTCAAAAATGTTCAAAGAGGTGAACATTGGTCGCAACAAGACGCATTGGTCTGCAGACGGTCTGCACAACAACAACAACCGCACTCTTTGCGCGCATTGTTGCTGCTGTTGTTTGCAGCGCCCAAAATGAAAAAGTGTGTCTCAGCTTAGCTTCAGTCGCCGAGATTTGGCCACAAAGCAGAGGCGTAATGGAAAATTCGAGATCCGTTTCGAAGAGATGCCAATGCGAAGCGTTCGAGAGCAGAAAGTGGACTTTGTGCTGGGCCCATGCGAGCGAGCTTTGCATTTTCCGCCTTCGAAGGGGCCACGCTTTCCGGTGCCATCGCGAGGTGGGCGCCGAAGCTAAGGATTGGCAGCCAGAGGAGGAGGCTGTTTGTTCTCGTTGGATTCTCGTTTTTATTCTCCCCTTTTGGCGCATCATAAGCTCAGGAAAAGGAGCGCCGAAAGCAAACAAGCGCCCGAACGAGCTGCAGCTAAGCGGCCCTACATGCTGAGGCAGCACAGAAAGTGGCCAATGCAAATGTGGTGCCGCAGTGCAAATGTCTGGCCGAGCGTTGGGCAAGAAATATGGATCATTAGCTCATTACCCGCTTCTCTGGCTCCTCTCCTTCAACTAGAAGAGAAGGCCGCAGAAAAGAGCCAGGTGAGATTTTTCAGCAAGCTCTCTCAGCCTTTTCGGCCTTTTCGGCGGCTCGCAGGGGGCCACTTGCGGCCAGCTCGCTCGGACTGTGGAGGGCAAGGCTGGAAAGACAACGAGAAGAGAGAGAGATACCAATCATAATGGATTCAAGCCTGTGGGCCGAGCGTGTGAACAGGAGGAGCTGGCCGGCCGAATGGAAACTCTTTTTCCCTTTGTGTTCCTCCTGTTACATAATCATCGATCCCTTCGAGCAACAGGCGGCCGGCCAGGCACAAAGGGCGGCCAAGCGGCGGCTCTTTGAGTCTCCTCGGCCATAATAGAGGATCTCTTGGACTCGCTTGGGGCTGCAGTGCGGCCGGCGCACTGCAGCAGACTGACTGCCGCAGGGAGACTAGTCTGCAGTGTGCCAGCCTTGCTGGCTGCAGTGCACCTTAGCTGCGGCCGCAATGCATTGTGGCCGCGCACTTGTTTGCCTTGCTTGCTGCGTGCGCCAATTTGCTCGCCCGCTCGCTGCACCTTAGCTGCGGCGCACTGGGCGCCACTTGTGGCCAGCCGCAGGACACAAAACGCCAATGGGCGACGTTTTGTTGCCCCCACCACACACTCTCCTGTGGGCAAACAATGCCGCCCAACGGCCAACACTGCAACTCACACGAGACGCACGAGGCCAAAGGGGCAGCCAGCCCTCAAGCCAAATTGATTCCCTCGGACAAATGATGGGCGTGACCGGCTGGTGTGGCCAGTGCTTGGCCGAGGGAAAGTGGCCAGCCTGGAGGTGGACCCTTGCGGATTGTAGACTCTTCCACTCAAAGGTGGAAGAGAGACTCTCTTGCTCTCCATCTCTTGCCTTCGGTGCTCCCAATTGCCCCTGCGCCCAACATTTCAGCACACCCACTTTGCTCACCTGTCGTCCAGCGGGCCTGGCAGTGTGCTCACCGTTTGGGCGGCCGCCCAAATTGAGCCGTCGGATAACAAGCAGCCGGCCTTTGATGATGATAACAAGCGCAGTGATGGCAATAATAAGCGCATTATTGTCTTGGCCAGCTGACTTATTGGCCGCCGGCACGCCACTTGGCTGCAACTTGCAGCCTCCAGCCGCCGCTCAGACTTGGGCTTGGGGCCGGCCGAAAGGCTTGCATAAGAGTGGGGCTTGCATACGAGTTTGGCCGGCTCGATTGGGCGCCAGTGAGATGGGAGGACGAAAATTTGGTGCGGCCGCAAATTTGGCCGAAATTTGCAGGGCGACCTTAGCTGAGGGAGGCAAAAGGAGAAGAGAGAAAAACAATAACAATGCAAAAAGACCAATGGGCTCCCATTGGAATCGAGCGCAGAAGTTGAGCGCGCGCCTTTCAAGCACAGCGCACAGTGCTGGCCCACTCGATTTGTGTGCTGCCTCCACACAAACACAAAAGGTGGTTTGTTTGTGGCAAAAAGCGAGCGCCTTTCCCTCGGCTGCTCGACACTGGCCGCTTGAAAGAGCTGCCAGTGTGGAAACAAACGAGCAATATTCACAGCCAATTGGAATATTGCTAAATATTGCTCAGGGATCATGCTCCAAGCGGCCAGTCTCACCGCCAAAGACGGACAGACAGACAGACAGACAGACGGACGGACTGGACTGAGTGGACGGGGAAAAGAAGGGGACTCGAGTGATCATTGGGGCAAAATGATGATGATGATGGTGATTATTTGTATCTGATGATTTGTTATTCTCCCTCTCGGTTATTCTCCTTCTGCTCGCTGGCTGGCTGGCCGGCCGCTTTCGGCGGCCCTTGTCTCTAATGGTCGCCGCTGACTGGGGCCCAGTTCTGGTGTGCCAGCGGGCCCAGTGGGCCAGTGGGGCGCACTCATTGGCGCCTGGCCTTAGCTTTGGCCCAAGCGAGCAGAACAAAGGCAACTTCTGGCTGGTCGGCATCAATTTCGGATGGATTTTATGGAAAGAATATGAACAAAAAATACGAACACCAAGCAAGAGAGAGAGAAAAACAACAAGAACAAATGCGCGCTCATTGCTGAAAGCAGTGAGCATCTTGTGGTGCCGCTGCCAAAGTGCATGTTCCAAATTGACAGCAACACACTCCGACACACAAGCTCAGTCTGTTTTGTGGCACACAAAACAGACCAAAGACTGACCACAAAAGTCATCTCTTTCTCCCTTTTTCCTCCCTTCTTCTTCTTTTCGCTCATCATCAACATCATTTTTCTCTCTCTCTCTCTTTTCTTCTGTTTTTGTGCCTCCGTTTGGGGAGCAGCAAAACGAACGGCGAAACGAGGCAAAAAAACAACAACAACCAGCACAGTTCTCAAGTGTTGGCGGCCAGTAAATTAGACGAACCTTTGGCTTTGTCAGTTGCTAGTGCTTTGCCAGTTGCTAGTGCTTTGCAGTCCTAGTGCTTAGGACGCGCACTCGAAGGAGACCTCCAAAAAGGAGCATCAGTTATTGTTGTTGTTGTTTTGCCACTGTTTTGCTCACCAGTTTTTCGCCTTTTCATTCGTCTCGGAAAACAATCCGCCAGATCCGCAAAGCAACAGCCAAATGGGAGCACCAGAGAAGCCGACTGGCAGCCGGACAAGCTCAGGTTGGGGGCCGGCTGCAAATATTGGTGCGGCACGAGATGGGTATCGATTGAACGAGCATCCTGCTCAGCAGACACTTGTTGCCGACTAATCGTTTGCAGCCAGCACGCAAGCCCAACAGACATGCACAACGAGTCTGTGTGTGTCACTTGGTGGAGAGGCTAATTTTGTGCCAATTTTGGGGCCAATTTTTACCAATTTTTACTGTCTAGCCTCGGGCACTGGGCCGGCCTGGAGCTCGTCTGCAGCTGCAGCCGATTGACACTGGCCGAGGGGGCGGGCCCAGTGCGGTGTCGCGGCGGTTCGGGCGCGTTCGGGCGCGCGCACTCAGCGGGCCCGAGCAACAAGTGGGCCGCGCGCAGAACAATGGGCCGGCGAACGGGGCGAGGCGCGCGGACTGCGAGCGGCCCGCGCTCTGCGCGCCCGCCGGCCTCCCGCTGCGCCCCTCGACTTGTCTCCTCCTCTCGGCGCTCGTCTGGCGCCCCCAGTCCTCGGGAGCCGCTGACAAGAGTCGCCGCGAGGGGCCCCCAAGCTGGCGGGCGTCCAGTTTCGCCGCTCGGAACTGTCCAAAATGGGCTCCCTTTGCGCCGGCCGACCAGGAGCGGCGGGCCCAAAGCGGCGGCCCCTCGGCCAGCGGCTCGCTTTCTCCCCCAGCAAATGGGCTCACTCTGGTTGTCAGGGCCCAAAGATGGACGAGCTGAGGTGGAGTGGCCGAAGGTGGGCCGCCGACAATATGGCGTCCACTTTGCGAGGCGTCGGCGTGAAAGTAAACCAAATTAGACTGCTCGTGAGCGGCGGAGTCAGTGAGCAGAGTGCTCGAATTGGGTGAATTGGGGGGCAGAATCGGTGAGCAGAATCGGCTTCTAGTAGAATTGGGCAAAGAGCAAATTGGGCTGCCAATTCTTCGGTGGCCGGAAACAGAAATGGAGATGGAGAAATGGAAAGAGAAACTGAGTGGCGCAGTTTGGGACTGGCTTCGTTGGGCCAGAAGTGGAGCCTCGAGGTAGAGCTTGGAGGCAGAAGTTTCCATTCTGTGTGATCATTTCCCCCCAAAGGCAACTTTTGCGCCCCTTCTGGAGCAAGCAAAGCGCGCTGAGCAGTGCCGAGTTGCAACCATTGGCGCTCACTGTCTAATTGCAGCCTCCGGGGCGGGCATATTGCAAGCGAGAGCTCCTCCATCGCTCGTCCTCAGCTCGTCCCTTGCTCGTCCTTTGCTCGTCCTTAGCTCGTCTCGAGTGGCCAGCGAGCGGTTGTATTGCGCCCACTTGCAGGCCAGCAAATGGCGCACTCGCGAGAGAAACTTATTGGGCACAACAAGGACAATAATTAGCCCAGCAAGAGCAGAAACAGTCTTCCATCTTTGCTGACCTTATTCGAATGCGCTTCGATTATTATCTCGGCAGTGATTATTTTCCCCCGAAAGTGAGCTGTGGGCAGCCGATTTGCTGTTGGATTTGCTGTTGGATTTCTCCTAAGATTTGTTGCTCGCTTTGTTGGCGGCAACTAATCCAAAGGCAACCAGCAGTCAGCAAGACAAAGAGCAGAGATCCTGCAGCAAAAGTTGCAACAGTTCCAGAGAACAATTTGCCCATCGCGCTCGCTTTTTTCCGCCTCTCCAGCGACAGACAAATTAAAGAGGCGGTTTCATTGAGGCGCCAATATTGATCGCCCGCCGCCAGTCACTAGCCCCACAGTCTCTTCTGGGCAGCCGCTCGCTCGCTCGCTTGTTGCCGCCGATGATCATTTGATTGCATTGGCACTGCGGAGCATAATTGTCGATTGCGTGGTCTTTTTTTCCTTCACTGTGATGCTTCGAGCGGCCCAAACGGAGCTCGTTTAGGCCGCCCGAAGGAGCATGAGAGGAGGCAATCTCGTGCCGAAGCCAGTCAAATTGATTTGCCCATTTCCGTATCTTGTCGGCGCGGCCAGTTGGCCCTAAGGTGCGGGGAGGCTGCAGTGGCGCCGGCCGAAGATGACCTTTGCCAGTGTGTGTGTGTGCACTTGATTTGGGCTGCCCAAAAGACGCCTGCACTCCACTTCTCGCCAGCTGACACTGCAGCGCCGCAGATGCACACTCGCAACCTGGTGCCTTCTGCTACAGAATTACCGCAGACAGACTGCAGAAGCAATGCAGAATTACTGCAGACTGACTGCAGAAGCACTGCAGACGGACTGCAGTCCAGCGGCGCAACAACCAAATCCGGGTTTCTCTCTCACACACAACACACAAGATTGACGCACTCCACTTCTGCCGATTGGCCCGCAACTGGCCAGCTCGCCTGCCCAGCGCCTTCCAATCGCCGCCCGGCTCCCATTCAGCCGCGTTCCACTTCCACAGCGCAGTTGCGGGCCGCCACTTGGGCCGCAGTTACGCAACCCGCAAGTGCGCTTCCAAAGGCGCACACTCTTCTCAGGGCGCCCTCTCGGACCACTCGGCCCATCCGGCAGGCCAGCGGGAGTGCAGTTTGCAGGGGAAGCGCGCTAATTGAATTGCGCAGCCGCCGGGGCAGAGACAGTCTCGCGGCCAGTGGAGCTGCAGCTTGAGCCTTGTCACTGGCGAGGCCCGTTGAGAGAGTGAGTCTCGGCGGCGCAAGGCCAGCGCAAAGGTGCGAAACAATGAGCCTTCGTGTGGCGGCCTTTGTGCGCAGCCGCCGCTCACTGGCAGCTGCTCTCGGGCGCCCTTTCGCGCTCGCCACTTTGCGTCCGCCGCCTGCCGCTCGGCGCCACTCGCCAAGACAAAGACAAAGACGCAGACTAAGAGACTAAGAATCTAGGAGACTAAGAGACTAAGAATCTAAGCGACTAAGAGCGCCCACCGACAGCCCATTTTGGCGAGCTGGTGGCGCTGATTGGGAGCAGCGGGCCGAGGGGGAAGCTGAGGGGCGCCCGTTTGCGCGTATCGAATTTCCGCCACAGTCAGTCCCAATTGGGCGCACTAGCGCAAATGAGCTCGGCCAGGCAGGAAGGGCGACGAGCGCCGTGTGGCAGCAGCGACAGGTGTTAGCGAGCGCCGCAGACTGTATGCGGGAGACTGTGTGTGGAAAAGTGTACGCTAGAGACTGTGTGAGGGAGACTGCGAGCGGGAGACTGTGTTGCGCGGCTGCCCAATTTTGGCCGCCACGAACGGCGCGCCGAACACAATGCGCAGCTGCACCTGCAGGGCGACTCTTGCCGTGCGAACACTCGAGAGGCGTCGGCGAGCTGGGCCCATTGAGCACAGACTGCTCACTTTGCTCACTTTGCGCCTTTTGCGCCGCGGCCGCACTTGATTGCGCGCCCGCGAGACGCCCAGAGACGAGGATAAATAATCACCGCCGCTCGTTGGGCGCTCCAGACGGCCACACGAGCCCACTTTGCGGCGCAATTTCCAGCCGAGCTCCAGCCAGACTGAGCCAGGGCGAGATTTCTGCTGGCGCAATAACAATAACAATCAAGGGAAAGGAACGGGCGGCCTAATGGCGGCCGAGCCAAGCTGGTCGCAGTTCCGCCCCAAAGGCCGCCTGTGGGCCGAAAGGACGCCCGAAAGGAGGATTCAATTAACACTTTCAATTGACTGCAGTTTGTTTTCGGCTCGCGGCCGGCTCGTCGATGCCGAGTTTCAATCGGCCACTTGCATCCGAGCAGAGCGGGAGATGCCAGACGGAGTTTGCCGAGCGGACCAGGCCAAACTCGCCCACTCGAGCGCGAGGACAATCAGCGCCAACTGATGCCCGCAAGTGGCCGGCGCAGAAAAATGCCCACAGACAGTCCGTCAAGCTGCAACAGGTCGTGACGGATGGTTTGCCGCGCTGGCACCCTGAGCTGTGGCGATTGTTTTCGTGCCAGTGGGCGCGCGCCCATGGGACTTGGGCGCGTGCCTTATAGGCGCTTATGTGGTTTGCGCGCTCGGGGATTTAGCCCCGAAAAGCGTAGGTAAACGGGGCAAAAGAGGGTCAAATTCCCAAATTGGGCTTCTGGCGCACGCTCAACTCGCACTGCTACTTACCATCGAGTGGCCCAAATACTCGGCCGCGTTGTCCGAAATATAGAGCAGCTTTCCCTTTTGGGTCAGCATCATTATGAAGCCATTGAGAGCCTGTTTGATTTAGATCCAGATTTCGGTATGTTTTTCAGTGGGATTTGTGAGATTTGTGCGGCCCGCAAGTGGCGAGAATGGACGCAATCAGTAAATCGTTAGTAAATCGCACAGGCTAGAGAGAGTTGTTAGGGAGCAGTGAGCTGGCTGCTCGCGACAGGCCAGACATTGGCCCAGTTGGCGAGAGATCCAGATTGGCCCAAGAGAAGAGCGGAAATAAATCACCACTGCATAGATGCAATGATGAGATAATAATCACCTTTGAGAATCCACTTGTTGGAATGGCAACACTTGGCTCACGAGTGATTCCCAGATTTCTGAATGCTGTTCACGTTTTGTGTTCGCGTTGAGTTCGCCCAGTTTTCGCCCAGTTTTTTGTCCAATTTCGTCGTCCATTTGTCGTGGTTAGTTGGCCATTTTGGCGTCCAATTTGGTTGTTGTTTGAGCGTTGTTTCATTCACTGTTAGTGTTAGTCCTAGTCATTCGCGATCTTTGCTGCCGAGCGGCCGCGCAAAGTGCACTAGTCCTGCAGACTGTCCTGCGCGTTTGTTCTGCGCTGCAACAGCGCAGACAGACGCGCGCTTTCTCGGCCGCTCGTTTGCATCTCGAGATTTAATCGAAGGCCATTGTTGTTTCCTCCGCCGGCGACAAACGCAAACAGGCCGCTCGCGTGCCACACTGTCTCCCGGCCGCGATTATTAGATCATAGGAGGGGGCTTAGGGCAAGGCATTAGAGCTTAGCTGCTCGGCGCTTTCCCCCTCTCAATCTCACTTCTCTGGCTTTGTTTTCTTTCCCTTGGCGACGCCCAAAGGTGGCCAGTGATCTATCTGGGCCAGTGGATCAATGAAAGGGCGCTCGAGCGGGCGAGCGGGCGAGCTTAGCCGCCGCCTGCAGCCTGTTGCATTTGGTGCATATGCCGCATTCGTTTGCAAAGAAAAGGCCAGTTGAGTCTGTTCTCCGTGCTGGCCGCTGAAAGGCTGACCAGCAGCAACAAGTGGCCTGAGGAGCAAGCTGAGCTCGGGCTCGTCTCCGTATAACTTGGCTCCAGTCTGGAAATGATACAACTTTTCTCTGCATCCCACCAGGCGAGTGTCAGTGGGCCTTCGAGTTCGATTAGCGCCGTCCATTTGGCCCTGCGGGCAGTGGAATTGGAGATTGGCTTCGAATGCGAATGCGAGTTCGAATTTCAATTCCAACTGGTCTCACTGTCAATCATTGGCCGCGCAGCATCAACGAGGAGCCGCCGGCAGACAGACTGCGGCTGCCAGGTGGCCGTTGTGCAGGCAAAGTGCGCTGTGCTTCGCCTGTGCGCTGCACTGCGTTGGCCGAATGGGACCTTAGTGCTAGTGCTTAGTGCCAGCGCTTAGTGCTCAGGTTCGGCGCAGCAAGTGGAGCGCGTCAGAAGAAGCGGCGCTGTGCGCAAATCCGCGCCACGCGACAGTTGACGCGCCAGCACAGATCACACGTCGCTCCAAGTCGTTCCGAAGCTCAGGGGCGTCGAGCTTGCGACTGGCAACTGGTGAGTGCCACTTTTGGCCCTCCGAAGTTCGGACATCGAGAGAAGAGACTCTGCTCGACGGAGACAGTCACACACAGGCAGAGAGTCAGAGGCAGAGACAGTCTCAGAGGGGCAGCGAGATGCAGCTGGGGGGAGCCACCATGGAGCCCGTTTCGCTGGCGCCACTTTAAGCTGGCCGGCTGGTTATGGCTCGTCTGCATTGTGTTTGCTGTTGGGCGGCGAGCTGGCCCGTTTGCGAGCGATCAAAAAAATGAAAATCGAAACCAAAATGGAAACTAAAAAGGAAACCAAAATGGAAACCAGCTTGGCCAGCACTCTGAAGCGCCGCTTGAAGACGAGCGCCGCGAAGGCAAAGAGCTGCCGGCAATCAATTGGCCGCACAGTGAAGCGGCAATGATAATTTATGCCAATCTCAATGGAGCCGAAGCGGTGGGGCCGCGCTTCTGTGTGCTCGAGGCTGGCGAGGCGGCCCAGCGGAGAGGCTGCGAGGAGGAGGGCAGGAAGCGGGCCTGCTGGGCGAGCGGCGGGAGCTTAGGTCGCGCTGCACTGCGCCCTTTTGGCCTGCGGTTTGCGCTTTGCTGTTGCGCTTTGTGCTGCTTTGCTGCTTTGCCGCTGCGTCGAGTTCGCCCGCGAGCAAAGCGCAACGCAGACTGTGCGTCGCAGACTCTCCCTCGCAGAGTGCAAACTGCCACCCAAACACAGCCTTTTGCCACACGCCAGCCCAGCTCCAAGTCCAAACGGGCGCTCCTATAAAGCGAGCCGTTTGGAGCGCCCGTTTGGCTGGCGCTCGGCCAGCTCGGCTTGGACGGCGCTTCCGTGCGCGCTGCTTGGGCCGGCGGCTTTTAATTGAATTTGCGCGCCAGACCTAAGCCACTGGGCGGCCGCCAGCGGCCACCAAATGACAACTGGAATCTATATTTGCGCTCGGCAGCCAGCCGAACATGAGCGGGCCACTTTGAGCTGGAAATGGGCAGCTAAATGGCGAATGGACGACCATTGCAGAGCTAAGGGGCAACCTTAGGTCTCGCTTTCTGGCCGCTTGCTCGTCGCACTTTTTGCCCCCACAGACTGCCCGCGGCCGCAAACACGCAAGTGGCTCTCCATTTTCGCCTTCCGTGAGGGCAAACAATTTATCAGCAACACAAAGCGAGCTCTCAAAGCGGTAAAATGGGCGCTTAGTCTCTGTGTGTGGCTGCAGGCGAGTTGGAGGGACACAAAGCGGCCAGCAACTGGCCGCCTTCTTGCAGCTGGCCGGCAGACAAACAGGCGAACGCTTGTTTGTTTGTGCGGAAAAAAGTGGCCCAAAATCGAAACCAATTTTCCTCCAACTTTTAGCCTCAATGAGTGGCCAGTTTCGCGCTTTCATGGCATTCGTCTCATAATGCCGATTGATTCATCTGCTGCCAGCTGAATTTGCCTGCCTCAATTGGATCCAATTGCGAGCGGGAAGGTTCAAATTCCCACAGCTAGTCGCTGGGAGTGCAACTGGCGCTCTTTCACGAGAGTCTGCCAGTTCCAGTAGGCCAATTGTGCCTCCAAAGAGAGTCAAGTGAATGCAATTCAATTATGTCTCATTTGGACCACTTTGGGCCGCTTCTGCGCTCGCTTCTCCAGCTTCGGGCTACTTTGGGGCCGGAAGGGAAGCTGAGGGCAGGCGGACAAAGGAGCCAAGTTGGAGCAGCTTTGCGAATTCAAACTGACTTCAACTAATTTCAATGAGTGCATTCAGTGCATTTCAGTGCATTTCGGGGTATTTCTGGGAATTTCGGTGCATTTAAGTGCATTTCAGGGAATTTCAGTGCAGTGCAGCCTGCAATGTGCACCACTTGCACCAGAGACAGTGTGCGGCAGAACCGCGCGCACAGCAACCCAAATGGGGCCACTCGAGCGCCAATTGGAGTCTCCCCCACTTGCAGGTGGCCAATATGAACGGCTGGAGGAGAGTGTGTCCGTTTTGTGCAACACTGGCGGCCACTGGCTTGAACTCTGTCGAAATGCCCATTGAGGAAGTGCACAAATTTGGGCAGATTTTGCGCCACTGTGCGGCAGAGAATCGAGGGGAAAGTTGAGCCAAGTGTGGACCTGTTGCGCTGGCCGCTGGAGCGTGGCGGCGATGACTAGTCGAGTGGCCCAATTGAGCGGCGCAAGTGGCCCTCCTCTGCGGCATTTGGGCGAGCGTGTGGCAGCCAGTTGGCGCCAATCGAACCAATCGATTTGGGCGCACAAGCACACAGTCTCCAGCACAGTGCTCCAACAGTCCAAGTGGCCCGTCCACTTGGCGCCCGCCAGCCGCCCAATGGAAAAGGGCAAAAATATGTAACCACCTGTTTGATTGGCCGCCACAATTGGCGCACAATTCCTCCATTCTGGCACTTGTGTCGCCTGCGCGGAGGAATGTTCTTTCAGAAACTGGAGAGACTCTTCTTGTTGTTGGCAGAACTTCTTGTTGGCAGAATTCTCACCTGGACGCTGAATTGGGCCAGTCGCCCAAGTGCAAACTGTTTGCTCGATTGCGTTGGGCCAGCAACAAGCGCCCGCAAGACGCCGGAGCTGGTCTGCGGCGGGCGGAAGGCGCGCACCATTGTGTCGTAACCAGATCGGCGGGCGGCCGGCCGTGGGAAGTGCCGCTTCCGGACGCTCGGCGGCCGCACAGGCAACTGCGAGCCGCCATAATAGTCCCGGGGATCATTATGGGTCCTGCGAGTGTGTTGGCGGGCGCCTAATGGCGAACACTTGCCCGCCAGGCCGATCGGAATGCGGCCCAAGTGGAGCTGGACTGGCGGGCGAAGCTGCGGGCGAAGACGCTCTCAGGTGTTCGAGTGGGCCTTCTCTTGCGGCCAGTTACAAGTTGCGAGCTGCGAGCTGCATTTCGCGCGCACACAATCCCGCAGAAAATGATGCACAAATTAGCGCACAAAATGCCGCACAAAACGACGCAGAAAATGCTGCACAAATTCTGCAAGTGTGGGCGACGCGCCGGACGCTAAGCGCTGGCCGCCGAGGCGCTGAAATTGGCGTGGGAACTGGCCAACTCATTAGCATATTTTCTCCAGACACTCTCTCCGCGCGAGTGAGTATTGCACAGGCGAGTTTCGAGCATCAATGAGGGTCTTGGCGCGTTTGTCTGGGCCACTTGGGGAGATGTTTGGGAAAATGTTGACCGATATTTTGAGATATTCTGAAATTTTTTGGAATATTCCTGAACAATTTGCGGAATATTTTGCCAAAACGATTCGCAAAGTACTCCAGAGAGACTTGCAAGTTGCAATAATGTGGAAATAATGTAGAAAAAGGTATGAAATAGCTCGCAAGTTGCAGTATTTGCCGCACTGCTGCACCGTTTTCGTCACAATGAGCATAGATCATAAGCAAGTTACTTACCGTTGCAAAAGTAGTTTGACTTGCGCACGTAGACGAGCACGAGCGCCATTAGTTGCAGTTGCGAGAGTCGCTGTCTGGTTGAGGCTGGCAGGGGCAAGAGGTCGCGGAGTTGCGAGATTTCCGTGTTGATGAGGTCGCGGCGCAACTTGGAGGCGCCCTTCGTCGACTTGGTGGGCTCGGCGCCACTTGTTGGGGTTGTTGCAGAGTTGTTTGTTTGATGGACAGTTGTTTGCTGCTGAAGGTTGGCCTCGTTTGTGTAGCTGTGAGCAATGGAGGCCATTTGGTTGTGGTTGGGCGCGTGGGCGCCAATCATTTCGCTTGCACTCTGGAGGTCTGCCAGGCGCGCGTCTGCCTGTTGCTGCGTGTGGTGCGCGTGGTGCTGCGTCTGCTGCGTCTGGTGCTGGTGCTGCACCATTGCAGCCGCTGCAGCCGCCGCCGCCGCAACCGCAGCCTGGCTCTGGTAGAGCTGCTCCACGGGCTGCGCGTACGCGCCCAACTGGTGCTGCTCGTGCGCCTGGTACGAGGCCGCCGAGCTCTGGTACTGCTGCGCCTGGTGCGCCGCCGACGACCAGCCGCCAGGCTGCATGGCGCCCGCCGCCTCGTTGCCCGCGCCGTAGTGGCCGTGTGTCTGGTGGTGGTGGTGGTGGTGGTGGTGGGGGTGGTGGTGGTGCGACGAGACGCTGGCTGCCGCGGCTGCAGCGGCCGCCGCCGATGTGTAGTACTGCTGCTGGTTGCTCGCCGCGATGGTGGCCATCTTCTCCACTTCCGCCGCTCTATCAGCTCTGGAACTATCTCTGGGGCCTCTCAATCGGCTCAATAAGCTTAATAAGCTCCCAATCAGCTCTCAATCAGTCACTGTCTTGTCTCTCTGGCTCGCTCCTAAGCAAAGCCTTGAGTCAAAGTCCAGGTTGCTCTCTGTCTGTCCAGCTCTCGCTCGCTTGCTCTCGACTGGCCAACTCTCGGGAGACGAATGAAGACGAACTGGCAGCACACAGTCAAGAATGGAGGGCCAGCCGAGAGGAAAACAACTTGCTCTCTCCACTTGTGGCCCAAAGGAGCGCCAGAAGCGCCAAACAGCTCGACTGTGGCCTAGTTTTGGGGCATGCGCACTCGCATTGTTTTGACTTGGACAAAATTGCGCCACTACTTTTCCCTCAAAACAACAACACTGCCACTTTTTTCGCCCCCCTGGCGCACTCTGTCGCCCGAACAGCGAACTAATCTGCGAGCCCGCTTCTCACCCTTGGTCGCACTGCGCCCGCAAATCCAACGACGCGCCCACCTCCTTCTTGCAAAACTTGTCAGCCATGTGACCGCCCGCCCCGCGTGGCCAACCCAAACTGATGTCTCTCCAGCTCGTGCCGCAACAAAACCCATCAACCCTTGGACAAAAAACAACAACAACGGCTCAAGCCTCCAGGTGTCTGTCATATTTCACCCTTATTTTCTCCCAAGTTGCCCCTTGATCTCATCTAAGTCATTTACCATGCTGGCCATACGCGCTCTCAGAAGAATAGGCGTAAGTATTCCCTCTCGTTCTTCCTCTCCATCTCCCCCAGATGACAACACTCGATCCCGTTATGAGCCGTCAAAGAGTCTCTGGGACCTCACAAATTGTCTGGAAGGCTGACTCGTGGACTCAATAGTCCATCAGACATCAGAAAATCTGTACTCTCATCTAACCATATGCTCAACAAACAAACCAGCCTCTTCAGTCAATTCAGTCCAGGTACACGACTCAGTACCGTTATCGTAGCAGTCTGGTCCCTCAAGCTCCACCAAGTTCGGATGGTGCCTCGGACACCACCGTCAGTGCTGTTACTGTGCCAGATAAGTGGCCCATCCTTCCAGTTATCGCAATCAATCGTCATCCCTTGTTTCCCAAATTTATCAAACTCATCGAAATCACACAACCCAATCTCATGGAACTGGTGAGGCGAAAGATTAGCCTCAATAAACCCTATGCCGGTGTATTCTTAAAGAAGGACGACTCAAACGAGGCCGAAGTTGTTTCTGCATTGGATGATCTGCACAAGGTGGGCACTTTTGTACAAATACAAGACGTGGAAGACATGGGTGATAGAATAAGAATGATCTTGCTGGCGCATAGAAGGGTCGAGATAATTAAACAGCTTTATGAAGACAATCCTCCAGCAGAGCCACCAGCTGAAAATCCAGTACTACTAGCTGAGGTGGAAAATTTTGTCCATGATCCATACGAGCAAACCGAGGAACTTAAAGCAGTGATTCAAGAGTGTATACAAACCATACGTGATATAACAAGCCTAAATCCTTTATACAAAGAATCAATTGCACAACTATTGAACACGGGAGTCAAATTAGTGGATAATCCAGTCTATATGGCTGACCTGGGCGCCTCACTAACCGCAGCCAGCGCAAATGAGCTCCAACAGGTTCTTGAGGAAAAGAATATCTTAAAGCGTTTATACTTATCATTGAACTTACTCAAGAAGGAGCACGAGCTGTCTAAACTGCAAGCCAAAATTAGAATCGAAGTTGAGGAGAAAGTGAAACAACAGCATAGGCGTTATTTGCTCCATGAACAGTTGAAGGTGATAAAAAAAGAATTAGGTCTAGAGAAAGACGATAAGGATGCTATCGAAGAAAAGTTCAGGGCTAGAATCAAAGACCTTGTTGTTCCTGTTGCTGTCCAAACAGTTATCGACGAAGAGCTAAGCAAGCTGGGTTTGCTCGACAATCATTCATCAGAATTCAGTGTGACTAGAAACTATCTCGACTGGTTGACTAGCCTTCCCTGGGGTAATAAAACGGTCGAAAACTTGGATATCAAGCGAGCAAAAATCATACTAGAGGAAGATCACTATGGAATGATAGATATAAAGAAGAGAATATTAGAATTCATTGCAATAAGTCAATTAAAAGGCACTGCTCAAGGCAAAATCCTATGCTTCCATGGTCCTCCGGGAGTTGGTAAGACTTCAATCGCTAAGTCAATTGCTCGTGCATTGAACAGAGAATACTACAGATTCAGTGTTGGTGGAATGAGTGATGTCGCGGAAATCAAAGGACATAGGAGAACATATGTAGGTGCAATGCCAGGCAAGATCGTCCAATGCCTTAAGAGAACGAAGACAGAAAACCCCCTGGTCCTTATTGATGAGGTAGACAAGATTGGCTACGGTCATGCAGGCGACCCTTCTGCAGCTCTCTTGGAACTGCTAGATCCAGAGCAGAACTCCAACTTCATGGATCACTATCTAGATGTCCCCATAGATTTATCTAGTGTACTCTTCATATGCACCGCGAATTACACTGATTCCATTCCGGAACCTCTTAAGGACCGTATGGAGATGATAGAAGTTGGTGGATATAAAGATGAGGAGAAATTGGCTATTGCCCAGCGTTATCTAGTTCCCACAGCTAGGGAAACTACTGGTCTGACGGAGGAAAACATTGATATCAGCGAGGAGGCCCTTAAGGAATTGATAGCAATACATTGTCGGGAGAGTGGAGTCAGAAATTTGCAGAAGCATATCGAAAAAATCATGAGGAAGACCGCTTTCGAGATAGTCGAAGAGCAGACTCAGCGGGTGGAGGTGACGAAGGAAAATCTGAAAGATTATGTTGGCAAGCCGACCTTCGAACAAAGATTAGGTTTCAAACTCTCCAGATAGTGCATAGTTCATCCTATTAAACTAGACAAGCCCAAATGTCATGCCCCATCCATTAGTGGAGACCGCTCATCCTAGTGCACGTGGCGCTGCTGCGTAAACTTGCAAATTAGACTTGATCCAAGTTAATGTGTCAAACTCGCGAGGAGATTTTCGTATGATTGCTGATCGATTGGGTCAGGTGACTTGTAGCATTGATGCATCGAATACGATAATTTGATGAAAGGGCCAAGCTTTTGATGAACATCTACATCTACCAGTCAGCTTCCCCCAAAAAGTAACGCTGTCGCACGACGCTGACTAAGCAATCATACATGTGGTTCACTAGTATCAATCTGCTGTAGTAATGTACTTAGCTCTATCATTGACTGTTTTGAATTTAATCTAAATCTCAATTTATTAACTAAATAACCTATATCATGAGCGATTATTCTCCTCTGCTGCTGGAAGCCCAGAGGGGGTGTAGTCTATTGTTTGAAAACACCTGCTGCAGAAGACTGATAAGAAGCTTAGACATTAGTGATGATTGTATGAAGATTTTCTTGGTTAAACTGCTGGGTTATGGAATCATATTGGCAGGCTCCATAGTCAAATTGCCTCAAGTTCTCAAGATATATAAGGCTCAGAGCGGTGTTGGTCTAAGCTCGCGTGGCGTTTTCCTCGAACTGTTGGCAGTCACATTCAATCTGTCATACAGCTTCAGGAATAAGTTTCCATTCTCCACATGGGGAGAATGTATATTCATTGCGCTAGAAACAGCTCTCATTTTCTTCATGGTTTTGTGGTATGATGGGAAGAGGAGCGCCGGCTTAACTTTTCTTCTAATGTACTCAGGTCTACTGTTTACCCTCACTCATCAATCCATAGTTCCTATGAACATAATATGGTATCTACAGTCGACAGTCGTGTACCTGGCTGTCTGGGGTAAACTCCTTCAGGCTTATGAAAACTACAAAGCTCAGCATACAGGCCAATTATCTGCAATATCTGCTTGGGCAATATTTGGCGGTTCATGTGCTCGAGTGCTGACAACCATCAAAGAAACTGGAGACTTTCTGGCCACAGTTACTTTCATATTCTCATCCTTGGCAAATGCTGTTATTGCGACTCAGGTTCTATGGTATTGGAAATCAACCCAACGATACATCGAAAAGGTCGAAAAGAAAAAGAAGCAATAGATAAGGTACTCTCTCTCTCTCTCTCTGCAGTTTTATTCTCTCTGCAAACGACTATATTAAATGTTCCCAAGCGCCCCATTTTGGATATCAATCTTCGTCATCCGGATAGAATACCTTGCGTTTCCTCCCATTGAGCCCTAGACCAACTTTTAGAGGAGCTTTCGTGTTGAGAGGAGTCTTGAATTCCATCATCGTCCGCATAGCATGAACCTTCTGACAATTTTCGTATCCACACGAAGGCCTATTCAGCATGGACTCCTCAGTCTGGGTTTCCTTACTCACTAGAACTATCTTATCGGTCTGGGTGATACTGTCTGAGGAACCTATGAGTTTACTTGAATCGGGTAGACTCGAAGTGGGTGCTTCATCATGGATGCTATCCCTCACTTCACACTCTATAGTACCATCGCTGCTAGCATCTGACTCTGTCTCACTAATCCAGCTAGTAACGTCTGGTGATAACTCTAATTCCTCGATATTCTCATCAAATCGAAGCTTCTTGCGACCATCCTTTATCCCACGCGATGATCGGTGATCTACACCGGCGCGGCTCCAAACTTGTTGCGGAATTTGTGAGAATAATTGACTGCTCATTTCTTTTCAGTAATATAAAACGATATCTAACAATTGAGCATTTAGGAATGTCGATTAATTATTCGTCTTGTTTTGACGCAGTCAGATATTGCGTCTAGCTAAATGCAACAGTTGTTAACAAGCGAACTATAGATGATTCGCTAGTGAGCGCGTCGAGCTTTCCCGGCGAAGGTGCAATTTCGAGTGAATATGGGAATCACAGATCACTTCTGCTGGAGCTAGCATCTTCGTTCTCTATGACTGGTTCGTCTAGGCAGCCTTGCTGGTCTTTACTTAGAACTCTCTCTCTACAAACATACTCGCTCAATTTTGAATCCCTGTTACCCCAATACCATTGCTCAATCACATCGTGATACTTTTCCACATTATCTTCACACTGCTGCTTGAGTGCGGTGATTTCCGCTGATGGACTATCCCAAAGTTCCTCAGGTATACCTAGGTCAACTTTGACACCGCGGTCTACCAACTGGTGCAATGTCTTGAATGTTTGGCTCATTCCCTTGGAAAATCGTGTGCTATCTTTACGCTCTTTGTGAATATTATACTCGAGCAGTTTATCACAAACTCCCTCCAGAGACTCAATGAAGTATAACTCTGATCGAGTGTATTTAACACGTTTCTTTGGACCATCAATCTGGTAGCCGGTTTCTATCACTTCACTTGTCTGACCGAGTTTTTGGAAGCGGTTCTCCAGTTCAACCGTGAGATATTTACAAACTATGGTGTTGTAGGTGTGAGTGTTAGAAAAGGTACTTTCGTCGGGGATTCCTCATGTATTCGTCGATGCTCTTATTGTAGGAAACTTACCTTCACAGGCACTAGCGTATCGTACACCATATTCCTTATCGAGTAACTCAGCATCTGGACTTGTTTTCTGATTGAGATTCTCTCCTATGGAAGTGTCATTCTTGGAAGCGATGATTAACACCAAGAAGTTGAATGGTAATAAGATGTGAAATGGAAAGATCTGTCTCAAAGGAGCCATGGTGCAAAATATTGCACTTTATTGAGTTTGGAAAAGTCGGGGCCGCGAATCTTGGAGATCCAACTTCAGATCTCAAGAATACACATGCTCGGAACGTGCTGTGGTGTGTCTTCGGGATGGATTCGAGGGAGGCGTGAAAGCGAAGAGTCCGAGAATTGTGCGGCCCGAGCGCCATGCTCGTGCAGGACTATGAAGAAACTATCATTTGATACCGTGCGGGTTCGGGACAGCGAGATGATGAGAGGGGGGCGTGTGCTGTAATAGGTGCAAGCGGTGCAGATCGCGCCAGTCAACCGCCACCGGTTGAGCGACGATACCGCGATATACGGCCAGCACCAATAGGGCCCCTACAGGAAAGAGCATATCTATTGACCAGACTGGACCATATTTACTGTATAGACTATTATATCACTCAGAAGTCATGGATCGCGGATTTGATTCCATCCCAAATCAAGTAACTTGTAGGCGAACCATTCACGGACTTGCCTTCAACCTCATTGTCGTTGGTCCATCAGGGATTGGTAAAACAACTCTCATCAATTCTCTTTTCGAATTGAACTATGGAGATTGTCCCGATTATGAAAGGAACATAGACAAGGTAGAGCTCAGTGTCAAGGAGTTCAGACCTCAAAACAAAGCTATAGATATGCGGTTGACTATCATTGAAACTAAAGGATTCAATAATCAACTCGACAGGTCCGAGGTCTATAAGCCTATCGTTGATTACATCGAGGCTCGCTACGAAGATCACCTCAGAGACGAGCTCGAAGTTCAGGAGACTAAATACAATGATATAAAGGATGGTCGTGTACACTGTTGTATCTATATGATTTCTCCCACAGCGAGAGGTTTGAAACCAATAGACTTGGTCACGATGAAAAAGTTGCACCAGAGAGTGTGCTTAATACCAGTCATTGGTCGGTCGGATCAGTTGACACTCCAAGAAAGACAATCGATCAAGCGTTCTATAATGAAAGAGATCCAGGAGAACGAAATCAAGATTTATCAAACAAACGGATGTGATTTACCCTTTGCGATTGCGGCTAGCGACGAATTCATCGAGGAGGGAGGTAAACGGCATAGAGTAAGACGTTTTCCCTGGGGGAAGATGTTCATCGAGCGAGACTCCGATTTCCCTCAATTGAGGGATCTGCTTCAGAGAAGTAATATGCTTTCTTTGATTGACGTTACCAACGACATGCACTACGAAAAGTATCGTGCTGAAGCTACAAGAACTAGAGTTCAGGAGTTCCTGAAATTCAAGTCATCTTATGATCGCGAGAGGAGACAATTGCTAAAAGAGATAGATCAATGCATGAATCGAGCGTATTGACAATAAAACGAGCGAAATCTATCAATATAAGGGTGATAGTCTGGCCAAAGTGAGTCAGTCGTTGTGCATTTATATTTCATTTCGTATCACTGGTTCCACATTACTACAACATTAGTTGGGTCATGCATGATTGTCCTACAACGTAAAGCTAGATAGAACACTACATTCGACATAAGAAGTAGTGAGCGGGGATACATAGATCGGATACCCCACCGGCTGGTCGCATGATGAATTTATCATGTTCCTCAATGCCTGTTTTGCGTTCTGTATTGAGCCTCGCTCTGGATCTGTATTCCTGAAGAATATCAACTCCTGCTGTTGACTGGCCCATAATCCACGGACGCACTCTCTATTGATCTTGATTATACGGAAGCTCAGATAGCGACGATTTAGCATGATAAATTTATACTGATTACTCCCGTCATCAGTGTAGAGTCTCAGTGTCAACAAAGACGGTACTCCTGTGAGTACTGCTGTTCTCCATGCAACATCTGTTTCATGTGATATCACTAGATTCTTCTGGTAGCCGGCGATCGCTTCATAGAGGAACATATTGTCCTCATAATCCTCTGGAGCTGCGAAGTGATCTAGATGCAATTTCAGAGACATTCTAACGGCCGGTATCACTACCATCTTGAAGAAGTTCATTTCCTGAAAGATCCATTCGTCGTGAAGTGACGTAACCCGGAAGTCACCTTTGAGTAAAGCATGTAGGCCGAAGAGAAGTGACTCGACTGTGTGAAATTGCTGACCATCGGCAGCGGCCGTCAATGATCTTCGAGCTAATAGACTTAATCTGTAACATAATGTTACCAGGAAAGATTTTGGGCTACACTCGAGATCAGCGACCGATTTTGCCCGGTTGACTTCTTTTTTGTCGGTTTTCACGCGTTCGAAACAATATTTGATCCAGTCAAAATAGACTGAGCAAAACTTCCCCCGAGACAAACCAGATACAACTGTATCATAATCTGCATCCAGCGACATGCTGAAAGTTGGATCTAGATCATCGTCGACTCGATTAGTGTTCTCCAATGCGTCAATGAACTCCTTCGTTTTGACCCATCTAGAGAGCTGGTTTGATGTCACAGTGAAATATATTATCGCTTTCACGTAGTAAGTTATAAGTGCCCGTCGATGATCGAATGGCTGTAATACCGGACCAGCCGCGTTTTCTGATATTGAATATCCTTCCAGGACATAGCTGGTGTGAGTGACATGCCATGCCAACCATAGCTGATTGAACGCTGCATTTGCTGATAGGAAGTAAGGAAACCGTCCGGGTTCGCAGCAGCATAATCCATCGTCTTGAGGGACTCCTTCGTTTATGGCCTCAACTTCTTGTTGCTGGCAATAAGTGCCTCTGAACTCCAACCCGCGGAGTTGGAAGGTACACAAACCATTTCCGAGTTCAATTATATGGACCAAGCAGTTAAGGTAATCGCTCGCCATGATAAAACAATCGCCTTGTGAAACGGGACCCCAGCGGCCAAGTGAGAGATCCTGACAGAGTTTCCTTTGCAAACATTTCGTTAAGTGCTCGTAAAATATCCCATCTAATCTATTTGAATCGATACGATTTCTCTCTAACTGAGTGACTAGCCTTGTAGAATTAATATCTATCACATTTGAAATGTAATCACGTTCCCAGAACTTTGTTGGTCTAACATAGGACATCATGAATATGGCACTGCCTAAAATTGGTTGTAATGGAGCTGATAGTATTGAGGAGAGGATAGCTTGGAAGAATAATAATGCTGAATGGGGAACACTAAATGGTTGTGCAAATGCATGAAAGGCACTGCCCCATGGTATTTGCCAGGGGGCGATATATATGTATATGAATTGAAGTTTCAGTAATAGTTCATAAATCTTCACGTGCAGTATAGAAAACACGAAATAATTGAGACTAAATAATCGATAGTTCTTTTGTGCTAGATCATAATTAAAGAACAGGTAAGTGAATACTATGGTGATGAAATTTGGTGAGGAGTCATTGAATGAGGATCTAACAAGTTTAAAACCAACTATCACTAATATCAATGGGCCAATGTGTTGTCCAAATAGCTCTCTAGCGGCGATTGCATCGTGACTTATGACATTAAGCCAAAATATGGGGTATATAATATTCTTTTCGATGGAAATAGCTACTTTGTGGATCCTCTCAAACCACATCATTTTAGCATTTGATTTCACCTCAAAGAAGTTGTACTCTCTGGGTCTCAAGACGGGTTTCGCCAGGCAAATGCAAGGAATATCGCGTCGTAATTGAGGGACTATAAAATGGAATGTGATTCCCCAAAGCACAGCTAGAGCGCCGACATACTTTTCAATTTGATCATGATAGTGATTGAATATTGATGTGATATGTAAGGCAAAGACTAAAACTGTAGCGCTCAAACACCGGACAATGTCTCGTTTCATTCTTGATATGCAGACTTCATCGATTGTTGATTGTATTTTTGTTGTTATTGAACAACAATCAGATTCTTTCTCATCTCTTTCGAGAGTATTACCAACGCTCCTGACTAAGGTGCTACTGATATTATTATTCGGGTTGCTATTATTACTAGTACTAGCGTTGTTGGCACTTGTCACTGCCTCTTCGATTGCCTCAGTTGGAACAGAAGTATTAATTGGTGAAGCATCAATGACGGTTGTTTCATTAGGCGAGTCAGGTGATGCCACAGGATTGGGGACCGCAACCGAGGTAGAAGTCTCTTGACTATTAACTGCAGCTGTTGAATCATCATATTCTGATGACGAAGATGATACTGTTGAGGTCGATGTCGAGCTAGTGCTCGATGATGATGCTTCGGTAAGATCGTTGAGCTTCTCGGGGTTCTCCGCTGGAATTCGAATATCAGTTGCATCTTCACCATTCGAAGATTGAGGCAATGGATCATTGATAACAACCGACTCACCGGTGGTTGCTCGTAACTCTTGTAATTCTATCTTTTCTGGTTCTCCAAATTGTTTGGAAGGGTTTAATGATCTAAAGGCTCTCAAGAATATCCTGTATGCTATGGTTGCATCACTTGAGTTTCTACTGAGAAAATATGCGAATGATATGAGTAAACCACAGAGGATTGAGAATGATCTCTGATTTCCAACTGTTTGCAATGATACTAGATATAATATGGCTATGGCTAATACACTACGGGTTATAGAATAGACAGCTGATCTAATTCCTAAAGTTGCTGCTGTTGCACCAAAGAGATGCATATCAATTTGCTCTAAAACATAAATAATGAATGTTGTGATTTGTGGTAATAATCCAAGGAAAAATATCATTGGAAAGGCTAATATGAATAGGAAGCTGAGGTGGCCGATTGTGTCAACAACTTTTTTATCAAATATATCAAATGAATAAAAGACCAGAGTAGGTCTTTGACTGGGATCATCATTGTTGGACGTTGATTTAACATAATTTTCACAGATCAACAATACTGTGGACAAGAGGCAAAAGTATATGGGACGAGATAATAAAACGATCCTATTGAAGCCATGAGTTGGAGATGCAGGATCTGGTTGGACACTCTTCAACAAACTGAATTGTGAGCTTGTCATAGCATAAGATAGTAGGATCCTTTGCCAGAGTTCATGCCAGAGTTTGTCTAATTGGAATAAGGCCCCACCAAATAGTGCTACCAGAACCGCCAAAGAGACCGATATGGCGGTCTCTGTATGAGTTAGGTTCACATCTAGTAATGGTTCCTGGCGTGCTTTATTCCAATGTTTTAGGATGGCAAATGTGAGGCCAATGATTATGGAATAAATAATCCAAGGATAAATCGACAGGGCTGATTGGCTTAAGAGAGTGGTCAAGATGATGCTGATGAACAATAATGACCAAATGAATGTCAATATAGATAAGTTTCTAATCACCTGTAAGTCCATCCTGCATCATGATTACTGTGGTTGTGAACCAATGATCAGTAATCTAACAGTAGGATAGACTTTAGTTGAGGTGCATGGGTAAGTTTGATGGGCAAGAGATGGCCGTAATAGTGGAGTTACTATGTGACAAAAAGTGTTAATGTGTTAGGAGGAAATGTTTACATGATGCTTGGCCACGGGCGGCGGCGATCACGTTGTGCCGCGTTTCTGCTGCGCGGGAAATGGCAGCCCACTCTTGGTGGGCGTGTGCAGGCAGGCTCCATGATAGGCCGATCAACAGGCGTCTGGAGGCCAATGTCTAAGGTGGTTCTATTGTCATATGGCTGAAAGATAATAGAGCAAGATGAAATTGTTGCCAACTGGCCAAATGCCATCTTTGTGCAAATCAAAGGGTCAGCTAAGGGGCGATAGATTCTTTTGTCTTTTATTTATGTGACAGTTGTTTTGACATAGATGGTCACTCGACATGTACAAATTTTTCGAACAAGATAGCCGTCATCTCGGACAGCTGACAGCTGGAGACCTCTGTTGGAGCTCGTCTGTGAGCTTGACAGGCCCAAAAGTCGACCGAGCTCAGTTAGCCACTGTCTCGGGCTGTACCTGAGATTCAGGCTCCACGCCCCGAGCGCTCTGACTCATGATTGGGCAAAAAATGGGCAGCACTTTGGAGCAAAGCATGACTGTCTCTGGTGGTTCTGGACGAAGAGCCGGCGCTCTCGTTTGGCATGTACATCTTGGAAGTCGAACACTCGACATTGTACCACCAATCGCAGGTGAGAAGTTCCTGAGAGAAGAGAGTTCCATTGGGACAGAGGAAGGTGTGCCGGCCGCCACGGCCCTTGTGACAACTGTGGTAAGCTTGGCAGTCCGATTCCACATCTGCATAGAAGCCAGTCTGTTCGTAGTTGCGACAGTCGAAGGAGGTCTTGGGCACCTGCCAGTGGACTGGATAGTCAATTCCAGGCCGGCCGGGCAGAGTGGAGCCCCCGGCGGCCGATTGGCCAGCCAAGGAGCCTCCATCGCCGCCACTTCCGCCCGTCTGGGGGCCCTCGCGGCGCGACTCCGACGACTGACCGTCGTAGGAGGCGAGGCCGGGCGCCGAGTTGTAGTCGATGTGCGTGTCCGGCTTCCACTGGCCCGAGTCGAACTGGCTGGGCGGCGAGTAAGACTCCGTGGTGGAGGTTGTCCTCGCAAAGGCGGCCGACTGTTGGCGCAGCTGGCTCCTCTTGGAACTGCCCTTGGCCCGTTTCAGCGCCGCCTTAGCTCCGTACGAGTTGCTCGTCTGCACGCCTGCAACGGCCGCCTGGCCGGAAGCGGATGTGGCACTCGCCGCAGACTGTCCCGAGCCGGTTCTGGTGAGGCGCTCCTGCTGGGCCTCGTCTGTGGCCAGCGCAGCACCAAAGGACTGGGCATCTTGGTGTGCAGTTTCCTGGCTGACTCCAGTGGAGCTGTTGCGCTGCCATTCGTTGGCCGCCGCCACTCGAGGCGTCACCGAGTCGTCCTCCTGTTGCGGCCTGTGTGTCGTGGTGGTCGCCTGGGTGCTCGTCACGGGCGCCTCCTGGCCAGCCTTGTCCCTGGCGAGCTCGCCGCCAGTGTTCAGTTCGTGCCTAATATTATCATTATTGTTACCATTGTTGAGATTGTTATCCGCCAACTCGGCGGTGGTGTCGCTGATTGGCGAGGGGCTGACATTGAGCGAGCTGGCAATCAGTGTCATCACAAGCTCGCCAGTTTCCCCCTCAGTTAGACGTGCGGCCAAGTCGGAGCCACTCTCCTGCTGCCCCTCAGCAACACTGTTGCTTTTATCCTTCTCCCCCGCGCTCACTTGCTCGCCTCTTCCTGGCCCCTCGTCACTTCCGGCCGGCCGTTCGTCTGCCGGCTGCTCAGCAGGCGCCATCAGGTTCTCATTAGCCGCCGGCTGACTTGCCTCCAAGCCGGCTGACTCGGTCTGGCCACCGTTCGGCTGCAAGGTCGTCTGCGAAGCCCCTTGCTCTGCTGCAATTGGAGCCGGAGTTTCCGTCTTTGGCACCGTCTGGGTGGTCGTCGTTTCCGGTGTTGGAGTTGTGCTGGTAGTTGTGGAAGTGGTCGTGCTGGTTGTGGCGCTCGACGACGACAAGTGGCGTGTCCTGCTCGATAGTGGGCCAATCGAGGCGGACAGGCGGCGCTCCTTAGGTGTGGGCGCCTGCTCGGCGTTGCTGGTCCTCGTTGTGCCCGCCCACGAGCTTCCCGTCCGGTCAACTGGCTTGGAGAGGCGCGTCAACTGCGAGGGGATCGAGTAGCGCGTCAGGATGCTCGCCTCCTCCTCGTCCGCTCCGTTGAGCATGGGCGAAAAGGCGCTCCGATGTCCACCACTGGTGGGCCCCTCGCCGCTCGTAGTCTGCCTCCTGCGCGACCGCCAGTCTGGCCGCCTGTCCGCTTCCGGCTCGCTGAAGAACGCCCGATGAGCGGACTTTGGCCGCCTGCTAGTGCTTGAAACGCTGCTCGTGGGTGCCTCTGTGCTGCTTGGAGGCCGCTGGATGGGCGTCGAGCGAGCCAGGTGGCGCGGAGTGTCCTCGGGGCCGATTCTGCTCAGGGCGATCTTGTTTCTCCTGGTCTGTGGCGCCACACTCGAGCTCGAGCCCTGCTCCTCCGAACCCCTGCGAGTGGAGCGGAAGTGGAGCTCAGGCCTTGGCGTGCTGGTGGTTGTGGTGCTCGTGGTTGTCGAGCTCGTGCTTGTGCTGGCCGCCTGGGGCAGTCTGAAGAGTCTGTGGCTGGCCGTGGCCGAGCTTGTCGGCCTTGCAGTGGTGCTGGAGCTCGTCGGGGCGGCCGTGCTTGGCGCTCGAGTAGTGCTTGAGCTTGTTGGTGGCGAGCTCGTGGTGGTTGTGGTGGTTGTTGTGGTGCTGGCTGTTGTTGTCTTTTGCGGTGGCGGAGTTTGTGTGCTCGGCGAGGCTGCACTTTGGGCCGCCGTGGACGAGCCACCGGCGGCACCACTTCTTTGCGTGAGCGCCGGCTGCTGGGCCAGCGATCGCAGCCGCTCGTTCAGATCCACGTGGGAGGCCAACGAGCTCGACATGGACTGACCGGGCCCGCTCGGCGCGCCACTCTGGCCAGACTCTGACCGCGACTCCGGCTTGTTGCTGGCGCCCGCCGGCGAGTCGTCCGTGTCGCCCACCGGACTCACCTCCATGTTCATGTAGTCCAGCTCCAGGTCGGCCGGCCCGCCACTTCCGGCCTCCGAATCGAGCGAACGGTGCTCGGCGGCCAGAGATTCCGACTCGCTCGAGTTTCCGGCCGGGCCCTTGTCCGCGGCCGAGGCGCCTTGGGGCCTGCTCTGAGCGAAGGCGCTCTCGTCGAAGCCGAGCGGGGCCGCCCCCTCGGCGGGCATGAACACGAACTCGTTCACGGGCCGCGACTCTTGCTCGTTCCGGCGGCCGGCTGAGGTTCCGTTGGACTGGCC
>Ga0058701_10000298_pt1 | contig 39553 bp, 18 predicted proteins | sample AgamicOrMae_FD_97039 | JGI IMG/M metagenome (GOLD analysis project Ga0058701, IMG submission 97039) | Agave microbial communities from Guanajuato, Mexico - Or.Ma.e | ecosystem: Host-associated > Plants > Phyllosphere > Phylloplane/Leaf | place: Guanajuato, Mexico | collected 2012-06-04
ACAAAACTATGCAAGAGGTCCGCCAGAACATAGCAGACAATCTTGGTATCTCAAGTTACGACATGACATCATACAAGTTCACACAGGAAGAACCGACCCGATTGGATCCGACTAAGCGACATCACCAATCTCCAAGGCCTCACCTCGATCGCCGACTTTACTGACCCTCCTAACTTTGCCAAAAACTTAACCCTCCTATCCCCCGAAGAAATCGGACAAACACCACTACAAGAAAACCCAGCCAGAAACCAAAAGCGCCAACAGCCCATCATCATACCAGCCAGCCTCAAGTCCGACGAATAAATGTGGTAAAGCTCGAGGGCGAGCTTGATGTGATAATGGGGCGATGCAGTATTATTTATGACCGTTTCAATATTCCCCCGGAGATACTCACACGCGAGCCAAGGAGCAAACCCGCCACCGCGACTGAAAGGCAAGATCATGTACAGTGGCTCAAAATATTGGCTACGAAGATCTTCGGTGATGTTATGAGACTTGAATCTTGATTATGAAATAAATACAGGGTGAGTCAATGGCTCTCGCCACCTTTTTCGTCTCTCATCCGAGAAACTGTGTGCAGATTGACTCGAGATTTGCACACGACGTGCAATGACTTATAGGAATTTGAATTCCGCGCTTCTCTAATGCATACAAATTACGGTTTTTGCAATAACCATGCAAGAGTTCCATTAAAAATAGCACTAGAGTCTATGAACTTTTTTTTTCATATTCCCTTCTTTTCAATTTATCGTCTTTTGGAGAAAGATTCAAATTCTCTGAACATTATCAGACCATAATTATTGGTATTTCTGCAAAAATGCATAAATATACCAACAAAGAGCGGGCAGAAATTGTGGAAGATTACTTCAAGAGGAATGAAAATCTTGTGAGCACTCAAAGAGAATTCTCAAGCAGGAACAAGAACTCAAAACCGCCAAGCCGGTCAACTATTGAGAGTCTGGTCGATGAGTTCCGTAGGACCGGGTCATGTCACGACGATAAAGAGTCGATGAAGACTAAAGAACGCTCGGCCAGGATTCCGGAGATCATTGATCAGGCACTCGCCCTTCATGAGAGCGTACCCTCGACCTCAACCAGAAGGATGGCGCTAGATCTTGAGATCAGCCAATCATCGGTTCAGAGGATAAGGCGTAAAGATCTTGGCTTGCACCCATACAAGATCCAAACGTTTCAGACTCTAGAGCCGAGGGATATTGAGAAGCGGATGATTTTTGCTTCTGAGATCTGCGAAGATATCGATCGAAAGAAGCTCGATCCGAAGAAGATTCCGTTTACTGACGAAGCTCATTTCCATCTCGACGGATATGTCAATAAACAGTACTACCGAATTCGGGGTAGCGAGAAGCCAGCTGCTCGAACAAAGCCTCTTCATCCTGAAAGAGTGACAACTTGGGCTGGAATATCCGGAAAAGGAGTTGTTGGTCCAGTTTTCCCCAAGGAGGGGGGATATGTGGACAGGAGGGTCTACAATCGAATTTTGAAGGAAGGGATCCCGGAGGCCAGAGAGAAAGGGATGGTTGATGGATTCCATTTTCAACAAGACGGCGCTCCGCCACATAGGACATCAGAGAATTTGGAATACACGAAAATTACGACGGGGGAGTCATAGCCAAAGGCTATGAGAAGAAGCCCGGAAAGGGGGAGACTGGCCCGCTTACAGTCCGGACTTTACTTCGTGCGACCTTTATCTCTGGGGGGCTATTAAGTACAAAGTTTATAAAAATCGTCCGAATAACATCTCTGAGCTCAAAGATGAAATCAGGACGGTCATGGATGAGATTCCTCAAGAAACTTGTCGTGCTGTGTGCGAAAACTTCGAGAGGAGCCTGCGACTCGCAACCAGCAAAGGCGGTGGTCACATCGAAGCCCTGTTTTATCATTTCGATAATTATTAATGTGATATATGACAATTGATGATATCGATAATTACCCGCCCAACTCGAATATTTTTGCATCCTCACCCCCCAGGCTTTCTTTTTTCAGCGCACTCGATCACTTCCGGCTTTAGGATATCCAGGTTGGAGGTCATACCGGAAGTGGCTATTGAGACCATCAAGGCCAGAATTTCCGCTGGTGATGCCAGCGGAAAGATTGCTCAGGATCTCGATGTGTCCAAGACCTTTGTCAATAAAGTGAGAAATTCAATGCCAGCAGACACACCAAGACCGCAATCCGGAGCACCACTGGAACTGACGGCACAAGATAGGCAATATGCCGTAAGTTTGATCAAGAGAGGCCGCACCAACACAGCAGTGGAGGCCACCAAAATTGTTAATGAGAGACCCGTCAAGCCTGTTTGTGTTGAAACAGTGCGGCGAGCCCTCAAAGATGTTGGAAATTTGGTTGCCAAAAAGAAGAAGAAGCCTGCCCTGAATGCCACCCATCGCTGCAATCGACTCAGGTGGGCTATTGAGCATCGGCACTGGACGGTTGAGGACTGGAAATCAGTCATATGGTCGGACGAGACCAAGATCAACCGTCTATGCTCAGATGGCCTCCAATACGCCTAGGTTGAGCGCGGAACCACCACAAACGAAAAGTTGATCCATCCCACAGTCAAGTTCGGGGGTGGTTCCATCATGGTCTGGGGATCAATAGTATGGCCAGGAGTCGGAGCACTCGCGAAAATTGTTGGCACCATGGATTCAGAACAATATGTCGAGATCCTTGAGAATGCTCTATTACCAACGATTGGGCGAGTAGTCATAAAGCCCTACCTGCCTCCGCCAAGCCAACTCATCTTCCACCAAGACAATGACCCAAAACATAAGCCACGGCTGGCAATGAGTTGGTTTGAGGAGGCAAGAGTCAGACTTCTCGACTGGCCTGCCCAGAGTCCCGACTTAAACCCAATCGAAAACCTCTGGGCCCATTTAAAGAATCTGCTAAGATAGCAGACGGAGGCTCCCAGAGATGTTCTTGAATTGTGGACGAGAGTGCAGGATGCCTAGAAGATCATCACAGCCGAGACCTGCCAGAAGCTAATCGAGTCCATGCCTCGGCGGGTTGAGGCTGTAGTAAAGTCCCGGGGTGGTCCCAAAAAGTATTATGGGCCCCCCGCCAAGACCGCGGAGTGGGGCCAAAAATTTGGCCACAAAGGGAGCGGAGGAGAGAGAGAGAGAAAGAAAAAGAGGGGAACCAGAAAGTGAGAAGGCTCTGCGACCCCGCAGGGGAGAGCGTGCTTCAAATTATTGCTCAAAGATTTCAAAGGTTCAATAGATATTTTTGTCCCTTATCGATCATATATATTAGATCCCCAAATTAAAAACGAAAAGTTTGTCCAAATTTCTGTGCTTTCCCCCTTTCCCCTTACCCTTTCCAGTGCTAATTTGGACACCCCCTCTCTGGGCTCATGTCCATTTTGGCTTGGAAAGGGCAGCACGCGACTGGGGGGCGCCTGTTGTGTTTCACGAAGAAGTGCGAACTGGAGTGGGACTGTCTTCACCGAGCAGGGCCGGGGTAGCCAGCCAGTATATATTAGATCCCCAATTTCGTGGCCGATATTTTGAGCCACTGTATTGTATAGGAAACAAAATAGATATATTGTACCACATATCCAATAAACGCAGTCAGCTGAAGACAGACTCCAAAAATATTCTTATGTACAAACTCTTATTGATGTTACAGGCGGGCTGTTAGGGATAGGGAGTACAACTTTTCTTTTGCCCTGAAATGAGACTCTCCACCCTCTTTTTCCCTGTATATAAACCCCGAACGCTACAATAAATTTGGTCACTCGTATATTTTTGCTTCTTGAGTTGAGGCGAGAGGCGGCCGACGGTGCACGGCTGCAGCCGGCTCTGTTCCGAATGGTGGTGCTGAAGCGTGGGCAGCAAGCTGCAGCATCATCGGTGGCGGCGATAATGTATCAGGACTGCCAACTGGAAGCTAATCTTTCCCTATCGACCGCAGACTGACTCAAGAGAGCCAGTTCCAACGATTCTGCGACTGCGATCGGACTGGGGGTCGAAATCCGCAGAGCCAGCCCGGCAACACATTTCACCCCTCACTTTTTGCTAGGACTGCCTGTGCGATCTGCCCCGACCGCCAACACGGCTGGCCACATGAGGACTGGCCGAACTGGCGACTGGATGGAGCAGCTCCCGAGCGTAGGCCTGTTCCGTTCTGCAGCCCCGACTGCAGGGTCAGCCTCGTCGACGCTAGCAGAACCCTTGTCTGGGGGAGCAACGAAAAACTTATGCGTGTTTTCTTCGGGGACGGGCGCGACCATGATTATCATTCCATTCCAAAAAATGAGCGATTAAACGAGTGAACAGACCATCTTGTTTCATTTGTTTTCTCTCCCATTCAATCATTTAGTAACCAGCATTATCAACATATTATTATCATTAATAACATCATTCTAACGATTCAAACCTCATCGATACATCCTTACACATAGTAACTATACTCCCTTGAGACTCGAGGCCTGAAACTTGCTTGGTGGTATTATCATCCAAACTCCACCAAACGGAAGCTGGAAAGAGACTATCTGTCGATACAATAATACACAAAAATGGATCTTAACAGTTCGGCTGAGCTTTCTAGTGTGTCGATGCAACAAACAACCGAGCAACAACAAATTAATAACAACAACAGTAGTGGTAATATTAATGATGCAAGAACACGAGCGGGTCCGATTGATCAACAACAGCAGAGCCAGCAACAAAACCAACAAACAAATCAGCAACAACAACCGCAAAATCAGAAACCTCCTTATACAATAACTGGAATATTGCATTATTTACAATATGAATGGCACAGATTCGAGGTCGAGAGGCAAGAGTGGGAGGTTGAGAAAGCAGAAATGTCCGCAAGGATCGCTTTATTACAGGGAGAGAAGAAATCACATGAGAATCTTAGGCATGATCTAATCCGTAGAATCAAAATGCTCGAATATTGTTTGAGAATGGAACGAGCGAAATATCACAAGCTCAAGCATGGAACAGATCCACCGCCTGTTGAAAGTTTGTTCTCTAGCGACAAGCCAGCACAGAAACAACCGCAAGACGAGAATGATAAAGCCTCTGAAAACCAGCAACAAGAGAAAAATACAGCAATCCAGCAAGTGGATGATGGCTTTTTAAATAATAACTCCAGTACCATCACTTACGGTCGTGAGCTGTTGAAGCATTACTTGCAAGAAATTGGTTATACAGATACTATTATAGATTTACGCTCAAATCGAGTTAGATCGCTTCTAGGTATTGTTGACAATAATCAATCGGCTAGCAATCAGCAACAAGAGCAAAGTAGTCAAGTACCAAATATTAACAACGCCTCAGGCAATAGCAGCGCTACCTCAACCTCATCATCTAATAGTGTTGACAAAATGTTAGGTAATAATCCTGATAGGGTTACGAAAGTCGTCGCCTACAGGAACAACAGAAATGAAAACCCTGAATCTTCTTCGTCTAAGGGTAACTCCACTCTTTTGACAAAAAAGAGCCCGTTTCCTACCATACTCTCTGGCAAGATCGCAGCGACTTGCTCTGCACCAACAGTGAGGCAGCTGGCCGAAATTCGTGATGATGAATCATCGGTTCTCGCGTCTTTTGGTTTCCTATATGATCACGAAGGTCTCAAGGATCCGAACCGAGGTGACGATGACGACGACGATGATGATGATGATGATGCGCCCATGGACGACGTAGAGGAGGCTGACAGGGCCGCTTCAACTGCCTCTGAATATTCTTACTTCGACAAAGAGTGCAGTGATGCAACAGCTATCATTAGGCAGAAACTGGATCTACTCAATGATGGTAACACTGGCGCAACCTCTCCGACAACTGGTGATCCAAATTCGATGAGCCAGAAGAGGATCAATGCGAATAGAAGAACCGCCGCTTCTAATGATTTAGCTCAATCTAATTTATCATCGAATAACCCTAAAAACTGGTGTCCTCAGCCTGAAAAAAATGATATTGTTGACATTGGCGAGCTCGCCTCATTAACAACGTTGGCCGCGGACACGGGCGCTGACGATTTCCGAAAAAAGCAATGGTCAAACAAGTATAGACTTCAATCACATTTTGATGGCGTCCGTGACATAAAATTTTCTGAGAAGAATTCATTGATAGTTACTGCTTCAGAGGATGAAACTATAAAATTATGGCATCTAACCAGGCCTTCTTCGACGGGCGGAAAATCTCGTCAAACAAACTTACCACCCTCAATCAATGCCATCAACTCTATGGAAGCATCTATTTTAGATATCGAACCATTGCACACATACAGAGGCCATAAGTCGAGAGTGCTAACCATAGCTGTGTTTAACGATCACATATACTCTGGTGCTCAAGATGGTGAAATAATCATGTGGAAACTGTTGCAAGACCCGAACTCTACAGATTTATATGCCAAATTCGATCCAACATTGTTGGTTTGTAGGTTTATTGGACACGAAGATGCAGTTTGGTCAATTGATATAATCGAAAATCCTAAATATGAATTCCTCCTTTGTTCAGCTAGCTCAGATTTAACAATCAAGATTTGGAACGCCTCTGGTCAAAATAATCAACCTCTGTTATCAATTCAGCTACCGTCGTCACCGACGTGTATCGTTAGGATGCCTGCTTACAACCCTACCAAGTCTGGCATAGACTTAGCTGTTGCATCTTGCGATGGCAAAATCAGGTTATTTGACATTGCGACAAGTCTATCGGAGTCAGATGCAGAATTCAATAATACTCAACCTGTTGTAACCCTCGAATGTGATGAATCGCATCGGATAAATTCAATAGTTATACATCCGACATTGCCTTATTTGGCCAGCGCAGATAGTAACCGAAGTATAAAAATTTGGGATCTAAACTCAAATAGCTGCAAATCAACAATGGTTGCCCATTTAGAGGAGGTGACAAGTCTAGCATGCGACCCGACAGGCAAGTACCTGTTAAGTGCTAGCCACGACTGCAGTGCTAGATTATGGCTATTTGAGGAACGGGCTTGTATTCAAGAGATAACTTCACATAGAAAGAAATTTGATGAAGGTATATTTGCTGTTGCTTTTCATCCCAACCTGTCACAATTCGCCACTGCTGGCGCCGATGGTTTAGCCAAAGTATTCATGTAGTAGACAATAATAAAAAATTTTTAGTAGTCTTAGGAAATTTCAGAACGGAGGCTAACGAAATTGCACCAGATCATAGCTAAACCAACGGAGATCCTGCTTTTCTTCTGGCACCGTCCTTTCTGACCGAGACTTATAGAGAAAGATTTAATTCACTGGAGAAAATGTAGCCTTATGAATGGGACCCAATTCGACATCGAGGGAAAAGTGCCTCGGTTGATCACCGCGATGCACAAGAATAAAATGTTAAAATCTTCACGCGTCTTCTGGCAGGGGGTCGTGGCGTATTCCTGTAAGCGCAGCTTCTCGCGCTGCTGAACGGGATTGGAGGGGCGTGTACGGGGGTTTAGCGTGCTTCTGCGGGCATGTCGATCGAGCGTCCGCACCAAGGCTGACGTCAATATGCTTGGCTTCGAGTAGTCGTTGCCAAACAGGTTGTCTAACGAGGGGTGTACCGGCACAGGCTGGAAACAGAGCAGGCCAAAGCCCCCGCGTTGGTTAGTGGTGGGATAGCGCTTGTGAATGAACAAAGTTGTGCGTCCTCGGCACAGCCCTGACGTCCCGAAATTTTTTTCCCTTTTCCCGAAGGGTCCGATTTTTCCCGCCTCTCCGCGTTCGAATCCCCTTCTGGTCGGATTTTTTTTTTCACTTCACTTGCGCGTTCAAATCTTCCTCACGATTATCCATCACATCTTCGTTCTCGCCCTCTATCAAGGCTCCACCAAGACTAGCCACATCATTTGACAGATTAGACTTATCATCAGCATCCATATCGATCCTCGGTTCCTCCAAGGCAACTTGATCGCCTCCCTCTTGATGTCGATCCCCTTCTTTATCGCCGTCATCATGCCTACTCGGATGACTCTCATTGTCCTCCTCCTCATTGTCTTCCTCCTCCTCCTCCTCATCATCATAATCGTCTATCTCCTCTTCATCGTATTCGTTGTCCTGCTCATCCTCAAGCTCTCCATCAGTGCCCCTATCCAAGTCCTCGTCGTCTTCCCGTTGTGACTCGTTCGAGTAGGACTCATAAGATTGTGACATAGGTGGTGAGCTATAGTCAGTTGCATCGCCTCCATACAACTGATGATCGGGATCACTAGAGACACTCAGCACTGGTCGCTGGAGCTTCTTCGTTTGACCCTCTTCATCCGCCTCGCCAGTTGTGTTTTCGTTTGGATAATACGTGTTACTCTTTCGTCGGTAGATAATTATTACAATGATGATGATGCAAAACAAGGCCCCTATGATAACCAGAGCCAAAGTTAGGCCCACTTTTGGCTCTGAGGCGGAGAATCTTGGTGCTGAGCCGGGACAATATTTGAAGTCATTGGGCAACAGTTCGTGCAACCTAAACGTACGCAATTCGCTTGGAAATTCGCATTTCAGGCAAAAATTGTTGGTTCCAAAGTGCTGCCGCATAATCGTGAGAGGATCGCCCATTTGTTGCTGTTGTGATTGACTCAATCTGTACGCACCAATCATAGCAGATAAGGTCTCAAGTATTGATTCTTCTCGTTTCTTCAGCTCTTTGAAGTGCAAAAGTCTTGCAGCAAGTCTATCCCATTCGGAATTTTGCTCATAAGCTCTCTCCCCCTGCTTGTCGTCTGGCTGCTCGTCAGTACCTACGATCATTGGGCTCGACACTAACCAATCATCGAGATCCTGCTCTTGACCTTCGAACATGAGTCTGTTTAGATAGGCGACCATTGGTGGAAGCTGGCCAGATGTGGCTGGTGCTTGTTTTGAGAGCAATGAGCCAGACTCAAGGAGATAGCTGTCAGCCTGATCGTCATTTTCCGCCTGGGAACCATTGCCTTCTTCCTCAAAGATCCTCGTATCCTCAACAGAGCGCCCATTGGTTATCGATTTGTCCATCTCTGCAGAGGGGATCAAAATTAACGCCGGTGCCACACAGGTAGAATTGTATATGGACGAGCGAAGGATCCATTCGTAGAGAGGTCCTATCTTGCACTGAGAACAGTACCACGGGTTTGATGCCAAGTTAATCAGTCTCAAATTTGGCATATCATCGAAGGTAACCAATAATGACTCGTCCAGCTCGTTGAATTTGTTATTCGATAGGTCGAGGACCTCCAACTCGCCCAGAGACTCTACCGTCTCTGCAACAAGCTGGTCCAGTTGATTATTGGATAAATTCAGATACCTGAGGTGGCGCTGATACTTGAACATTGTTGGACTCGGCAACGACCGATCGAGTCCAGTAGAGGCCAAATTGAGAAATTGAAGTCTAAGGAGTGGCTCAAGGATAATCTCTAACTGATCAGTTAAGAAGTTATTTCCAGACAAGTCGAGATACTCTAGGTGATTATATAGAGGACCGAAAAAGCTATTCGACAGCATAAGCAGCCCAGTGCCTGCTTGCGTGGAGCCTTGGCCGATGAGATTTGTAGGATTTTCTGTTGTGGCTGATTCACTACTTTCCACTGGCTGCTGATCAAGTGTCAAGCTCAAAGAGGCTATCTTTGTCCCCGCCGGCTGCTGAACCATGTTGGGATTGTTAGCCATTGAGGCGAGCTGCTGTTGCATCGTTATGTTATTGTTTGACAGAATTAGCCTCTTGATCGTCGAATTGCAAAAAGCGCATGTTGATATTGTTTGAAGATTGTTTGAAGCCAGGTTCAGCTCCAATAACTTCAGCCCATTGAAGGCCTTGTCTCTTATCGAGCGAATGGAGTTTTCTTTTATAGACAGGAACTTGACGTTGAAGAATCTATGCAATTGCAATGCCTTGATGCGTTCAAATTTGTTTCGATCGCAAATCAAATTGGTCAAGCTCTTGAATAAAACTCCGACGAACTGTGATGATTTCAAAGTTGCTCTCTGTTGGTGGCTAGTGTTTGAAGATTGTTGATCACTTACACCACTGTGGATCTGTTGCTGTTGCGTGTTGGTTATTTTGGATATTGCATTCTCGTTGCCAGTAACCACCTGTGATGGCGGAGTGTGAATGAATAATTTGATCTGATTTTGGGCCAGATTCAGCTGTTGTAGACTATTCTGCATCGGTTCGAACAGATGCAGATTGATCATTTGGAAATAGTTTCCAGCCAAATTCAAACTAATCAAGCTAGTCAGATTGGCAAACTGGTGGGCCGCCAGTTCGGTCAATCTATTGTGTGCAATACTGAGCCACTTAAGTTGTAAAAGTTGACTAAACAAAGCAGACTCGAGCTCCTTCAAAAGGTTATAGTCCAAATTGAGCTCAATCAACTGATCTAAATGCTTGAAACAATTCTTCGATACTTGCTTCAATCTGTTGTGGTTCCATTTGATGCGCCGCAGTTTTTGGCCCTTCCTGAACACTTCCGAGTCGCAAATCTCAAATTTCAAATTTGCAATCGAAATCTCGCGCAACAAGATGAACTGAGCCAGTCTTGGCATTCTAAAATCATCTTGGTCCCTCGGGAGGGGCACCTCATCCTCACCATCCTCCATTGAATTCAGCGGGTCTTGTAAAGGGTCGACACCACTTGCTCTGTGAGGATTTGTATGTAAATCCTGTGGCAAACTTATATGAATTATTTGTGTCCTCCGATCAATTGTGTGGACATCACTGAATTTAGAATTCTCGCACTTGGCACGAGTGAGGTTGACTCTAGTCGATTCCATTAGCCTCCTATTGGCAATATCTATAACCTGGATCATGGAACAAGAACAATATCTGGCGCACTTGTAATCATCAAGGAATTTGATGGTCATGTTTGTCTTGGATTGTTCATGCCTCTTCTTGTTGTGGCTGTTCCACTTGCTGTCTTGACGGCCGGGTGAATTCATTGTCAAACGCCTGCTCTGTTGCTGAGGGGCCCGATTAGAACTTGTTGCCAAAACTTGCTGATCTCTCCCTCTAGGAGGGTATTTGTATTGAGGATGAGCTCCAGATTCGTAAGCAATGAACAAAGTGGCAAACAGTGGCAGGCAAACAAGATAGTATGATTTTTTGAATTGCAGCGACTTGGAACTTGTGTGCATTTTTCAAACTTCGCAATATATCTTTTCCTTTCTGGCCAAGAAGTTTTGGTCAGCCTTAACTCTCACATCCTGATTGTCCTTGCTCTAAAGGATATAGGAGATTAAATAAATACTCTTATGTTTAGCTTGCCATAGGAATTGGGGCCAAGTGGAGGGAGAGAGAGAGAGAAGTCCTAGAGTATGGGTGCTGTAATAGGCTTCTACGGGCTTACAAACGGAGAAATTTACACCGACACAGGGCCAATTGTATGATTTAAGACGACTCACGTTATACAGGCAATGAACTAGCCAATACTCATGGACACTTCCGTCTTTGGTTTGTATCTGGGGTCCGTGTTTCTCTAAGCATGCTCGATGCATCAGTGAAGGCCGAGGCTTGAATTCAGCCGACCAATTTCAGCCTTAGGTGAGGGGCCAGAAAGAAGAAAACGCCCACCATTTTGTGGCCCCATACACCTTTGAGTTTGCTCCTATGCACTTGGGTCTGCTTAGTACTAGGGCACTCTCATTTGGCAATCACGGCCTAGCATAGATAGGGGAACAAGATGGACACCTGGTCAACGGGGCACTGCATCGGCGAGGACTGGTGGAGGCTTGCACGCGCATGTCTGAGGGCAGCTGCGATGTATAGAATTTACCATTACTCCAGGCCCAACTATCTAAAGCAGAGTATCGCAAACTTGGGCGTTCCCTTTTTAGTCCACTGCTCTCGCTGGTTATTGTTTTAGCTTGCGCAACGATTCTCACCCAACACCATTTCTCTTCGACCCCCTCCCTCCCCCTGTTTTTGTGGCACCAGAGCACTTGGCCCTCGACAAATCTGGCCTCCAGGGCGCTAATCCAATCATACCATAGAGTTGTCCCCAGACTCGGTGATGGCTTCACGCGAGAGAAAGAGAGAGAGAAGGAGAGGATAGATGTCTATAGCGCTCTCGGATCTAAGAGGAACCATATTGAACAGTCAGGTCACCATCCTGATAACTCTGACTGAAGTAACGCATCGAGGCACGCGTAAATTTTTATTTGTTAACAAACTCAACCTTAGGATATGTATCTATTCGAATATCACAACCGTTAAAAACATCAATCAATCTACAGTTGACTCCCTACGGCAGTTGCGCAAAGGACGGACACAGTTTAAGACCTTTTTGGATATTCTGATTCTGGTTCCATCTGCGCGGCACAACTCGCTCGGGCCCAAACTTAACGATCGAGTGTGCTCGTTATCGGACGATCGGATATAAGACCCGCTGGCACGGCGCTCATTGAGAAAGCCCGATGGATCGTCTTTGAGGCACTCTTTCTGAAAACTATTCGCGTTGATATTGCCGCCTTTGTATTTAGCGTACAGAGCAATAACTTTTGGCTCTCTCACGATCTCTGTACGTTGCACTCTTTCACCGGTAGGTCCTTCCTGGTACGTTCTGGTAATCCTGAGTATTTTGCCCCCCAACGAAGAAAGATCGTTCTCCCCTGTGGTGGTTGGACTTTTCTTTTTCCTGTCGCCCGCATGGCGATCACCAGCAGGACTTTTCAACTTGAGGTCGTTGATGAATCTGACTCTTTCTTCCTCTTCTTTCTCGTGGTCCAGCTCTTGGAGAGATCTGCCACTGACGACAAGACGATCTAGATCGTTTAATTGTTGCGCGAACTCAGCATCGTTCTCACAATCCTCTTGTTCGTCAAGTTCGTCCTCTGATGAGGTCAAACTGTCGGTGCAAGACAAAACTCGCTCTTGGGTTTGCGCAATCAGTTGGGCCTCTCTACGATGTATGGCCAAGCGCTCTAGTTTTTCCGCCTTGATCTTGCTCAACATTGGGTTCTTACCAAATACTGGTGGGGCACCGCGGCCTGAGTTAGCTTTAGCTCGATTGGCTCTTTGCTCTTCAGCCTGCTGATCCATTGTCGGGGATCTAGACCAATAAACGCAGGAGAACCCTTCCATTTGTGGTCCAGTTGGATCGATCAAATGTTTTCTGAAATCTAGAAAGCACTGTCCCTTCATCCAGCTCGTGATTGCCCTACTTACGTTCCAAGGTGCAGCTAAAATCTCCGGCTCAATTTCTGTCACATTTGAGCTGGGGTTTATCATCGTCTCAGTGTAGTTGAGTTCACGTAAGCGTTCACGAGTTGCTAAAGTTGCCATTATTGCACAATATTGCTCCGGTGTTATGATTCTGCAAAGACTCTCCCATGGCAATGCGCCATAGTTGCTAGTTCCTTGCTGAAGGACATAATCACCTTTTATGCGACCTGGCTCTGCTCCGGCGACGAACATTCGTTTTCTCAGTGTTGAACGACTATAATCTGGAAATAGCTTCAATAAAGTTTCGAACTTTATGGACGGAGGATCTGTATCACTGGTTGAAAATAATTTGTGTATGTGGAGGTTCGATAAATCACAGCGAAATTTAGTAATATTCCTTTCGGTAGGCGGCGGCATTTGGACCAGAGGCATTGTCTGGCCAACGGTGAAGATATTATTGATGCTACGGACGTATACACCGTTTCTGGTTCGGATCACAAGAAAATCACAGCCCGGCACGTCGTGACGAAATATTGGTGCTCGGTAAAGATTATTCTCAATCATCTGAGCCCGGGTGCCAGGTTTCAGAGGGCAGTAGTACAATGGAGGAGGTTCTTTGACATGCTCTTCCGGATATCCAATGGATGTTCGCTGTTTGGGAAACTTGTGGGCGAGAGTGTGCTCTTGTGATAGGTTATCTGAAGAGCTCAAATTTAGTTTGCCTGGGGTAGAGCCCAATTTTTCAGGAGTAGAGCTCATCCTGTTGGTAGCGTTACTTATGTTGAGAGGACGATATCCCGATACAGACGAGTCAGGGGCAAAGTAATTCTTGATATTGGACGCCATACCTATCTGCCCTAAGACAGGCGGGTACTCTTCGCTATACTCAAAGAGAAATAACTCCCCACATTTTGCAGTTAGATCCTTGGTGTTTCTTATCCTAAGAAAATTGTTGATGACCTCTTGGCGTGAGACTCCTTTCTTAATGGCCTGGGCCACCCTATTTTTGAGTTTTTGATGATTCTTAAATATGTGTCTGGTGAGATTCTTAATGCCTACGTGTCTGTAGGAGCCAGTTTGAGTCGATTTTGATTGAGGGCCGGTGTTATAGTGGCGTAACTTGGGTCGGTGGAAGTTCATGAACTTCTGATGATTGAGATAGGTTGGAAAAAAAGCTTTCCATAGGTCATATGCAGCCACGGAGTGCTTGATGGTTCTTGAGCCATAGACAGGCAGTATAATGTTCCTATGTGAGCCTATGGGCACCGGAGAGTCGTTTTCTTGTTGCTGTCTCTTGATTTTTAATTTCAATCGCGTCCGATAATACTGATCGTTCGAAATATCGAGAGATTGCAGCCCAACATCATCATCGTCATCCGACGATGACTCGTATTCCATCATCCTGAGACGGATTATATATTGACTAAGCTTTGATGAACCTCCGCCAAAAGCACCATTCCCAAAGAAGAGGTCTCGACCTCGACGAGAAGGCGACTATAAGAGGCAGTTTACATGGCAAAAAACAATGCGCAACGTGAAATGCTGACCGCTCGCTGTAATGCTGACTGTTCGGTTTGGCGCCCGGCGGCACGCGATGCACGAGGAATGAGCCTTCGCGCCCGCCATCTATTGGTTGCGCTGCTAAGGCGCAAGAGCCCACATATCAGATCCTCGCCACCACCCTTTCACCAGGCTTTTTCATTGAGCCAACAGTCTTAGCTCGATAACTAGGATCTGGGGTGCTGGTGTGGTCAACTGCTAGAATCTCATGAGAAACCCCTCCAGGAAAACTATCTCTGGGCGACGAAAACTCGCATACTCTGTTCCTCAACTCACTAGGCGCAAATCAGCTTACCACGCAACGATCTATGAGTTTCCGGCAGACAACTCGATCTATATAAAGAACTATTTTATAGACCATGTTATATGGCTATTTAGGATCTTGTACAAAATTGCGAGGATCTGATCCTTTCAATGACTTCGCCAATCAGAGAAAGACCTAATCTAATCAGTATCAAATCCCCGGACATCCATTGGTACTTTTCGGATCAAGGAGGCAATTTCAGTGGTGGATACCAGAGAAGTATTTCAAGCGGCTTAAATGTAATAGTCATGATGGTGCTTTGGATGTGAAAACCGTTGAACCATTCAACAAGCGAAATTTATTATGATTCAAAACAAAGCTATATTTTCAACACATTGAACTTCTTCAACAATTCGTTAGAGTACATTATGGACTCGGGAAGTGAAAGCGTACGTTTGAGAGTGCGGACATCAATCAGACGTGTTATCTTTCTTTGGCACCAAAATTGGCTGCTCGATTGGATAACACGTCGAGCCTGTAGCACTTGTTGCTCGTGTGTATCTGTTGGCATTAATTTCTTATTGAGCTCGTAAATTAGTTCAATATCATCTAGTCGATCTTGCACCAACGGTTCTACAATCGATTCTTGTGGAGCATCATCGGATGATAAAGCTCGCTTAGATGCCACTCTTATGGTATCTCGATCGAGATCGTTAAGCTCCTTCTTTCGTAGTCTCTCCCTCTGCTTGATTGGATTCCAGCGGGCCCTAATATCATCAATGGAAACATCGACACAATATCGCCGTTTTGGGGGCAAAGAACGTTTCAAATGGCGCCTGAAGGTTGGCGAATGACGACTCGTTGCCGGTTGCGCCTTATTATCCGAGACAATACTCTTCAAACTCTCTTGCCGAGATACTTTGCTTGTCTTAGGCGTGCTTTGACCCTCTTTATGAGGCGAGCCACTCGGACTATCACCATCGGTTTCGGGCCCCTTCTCACTCCATTGTCCCTCGAGTTTCTTCCTGGCCCCTTGCAGTCGATCGTCCGCACTGGAGCGTCTCAGTCTGAAGTCATCCCGATGCAAAGAGGCGTCATCTTTGAGCTGTAACGATTTGGGAGAGGAGGCCCTTCGGAGCGAGAGTGGGTGAGCTCTGGCGGTCTGGCCCAATCTTTCCACTTTGTTTCTTTCCTCCGCACAATCCTCGTGCTGACTGGGGTTCATCGGTCTCCCCCTTTCGACGGAATCAGCCTTCTCATCATCTACACTTTTGGAGTCCTCTTGAAGCTCACTTGGTTGCGCAGTCGATGCCAATGAAGTGCACTCCTCTTGTTGACCATCCTGGCACGACGTGCTACCCTCTTCTTCGAGTGTCTGCGCCGCGTCATTTGTAGATTCAGGCTCCGAAAGTGGCACCTCTCCGCTTGGAGGCTGATCTCTCTCCTCCTCTCGCTCATCGTGATGGTCCCCCTCGGCTACTGGCTCGATTTCGATCCCAACATTGTGGTAGATGACCTCCATCTTGTTTCCTATATTGACCACACTCCTGCGGCGGCTTCCCGATGGGCTCGGCCGTGGGCACTCAACACTATCGCTCTCACTTGTTTCTGGCTCCTGTTGGCCACTCTCTTGCTTCTGCTCAACTAGAGATGATTTGCTCTCTTGCTGGTGCTCAGCCTCACTGTCTTCTCCTTCCTCGGCGGCGGCGGCCTCCCTTTTTATCGTGTCCTCCCTGATTGGCGACCCCACTCGGGACACATTGCCCAGAACGTCTGTTATTATCGCCGAAGATAGGGAGCTAGCCTCTTCCCCCAACAGACTATCTTCGACTCTCTCCTTTTGTTGCAAAGGCTCGGCATCTGCCTCCGCCTCACTGGGCCCCAGGCCCACCCTCAGGGGTAGCTCGTCCAGCTTCATCTTTTCTATTTCCACTGAAGAGCGTCGACTGGAGCTCAACGATCCCAACTCTCCGGCCTCATTCTGCGCCCCTTTGTCCAGGCTTTCAACTGCCAACTCATTCTGCTCTTTTGCCACCAAATCATCGTTCTCTCTATCACTCGTGCTCAAAGGAGCAGTCTCGTCGCCTCCAGTCTCCTCCAACTGCAAATCGGCAGTCTTCTGCTCCTCCTTCTCATCTGTGGCCGTATCAGTTTGTCTGCTTATTCTCAACAAGCTTCCATCCTCCTCTTTCTGTTTCACTCGAATTTCTTCCAGCGCCCCACTCGGCTCGATAGCCACCGTCTCGCCTGCCTTCTGCTCCAATGGGGCTGCTACGTTTTCGCTAGAACCTTGCCGGTTCATCACTTGTTGCAGTTCCATCTCGGCGCGCATATCCTCCTCCAAATAATCTCGCACTTCTGGAACCATTTCGTCTGAGTTGGAATGGAGCTCGAACTCGTTAGGCAACTTGTGTGGCCCAGTGGAATAATGGTACTTGTGCTCCAGTTTGTTCCCGTCCAATTTGGCCTGATTGGACTGCGACAACTTGCGCAATTGGTCATACAAATACAACTCGTACGCCTTGTAAGTGTAGGGCCCACTGTAGTTGTCCAAGCCCAAGATATAATCTAGAGTGTCATGTTTGAAATGCTCGACCAGACGTTTGACGAGCAGAGCCTCGTTCGCTCGTCCGCTCCTGATTTGGGATCGTTTTAAATTTTGCAGCTCCTCAAACAACTTTGTCTCCTGTTTGTACTTCCTGATCGACTTTTCAACCCTTGAGGCCAACTCTTCACTATCGACACTAAGTCGGCGTGTTTTTATGATCGTCTGTCTCGAACAACTACGAGATCGTCCATGATGATGATCATAGTTGTCGTAATGATGATGATGATCGCCATGCTGTATACCCTGATGATAGTGTTCCTCTTTAGCTCCGTGTTGGTTTGCAGTTCTTTTCGACCTGGTTGGCGTGCCAGTTGGTTTGTTCAATCTCGGCAATCTACTGGGACTGCTTATCATATCGTTTGCGTACTGGTGCCGCAAAGAGGTCGCATTCATTGGATGATACCTTGCCGATTTGTGGGTGCTGCACGGCGATTGATCAACCAGAGAGTCGCCATTTGTCGCGCTCGGGGCGAAGCCAAACCCCGAGCTCAAACCCGAGTCATTGCGATGAGAGTCAACACGCGCCTTAACATGACTGTAGTCCATAACCCGTTGCGGCGATTGACCTTGCTTCAGGTGACTTTGCTGGCTGATTTCATGGGCCAGCGATTCAGAGTGGCGGCTGAAGTGGTCCAGCTCATGGTACTTAGCGTTCATGTACTCGGCGACTGGACTGCGAACCTGATCCAAGTCCATCTGTCTCGATTTTGCACCCACTTTCGTGCTCGCTACATCCATATCCGCCGGAAGCTTGTCTTTTTGGGTGGCCCGGTTGCCAGCTTGGTCGCCGTGAGCAATTTTATCCTCCGGCGGTTGTTGCAAATGCGTCGCTTCAGCCACTGTTTCGCCAGACGTCGAGCGCTCCTCTTCGGCTGCCGACATGATCACGGGCAGTCTGTGCTCGTAGGCCCCAAAATCGGTCCCCCCACCTCCGTCTCTAATGCTGGTCGGATGACCAGTTATGGGCCTGTGACCAGTTTGGACTCGAGTGGCTGCTTGGCGAGACTCATTAGGTGTCGCCCGTTGCCAGCCACCTGCTTGGTCCTCGCCTCTCGCGCTCTCCTCCGCCTCCGACCAGCTCGATGGGCGGTCCTCCTCCTCTTCTTCGTTTCGTTTTGCCGCAACGACGACGGACGAGCCGCTCGTTGTGGCATCTGAATCCGTGTCGCTGGCCGAGACGGCTAACTGGCGCTTAGCAGGCCCCTTGGACCTTAAATCTTGTACACCCCTGCAGCATTGCCCACTGCGCTCTTGCTCGTCCTTATGCGAGGCGGCCGCTCTGCAGTGGTTGGGGCACGGCGAGGTGTAAACATTCACATTGGTGATTATCTCCTGGCCACATATGGGCGCAGGGCCACTTGTTGCCCTCGCAGACGTGCTTGCAATACGCTCGAGCGAGCCCATCGAGTGGCCCACCGAGCGACGCTCCCTCTGGCCTCGGCCAGCCGAACGCGATTCCGAGCTTAGGGGCGGGAAACTGTGCTGGTGGAGGTCTCCGTTGATGTTCTTCTGCTCGGAGTTGGAGTACAATTTGCACTTAATCGACGCGTTTATATGGTCATTATTGTAGCTGATGCCACCCTTGTAAGGCCTACCATCGAGATTGCGATCCTCTGAGGGACGGGTCACTGAGGGCTCGTCTTGTGCAATATTGCTCTCCATCGATGTTGCAAATAATTTGCGCCTCTTTCCCTCGCTTGTTGTTGCCTGATTTGCTTGTTTGTCGCCAGGCAACAACGGTGGTAAATTAATAGCCTGCCTAGCCAATGGGGCCCGGACACTCGTTGTTGAACTTTGAGAGAGCGAAGAAGATCCGCTGGCTGCTTGCGAGATATCGCTGGTTGGCGGAATTTCGGATTCGAGCGCCTGGGGCCGAGCCGGAATCTTAGGTATGCCCTTAGTCTTCTGCTGCCCTTGGTCGCCCATCCTGAACTCTGCCACCCTGGGCAATTCGGTCAGCTGAGGCTCGGCCGAGGTGGAGCTACTATTCGTGTGACTCAAATAACCTGTGGCTGCGGCCTGATTTCCAATCATCTGTCTCTGCCTCTGACTTGTCAAAACGGCGGCTGTCTGGGCGCCGCGACTCTCCAACAGCTGGACGCAACTCCAATGCGCCAGACGTCTGGCCATATCCAAGGCAGTCTCGTATTTGTACATGGGCGCTGAGGGCGTGCTCACATCACTTCGATGGAGGCCAGCGGCGAGCGGTTGGTTGGGACGACCCGGCGCTAGAGATCGTTCACGGACCTTCACCAGCTGGTTCACGTTAGCTCCACACTTGTCAATCAGCCACTCTGCTAGACTGGGATTATTTCTCGTCACTGCCAAATGGATTGGAGCCCTGCCGATGTTGTTGATCGCATTAACAGCTTTCTCATAGGGCGACCGACTCAGTAGCCAGGCAATCACTTGTTGGCGCCCACTTTTGATGGCATAATGCAGAGGCAGATCTCCTTGCTTGGTGGCCATCCATAAGTTAGCACCAACAGATTCAAGTAGCTTCAGAGAGTTTAGTTGACCTTTCAAGGCTGCAAAATGGGCAACAGTTCTACCCTTGGAGTCTTGCCAATCAAAATTAGCCCCATGCTCAAGCAGCAACTCTACACAATCGATATTTCCGCTTAAGATTGCATAAAACAATGGTGTACAATTCAGATTATCCGCTTGATTTACCCAACCTGAGGAGCTTTTTTCCATCGAAACTGATGACGAACTGGTTTCCTGCTGAGGAGTTGCAATCAGAGTTTTAGCCAGTTTGAGCAAACTTTCTAGGCACTCGGTGAATCCGTGACTAGCTGAACAATGCAGAGCATTCAATGAGCTCGCATCTCGTGCCATTAGATTGGCGCCAGATTTAGCAAGCAACATTATGGCCTCCCAATTGCCCGAACTAGCTGCCCACAATAGTGGAGTTCTTCTATCATTGTCTAAACATTCTAAATTAATGCCATCCAAGCTAACTAAAAACTCTAAAACTTCAAGGGAGTTCTCCTTGTTTGTACTGATCCCACAACCATTGCTAGCTGTTGTGGTTGTTGATGATTGTTTTGGAAGCGACGCTCTATGGTTTCCCGATATTTGTTGATTGGAATGCGTCTGATTGTCATTCTGCCCGACGCAATTGTCTCGCCGCTGCTGTTCTATCATGGAAGACGAATGGCTGGCAGAGGCATGCTTCAACATTTGGCGCAATTGGGCCCTATACTTTGGATAGTCTTTGACCTGTGTCGAATAGTGCAACGGTGTCGCCCCATTCTCATCACAGACGCGCACCAATCTCACTCCAGAGTGCTCGACCAACAGTCTAACACAATGTAAATCGTTTGTTATCACTGCCCAATGCAATGGAGTATGGTGTTCGCTGTCGAAAGAGTTTATCAGCTTTTCAGCGAACCTAAAGTTGGATTTCTCATCGAGGCAGTCTTCGCGCCCAATAGGGGCATTGAAATTGCTCGATAATAAATATTCAACTAACAAATGATTGGAACTTATCACAGAAAAATGAAGCACATTCAGGCCATCTAAATCCACTTGGCACCAAAACGATTCAGCCTCCTCAGAGCTTAGCTGATCTGCAATGATGGATTTGACATACTCGAAACATTTGACGCTATCTAACTGTTGCCCCTGCAAACTGGTGCACAGCTCTCCGGAGGCCTCTTCTGCTTTTGCACCATCATCGAGCACCAAGATGGCCAAGTAATGGAGCATACTCCTCTTGTGCTTGTCATGATGCAGAAGAAGTTCAGGTCGCCCTTCGATGCAATCCGTGATGGTTGACAGATCTTTCCGCTTGCAAGCATCAATCAAACGATTGAAAGAGATTCTCCTGAGAAATGAACCGTCCTTTTCATTCGAGATAGCCATATTCTCCTTCCTCCAACTTGTTCATCGATGCTCAGATCCAAAAATATCATACGTACGATGGATTTCAAGATTTTGAGCTCAAAACGGATGACGACGCTATGAGAATTCTTTGTGGAAGACTTAGTTTAGGTTGGCTGAGGCTGATAGTCATGGGGGATTTTGAGGTTTGCTGGAGTGTTATATTGACGGTCTCTCACTTTTATCACGTTAATCTTGACTAGCTTGCAACTCTCTGCTCGTCCCCACGAGCCGCTGAATCTGTTTGAGTATTTTCCGAAATTTATCCTCGCTAGATAAATTCTTTTCAAAGGCCAGTGTCGAGCTCATGTTTCTGACTAATTTCGACTCGCTGTCCACCAAATGCTTGCACTCCCTCTGCTTGGTCTCCCGCCCTTCTGGTTATCTTTTGTCAAGGTTAGTTTTGGAAAGCCTTTTCGCCGGTGTGTCGTCTGCCTGTATACTTGCGGTGTATGAGCACTCAACTAGGTCATGGTCCAAACCAGGTCCCTTATTAGAGCTCCTCCTCACTAGTTAACTCTCAGCCCCAAGTGGTCATTTAGTGCGGTGGCTGAAGGCCAACTCCCGGGAAATAGGATGCTCACACTAGCAAAAAGCTACCAGCAGACAAAAGTTTGTCTCTGTCCCTCTTCCTATCTACCAGAGCAGACCTTCCCTTATAGCAAGCTGATGAGCCCACATCTACTTCGAACCCGTGTTCATGTTCCGCTTCGGGAAGCCACTAGGATTGGGGCGAGTCTGCGCACTAGACAACTATCAACTCTTGTACTTTTTTGGAGAAGTTTCAGTACATATCCATGGACTGGAAAAGTGGCTCGCGTGCCTCTGGTAGTTTCGGCGTCCACTAACGGTAGTCTCAATTGAAAAACGAAACCCACTTCCAACATTCGCCCACAGTTGGCGCCTTAATTCTTCGGGCACTTCTTCAGCATAGACAGAAAGATTGCAAATATTTGGATCTAGGTCGGTGCCCATCAAATGGTTTCACCCCATTTTAAGTTTGCAATTAGAACACGGGCCAACACTTTCTCGCAATCCCCCAGCCTCTCTCTCTCTCTCTCTAACACTTGCTTGTGCTAGTGTCTGTGGTTGCCATGGAGTTTGCTTAAGTTTGCGGCCACCTACACAGAGGACCGTATCACGCACAAGTCCATTTCGAAACCCTGGAGCCTCGACTGCGAGAGGTTAACTGTGGCAATACAGAATGGGGCCTCACCATTTGAGGTCGTACAGAAATGATTACAAAGCTTGATTGCACTGCATAGTGATTTGAAGAAAAACAGCTGAAAATATGGAACCGGAACAGCACTCAGAATAGTAGACCGTTGCTCGTTTTAGGTCAAAAAGCGAGATTTTTCTCAGAATTTTTTAACAGGCTACGCTTTCGTTGGATTCATAGAGGACGCCACTTCCGGCATCTCTTGACTAATCCTCCGTAAACGGCAAACTTAGTAGAGCGGAGACATCATTTATTCCTCAGCTTTCTTTTGATTTGCGTCTTTGCTTGTACTTCTATCAGAGCAGCAACTGTCCTTATCGTCCGTTTTCTCTCTTCCTCTCGTCTCACCTTCTTCACCTAATATTGCACCACCATCGACCAGCGACTTTTCACCTCCATCAGCATCAACAGACTTCGATTCACTCTCCCTCGAGTCATCCTTATCATCATGATTTATCTTGGCCTCTTCAGACGGATCAGCCTCTTTAGTTGGTTGATCTGGAACGAGACTTCTACTTTCGGCACTCTTCCTACTGGTTTCGTCCATGATTCGAACTATCTCACGCTTTATCAATCGTATCACTTCGAAAGCTTCCGGAATGTGAAGATTATCAGACGCTATTATTGTTGGCAGATTCCTTTGTGGCTGCTTGTTCCGAACATCGCTTGTCGTTCCACCTTTATCCCCGGAAGCTGACTCTTTTTGATCACTTGCTGGCGAACTAGAACCGCTCGAAGTTCTATTAGTGTTGCTAGCGTAACCGTATCGAAATATGATACAATCGGGCTGCTTTCGTTTACTCGTGATCTGAACTACCATATCTAGTGGGCGCTTTGCGGCGATGCTGGCGAACCCTTTGTTGTGCGGTATCTCGCGCAAGATCCACAAATGAGTTCTATTGAGAGCCACATAACCCGGATACCTGTTTGTGCCCTTAATTTGGGAGCATTTGTAGATTGCCATTATGGCATTCTCTCTTTGCCAAGCATCAATTTGTACTTCCTGGCATGGCTCCTCGTCGATAAGCTGACTATGTTGATGGCTTGTCGGATCAGTGCTAACCGTCAAGAGACTTGCCGCTGCGTCATCCAGTCGAGTGATTGTTCCGCCAGAGGTCCTCCTGTTTCCGCTCTCGTCTACAAGACAACCGCCTCCCATGTACCTGGGCCCAAGTCTATCTTGGCTGCTTACATGACTACGGGCAGCTGCGTACGCTGAATTCGGCATTGCTGTGTTATTGATCGTTTCGACCAGTCTATCTTTTAGTACATTGGATTTGGAAACAAAGGCAGTTGTAAATTTGTTAAACATTGTCGCGCCAGATTGGGCCAACATGCTAGCGGTAGCGGTTGCTTGAGGATTTGATGTTGCGAACTTGGTCAAAGCTGCATGAGCCGTTGCTTTGTCGCTCTTGAAAAAGCTGGTTGTTGTTGCAAGTAATGACGAGCCTAGGCTCCCTAATTGTTGTTGCTGCGTGGATGACTTCGATGACTGCATCTGATTTTTACGATCCAACTCTTTCATATTATCAGACGAACCAGAGCGGCACACTTTGCAAAGTTGCTCATTGTGATCGATTATATACTTGTTGAAGGAATCACCCGAATCGGTTTTCGTCTTCACATAATCATGAATAGCCTCGAAACCTCCATAGACAATGCTGACGTATTTTTGGTATCTCTGTAGGAATGAAGCAACAACCATGCTGACATACAGGTCCTCCTCCTCCTGTCCGCTACCGATGAAGCAGAGATGTTTACCGCCGGCATTAGATTTGGATGCAACTACTTGACGTTGTATCTCCAAAAGTGCTTGTACGGCGGTTGCAAAGGATGAAGGTTCTCTAAGCATCAAGCTACAATCTAAATGGAATGCTTTGTTCAAGTGGCCAGCATTATATTGTTCAGCTGGCCGACAATCAACTAGGAAGTATCTTAGTGGCTGATTTATCGCGCTTGATGATGGACTACCTGGTGATGAATCTGGACTAGAATTGTTTGATTGATGTCCGGTATGGTTTTTTCCCATCTCGAGAGTTAGTATTTCGGCCGGCACGATGGGTAGGCACAGGTACTGTGATAAATCTATAGATCTAGTTAATCGAGCTGTTTTTGCATCAACAAAAGTAGGGCTGTCATCGCGTTCAGGGCTATCATTTCCAGAATACGTATTACCGAAAGTGTCCATGAAAAATAGATGGCTATAGGATCGCATCGAGCGTGGCGTAGAGTAGGTATAGTGATTCGACACTAAGTAATATAGATCCTCTATATCATCTATTTCAAGCTTACTCGGCATAACCTTCAATATATTCAGCATATCCTGCTGAGTGATGTTTTTCTGCTTCAATTCATCACCAGCATTGACAACCATTACTATTGCAGCGAAGAATATCAGAAACGGGTCTGCCATCTTGAAATGCATGTCCCAGATATGTAAGGCTAATTGTGTTGAACAACTACGCGCAAAAAGCGAGCAGAACCAATCCTTAACGTATAGGTTCGGTGTAACTTTCTTGGAATCTAATATGGAACATAGTTCTGGATCGTGATACTGTATCAAAAGCCTCAACAGATGATAGGCTTGGACGGACTTCTCTAGTTCGTCTCGGCGGATTATCGGTTGAATATCATTGAATCTTGGTTTTTGGTTAGGCGATGAGATCTTCTCTTTACCAGTGGGTAGTGGCTTTTTTCCCGCTGATTTACTCTTGACGGGGTCGTAAATTTCGTCATTATCCGACAGTTGCATCATATGCCTTCTTTTAGTCGGCGATAAATCTTTGGGAATATATCGATCAACGATGCGAAAAAATACCTGGTACATCTGCGAGCTATTGAGTTTGAGATTGTATATTACTTTCAATATATCAGTCCAACCATTCCCGGAGACATATTCTAGCTCAGGTCTCGCTTTGACATAGGTGGTTAGAGTTGACTCGAAGTCTTTCCTTAACCTTGCTTTCTCGTCATCTGACAAACTTTGAGTTGCCGTGCTCGTTGAAATATCTTCCACCAAAAGTTCGCAATCCTGTCTGAGCTCATCTTGATTTGGTAGATCATATTCGCTAGTCAGTTTCACTCTCTCAGTATCGTCTAAAGCTAACAATGTTCTCCAGTAATCATATCTGAGATGTGGCGGTACTTTCTTTCCCTCACAGATTTTCCTTAACGTTGCTGGATCACATTCTGCTAGTAGGGCACATTCTAGCTCCTCGACCCAATTGTCCTGGAGGGCCTCATCATCGTCGTCATCGTGGTTGCTACCAAGATCTTCGTCCGCTAGAGAGCCAAAAGACTCAGAATCCTCTACCGAATTATCGTCCGTAGCCATCTTGGTGGCTACCTCATGTGTCTACTTGGATACAGTTGATATTTATTATGTTTCTATAAATCAGATTAGGCAGCAAGGATTCGTTATGGTGGTATTACTCATCATGAGCACTGTAGGGGATTGAGGCTGCCAGACGACGGCGAACGTCAAATTCGAAATCCAGGAGATGCATGGTGTCGCGCTTTGCATGGCAGTCCATGTGGCGCCAGATTGTCAGCACACAAGTGGGCCAGATTGTAAACAAAGCACGGTTCCACAAGTCAACTTTCGCCGAGTCAACTTTTACTCATCCAGCTCATGGGGACCCTACTTCTGGATGAACCTGTATAGATTGTAATCAATTATAAGATGCATCAACATTATAATTCTGGTTATAACCCTTCTTATGATCCGACTCCAGGAATATCAACAAAAATCCACGATGCCCGTCCAATTGAGGGGCTTACCACTGTTATGGATCCCACCTTCATGAAATCACTGATCAAATGTCATCTCATGAGGGTGCATGCAAGAAATCGAGTCTTTCAAAACAAATACTTTTACAAGCATCTCATTAAAGTATTCAAGTGGAAAAGTCAAATCGCCCAAGAGGCTGCCGCCAATCGTAGGAATCAGGCGAGCGAGATTGACATAAGCAAGAATTGCGACACAAATGATAGTGGAAAACCTGAGGTTGATATCGAAATCATACGACGCAACATTTGGTTGGAGTTGGTAAGAAAGGATATCTTGCCAGCTCATAGACGTAGGGTGAATTTTCGTAACGATAGACTACACAAATCTAAATCAACTGCTCATCGTTGCGCGAGTCATCACAACGTGTTTATGCGAAAAAAGGTCCAACAACAATCAAATAATAAGAATTGTACAAGTAATGACAACTGATCGGAACAAAATCAGCAAGATTCAGGATCTTTTCAAGGGGCACCGTCGCTATGATGAGAACAAACAGATTGAAATATAATTGATTGAATTCGTTATCTAATAGCTACTGTCATTCGAGTTTGAGTTAGATTCACCTCTGGTTGATTGTGGCTGCTGCTGCTCCTCGGCCTCGGACGCTTGGTCCTTCTTCTTGTCCTTTCTGAACCTCTTGAAAAGATTCTTCAGACTGAATCTCCTCATAAAGCTACCTTTCTTCTTGGCCTTTTCCTGTTGTTCATCGGCCTCTTCCTGCTGTCTCTGTTCCTCCTCCTCTTTTTTGGCCTTTTGTTTCTCCAACGCCGCCTTGTTGGCTCGCTCTTGCTCGAGAGCAGCTAGGGAGCCAGCAAAATCTAGATGCGCATACTGGCTTTCCGGGTCCTCAAAAGGGGAGCCCAAACTGTTGAAATGGTAATGGTGCGAGATGTGCTTCTGTCCCTTGCCCGATCCCTTCTTGCTCTTCCCTTTGGAGCTAGACTCTCCGTCGGAGCCTTCGCGGTTCTCGCTGGCCGCCATTAGGAGGCCTGCCGCCGAGTTTAGGTCTATCTGGCCGGGCAACAAGCCAGGATGTTGGAGCTGGTTCTGCTGGGCTGCCTGGAGGGCCAAGAGTTGGGCTGTGCTCGGATAGGTGGGAATTCCGGCTGCTGCTGCCAGACTGGCGGCGGCCTCCTCGTCAATGGGCAGCCCGTTCAAGCTCGAGGGCAACTGCGAGCTCGGAGAGCCATACAAACTGGGGCCGGTCTCAGGGGCTGCATTGAAACTGGAGTGTTGGTAGAGAGCCCGCTGCTGTTGGGTGGCCGGCAGAGTGAGTCTCTGTTGCATGGCTGCCGCGGTGGCCATTTGTCTTTGGAGGTCTTCGAACTGGGTGAGCTGGTTCGTCTGACCGCTGAGACTTGAGAGGGACTGTTGCCAGTTGGGGGGCAACTGTTGTTGGAGCGCCTGGATCTGGTGCTGGTTGGGCGCAGAGGCCATCAGTTGGGCCTCAGCCTGTTGGACAGCCAGCCGGGCGCCCGCTTGCTGGGCCGAGAAAAAGGGGCTCGAGTCGATGGCCGCCTGTGCTGCCTCGGCGCCAAGACCAGCCACTGACGAGCCTCCAAGGAACTGGGGAATACCGTCGGCAGTTGGCGGTCCATTAGAAGGCTCGGAGGAGGGTTGCGGCTCCTGTTGTGCCAACAAATTGGCCTGCTGCTGCTGCTGGTCGAACCTGTTCAACTCGACCATCTGGGGCCCCTGAGGCTGGTTGTCGCCATAGGTTGAGTCCAGTTGCTGTTGTTGTTGCTGCTGCTGGCGGTACGCTTGGCCCTGTTGTTGCTCGTGGTGGAGGCCAGAGTGTTGGTCCTGTTGGAGTTGTTGCAGGTTCTGATTGCGAGTCCCGAAAGAGTTGTCGCTGAAGTCGGGCGGCAGTCCGTTGGCCGTCTGGACATCTCGCTGGTTTTGTTGCTGCTGCTGTTGCTGCTGTTGTTGCTGCTGCTGCTGGCCTTGCTCGTTGGAGCTTAGGGTTCCCGGAATGGACTGGCCGGCCTGGCTGGAGTCCATATGGTTGCCCGAGGGTGGCGGCGGTGGAACCTCCTCGTTGAAGGTGTTGCTCTGGTCGGCCGAGGGGGCGCGATCGGGCGCGTTGATGTTCTGGCCCAAGTAGCGGTTCAGCTGCACCTTGGACGACTGGTGGAAGCTGGCCGGCTTGCGGATCATGCCGAAGGGCTGGCCGCTGGTGGAAATGATGGTGGAGCTCGGCGAGGAGCTGCGCTTGGTGGGGTCCAATCCGAAGAGAGTATCAAGCAGGCTGGCGCCGCGCACCACTGCGAAGGGCGACGAGCCGGCGCTGCTGAAGCGGCTGGTGAGCGCCGCTGGCAAGGGCGCCGCAACTTGTTGCTGTTGCTGAAAGTTGGCCTGAGCTCGGCCCTGGCTCACCGGAATTGACTGGAGTTGGCTATTGAGCATGGACAAGTTGGGCAGCATGCTTAGCGCGGCGGCCCCGGAGGATTCGTTTTGCACGGCGTAGGCTTGATGTCCCGTAGCAGCGGAGGAAATATCCGCGCTGTTTGCAATGGCCGATGACATAGACACCGTCTGGGGGCCAGTCATCTGCGCCAAGCTCCTGGATGTCTGCTGTTGCCCCTTTTGGTTTCCGTTTAGCCCGTTTGGAGGCCCGTTTTGCGGCCCGACGAACTGCTGCTGCTGTTGTGTTGGACTGCTGGCGCCACTTGGGCCATGCGAGTAGTCCGACAGTTTCTGGTGCCCGGCTGGCGCAGATCGATAGGGGGCAGAGTTTTGCGAGTAAGCTTGGCCCTGGTCTTGGCCGTTTCCCGGAAGCTGCGGCGAGGGAGCGTGGTTCTGAGGAATGCCACCAGTTCCGTTGAGTCGGCCCACCGACGCTGAGGAGGCGCTGGTGGAGGAGTGCGAGCTTGGGGCCGAGGAGGGAGTCTTGGTGGGCGCAGAGAAGCCCACGTTGGGCTGCGGCGCAGACTGTTGCTGGGGCCGCGCCGAGCTTGTGGCGGGCGCCACCGTGGTGGTTGGGGAGGCCGAGGCGGGCGCAGTGACGGGCGAGGGCGCCGACTGGGTGGGCGGCTGCTCCGTGTCCACGTTGGCGAAGTAGTTGACCACCCGGGCCGACTCGGACAGCGAGGCGGCCATTGGGTCAGTGGCGGCTGCAGCGGCGGCTGCTGCCGCAGACTGTTGCGAGCCGGAGGGCGCCAAGGTGGTCTGCTCGGTCTGCAAGGAGCCCGACTTGGACTCCTTGGCGGCCGGCGAGGCGCCGCCCGAGTGGTGCCGCTGGGCTCTGGCCAGCGCCTGTCGTCTGGCCTTGTCCGAGAAGGAGGCCGAGACGGAAGTGCTGGGCGGCGGGCTCGGAATGTGCAGCTTTGGCGGAGGAGGCACACTGATCCGCTTGATCTTCATGGCTCGCTCCTGCCTCTGCGGCTGCTCGCTCGACTCGGCCGTCTCCTGGTCCACGAACTGGTTACCAATAGCTCCCACTGGTTCCGGCTGGGCGCCACTTTCCACTGCAAACACCGGCGTCTGTTCCTGCGAGCTAGCACCTAGCCAGGGCGACTGGCCGCCAAATCGAGGCGCCGGAACTATCAGAGGCCCAGGCCCAACCAGTTCCGCTTGTCTGCGTGACATTGGCGAGACGGTGGGTGGGGCCAGCGAGATGGCTCGATCCAGCGATGAGCTAGTCTTCCAGCTGTTGGTCGGCGAGTTTTCCGTGCTGCTCGCTTCCGGCATTTGGCGCCAACCAGAGGCAGTCCACGGGCTTAGACCAAGCGAGGGGCCCGCAGTGGTGCTCATGATTGAGCTGAGCCGCGGCAGAGCCGTGGTCTGCTGCTGGCTGCTGCTGATCGCGAAGCTTGGCCTCGGCGAGGTGCTGGCCCCGCTGGCCCAATCGTCGTCGCCGCTCTGGCTCTCGGTGGACCTCCAGCCGCCCGAGGCGAAGGACGAGAAGGAGGGCCGCATGGAGCGGGCCACTCGGCCGGTTCTGTTGCCCACTTCCGGCTCGGAAGACCGTCTGATGCGCCTGAGCGAGCCGCCCGACTCGCTCGAGACCTCCGAGGCGTCCGAGTCGCCCTCTTGGGCCGTCTGCTGCAGTTCCGGCCGCGTTTCCGGCTGCATTCCCTGCGAGTCCTGCTCGCTCGATGGTTCGAGTCTCGAGCTCGCCCTCACGCTCGGGAAGGGCCTGGCGAGTTGTAAATGGGAGCCCTGATTCGGACGGAGCGAGAGTCGCTCGGAGGGGGCGCCCATCGCGTAGGGCGGCCTGCTGGCGTGCGGGGCTGCGAGCGGAGTGGCGGCCAACTGTCTGCGCTTGAGCCGGTTCCCGAACTGGTAGGCCAGCTGGTTGCCGGCCGGCGGCCAGAAGAGTGCGCCGGAAGAGACGTTGAAGGTGGGCGCCGAGGCCGACCAGTTGCCAGTGGCCAGGTCGAAGGTTTGCGAGGGCAGCGCCGCTTGGACTCCGCTGGCGCTTGCGTTGGCGATGATTGTCCGCGCGTCCAGCTGGGTGAACGGCTGCCCACTGGCCACCGCGTTCAGCAGATAGGGCGCCAGCATGGTGATCGTCTGCCCGAGACTGTTGGCCGTCCGGCTGCTCTCTGGCCCGCCGGATGTTGGCGAGACTTGGGGCGAGCCGGAAGCGAAGATATTTGCCGGCTGCTCGGTCGCTTGTTGTCTGTTGTTCGCGTTCAGCAGGGCCGCCGAGCGGGCCAACATCTGGTTGGTGGAGGCGGCCGCGTCCATGGGGTCGCCCAGGGAGGCGCCGGCCATGGACTGTTGCTGGAAGTTGGCCGCGATGTTTGGCGAGCCCGTGGCGGCGGCAGTGGCCGAGGCGGCCGCAATGGCTGCCATCAGACGCTGCTGGGCGGTGCGCATGTGCATCTGGCCCACAATTGCGTTGGCCAGCTGGTTGGAGGTCATGTCGATGAGGGCCAGCGACTCGGGCGGCAAGGCAGAGGCGAGCGCCCGCGCCGTCTCGCCAATCAGATTGTCCGCAATCTTGGGCCCCTCCTGTTGCTGCTGCTGCTGCTGCTGGTGGACAGTCTGCGGCGCCGCCACAATGGTCTGTCTTGGGTGCGAGGCGGCCGCCTGTTGCTGCTCGCGGCCCGCCGCCGACAAACTCCGGAAGGGCCAGCCCTTCTTGGCGCGCAACAAGGACGACGCGAACGACGACCTGCTGTCGGCCGCGCTCTTGGTCGACTGCTGCTGCTGCTGCTGTCTGGCTAGCAGGCTTGGTCGGCGCATCGTTCCACTGGCCAAGCTGACCGGCGAGCCCATCTGCTGCTGGCCAGCCGCCTGGTTGCCGTTCAGCTGCTGCAGGGCGGCCACGGCGGCCGCCTGCAGACTCACAGGGCCGCCTGGACCCATCTGCATCATCATTGGGCCCCGGCTCATGGGCGGCCCCACCACGAAGGGGCCGTAAATGGGCACCCCGGCCACGCTGGCCCGGGGCTGCATCTGCGGCTGGCCCATGGCCGACTCCTGGGCCAAGTAGTCGGCCGGCCCATTGGGCGGAAAGGCCAACACGGGCTGCTGGCTGCTGGCCGCCATCGCCGAGGCTCCCCACTGGTTGGGGCCCACCATTGCGGGCATCTGGGCGCCCAGCGCGAGCGGACCACCAGCAGTTGGCGCTCGCTGGCCAGCCAGCAAGCTCGCCTGAGGCTCGGCCGAGGCAAACTTGGGCTGCATCATCATGGACAACTGTTGCTGGCGCTGCAATTGGAGCACCAAACTGGTCAGCTGCTGCTGCACGCTCGGCGGTATGAGCGCGGCTGCCGCCTGGTCGCTGCTTGTGATCGGCCCGGCCGCCATGCTCGAGCCAGCCCCAACCATTGGGTCCTCCTGGCCTGGAGTCTGGTTGCTGTGGCCAATCATTCCACCCTCTTGCACTCCGTTCTGCTGGCCAGCCTGAGTGCTGGCCGAGTCTTGGCGCTGTTGGAGCCGCTCGGTTGCATTGTTGGAGAGCGAGAAGTGCGCTTGGCCCAGCGAGGCGAGCCGCTCGCTCTGGTGTTGGGCGTCGGCGAGCACTCGCTGAGCCTCGTCGGCCAGCGTCCTCTGGTCTATTTGGTCGTGGTTCCAGAAGTAGTGGAACTGTTGCATGGCTGGCAGTTGGGGAGCTGGTGGGCCCTGTTGCGCTCCAGAGCCTCCCATCAGTGCCGGTTGCAGAGGCAAAGCTGCAGCGGGCATCTGACTTTCAGGCCCCACATGTCGCGTGTGTCTCTTGCCGCCCGCCGCTCCTTGTGTCTCGGCAGCTCGAGAGGCTTTCCTCTGGCCGTCCGAGCTTATCCCAAGCGGAGCTCTGAGTCTCATGGGCGACAAGGCCTGCCACAGAGACGAGCCGGCGGCCGACAGATCAGCCGAGGCGGCGCCACTGGATGCAAGCGACTCGTTGGATCGAGACACCGACGGAGAGCCAAATGGCCAGCGAGAGGCCTCAATTCTGGAATCCAAATGCAAAAGGACACCCACAAGCACCAAGAAGACCAGTCTCATGTTGATGCGACAAAAGGGCCGTGCACCAGCGATCCTGCCCATCAGCTTCGAAGAGACGCCTGTCTGATGTTTGCCTCTCCAAGCTCGTTGACCTTTCCCAATCGCCTTCGTATCAGCCCAACAATTGGCCTCCTTTTCCATCATCTTCTCCCCGCCTTCTCTTTCGAGTTCCTCATTGCTCGCCTTGATTCCCCATTGATGTTTATTTTTTGAGCCACTTGTCTTTTTCGCCTTGCCTTCAGCTTCAATTAGATTGACTGCCTGGGGATCAATCAACGTTTGGCCACACGCACGTCTGGCGACCATGTTTTGGTCTGGACTTTTTCGCAAAATCTCCACTGATTCCAATTGGACGGCTTTCCTCTCAGACCGATGGACAAGTTGTTGCTTCTTGCTCGCCTCTGAGACGCTTGATCCATCACTTTTTGGCCAACTGGTGATACTTTCCTCCAAGAGAGCTGCTTTGTGTGCAATTGGTGATCTGGAAGTGGCAGAAAACAATCCAACTCTCGAGCCAAACCCTTCGGACACTCCAGAATTCCTCTTGAGGATTTCCCCCTTTTTCGTGTTCGTTGATCTTTCTCCCTCTGCTTGCTGTCTATTTGGATAGTTCCTCTTGCCATCATCTTCCATCTCAATGTTTCTATAACGGCTTGATTGGTTGTTAGAATTTTTCACAATAAATGTCACCTGTTGAATGAGACTGGCAACAAGCGAAGATTTATCCCACTCTGACGGGCTCACTAGAAAGTGATGGCAAAAATTTCATCCCAGACGCTTGATGATGTGACCATTAACGCCTCGATCACTCTGCTCTAAGACGGCCCAGCAGCTAGTTTATGTTCTCTTGCTTCAAGTAACAACCAAGAGACTCTCTCGATTGAGTCCGGGGCACTAAACCACGACAAAACATCGGGACACACTGCCCCAGAGAAAGTTGTCCGTCGCGCCTCAGCATCGGCCTGTGGACACTGTCCATGTCCAGTGGGTGCAAAAAAGTCCCTCCTTGCGCTAATGGTTCATTTACGCTCCACTGGTCAATGATGAAGGCGGCTCCTAGTTTGCCGGAGTTGCTCATGTGTCTGCCAATGGCGCGAGACTGGACTTTTGTGTAAGTTTGGCTGGGTTGGGGCAGCTCCCCTGATGAGAAGAAGCTAGAAAAAATCTAAGCCACTCACAAATCCGTTGGACTCGGACGGCTCCTGATCGAAAGGGGAAAATACATCCCATTGTGCCACTTTGCATACACGTAATATCACAAGAATGAAACTCCCATTCAAGCCGTTATCTATTACAGGGCCAACAGCGTGGAGCAGAGATATTTTTTCCTCTGACAAATCATAAGACCAAACAGAGGAGTTGAATGATAATTTTAGAGTAGGGAAAAACATCAACAACTGTCCAAGTTTTGCGCCGATCGGTGAAAGCTTCTCATGCAGTTTCACTTGAGCTCAGGAGTGTTTGTTTTTCACCACCTGAGTCAGGATTTTTTCACCCCTCATTTATCCTTGTTTTAGGCCATGAGATTTTATTTGAAGCGTAGATTCAGATTCAAACAAAGATGTTAATAATATCTGGCATCAGTGTCCAGATACAGTAGTGGAAAGAAGAAAAGGGTCCCCTTTGCATTGAAGCAGGAAGTTTACGAAGGTACGGGTTCATTGGTGATGATAGCATCTACGTATTTCAATTTTGAAATAGGATCGATGATATGGCGCCAGATCTCGAGGGAATAGACAGGCTCCGAAAGGGCGTGGTGAGTTCGAGAGCATTTCAAATCCCTCCGCAGCGGGCTCGTACTGACACAGTTGCAACATACCAGAATATCTCGAGGTTAAAATGGCCACATAGTCGAGTCTGCGGTAGAGTCATTCATTTGAAGATCCTCTTACGATTCTGGTGCTCTTACGAGGCGCTAGTTACTGCTTAAAGCGAGTCTGTGGCAGACAAATAACCTGATCTGCATCGTTAGGAGTCTCTCTGTGAAGTGTGATGAGCTTGAAGTGATTGCTCGAGTCTTGCGTGAGGCCAAGGTGAGCGTATTTAAGCCATTAGAGCGGGTGTTCGTGTGTATTGAAGTGAAGAGATGGACGAGTATTAGTAGACGAAGGACTGGGGGTGATCCTGCAAAGCATCGGCAGGAATCTAGCGCCCCTACGAGGCCCGTTGTTGCAATCCGCTCACCTGTTGCGTAATCAGGGAGACCAGACAGGGCTCAGAGCCTGTTGATTGAGAGTAGATTGGTGGGTGCGTGTCCCAATCGGCGTCTTGAAGCTTTTGCCCGAGGAGCCTCTCGAAGTTTGCTCTAATGATGGAGCCCGATGGTTAATGAATTTGTGGTTGTCCGATGGATGATTCCAAAGTGTTTAAGGTGGTTCGAAACCATCCTCAGCTGTCATCTATGATGCATAGAGAAGGAGGGAGTGGTGAGGCTGGGTGAGCTACACAGACGATACTTTATTCACCCTTGAGGCGTCGCGGATCATACGTGCATTCTGCAGATCTCTTACGATTCTGGTACTTTTAAATCACATTGGTTCCTGCTGGAACGAAGCATACATGATCCACGTTTCATCGATCTACGCGGTGGCTGAACGACATTAGGCAGACTATTTTGAGTTCGTACTGCTACTATGAGGAGACTACATAAACTATAGCTGGAATGAAATTAGAACTACTCGTGAAGCACATAGACTTGTGTCGATGAAATATTTGATTTACAGCGAGAGTTAGACTGTAGACATTGGATCACGGAGAGTAGATCATCCAGACTCGCTATCCAGCTAGTGCGATTGCTAAGATTTGGACCCTCCTCAGACACTTTCGGGCACCTGGTTCACTTAATGGATAAACCAGTACGACGACATCTCAATAAACGGAGATATTTCCAACGATCCAAAGTCGCATGAGTTCCATGATCTAGGATTGGGTTCAATTTAACTCTGGATGATTGAATCTTGAGTGAATCTCTGTGACTCAGTCGTAGACTCATTACTCTTACTTTGTAGATTACTGGGTCCCGAAAGTCTTGCCGCTATTTTGATGACTCTGACGTACATTGTCCAGAGAAGCTCGCTCATGGGTGCCTCGAAGAGTACATGGACAGGCAGAGCGGTCACAATACAGAATGAGATTACGAAAGTGAAGCTCAATGCCACAAACATTCGGAAACTCTCGTTCAGACTGAGATCACTCCATGTGTAGACAAAGTCAAGGTACTCCCAATGTACGAGGAATATAACCAAACCTAGTCGATTGGCGGTGAACCAGAATGAGTGACTGAAGAAGCGAACTGCTCTATAGTGCTTGTAGGTTGTTGAGCACAAAATAATCAGAAGTCCATTGGCGATGGGCCAAGTCAGCTTTGCGATGAGGCTATTGCCGATCATGATGTCTAGCGGGGTGGCGATTTTTCCTGTCAGTTGGTGCAGCAAGTAGCTAAAAACCTGAAAGAGCAATAGAACTGGATTCAGGATCAATAGGGATATTATGGTTAACCTACTCTCCAGGCACTTCGGCCAGTGCTGAACCTGTTCTGTGCTGTACCTATGTAGTAGATTGCCTAGGTAGCAACCTATGGCAGCCAAACCAAATTGGTCCGTCATATCGTACGAGGCGATTTTTTCGAATCTTAGCGTCAATTCCGCCAATAAGCCATTGAATAATGAGAACGACTCGGCATCGAGGCTTTTCTGCTGAGTCAGTCGAATGTTGAAGAGACTTGAAGACGATAGGCTGCAGAATAGAACGAAAATGAGTCGTTGCTTTTCACCCCGTAACTTTGTTAGAAGGTAAACCACTATAGGTATCACTAGACAGAGTTGGAAGTACACGCCCAAGAACCAAGCCTGTAGGACACATGGATCGAGAATGTTGCGGCCAATTGGATGTAGCAATCTATTCCAGCCCTCCCTAGCACACATTGATCTCCTGCTGAACGAGGTTGTTCCATAATCCCACATCGGACCTGACCCTAAGTAGGGACTAATTAACTTCGCATAAGCGAATACCACGTAGTAAACTGGCAAGATTCTAACAATAGCCCGCACATTGAAGCTAAGCCAAACGATCCAGAATGGGGCCTTTCCAACGTAACCTGAGACCATGTAGCCCGAAAAGAGAGCTGACACTAAGAAGAAAGTTGTCACCAAGTTTCCAAATGATATCAGGGATGAGCCTCCCATACCAGTCATGATTTCTATCGCATCCTCTGTGGGCTCGTGATAATAACCGCGAAAGCAGCCTGTATGGCCGAGCACAATCAATGCATACATGAGGAACTTGATAGAATTAGTGCATCCTAGATCGACCCGTGGCCATCCTTGAGGATCAGAGTGCTTGTAGTCTACCTTGAACTTATTGTTGAAAAGGGTTTTGAATGCTTTCATGATCGACAGAGATTCCAAAAGCTTGCTAGGGTGTCTATTTCTCATCGGCTCCCGGTCGTCTGAAGTTTGTCCCGACAGTTCTGAAAGAACTGCAAGCTTGACCACATCGACGGCCCCTTCCCTCTGCTTTTCTCCATCTCGAACTTCTTTTTGATGCAGAATGGTGGCCACAATTATGATGATCACCCACGAGGCTAGCACACCTATGAACACATAGGTTCCTGATTTGGGCTTAACTAGGGGACTTCTCTCATCTGGTAAGCAGTACAATTCGTTGAGGTCCATGTTTTTCCGATAAAAATCAATCCACTCGTACGACACTAGTGCCCGTATATTGTCCCTGGAGGAACCAAGAGCACGCGAGTCGCAAGACTCAGGTAGGCAGGCGCCCACACTGATGTAAGTCCTGGGTGTCAGTTTTTCAATGTCTCGCTGCCATTGATTGAATCTCCATCTGCTCCAACAATATCGCATCTTTACACCTTCGAGTTCGGATCTTAGACAACTTGAGTAGGATCCCACCCACAGAGGGGCGCCAGAGAAAAGCCTCGGCTTTGGTTTCCCAAAGCTGCCTAAGTATCGTACGATCTGGTGATTAAGCTTACCCTTGGAAGTACGAAAATTAGGAGTTGAATTGATCAACTTCAAAGTTTTTTCGATATCTTGCTTACATCTTGTTTGATTTCCCACAGGTTCACTCGACACTATCAAGTCTTCTAAGTTTGAGTACTCGTGTTGAAAAACCAACGCATGCAGTAAATTCTCATGATAAATAATATCATACAATCGCTCGACTGGACTTTTGAGTTCATATTGATCGGAAACGTTCAGGAATATTTGTTTATAGTTATGGATATCTCTTGGATGAATGGGCTTTCCAGCAGTGTCATTCCATAAGAATGGAGATCGGGCTTCAATCACTTCTAAGTTCGGGTAGAGATAGGTGTATAGGGGCCAACCTCCGACTATCAAAGAGAATATAGCCAGAACAAAGGTGGAAGTGTAGTCCATTTCGGCTACAATAATGAAATGATGCTGGACATATAGAACTAGAATTCTCAAACGACTACTAGTCGATCTAACGGGATAGAAAGTTTCTCTGGATTTGGACTAGATGTTGCAGGTGTTAGGACTACGAAGTCGAGACTAAGCGTTTAGAGAGGTCCCAGGAGGAAGTTGTCGTCAACGGACAGCTGGAAGCAGTCATGTTTGCAGCGTGCCCCAATCAATCCTTCGAATATATGAAAAGTTTATGGCCCACGTGATACAAAATTGTCTCCCCTGCCATGCCACCCTTTCCTCCTGCCATTTCAAATTCACTATATCATCAGAACTTACCTACTTCTGTGCATATTGTGGTGAATCTCAAGTATACTCCGATGGGCGCACCGAAGTCCTGTTAACAGCTCCGAAATTTTTCCTCTGATCTAGCACACCTGGACATACCATCATAACGTCGTTAGAGGTTCAGTCAAAAGTTGACGAGTTAATCATCCATTGAGTTTCTGCCGAGAGAAACCTGTCGCGCCACCACAAGCATATCGCAAGTTTCCTCTTTACCAATCATTGACAATCTCAACTTCGTTAGTGCTCGTCAGACTCATTGACAGCAAGAACGACAACCCTCAAAATTACAGTGAGTGACTCAAACCAAAACAAACAAACTCGGCTCTCCTAGCGTCGTACCAAGATACATTGCTTGCAAGACAACATTCTGAAAAATTGTAACGACGCTGTTTACCTCAGCGCTATTATCGGCTCAATTTGGGCGGAAGTTTCAGGGATCAATTTGTGCCAGACCCTGTGCTTATCCGCAACTTTTTATTCTCCATCACAAGGAGCTACCTTTGGTAGGTTCCTTCGACATTCGACAGCCGTATCACCGATATCAAATTTGAACCATGGTTCGTATCACGCAACTATAAGGACACTATGCTCTAGTTCTATCATATCCACCAAGAATAGTCTCATTGGGTAGGTTCAACCAGCTTCCAGTACTCTTCCTCCCAACTAATCTTGCCAATGCGACAGCCAACGAATTTCGCCTACTGAATAATTGCTTCTTCCTCACTCCGATCTGAGAAGAGCAAATGGTAACGCTGTTCAAATCTGTCTCACGGGCGCATGCCAACAAGAATCCAGCCAACATCACTCCATCCAGTGAGACCTCTACGAAAGCCGTAGTAGTCATGAAAGACGAGTCGCACAATTGGTGCGAACGATGGGCATCGTGCTTGAGTGAGTATACGAGACCAGAATACTTGGTGGATAGCAAGTGGGATCGACTATCCTCGATCGCGCTGTGT
>Ga0058701_10000299_pt1 | contig 39479 bp, 23 predicted proteins | sample AgamicOrMae_FD_97039 | JGI IMG/M metagenome (GOLD analysis project Ga0058701, IMG submission 97039) | Agave microbial communities from Guanajuato, Mexico - Or.Ma.e | ecosystem: Host-associated > Plants > Phyllosphere > Phylloplane/Leaf | place: Guanajuato, Mexico | collected 2012-06-04
GTACACATCGTCTAAGTAAGCGATATGAGCTACTACGACCACAGCCCCCGGTCAGCCCCCGGCCCAACAAGTTGACACGGAAACGGTCCTTATCAGGACCATACATAAGTTATAACGAATATTTAAGAGTCCAGTTATTAATAAAATGAACCCTCGTCATTTAATGACCGACAGCCTAATCATAATGCACGTCTGTTCCCGATATTTATCTTCCTCCTTTCCTTGCCTTCCTCTCTTGCTTTAGCAGTTTACCTGCGAGGAAGGCCTGCTTCTCGTAGGCGCTCATGAATCGTATCCTGAGTCTATCGAACCAGTTCACCTTCACCGGCTTATCATCGACATAATACACCGTTCTCGTCTTGGTCACCACCCGAGGACTTCCATCTTTCTTTTGGCTTCTGACTGTTTCCGTCTCCCTCACCGTTTTCACCGTGTGTCCTCTCTGAACGTAGGCCCCACTGGGCGGTGAGGTTCTCGTTGTGGTGGTTACAGTTTTCGTGGGCATCTTGTCAAGTCCAGTTTCTGTAAAAAGGCCTTCTCTGGGTTCTCTATATGTTATCTCTGGGGGATATCCTTCTTATCTATAGCTAACTATCTCTAGCTGGTCAATCTTCGAGCTCTGGCTACTTGCATCTAGCCCAAAAAATCACTATAGTTCGAGCTGCATGCGGAACACTCGTCGATGACATTGAGAATAGGCCCCCCAAAGCGAGCTATGTATCGACTAGAGCATAGGGACCGCGGCGAGACTGAACAGCCCCTCAGAGGGAGGATCCCAAGCTGGCGCCTAGCTCAGCTTGGGACTTAGTAAAAACATATCACTCTGCAGGCACAATAAGCTTGCGCAGGCCCCTCGCCCGTTCAGAGTGATGAGGCCCAATGGTAAAACATCAGACGCCGCCCACTTGTAAGGATCGCTAGTTGCATCAACTCGAAAGTCTAGTTTGAAGCGACATCGTATCGATCGAATGGCAAGCAACTCAAATACGAGGGTTCTATTACAGCAGACAATATGGTCGAACTAGAAACAGTGGAAGGCATATCGAATAGCGATCTGTTGTGCAATGCGATAGCCAATCAAAGGCCATTTTTAGTTCATGGAACTGCGTGAAAACATGTTTGTAAGTTTATCCTAATATCAAAAAGCACAAGTCTATCAACGATTGTGGTACATTTCCAGGAGGCTGTTCGTATACACGTTTCATCCTGTCACTAGCAAGGGCAGGATAATTTTCAACACTTCGATCTTTTGAGCTCGGAGATAATGTTGGCGCCAACTGAAGTCATTGTTATCAGAAATAACGCGCCAAATTATTCGTTACAAAAGTGCAATCCTCGATCAGTTTAGAGATAAGACTATCACTTCGTTGGATGAATAATATCTAACAAGTGGGTCACTAGTAACAGAGTATTAGAATTTCGAATGCAAAGAATTAAATAATTTTTATTGACAGAACAAGGGATCCATGAGATACAGACAGAGATGCCCCATGATGCTGACCAAGCGTAGTGCGTTCCATTCAGCCATGAACCAGCGGGATGGCGCGAACTCACTTTTGGCGCCCAGAGTTTATGCCTGGTGAACGGCGCTTTCTGTCCTCTTGTGGCGGGTTATCCTTGTCGCTATCGTAGTCCTCGTGCTCACTTTGAACATTTCCACGACCATAGCTTACAACAAAATCATCGGGGTTGGGGGAGCCTTTTTTCGGCAAATCACGATGAACGTAGGCGAAGGACTTCTCGAACCGTTTCGGCTTTGTATGGGCAGGCAAGCGAGTCTCCTTCGGATTGTATTCTGGATCTGCGTCTGGATCTGAAGAGCTATCGGCGTCGACGTCGCCGGGGCTGGGGTTCGATGCAGCCATTTGATTGCCACGCCCTGACCGTGAGCCGGAACCTCGCGAGTCATCCGCTTCATCGTCATCATCATCATCATCATCGTCTCCGTCGTCTTGGCGCCGGCTAGCCTCCATGACATTCCTGCGGAAAGACTGCCCGTCGGGTTTGTTGCCAGTCAGTCTCTTGGACTCCTGCCCGGATCCGTCACCTCTAACAGAGACAAATCCAATCAGTTTTCCCGCGGGTAGAGAGCTCAAGTGTTTTCCCATTGTCGCACCGGCAAGGTTGCCCTGCGTGGGATGCCTTGGAAGTAGGTCAGAGCGGCGACTGATCTCATGTTCGAACTTGAATGATCTTCCGAAACGATTGTCTCCAGGAGTCTTGGCGCCCAATGGAATCCTCGGCTTCAGTGTGGTCCGTGCTGCCGGGCGGCGACCCATTGATGCGGTCTGGTCTGGATGATTCGAGGCTCCTCCACGTCGCGCACCAGAATCGTAAGATCGCCGCTCATATTCAGGCTCGATCTTTTCTCCGTGTTGGTTATGATTGGGCCGACTAATGAGATTACGGGGACCATTTAGATTAGGCAATGCCCTTCTTTGTGAAGTACTCTCTTCCGATAGGTCTCCGTCGATTTCGTCGGCATCATTGGCTCTGTCATCAAACTGATTGGCTCTGGAGCGTGGGGGCTGTGGTCTCATCTGTTGCTGGCGCTTTTGTTGGCGCAAATAAGGTGGCCTAGCATGATTGTAGGCTCGTTCATTTTCTCCAGGATCTGTATCATCGTAATTGGGATCGGCCAAGGCTGCACGCTCTTGAGCGCTTAGGGCGTTGTTGCGGTGACTCCTTGTCGGATTTGATCGACTTGAGGCAGATCTAGGGGCATCATCAGATTCGCTGCCCATCACCACACTGTCGTCGTCGTCCTGTTCCATGTCTGGATCGATACCGGTTTTGCTCGAATATGATAGCGTATGATATGGATCGTCTTCGCTGGGGGGCTTGTAGAGCTTCCGCGCAACAACACCACTGGCTGCGCCCAGTTGGTCGGTTCCTGCATGTGGTCGTTGCCAATTGAATCTGGTCGACGGTGCCACTCTAACGGAAGATAGATTCATATATGTAGACGCACTCGGAGCTTGGACAGCCCTGGCCATAACTGGATTAGGTTGCGGGCCGACTGAGCGACGTTTGATGGTTGATGGCTGCTCCATTAGAGCGACATTAGCCAACCTGCCACTTTCCGGCACATATCTCGATCTTGGCCCTGAACGGTCATAGTTTGTTTCTACTTGTCGGGGCGAAACACTTCTCAGATAAGTTCCTTGATTAGTTCCAGAGGCCTTGTATGGCACCCCGGAGGAATAAAAGCCCATCGTAGGGTGTTGAAGATAGAAACTTGGGCCTATCTGTTGCGGACGTTGCTGTTGTTGCTGAGGATGAGGTGGCTGGGGAATTGCTTGCACTGTTCCTCTCCTAATTGCATTCTGCTTGCCCATGACTATTGGGACGGGCACTTTTTGTACTGCCAGAGAGCGTGGCTTTACCTCAGACGCAACACTTTGGTCTCCAAACTGAGATCTCCCTTTTGTCGCACTCTTTTGTACCGGTTTCGGGGCACTACGATTCTCTGTATTCATGTTTCGCATCTTTTGCCCTCTCTGAGCAGGTTGACTCTGATCATTTGGAAAGTGGCATTCTTTGGTCATCACGATTGAGGTCACCTTGCGACTGTTAATGAGATTGTCATTATTGCCATAGGATCGCTTCACTCTGAGGCCACCAATTTGGTTTGAGGCCGCTGCCGAGGGTAAGTATCCGGAGCCTGGCCTACCATTGGCCTGTACTACACCAAGACCATTCATCGGAATCTCTTGAACTTCGCGAAGAACAGTCTTGCAACCTTTCTGTTGAAGTGTGCTAGGGTTTATATCTATTTGGGGAATCTCGAATGAGTTATAGTCGCTGTTCCGTTCACTTGATGCCACCTGATTGAAGGGCTCATCGTCCGAGTCAAATCCAGAAGTATCGTCAAAATCGTCACTGCCGTTTGTATAATCATTCTCATCCCCTGAGACGCTTCCATCTCCGCTGGCCAACGCTGAGGGCTCATCAGAGGATGAGGAAGAGTTCGAGTCTGACGATGATGGTGAGCTATCGCTTTCATCCGAATCCTCATCGTCACTTTCCTCATCGGCCGAAATTTGTTCATTCTGTGAGGCTGATGCCAAGAACATGTCCTTGTTACTCTTCGGGTTAACCTTCGATTGAAACCGAGGAATATCCTTCTTCAGCCCCCCATTGAACTTGTGCCCCGCGCGTTTGTTGACGACCTGAGGTTTTTTCACCGATCCTGAGGTTTGTTTGGGCCTACGAGTCGTAATGATTTGCTTTCTCGACGGCAAAGGTCTTCTCCTACCGATAGGAAGCTTATCCTCCGGTTCTAAAGTTGCTGAACGCTTGAACAATCTGTTTGGATGCGATGATCTAGCATCAGACACACTCCTCCTGATTAGTTCGCGCCATTCAATCGGGAGGTCATCAATTGACGATGCTAACTGCAAATGATCGCCCTCATTTTCCTCTGACGTATGCTCTGAGCTAGATGCCGAGAATCCATCAGGGTCAACCGCACCACCGCCATTCATTGGAGAGGGTTCCCCCTGATTAGTTGGTGAATTTGAGCCGGTATTTGAGAAGTCTGGGTTTGGTCTGAGGTTGACATCAAAGGCAACTGGAACAGCGCCGTTATCATCGTCGGCACTCGCAATTGTTGGGATTTTAGTTCCAACCCTAATGTCAGGGGCCCGTGTGGTTTCAAATCTGTTTGGTTTGTCCTTCTCCGACATACTGGACTGTTCCTGTAATATAGCCATCGTTTGTCCATCGTGTTCTCCAAGTTGGTGACTCTTAATGGCTTGCTGAACGGTGACTCCCTTGGGTGGTTTTATTACAGTCATAGTAAATCCATTCAGATGTTCTTGTTTTGGATCATTCGTGGAGCCGGTCATGTTGGCTGCCATCATAGCAACCATGACATCCTCTCGATCTGATTCCTCTTTTCTTGAAAGTTCCTTGGCAGTTTCCAAAAGCGATTGATCTTTTTTCTCTTCTCTCAAGAAATGATTGTTCATCTGCTCATTCAATGCAGTCTGGAATTTGACAAACATATCGGCAAAAGTTTTGTTATGAACCGGAGTAACCTTCGGCATCATCAGGTGCACGACCCCATCGGATTGCTCATGATGACCAAGCATTTGTAGAGGCATTATTGCATGAGGTAATTGCGGATGAAAATCATGCCGTTGGGTCTTACCGCCGGGGATTGTGTTCCCTTTTTCCGATTTTTCACTCTGGTCCAGTTTATGGTCCTCGTCCTTCTTGTGATCTCGATGATCGCAGTCCACTCTTTTCTTAGACTGCGAACCAGGTCGAGAGTCTCCTGTCTCTTCATGCTGACTTCTAGTTTGGAACGGTTTTGTGAGATTTGCATCAAATATGTCGCCATCTGCTGGAGTGCTGTTGTCTTTGCTGGCCAACTCTTCCTTGGAGGTTTGTTTTGATTGCTGCTTCAATGGGTTAGTTGTGTCGCGATCTATTTTCGAACCTTGAGAGCTACGTGTAGTATCTGGGTTTGCACTATTGTTTTTACCATGTAGATTAATTGGTACCTGCATCATATGTCCATCGTTGTTTATCAGACTTATCAACATTCTAAGAGGCGGCCTCACCTTATCGGCGCTCGTCAAATCGTTGATCAGAGATTTTGAGCGCCTATCGCCATCTTCAAGCCTAGTTGTACTGATTTGCGGTGTCTCTTTGTTGATCTGCGGTGGAGGACTGCTCTTCGGAATTGGTCTATCGACGACTTGAGTCTGCAGATCGACAATATCATTGTCTTTTGAGAGTTGCTGGACCGATACAGGCGGCTGACTCAAGTCAATTTGTTCCATGTTGCTATCATTCAACTTAGGCCTGTGCTTCTCTTCGTCACAAGGTAGCTTGCTTGCGACGTCTCTCTGTTCCGAGGATAATTTTGTCTCATCTAAAGCCGATTCATCTGGTCGGTAGAGTTCACCATCTTCATAAAGAGATGCCTTGGGCTGCCTCCTATAACGGTGTTGTGCTCTCACATCCGACAAATGGTCTTTTGCTGATCGTCGTGAGCCTCCCGAGCTGGAGCCAATGATGAATTGTGGATTATTGTTGAAGACAACTCGTATTGTTGGAGAATGTTTACCGTTTGTTGAGCTGATCACCTGACCATATGGTTTCTCTTGTTCGGGCTGAATATGATAACCTTGATGGTCTGTCCCATATTCGTGCTGACGGGGCAGCGGATGTTCAACTCCCTCGTATCTGTGCTCATCGTGGCCGACATAATCGATCGGATCATGCCGCGACGGCTCCAAATGATGGACATCAGAATGGACATTGTGTGAGTCGCCATCAATCTGATGAGTGCCTTCATCGTCTACCGTCACCTGATTTTGGTGCGGATGTGCAAGCTCGTGGTTATCATTGATTGGGTGTGGCCGGATCGGAGCTCTCTCTCCGGGGCTGTGGTGATCTGCAACAAAATCACCTTGATCAAAGCTCGCTTGTGGGTTCTCATGATCAAAACTTGTTGATGGCGAGCTATCATTATCAACTGTTTGAAGATTAGATTGTGGCAGTTCTGGTGAGTGGGAGTTTTGGCCCTTCAATTTCTTCGACCCTTTCTTCTGTGATTTCCTGCTTGCTTCTTGCGAATTTGACGAATTCAATCGATCTATCCTCCCCGCTTCCAATCTTTCACCGACTCCTCCGTTGGTGTTAGGACGAACAAAAGAAGTCTGAGCTATATTTGAGTTCATCGGTACTTCAAGCTCAGCTTTACTTGCTTGCTTGGCCAGTCGTTGCCTATCACTCTTGTATATCTCATGCCTTGAATTTGAGGGGTCTAGTTTCTTGGTTCTTGAGGTGTCTTTGTCCGAGTCGAGACGCTTGTGAGAGGCCTGCTGGTTGTAGTTTGATATGCTATTTTGATTTCTTCCCGTTGAAACTTGCCTCACGGCTGAGTTGGCCAACTTCTTTTGTGTGGGGATATTATTGGTTTGATGCACAGATATTTCAAACACATCCGACTGTGGCTTGACCATTTGATTTCTTGGCATTTTCTCTGGTCTGACTCTTCTGTCGAGCTCATGCGATAGCTCGTCTCGGAAGTCAGATATCGGTCTCTGTCTTTGAGGGTCATCACAGGCTATTATGATCGCCGCATCGAGTGCTAATATACAACAGAAAATCAACACACGAGTGGGACACATCTTCTCTGTTTTGAGGTTCTGCCGTTATCTAAACTATTGAACTTCTTTCTTGACTTTGCTGCATCGCAAATGATGGACACATTTGACTGAAATTTTCGATAAGTCCATCGGAAGGGATAATTCTGTATAATGGTTCCTCTGTTGTAAACTCTTTGACGCTTTGATTGCGCGCCATCAGTCACATACGAGTCTCACGTTCTTGCTTCAATTACTAGTACTTCTCCATTCAAGTTGACTGCATGGTTGGCAGTAGTCTTGTCTCAGGCCGCACTATCTCTGAATCCAAATTGAAGCTTCAGCTGTAATTAAAATATGATTGCCCTCGTCGCCTAATACTTGCCTGTTTCAAGTCCTTATAGTTGATTCCGGGTGACATGCACGCTCGAATGGTCATTAATTGATTGAGTTGGTCATTTTGACATCGTCTGGATGGAAACTGCGCTTACTACTGACTCAAGACTTTTACTTGTCGTCTCGGTCAAAGTTTCCTTTGTCCCTGCATCAATTCTAACTGAGTTTCAGGCAACCACTAAGCTCATTCCGTTATTAATCATTAACATTCCACTCATTTCTTCCGCATAATTTCAATACTGCATATTCCGCTCACTTGATTGTCACTGGCTAGCGACCTTTTTCAAATTGCTATCATCTCAAACTTTCGTTTGCGTCACTCTGACCACACGCTCACAAGTAAACTGTTGACTTCCCTACGATCCCGCCGCATCAAGTGATTCGGTTTGTACTTGAACAATTGCGGAATGGCTGAGTGGTTGAAACAAGTCCCCGACAGTCAGGTGTAGCTGAGACTGTTTGTCGTCGGCATAATCATCGTCATTTCACAACAATTGCAGAGCTGTGACAGGACGCTGATCATCCTCTGCAGTCTCGTTCCCTGATCGATCTGGGACAGCGGCCACAGCGGCGGGAGCTGGTGAGAGGCAATGAGTGACAATCGGTGAGAAAATTTAATCTTTGCCAACTTTCAGACAATTGGTCTATCTGCGGTTGTCTCACTGATCCACTCTTCTGCTTTCTCCAGACAACCTAGCAATTCAGCGGCCGCTAGATTGAATCGATCCCGCTCGGACATAAAAAACAGCCGCTCTTCCCGCCTTTCGGGCATGTACCTGATAATTCAGTTTACCTCTTGATGCCAACTGGATCGACTTAAGGGTGCGCAAGTGAGTTTTGCCGCCGTGATGCAACGAGGCGGCGACACGGCACAGTGTACAGTGCGAAGGTATATAAATCTGCTTCATCACTCACCATAAACTTGGCCCTTCCTCGAGTGAGAGCGATGAGCCACGAGGTAATCTGTCCTCAGAGTTATGCCAAGCCAAAACATGTTACGACTCAAGCTTGCCTCGAGTCGTATCAATTAAACTTTAGCACTAGGCATATGAAAGTCTTGTTCTGAACAAGTGAAGACTGGTTGGCGGTAGGAGGATTAACGGAGTATCGTACTGGTTTGGTGAACAACCTCTTAGAGAGTGCAAGCAGAAGCTCAATGGATAGCGCTTTGACATCCCGAGGCATTCTCCTGGTTGTGAACTCTGGGAGTCATGTGAGTCCTTACTGGTCATTATTTTCTGACCATTTCTATAGCTGATGAAACGAACTAAGCAAGAGATGCGATGTACTGATACTGTGCAGAGCTTATTTGGAACTCGCTAGATGCAGTTTCCGTAATACCACAAAATACTTGTATCATCTTCTTCACCGGAATGCGTTCTCCTCTGGTATGTCCCTTGGGTTTTTCTCTCTTTTTGTCGTTCGGCGACAAATCATGATGAACTTTCACATCGGCGACACTGACATTCTACGGGCTCCTCCACTTCGATATCCATAAAACTCATCCATTTGCCCTCATTATCCTCAGGTGTTATTTTTTTATTGTTCTCAGATGGTAAAAAACAATCATCCAGCCGTACATCAATTCGCCTAAACGAACCCTCGCTACAGCAATAGCAGTCTTTTTTGAAACCGTTACGACTCTTGACAGAGGGTTGAGTGCTCGATCTGCATGCGCCATCGCATCGATTCAGTTCCACTGAGCCTCGGCAAATGCGTGATATTTGCCTTACAACTGAGGGCTCCATCTGAGACAACTCAGAGATTGATAATTCTGAATCCAGCATCTTGACTGGTTCAATAGTAATCTTGTCTTCACGAATGAGGTCGACGTTTACTCGCACAGCCTGGCAATCAGATACCGATTTTGAATTAGCTTCATCAGGCATCATAGAACGCAATCCATCTTCTTCTGAGCTAGTCTGTTTCTGCAAGCCGATCTTGTAGTTTTGGTTCGCATTCGCCAGAGTGAAGAAATTTCTATAGCCTTGAGCCAACCTATCACTCCTGAAAGGGAGAATCTGGCGACTCCACGGGGAGATGACATAAGTGAAGAATTGTCGCTCGCCTCCTTGTACTCTCTTATTGATCCGAAGTTCGTTGTGGGAAACAGATGAATTGAATTTTCGACCCATCCTACCTTTTGAATCTTTCGTATGTTCCATCATTTTTCCTATCGAGTGTAGTCCGAGCGGACTGGTGCCCCATAATAGCCTGGACTCAGTGCGTGCCCCAGGGCTGCGATTGTCTTGTGCAATCAACAAGAGTGGACTTATGTCTTCCATAAGTCTATCCACATCTTCATCATCGAGTGTATCGAAATCTTGGCGGCCCTGAAGAGTTCGGAGCGCGTCGATGCTCGCTAGCGGAGAAAAGTTGGTTACATTGAGATAGAGAATGCAGAAAGCACTCACTATGATCATAAATCTAACTCTGTGTGATCTTGTTGATGAGTGATGCATCTTGAGGGTTCAATTTTTGCTGAATCGACTAAATTTTGATCACGCCCATTCCAATATTCACTGATCTCTACTCAATAACAACGGGCTGCCATACATACCCCGAGCCTCACTGAAATGTTTATGCTGAATTCCTTTTAGTTAACTGTAAAATGGCTTCAATTAGATCTCAAATATTAGCCATTGTAGTCCTTGCTTTAGGGCAGGCTACGGTCATTCAGCCCAACAATGAGGCCAACAAATACCACCTAGAGTGCACCCGGCGATCCATCATGTTGACGCGTCAAATGCTAACATATGAATTCCATCACATGGATGATTACATGCCTTTATGGTTTAATGATTTGGATAAAGACGAATTGGTTGAGCAGCATAAGCAATCATTGAGTAATATAGTCATGTCGGGGTTGGGGAGGAAATTATTGAACTCCCACGGTCAGCCATTACTCGATATAGAATCCAGCTATTTTCGTCCAATAACAGAAGCACCACCAGGAATGGGACCGAAAATGGGCCCGAGAAGTGTAGGAATCGAACGATTTGCTGAGAAAAAGTTCGCCGGCGATCGCCGCTCGCACCTGATTAATGCGACAAGTTCGCCCGAGTTCCTCGCAGATTCGCCGAACACAAGTTCCACTAGAAGTCATGGTATCAGTGATAGGTATATGAAGATCAGATTATCACATGGCAATCAAGATTCTTGTTCTCTAAACATCGATAAGCAACATTTCACTTATAACTTCAGACTATCGCTCGGACCCTTTGAACACCATCTAGATGTTGTCTATAATCTACCTAAAGACTTGAGCATTAGTCAACCGAATGATTGGTACTATGCCCATGTGAGCTTAAAAGTTCCAGTGTTGAATTATGATATTGTTTTGAAGCAATATGTCGATATTTCAAAGTTATCCAAAATCGAGGCTACAGCAGGTAACCAGTTGAAAGGATTGTTCGACAGTGTGGAAACTCTTCCAGTGAAGTGCCCCCCAATAGATATTAACGATGTGACTTATGTGCAGGAGCAACATATTGAACAAATATCCACCACAGTTTACGGTCTACCAATTAACAATAGAACGCAACTCCAAATTGAACGCTTATTTGATGATTATACGAGGCCGGCAATTTCGCTTAGAGTTAAGCGTATGCTGAAATTCTACTTAAGCAACAAAACACTCCCTCTGAGCGCTCGTGTTTGATTTCAGAGAATTTGCAAGAATAAAAATGATTGATCATAATGGACGTTGAATTAACGCGTCATGGTATATGGAATCCGAGTTATGGATCAAAGCTCTTTGTGGCATCGATTGTGTGTCCGCCGATACATCGAGAGGCAACCGTATGACTTGCTTGTTAGAAGAGTGTAAAGTGATTTTATCCCGCATGCGTGATCGATTGGAAATGTTTCCTCAACAGTGACTTAATGCCTGTCGATAGAGGTTTAGCTCAAAAGGATGGTTTGGAAGGCGATCGCGTCTGGAAGGCAACTCTCATTCACCTTGCAGACTTGAAACATCTTCCTTAGCTGCTGAAAATGGGTAGAAGTCGCTTGACAATCTTTTAAGCTCAATAGAGCTGAGCAATGTTGAATAAAGACAGACAAAAGGACGGAGATAACACGTAGAGAGGAGAGAGGGAAAAAATAAACCTTTCGACTGAGCTGCTTCCTTCTCGACGGATAATAATGGAAGACCCAGCAACTTTTCGCCACATGCCGAGCTCACGATGCTGGGTTTTGAAACTTTCACACTTGATTGGCGGCGGGATAACAGGAGAGGGAAGTTTGATCAAGAAAAGAGCTTTGCCGTGAGGGACAAAGAGTCTTTTTTTCGATCCATTCGTGATTGCTTGTTCATGGGCCGACAAGTACCGCTTGGCACGAATAAGATGTCGTTCATCATTGATTGGTGAACTGGTTTCAAGAGATTCTGGCGGATTTTGTGCTAGATCAACTTGAATAGGCCTTTCAATGTTACTTAGGTCTACTTGCCTCTACTCTTGGCTAGGCGGGCCTCCACGAGGAGGAATGCGATAATAGTAATTGTTTGGCAGAAAAAGTGGCTCACGACTGAAAGGGAAGGATAGACAACAATGGGCTATGAGATTGTGAGGATATCCAAAATGATTCTTTTGATAGATTTAGCCTCCTTTTCATCTAGCCGAACGACTGGCTGGAACTCATACTATGGGCACTATGACAACAACAACATTAACAAGAAGTTAGAATTGCGACCTCGGCGTGACAAAGAAAGAATTGACGGCCACCCAGTTGGAGTAGTCGTGCGAGTGGCATTTCTCTCGATTGTGTTGGCCGATAAATTATCCAACGATCTTAGAATTGGCTATGGATATACTTCTCTTGTCAATTTATCTGTCTCCCTCTCTCTCCGTTCATGCACCAACCATTCTGACAGACAACTAGTGCGTACTTTGACATTAGAGCTATTTACACCTTAGCTAATGGGAGGCGGCAGGCATGAACAGCAATTATGGATTCAATGGAAGTGCCATGATCTAGATGGCGTGTCTACAATCAAGGGGGAAAGGTCTGCGAAGAGCTTGTGTGTCTGCCGAGCCAGTCCTTCTGTATCCTTCTGTATGTCTAGCGTGGCAGGCAAGCGCTTCGTGTGCATAGCCATCTTTGCTCTACGCGTGTCGCTGGCTCCAACTCCACTGCCACTTGTTACTGTCCCCGAGTGGGAGAGGCCTCACGGTCCTATGTAAACAGACACCATGCTAGTGTCCACAAGCCTAACTGATGCGCGAACTATAATCCTGAATACCTGGCCAAGCGAATGAGCGCGCCAGCTCTTTTCTAGTGGCCGGCATGCAATTGTCACACGGTCTTATTCTGCTCGGCGGCCACAAGTGTCTAGGTTCCGAGATGATGATCCATCTGGAGTCAAAATTTGAATTAAATTCACCCATCTTAAAGATCATCACTAATTTTATTCGATCATATGTTCTTAGATGTTCTACGCATCATAGTTTTTATCGTTCCCATCTTCCTGAAGAACCACCATCTCACCAGTCGGCAACCGGCCAAGAGAGACAGAGAAAAATTTGTCATGATCACCTTTTGCCACATAGATTAGGTCAATAGATGGTTGACGGATCAGATGTAGTGTCAGGAGCCGACATTGTAGCTAGTTGTAACCCGTTTTCAGGCAAGCTTAGACAGTAAGAGTGAGAAAAGATGGGCACCTCATCAAGCAAATCCTCAAGCAAACGGTTTGGTAATAGAGATTTTCTCTCCGCCTCACTGTCAGTTCCAGGTAGAGCAGCAAACGAATTGGCGGACCATGAGGGCACACTATCGGGCCAAAGCGAGCGATTTCCTTTTACCACTAACCCCATACACTTACAACCATTGCCAATGGCCAACAATAAGACACAATTGCACACCATTGGGGCCACAAACTCAGCACATCCAGCCTCTTGGATGACAGCCTCATATGATACTCACACAAGAGATCTCTATTCGCCCATCGAGCGTCCCTACGACTATTACAAGCCCACCACCAAGCAGCAGCGTCAATTGAGGTTGAGAAATCGACAAGAGGGCCAGCATACATACGAGAGCTTTGAGACGCTTGGTGACGAACAAGTGGTAGTTGGCCCATTCCTGCCAAGCTTAAAGGGCCCGCCTACTGCGAGCAGGACGTCGCCCGCCGGAATGTATCGGAGGCGCAAGTTCAAGCAAAACGGTGGTGAGGGAGTGCGTCGGCGCGCCGCCGTCGCCGCCGCCGTTGCAGCCGATGGAGGAGTTGGCAAGCAGTCACAGCAAGCCAATAGCAGACGTAATCGACTGCACTTGCCTCCACCTCCGTCTTCGCTACAAATACAGGCGCCTCCTTCACCGTCGTCCTCGTCTCTGGGACAAAGTGAGAGCATTGAAAGTTGCACTGGCCATTGCTGCTGTGCTGAGTGTTGTTCATTTGAGGCTGACGTTTCAGAACTAGAGCAAAGACAAAGTGATAAAATGGCTTCGGTACCGGCAAATCATGCAAACTCCACACAAGGCAACAAAGATACCAATGGAACCACAACGACGACGACAACAAACCAAGCGTATCGCAAGAAAATGGGCCTCGAGCGAGGCCTGGCCCTGGACGAGGAGCAGAGGAAAGCAGGTGGTCTTTTGGGTTTGCTGCCGGCCGCTGTCCAAAGCCAGGAGCTCCAATCGCGGGTTGTTATGAATTACATTGAAAAATGCAGAGACGATCTTGGTAAATATGTCTATCTGCGACACTTGAAAGATTACAACGAGGAATTGTTTTATTATTCCTTGATACACAATGTGGAGCGCCTAATGCCCATTGTTTACACTCCAACAGTGGGTTTGGCGTGCCAGAAGTTCAGTGAGATTTACATGCGACCGCGTGGTTTGTTCATCACTGCCAAGGATATTGGTCGGGTCAGGCAAGTAATCTCCAATTGGCCGGGCAAAAATGTCCGGGTTATAGTTGTTACCGATGGAGAGCGTATCCTAGGCCTGGGCGACTTGGGTGCCAATGGAATGGGCATCAGTATTGGAAAGTTATCATTATATACGGCGCTTGCTGGAATACCACCGCAAAATGTTCTACCCATAACCATAGATGTTGGCACACAAAACGAACACAACCTCAAGGATCCCTTCTACATTGGTTTAAGACAAAATCGGGTTCGTGGGGAAAGGTACGACTTGCTGATTGACGAGTTCATGGAATCGGTCGTGGAGCGTTGGGGCAGATCGTGTCTGATACAGTTTGAAGATTTTGCAAACTCTACTGCCTTCAAATTGTTGAAAAAATACCGTAACAAATATTGCACCTTCAATGACGATATACAAGGAACTGCGTCGGTCAGTCTATCTGGTCTGATAACGGCCTCGAAACTCATTGGAAAATCCCTCCGCGATTGTTCCTTCTTGTTCTATGGTGCTGGTGAGGCAAATTTGGGAACCGCCAAGTTGCTCGTGATGGCAATGGTACAGGATGGTCTCAAAGACAAGGAGGCAAAGGAGCGAATTTGGCTGGTTGATTCCAAGGGACTAGTTGTGTCTTCTCGAACAGACTTGAACGAGCATAAACGCGAGTTTGCCCGAGAAGCCCAGCAGCTGAAGGATTTGGAGTCGATTATTGATTTCGCCAAACCGAGTGCAATAATTGGTGCCTCAGCTCAGGGCGGATCCTTCACAGAGGCTGTATGCAAAAAGATGGCCACCTACAATACAAGACCGATTATTTTTGCCCTATCAAATCCGACCTCGAAGGCCGAATGCACAGCGGAGCAGGCCTATCGGTGGACTGAGGGCAGGTGCGTTTTTGCCTCGGGCTCTCCCTTCGATCCGGTGGAGTATGGGGGCAAAACTTACGTCACTGGACAGGGAAACAACGCTTACATCTTTCCCGGCCTTGGTTTGGCCGCAATCGGAGCCCACACGCATTCAATTCCGGAGGAGTCATTCCTTGTGGCGGCCAGAGCCCTGAGCGACCAGGTTGAACCTAGCGACACGAAGGTGGGTTTGGTGTATCCGAGGTTGAGCAAGATTCGCGAGGTAACTCTAAAGGTGGCCTCGCGAGTGCTCGAATTTCTCTACGCCGAAAGGTTGGCAACTTATAGGCCCGAACCAAGCAATAAGACGGAGTTTTTGCGAGGAATCCAGTATGACCCGAGCTATTAGGTGGCCCTCGTTATTAGCAATTTCCGATTTCCGTTTCTCGCCAAAGAGCACTCGGAAATCGACTATCAAGGTCCCCTTCTTGAGAGTTGTTGGTGTGCGCCACCTCAATTGGGCGCTATCACGCCACCCACAACTCTCGGAACTTGAGAACTTTTCCACCGGAGCGAATTCGACTGATACCACCAGTCGCATTATCATTGTTGTTGTTGCTACTTACGTTTTTGTTGTTGTTGTTGCTGTTCCTGTTCCTGTTAAAAGATTTTAGACGCTAGACAAGATCGCTTAAGCTTCCAAGTCGAGCTACCGTCTGCGAGGCAAGTTTTCCCATCGTCGTCAGTATCTCGTATCCCCAGGATGACCTATTTTCAAACTGTCTCTCTGTCTAGGACATATCTCGCGCGAAACTGATTCCCACCAGGAAGGTCTTCTGGCGAAAAACAAGCTGCTGTTCATGACAAGAAGAGCTTCACTCACGGCAACCGTCTTCCCACTCAGCCAGCCATCACACGAGCGCATCGGGCATTCGAAATCCACCTTAGGCTATAATTTAGCCTTCAGATGGCAGCAAACAACATTGGGAAATTTGGTGAGCCAGTCAGTGGCGATGGTTAGCCACTCCAGTGAGTGAGCTTTGCGAGGAGCAACTCTCGCTCTGCATTGGTTAGATCAGCAATCCGATCTTGATGGCAGTTTCCTAAGGCAACTTGAAAAGTCGATTCCAACGCGAAGGCAGATCAACAATCAGCTGAACAGTTCCAAAGGGGAAGGAGGATCTGGTAGTTCAAAAATGAGAGCTCGAGCGTTGCTAAATTTTGATTCAAATATTGGGTATAATAAGATTTTAATTAGCTTTACTCAGATACAGTCTTGTGTGTGATTTCTGATCAGTGATTGATATGTGAAAAGTCTTTCCTCCACTCGTTTTCGTGCCATCTCTCACAAGTGCTGCTGGATTATGCGAACCGATAGTCTATCGTGGCTGATCTAAGCCACGATAGACTCAACAACTGCTCGAAGGCAACTGCTCAAGTGCCTAATTCTTGTGGCAATCTCGCAAGTGGACGCACTGCTTCGTCTTGACATTTCTCACCAGAGGGCTCTTGCAGAAGCAAGGCACATAGTCCAGGCTTGAGATGAAGATCTTGGCGCAGGCTGGCCGTGGATTCTCACAGGTTGGCTCACAGGTGGGCAATGAGCCGGGCGCCAGTCTCTCGTTGGGGCCGCATTCTGTTCCGGCCAAAAAGAGGGAACCATCGTCGCCGATCGGCAAACGCTCCTCGTCGTTATTGTTCCTCGCTGATGGCTCAGTGGGACTAGCACAAGCTAGAGCCGAGAGAATGATGGCGAAAAGGGCGCCTGTGTTGGTGGGTGGGCGGCGAGAGGGCGTGGTTGAGAGTTGGGAGTTGGAAGTTGGAAGTTGGGGGAGAGTTTTCTCCTCGATGTTAGTCATGGACTGGCCATTGCTGCAGCGAGCCGCTTTTAGGGCAAGCAGTTGGGCATGACCTTTTTGGTCGTTTCGATTACTCACAAGCCGAGGCGATTTTTACTTTCTGATGATGCATCTTGCTGGCACTTGCTTAGCCGATAGGCAGTTTGGACTCTGTTTGAGGCTGCTCACTTGTGTGTTTATAAAAACGACTTTCTGTTTGTCCAGCTTCTCGCTCGACACTTTATGGCGCTTATTGTGTGTGTATATACTTCTAATTGGGACTCTGTGTAATTTGTTGTGGGCTTTTTGCTAAAATTTGCCAGCCAAACTCAGCGAAGTGAAGCTATTTCTCTCCTTTTGATTTGCTCCTAATTTAATCCAAGTCTGAATGGCTTCGGCATCGTTGCGGCTCATTTATATGAAACTTATCCGTGAAGAAATTTCCAAATGAAAAGGAAAACCGGTGATACGATCATGGTGTGCTGACAGGAAACTGGTGCAACTTGTTTTCCAATTGCAGAGACAAAGGCTAAAGAAAACAAGCTCCACTCTCTGATGCCACTGATTGCACCCATGCCACTTTTTGGCGCTTTCCGCTTGAACACGTCTCTCAGACCCGTTTGTTTGTTTTTCGAATTGGATTCGCCCACCACTTCATTGTTGGCTCCATTTGTGATCGCATAAATCTCCCTTCATCATCATCATCATTATCATCATCATCATCATCATCATAATGAGTATAGAATTGTTTATTTTGAGTCACGGGCGAGCGAGTGGATCACAAAGCGCTGCCATTGGGCGTCTGTCGCCGACAGACAGGGACACACAGATCAACTGTTGCCGCTTGCACACCATTGAATCACTAAAGTTCGACCGGTGCGTAGCTGTTCAGTAATATCATCACAATATGAGAAATGCTCTCTGTATCTCTCTCTCTATCTCTAACACAAGTCTGATGAATCCCGTCGAGTTGCCTAGAGGGGCGGCGTGTCACGAAACGATCTCGTTGGCGCCAATTTCGTTGCCATTAATGAGCAAATATAGATTGTGCAATTATCAACCGTAATAATAATGCGCAACAATCTGAAGCGAGACCGCTGGAACGCCCAACACCCAGACGATCATTGCACCTAGATGGTCTCGGGCAAAAACCGTTTTCATCTCCGGCCCCCAGACTTTCCATGTGGGAGCCGGATTGGGGTTTTCTGTTCCGTTGGCGGCCATGGCTGCCAATGCTGTCCGAGTTCCTGTCGATTCGGTTGCCACCGGGGTGTCCTTGAGACTGTGACCGGGGGAGGGGAAATGATTGAGGGTGCCAGAGAAGGAGGAGGATGGCGACGAGCAGATCCCGAAGAACAAGGTATGGATCAGCATCCAAACGATGAGACCCGCTGTGCCAGAGTAGAGCAACGAGGCCACTAGGCTCATTCTAGTGTGACGAAAGCGAGTATAAACAGTATTGATGGTGAATATGAAGCCAGTTGATGCGGCCGCCATGAGACAAGTAACCAAATACCAGCTCTTCTCCCTCTTGTAGTTGCAATTTGAGTAAGATAGTAGAAGTACTACATTCAGACAATAGAGGCTGCCGCTAACACAGGTGGCTATGAAAGTGGCCACAGGTATTCCATAGATATAGAATGCGTATGGGTCTGAAAGGGAATATGATTCAGATTTTGATCTCGTCGCTGCCATTGCCTCGAAACGCCCAATTGGCCGCCTTTACTTGTCTGTCACGTGTCACCTGTGAAGGTCTAAATATCGTCTGCTGACTCCAAATGAGCTCTCTGGGGAAAAGTTGGCGGCGTCTAGCTGGAGCTGGCTGAAGCCTATCCCAAGAGAGGGGTGGTGGTGGTGGTTCAAAGGGTGAGATTGGCAGCACTTGATTAGTGTAGGTGGACCCATTTCATCAGGCGACAGATTTAATACAGGCGTTTTTTGCGTAAACACTGCATTTGTTTTGGCACGCGTCGGTGGGGGAAAATGGGGGGAGGAATTTTGCAGCCAAATGGCGTACTGTCTGTAGTGTGTGGAATCTGGCAGAGGAAGGTTGGCGGCCAAAAGCAGAGCATCATTCGTTTCGGTGGACGAGGGGCGGCGGCATCAGAGCGAGTTCCACGCGTGGCAGCGCCGCTTCAAATGGGAAAGCCGCCCGCTCGCTCGGTGGCGCATGAGAAGAAGGGATTCGCATTTCTGAAGCAGTGGTCGGCGCGGCGGCCAACTGGCAACGCGGCTGCCCCTCCGCTCAGGCTGGCCCACACTCTTCAGTCTGGCCAGGCCACCGACCAGAGGCGGCGGCCCACACTGGCGGGGCTGTGCTGGCGCGCTGGGCAACAGGCTTCATCGCTGCTTCCTCTTTTGTGTGTGTGGCCCGAGAGGGCCGAAAGGCTTTGGGCTTGGGGCTGGTTGGCAGCCACACTGGCTTAAAATGAGAGGCGGCAATGGCAAATCAGACAGAGAGTGGCCAATTTACGGGAAGAAATGGTTCGCATGCTCAACAAATGCATTGTTTTATCCCACACTCCACCCCCCTCCCCCCTTAAATCGGCTGCCTCTGTTGTTGGCCCGCTCTCCCTCTCTCTCTCTCACTCCGCCTCTTTCTCTGTCCCTGTCTGACACACGCACAAAAAACTGCCCCGTCGTCCTGCCTCGTGTCTTGCAAGGCCGCAGCACCAACAAAAGCAACAGCGAGAAAGCCCACTGGCCGCCGCTCTCTCTCTCTCTCGCTGTCGCCACCGCCGCTAACGTATGGGCCTGGCTCTGCTGCATCTCTTCCTTTGTGCACCTTAGTCACTAACGTCATTGCCAAAAAGCTAACAAGTTGAACACACTTCTTGATAAAATTTTCAAAAAATTCCCACATCTCACCCAGAGTCAACTTTTCTCCCCTTACAATTGTGTTACACGCAGACAATATCCAAGTGTCTAAGTCTTTCCTTTGAGACCACCTCACTCATACAAAGGACCCACTCATTGTCAAACGCCTCAACAAAACAATCTCGAACCATCTATTGTAAGAGTGAATATCTCCCGTCAATCGCACCAAAATCATCTCAAGATGGCACAATCACCCAAGGAAGAACCCTCTAAGAATATCAAGAGTATCATCGCCGAACTCGAGGGCGACCACAGTTTGAAGCATGTCGAGACGGCAGAGAAGAACGTTCTCCCCTCGGCCGAACAAATCGACCAGGAGAGGACCCAGAGGAAATTGATCGAAGGCATTGAAACATTCCCAAAGCAACAATTGAAACCGGCACAAACGGAGGAGAAGAATACTCTTCCAGATCTGACTCAAATTGAGCAGGAAAAAACCCTTGTCTCATCCTCCTGAGGAGAGCTTTCAGTTCGGGCCCCAAACACTCAATCAATTGAGCTTCATGTACATAAACCAGCTTCACTTACATTTACAATACATTCTAAATCTATTCATATCCACATATATATATATATATATAAATACAGAAAGAGAGAGATAGAGTGAGAGAGAGAGAGAGAGATGCTTAAGAAACCTAAAGCCCAAGAGAGAACAAAATAGAAGAAGAGAGAGAGAGAGAGATTCTATTATATAAAGAGAGACAATATATCAATATCGCATAATTATTCCAGCAATGGCGACAACCTGTTCTCCGCAAGAAAGCGAGGACATAGAGGGACCTCGGATGTATGGGAAACCATGTATCTGCCACATTATGCTCACTTGCGTCTAAAAGAGAGCAAGTTCGCTCATTGTCTAACCAGAAATGCAGACCGGATGAATAATAATTGATCATACTCCATAGAACGCCATCCCCGTCCACTGACAATCCGGAAGAACGATTGCTTCCTTGTTGACCTCACCTGACACACAGTCTGGTCCGAGCTGGCTAACGCACTGGATCAGTAGGAGGGAAGTGTGATCTGATGGAAGATCAAGAAACATAGTACAATTATCAATATCTTAAATCGTATTCTTAGTCACATTGTGTCATACTGGTTGGCCGATCAAACAAGGAAAACAACCATGAAACGTTTTCACTTTCGACTTTAGCACAAGGAGCAATAATTGAGATATGCTAACTGAGCGATAGTGAACGCTTGCTTTCCAAATATGACCAAAGTAAAAGCACAAAAAATGGATCTTTAACCGGAGGAGACGCAGCTTGACAGATGAAAGAAATAAGGGCTAGATCGCGAGGGTCGCTTCATCAAGATCTTTGAGACGATGGGCTGAGCCCTCGACGGACATCCAGTGGTACAGCAATAATCATCTAGATTGGCTCTAGCCGAAATTTCAACTTTCAGTCTGGCACCCGAAAAAATCGAAATAAATATTATCAATTGAATACTGAAAATCGACCCGATTTCGTAACTCAGGATGATTATATGTTTCCTCACTGATCATTATTGTTTTTCTAATTCGAGGAACCGGACGTTACGTATTGATCGAGGGCTACCGGTTGTGTTATATAAGCTCTGCGGCCCTTAATGTCTCTGTGTTGAATGGAGGGAGAGATCCTCAGCCGTTCCCCTTGACAAGGATGAAACACACTTCCGAAATGCTTACCATCGGGCCTCCCTCGCGGGGGGCCTAGCACACCGATGGTGCACTTTTTCCTTTCCTTTCAGATAAGCTTTTCTCCACAAACGAGCTGAGGTGCAGTTGGCTTGATGGTAAAATCTGATTTTCTCATTTCAGAGCGACGTTTCTCGGGCTGGAACCAGATCATAGTGCTGCCGATACAGATCATTGCCAACTTTGTTCGAGATCAACTATTCATGGCATGGTCATGGTCACGCGGAACCAATCTGAGTGAAATTGTGCTCTCTCAAGGGACTTATGGATACCTGAGCCCAAGGTAAAGGATTTGAAAACAACATGAAAGCTCAGGCGAGCGAAACACGAATGGATAGATTTCAATTCACGAGTCTGTTTTTAATTACTTAATTTTCTTTCTTTTTTCTTTGAGTTATACTATAGTCTGCTCGTAGTCGGTTGAGGGGAGTTGGACTTCTTAAATTTCTTGTGGAAACGGCTTTCGTTTTCACGAACCCACTCTAGGTAGGACTCGCGAGCTACCTGCTCTTCAATTGCATCGTTTGTCGCCTCCCAGTCCGTGGCCAATAACTTATCCTCCAACATCGCTTTCTCTATAGCATCTTCGTCCGATAATCGGATGGCTTTATCTAACAATGATTTATCAGCTAGCCCGGGATCATACGCCGGTAGGCCTAGACCAACGCCTACCGTCGCTTTGAATGGGTCTACTATAGAGTTATAATGGACACTACGGTGGTAGCTTAGTCGTATAGGCTCGTTGTCGCTGGCTTGCCCTTGAAATATGTTGATAGGTTCACTTGAGTAGTGATAAACTTCGATGGGCCTATTGAACATTTCGCTCATTGCTTGTATTTCTATGTGATTGCCATGGCTGTGATCAAGTGATTTTCTCTTGAGATACTCACCGAAGTCCTCTGTGATATAATGTGAGAAGTAGTCTGAATTCTTTGCCTACACCGATCAATAAGGAATGATATGAGCAGGACGAATGCATTAGATATTTAGTGTAAGAGTTATTACCTATCAGACAACGAGGCCACGTTTCGATAAGGGGGAATCATAACTCGAAATACTTACAATATAATCGATGCACAACTTTCTAAGTACACTGTGCATATCTTGATCACCATAGATTTGGTCAGCAACTGCCCTAAACAGGCAAGCTCCGTCTTCAGCCATCTTTTTGATTACCCATCCTTTCTTATTAATCTTCTTCTCAAACTGGAGCTCCTTCTCTTGGAATTCTTGCTCTGTCCATTGCATATGAGACGGCTGTCTATCATGAGTATGCTCATCGCCACTATTGTATCCAGAATAGTCTACATCATCTTCTTGAGCTCGTTGGAGTGATGATGTACATTCATGTGGTGATCGTCGGTGAGCGTCTGGGTTAGCGTGGTGTTCACGCTGGTATTCTTGATGGTGTTCTTGCTCATTTTTGGGCACAACATTTGATTTTGGCGTTGACCTTGAGTCGGACTTCTTTTTGGGAACAATAGTCATAGTGATGATTATATGTGAAACGATATGGAAATATTCTCAAATCGTGTACATGTAATATTTCTATGATGGGGATTATTAACTCTAACGGGGGTAATCGATGATTTTAAGACCTAATTGAAAGGCAATATTGAAAAATCATAAACAAGCGTATTGACTTTTTTCAGTTATTGTTAGCTAAATCAATATATGATGATGAGTTACTAGAATGCTTTGTGCTTGCCCCACAGACAAGACCTTTCTGGATATTACTTTTCCATAGTAGATTGGTCCAATACGATTTCTTACAAAGTGTAATAGTTGTTGAAATATTGGAGAAAACAAATAGTTGAATTTTTATGTTTAGTTTAATATCAGATGTTCTACCGTCCCCTCGTCTCTCATTAGGGCGAGTCCGTAGTGAAAGAGAAATAAGGCATTCAGAGGGGGGATGGGAAAAGAGTCAAAGCGAATAAGGGAACACTACGTCGCTTTCCTTTTGCTTTAGCTCAAGGCTGCGCTGCTCGCCTGTTCTTTCTGTTCTTCAAATCGTCCTGCTTGTTTTGCTTTGGTTGTTTTCCTGTGCCAAAGTATGCCGAATAAAACAGGCTTCCAATCCACCGAATCTGTGCCATTTTTGCGATCAGCTGTGCGTGCGCAGTTTAAGTCACACAACAACAAAAGCATGTGGTGATTAGGAACGAGCTTCCCGGCAGAACACAAGCCTGACTATCCTTCTAGTCATAGCATGCCCTGGTATTATCAACCCCACCTCTAATATGATATAACTTTATTCAATCTTCTCATCTAAACCGATGTTAATCCATAGGAATCAACATGAGCAAATTCACTTGGCCGGTCCTCCTTGGGACAGCTGGCGTTGGACTCTTGTGCACCGGCGCAATGGGTATGGTACTTGGCCAAAAAGTAACTAAGGTCCTCAATAAATCTAACTATGTGCAAGATGCTATCTTTCTGACACGTGAGCAACCCACTGTTCGTGAGTTAGTTGGGGACAATATGATGTTTGGAGTGGCGAAGGTAGATGGTAGCGAGCAGAGCAAGGAAAAGATCCAAATTAAACTACCATTTGGTGGAAAAAACGATCAAGCTTTCTTGACAATACATGCTAGAAAACAAGAGAAATCGGACAAATTTAGGCTCTTCAAGCTGGAGGCAGAATTTTCAAAGATAAAGGGGAAGAAGTTATTGATCTTAGACCGCTCTTCAGAGGACCAAAGCACCGATGAGAAATGGGCAGAGGCGTTGTCGGCAAAGAGGGAGGCCCATGCAGAAACTGTAAGGAAGAAATCGCCTGCAGAGCTAGCCCGAATGGAGAGAGAACGAATTAAGAATATGTCTGATAAGGAGAGGAAAGAATACTATCTGCAGAAGATGAAAGAGATGGAGCCTAAATGAGGGTCAAGCTATGGCGGTAACGGGTGGACATAGGCTCCAAATTAGGTTGTTTCATGCAATGATCTAGGCTGTGATTAGTATACCGATGTCATCATCAGGTGCAGATGTTGGTAATTTTTCTACAAACAGAGATCTCTCTTCTTTGCCCTGCCTTGAAACCCTTGACGGTCGCTCACAGGTAGTCTACTAGGACAAACAATTAGCCGCATGCCAAGTTTGGAAAGTTTACAAGCCAAATCACTTGTTGGGCATTCAGAATATCAGGATACTGTAGCATCCAGAGGCATGAGCGGCTAACAGAGCTCAAGGTTGTCATACCGCAAACCCTGCTTACTGGAGGTCCCCATGGTTGTCACTCAATCAGTCCCTCCGGGTGGTCCCGAATTCGACTTCGTGCCAGGTAGCAATACTCGGCTTTTTGGCCAAGTTCGATTGCTACTATGTTATTTACTTTCCTAAAGAACTAGAAAATAAACCAAGAACGAGACTTTTTCTCAGTGAACAACGTTTGCAGGAACAGTTTCACCGGATGACATCCTGTCCGACATTGTTCGAAATTGCCCAAGAGGAGCAACACGGTCGCCTTATCACACCTAGTCTGCGAAGAAGAGGCCATTTGTTGGGGTGAAATATTCACGCATGAGAAGGCACTCTCACATTGAGTTGGGCAACCATTTAGGCTGCTCGGCCTAGAAGTTTGCACCACTTTTTCTCGAAACTCTCTAATTGCTATAACAGCAGCCAGCGTTTGCTTTGGAGCCGGCAAACAAATAGGGAGAGTCTCTCGTGGGGCAGTCTAGAGGAGAGGAGGCAGCGAGCGCTCATTAGAGATGGCGCCAAAACACTCTAGCGGTTCATCCTCATGGAGCTCGCACTAGACTGCTGCCTGTGGACCAATCAAGCGAGCTTGGCGAGAAGGCGAGAGTTATGCCTTGCAGTGTCTTCTTTCGAGCTTTCGTGCGTTTGCTCGTCTGGCGTTGTGGCACATGTGAAAGGCCCGCCCACAATCATGCGCACTAAAAGCAACCATCTCCTAAGGACTAGTTGGCAGCCGTTTCAACAGGCAGAGAGTGGCCAACAGAGAACACCGACACAACCAAAAGCCTTGCAGCCATGCGAGCATCTAGAGCTCTGTTTTGCGAGCGGCTCTCTGAAGACAGACTTTAGAGAGAGAGAGAGAGAGACAAATTTAATGACAACGAGAGTAAATTTGAGCGGAAAAACATCATTCGGCAAGCGGCCAGAGTTTGCCCGCAAAGGAGCATGAGGCGACAGGTGTTTTCAGCCAGGCCGGCGCATGAAGAGACTTGAGGAGCAAACACTCACTCGAGGAGATGGAAATGATTGCATCGAGTAATGAGGGAGGCTCAGGGGCTTGAGAGAGAGAGAGAGCTAGAGAAGAGTGGAAAGAAGTGAAGTGAGAGGCGAACCTAAAAATGAAATGAAAGGTTTTGCAGGAAAGTGGATTTTATTATCGAGGAAACGGAAGACTACCAGTGGGAGGGAAAGTTTATGAACGTCTTTGTTTTGTGCCATCAGTGTCGTTTGTTGAACTAGTGGAGAATACCAGTGGAGAATAGTCACCGCAGGGATAATGTGTTGTGGAAATGGAATTGACGAGTGTCCAGTTTGAACGAGTTGAGTGCTATAGAGGCGAGTAGACACAAGAGTCGCATCTGCAGACTTGACACAGTTGTTGTTTTTGTTGCTTCCGTTGTGGAAGCTTTGAGACTAGCCAAAGGAGAAATCTCAAGAAGTTTGGAGCGCAAATCGGCACTTGTTGCTTGCAAATGATGTGCACCAATGGGCAAGATGTCGGTCCAGCGTGATAGTCGAAGTCGATCAAGATCGCTGGCGAGGAGCCCGCAGGAAGATGGGCCAGAGCAGAGGATCGATGGAGTTGATGGTCGAGTTTCCAGTTTGTGTGATAGTATCTTGTCAGATTGTTGCCAGGAGGATCAATCTGCAGCTGATCATCAGCGTTACATGAATGCACCGGCGGAATTGAGAAAAGAGTTGCGCTCCTTTGAGATGCTGTATCAGGCGGCGAAGGACGAGAACGAACTGTTGGAGTTCAAGAATTACGAATTACTATTCAGAATACAAGAATTAGAGCAAAAGCAGAGGGGGGCAGTGGATGAAAAGAATGGAGAAGGGCGCCAATTGGATTGCGATGGACAAGTTGTAGGAGGAGTTGAGGAGCTTAGCTGTGCAATTGGAAGTAATTTGGAATTAATAAATTCAACCACGACCACGACCGCAAGTGGCCACTGCCAGCCAGATAGGACAACTTTTTCATCCGCTGATAAGCAGCCCGACGGAACTGAGGTGAGTTATAGTGGCCAAGTATTGGTTCTGAGGCATCATTTTAGGCTCTTCTGCATTGGTGAGTTGTTTTAGGAGAACTTTTGGTTTCCTAAAAGGACGCCTCAGACAGTCTCGAGGCGTTCAGCTTGTTGACTCTGCCTTTCTCAGCTGCATCAGAGAGCTCGTCTTGGCCAAAGGAAGCTAATTCGTGGCCAGATTGAGAAGTGCTGGAAATTTGCAGATTTGTGTATGCCAGTGAGTGGAGTAAGCCGGCGCAATTACTCATCTGGCCACACGTTTTCCGAATGGAAGTGCTCCAAATGGAAGTGGTTGGCCAAGAAAATTCAGAGTCGCTTAGTCTCTACCGGCGAGACAGTCTCCACTAGCTAGACAGTCTCACACAGAACGGCTGAAGACTGTGCTCCAACGCTCTCACAGGTAGTTGTCACAGTGATAGAGAGTCAAGAGGAAGCCAGTCGTGCTAACGGGTAGCTTGTAACGGCGTCTTGGCATGTTGGAGAGAGAGAGCTGGCCAGGCAAAAGCGGGCCGGCCAAAGCACTGCTGCTGGCCACCACCAGTGAGCGCCGGCCGGCCGGCCGATTTGGCGCCCGTTTCAGTTTGTCTCTGTTTTCCCTTCCGCCGCTTAGGTATAGAACACAGGGCCGTATCACTAACTCACTCGGGCAGGAAATTCATTTAGATTCCGCCGCCAAGCCAAGCGAGCGGCTGCCGAGGCCACTGGTCAGCCGTTGAGCAGCTTGGCCCGAAGCTAGCCGTAAATGAAGCGGGCCGCTTCTTGCTTGCCTGGGCTGGGCCAGAGTTGGCTCGCAACAGGCAAGTGTAAGACAATTTTGGCTCTCTAATGCCGCAAATTAATCAACCGAATCGTATCAATTTGGCCAGCTTGTATTCCGGCCCTCTTTTTCCTCCTGATGATGCCACAGGAGAGAGGGCAGACTGGCTAGCTTACTGGCTAGCTTGGCGCCGATCAGACAGGGCGAGCAGACAGACAGTAGAGCGAGCTCGAGAGTTAACGATCGCCACGATGCAGCGCTGCCTTTTGGCACGACTTTCCTCGGCTCCTGAATTAGTTGGCCATTTGGGCCAGTTGGCCAAACGGCAGCCCAAGCTAAGGCTAAGGATATCTTTGTTTTGGCCGGCCGGCCGAGATCAGAGCTAAGGGAAAAGGAAAAACGGCAGCTCCATTGGATCCATTCACTGGATTGGCACAAAAGAAGCGGGCTCAAGGCGATCGTGCAAATTCGATATTGTTTTTTCCTCCTCCTCCTTCTCCTCTTTCTCCTCCTTCTCTCCTTCTCTCTTCCTCCTGCTTCGCCCTTATCGTCGCTTGTTATCTCTGCACCTCCACAAGATTGACTTTCACACCAGGCCGCCTCTGTGTCCGTCTCTCCAGCCTCCAGCCTTCGGCCTTCAGTCTCCAGCCTTCAGCTCCCAGTCTCCAGCCTCCATTCTCGCCTCTTGAGACTCGGCAGCTCGGCAAACAGGCAAATTACCCAACACTAACTGGCTCAATTCATCATGAGCCTGGTACTTTTGTATGGGAAAAAAGTCAGCCAAACTGGCCACTGTGCGCCCGCATGTGTGGGCAAAATCACTGCACTCTGTCCGTATCATTGCCGTGTACTAGTGTGTGAAGTGAGCTCGAGAAGGGGGCCATTTAGTGCAGTTTTGTGCCATTTTGTGCCTTCAAAATGGCACAAAATGGTCCCTAGCTCGTCCGGGGGACTGTCTCGGGTGAGAGTTTCTCGTTGGAGGTCCGGCCTGGAATGGCGCAAATGAGCGAGATGTGAATTTCCGTGAGTCTCATAAGTTTCCATCCGGGTCCATCTTGGCTTGGCACTTTCGAGCGCGTCTTGGAGCTTGTGTCCAAGTCGTCCGGCTGACTTGAGCCAGTCCACCTGAGGGCAACAGTTGGTGGGCGCCTCCCGCGCATCAGGCCAACCAATGAAGGCAGTGGGCCGGAAGGCCCTCCAGGTCATTGGCGTTGGCGTTGGGGGCGCCCAGCTTGGCATGGGCGAGCTAAGGTGATTGTTGTTTGTGTGTGTGGAGCAATCAATTTGTTGCCCTTTATGTTCTGGGCGAGCGAGCGAGCGAAGAGCCACCTTCGTGGTCGGCCAGTTGGGCTTTGAGAGGAGTGGCAAGCTGCTGCTGGTCTGTGGTTGCGAGTGGAGCCAAAGTTGGGCGATAAAGAGCAGCCGAAAGAGACAGACAGAGAGAGAGAGAGAACGAAAATCAAATAATATTTCCATTGAGCACAAGTGTTTTCCTTGCCTGGACGGAATCCTCTCGCTGGACAAGACTGAACTGGACAGGCTTGCAGAGAGAGTCTCCCCCTCGTCTTGGCAGGAATTTATTTTTCCCTCTCTCTAACAACAACACTTTATTGGCGACCACAGTCGGCTTTATGGATTAATGGGAGATTCTTCCCATTGGGCCAGCTCGTTCGAGTTGGGCCGCCACACTCGCTTGGCGGCAATTCGCGCCAGTCGGCCACCGTTTTCGCATGAGCTTGCGAGCCGGCGACCTAAGGTTCTCCTTAAGGCTTGAAATGAAGAGGCAAAAATGAAAATGAAAATGAAAATGAAAAAAAGGGATGAAAAAAGACACACAGCACAGAGGTGGTGCAGTGTCTTTTGCTGAGGGAGGAGAAGCAATGCAAAGAGCTGCATCCACTTTCTGCAAGCTTCCCTCAAAAAAAGGCCGCCCCTTTTGGCCGAACTCTGTCTGCTGGATTTAAACTTAACTTTTTTAGTTTCCTTCTATCAGACTGCTGTGTTTTTGTATTAGATTTAAGATTCCAACAATCCACTTAAAGCGCGCCAAAGTCGGCACTTACGAGCGCCATGATGGTGGGCAAATGTGCACGCACCAAGCAAGCAGTGCAAGATGCTTGCTTAGTGCAGTAGTGCCCAAACTCTTCCTAACTCTATCCCACTCTATCGCTCGTCTATTACTATTACTATCACTATTATTATTACTATTATTATTATTACTATTATTGTGCTTCTTCTCTCTATTCCTCCGAGACAGTGGGACCTTGTGAGTGCTGCCTTCTGCATTCTGCCTCTTGGGCTGTTCTTCTCAAACTCGAGCCAACTTCCAATGCAGATTTGCCCACTTTTTTCACTCTTTTCCATCCCAAATCTGCCCCAAACTGTTCCCCTTGTTGCTCATTGTGCGAACTTTGCATAACTCACTGCGGTCGTGATGTTGATTTGAGATGGAAAAAGTGAAACTGACCAAGCGGCCTAAGCATGATTTGCGAGGAATTGACGAGGATGAGCATTTAGTGAGTGCGTCCAATTTTTGCATAGTGTGCATGGAAAAAAGTTGCAATACTTTCCAATTTTTTGCATCCGAATCCTTTTCCACAAAGGGAAACCAATTGAAATTTGCATTGACATCCGAGGCGCTTGGGCTAAGCCTAACCATCAAAGACTGCATCTTGCTCGCAACTACTACAATCGACTACAAAACGGCAGGAGAGGAGCCTCCAAGACAGTGGGACGCCCACGCGACAGGAGCACGCAAACAGTGTTGCCACTTGGCGGCGTGCCTGTTTGCATGAAGAGGAGAAGCACCATTGGAGAGCGGCGCCAAATGGGAGCATGGAGGCACGCAGCTCGGCCACTGCGCCGGCCCTTAGGGGCAACAATGGAGCCGTTTGGCGAGACTTGTTGGGCCGCCGGCGCGCAGACCAAAGAGCTGTTGCAACAAATAGCAACAACAATGATGGAGATCTAGCGGCGCCCAATTGTGCGCCGCTGGATGATGTTGCACATTCACTTAGCGATGACAATCAGCAGCAGCAGCAGCAGGAGACTCGCAAATTGGAAGTGGGCGAAAGTGGAGAGGAGCAAAGCGGCGCCAAAGAGGCCATTGAATGTGCACGACTCTGGTCGGCGCCCAAAGACGAGCCGTGCGAGACGGAGAGCCAAAGATTGGCTTGCCAAAGACCAGCTCGCCAACGGCAGCAACAAGTGGGTCAGGCTGACGATTCGGTGGCGTCCGACCAGCTAGAGACAGTCTACGGTGGCTTCAAGGCACGAAAGCGGCCGCCAAACGGGCCTGATGAGTCGGGCGGTAATGCGCGCAAAGTGGCGTTCGCGGGCGACAAAAGAGCGGCGCACAATGGGGGCTTGTGGTCGGCCGTTTGCGTTTCAAGTGACTTCGAGTCGAGTGGCGGCGAGCACGCAGAGCTTAGCTCGTCGTCGTGGGCGCTCAGTGGCGGTGGCGAGAAAACGTCGTTGAGGTGGCGAGAGGGCGACCAGAAGGAGGGCCGCCAAATGGAGTTGAGTGGAGGCGCCCAGTTGGCGACAAAATCGCAGCCCAATTTGTCCAGTTTGAGCGAGACTGCGGCGGATTGGCCGCAGTTTAGGCCAGCGCCAAGACGGAGCCAAGAAGACAGTCGAGGAGAAGATAATCTGAAGCGGAGTTCAAGTTCGAAGCAGCAGGAAGCAGAGGAGCAGATGGGCAAAAGCGGCCAGGCCAGAGCGCAGTTGGCGCCCCAAACGAGCCGCCAAGTGCGCATCGCGGTGCCTGTGCCGCGGCGCTCGGACCTGTCGGCCGGCCCTAAGGGCAGCTCGGCCGAGCGGCCTCGCGCGGCCGCCAAGGCAAGCCCAAGGGCGGCCGGAAGGGGCGCCTCGGCCGCTGGAGGGCGGCTGGTGCGCAGCAAGTCGAGCATGGAGCAGGCGAGCGTGGAGCTTGGGCAGCAGTCGAGCTCGGCGGGCGCTCGTTCGCGCGCCAGCTCCATGAGCAGACAGTCTGCCGCAGGCCAGCAGCAGCAACAAGCACAGCAAGTTCAGAAGCAGCCCAGACTCAGGCCGAGCAGAGTGGAGATTGGGCAACGAGCGCCGGCGAGCAAGAGCGGCCTGGCTGCAAGAAGGCGAGTGGACGATGGCCACTTGCAGCGTTCAAGTGACCATCCCAATCGGCTGGCCGGCGCCCAATCGATGCCCTCGGTGAGCGGCAGCTCATTGGGCGCCAGTGAGAGCTCGTCGCTCGCAAGTGAGCAGCAATTTGTCACCCAAATTCCGACCCTAATTGGCCAATCGCATGCCAGCCTGCTCGCGGGCGCCCACTGGAGCAGAGCGCTGGAAAGGCGGCCGGCGAGCAGCGGCGCCAAGTGGCACGCAATGCGCCGGGCCGCCTCCACGAGCGGCCACTGCGCCATCGGGAGCGCCTCGCGAGGCGAGGGCGCCCTTTGCAGCAACGCAGAGGCGCCAACGCCGCCGACGCCCCGGGCAAGACAGACGCCGGCGGCCAGGCAGGCGGCTGGCGAGCGGCGGACAGTGGTGGGCGCCTCTGCGGCCGCCGTGCAGGGGGCGCGGCCTTGCGTGCAGCCGAGCGGCGAGGGTGTCGAGTCGTCGAGTGGCGGCCGCACCTTAGGAGAGGCGCCCGACGAGAAGCTGATGGCCAGTTGGCGAGCCAGCGAGGCACAGGATGGCGGCGAGAAGACGAACTGGCGAGACGGCCAAGAGAAGACAAACTGGCCTGACAGAGGGACGTGCGCCCGCTGCCCAGAGCTGGAGACGAGGGTGCGCCAGTTGGAGGGGGAGCGCGTGTTGCTGGAGGAGCAGGTGCGCGAGCTCGAGGAGCAGGAGAACGACTCGCGCCTCCTCGCCCAGAAGCTGGCCCAAAAGCTGGAGGCAAAGGAGCAACAGTTGCAGTTGGCGGCCCACGAGCTCCAGCGGGCCGCAGACAGGGACTCGAAGGCGCGCTTCCAGACCAAGCGGCTGCAGTTCGAGCTGCGCCAGCGCCAAGACGCCGTCCACAGTCTGCAGGAGCAGCTGAACGAGCTTAGGTCGCGCCGCGCCAAGTCGCCCGCAAGCGCCCAAGTGGCCCCCAAGCGCCAGCCGCAGGCGCTCGAGCAGCACCAGGCGGAGGAGAAGGCGCGCGCCGCCCACCAGCAGCACGCCGGCGACTCCTCCTCCTCGTCGGGCGCCAGCAGCGGCACGGGCGCCAGCGACGACGACGAGCGGCCACACACTCAGCTCGAGGACTCTCTCGGCCTGTCTGCGGCCCACCGGAAGCAGCCGCCAGCTAGCCTCAAGGAGCCCCCAAGCGAGGCGAGCGCGATGGCCGCCAGCCAGGCGGCCGTGAAGAAGCGGGTGGCGACGGCGCGCATTTTGCGCGGCCGCCAGCTCGCCCCCGGCGGCCAGCACCTGGCCGAGGTGGCCGCCGTGCTGCCCGACGGGGACAGTCTGCAGCCAGCGACTGTGCACAATGAGCCGGCGACTGTCCAGCCTGATGGGAACAACAACCTCCCGGACGGAAATAACGAGCTTCCGGAAGACAATAGTAAGCTCCCGCAAGACAATAATAATAAGCTTCGGGGAAGCGCCAAGAGCCCCATGGAGTTGGCGCTGGAGGGCGTGGCGCAGCTGGAGACGCTTTTGGCGGCGGGCCGGAACTGCGCGCGCGACAGTTGCGCCTCGTCGGGCCTGTGCTCGAGCTCGGCCTCGGGCGGCCACTCGTCGCCGGCGCCCTCCTGGCCGGGCTCGGGCTCGCTCGAGGAGGCGGCCGGCGCGCCCGAGGAGGCGCTGCAGGCGCTCCTCGAGCCCGAGCGGGCGCCTCTTGGGCCGCCGGAAGGCAGAGAGCGTCTGGAGCATCAGAATCATCCGGCGGAAGTGGAGCGGCGCCCGCTCGATGGGCAGGCGGAAGGGGCGGCCCAAGAGGCGGGCGCCAGCTGCAAGCAAGGCAGACAGTCTTCCCAAGCTACAAGCGGCCAGCCAGGGGCCAGAAACGGCGAGCTCGAGTCGCTTAGGATGCGCCTCGTGCAGGCCCAGCAGCTGAACGACAATCTGATCCTCGAGCTCAGGAGCGCCCAGCGCAAGTTGGCGGCCAGCCAGGCGCAGCATCAGGTGGCGCCATCGGGCGCCGGAAGTGCCGCCGGGGTGCACACTGTGCGCGTGAGCTCAGCGCCGGCAATCGTCTACGTGGGCCAGCCCCAGGCGTCCGTTTGCGGCCCTAAGGTGCACTCGCTCGGCGCGGGGCCGCCCTCGTCGCTGGCCGGCTCGCTGCTCGTCTACGAGCGCCCGCCGGCCGCCCTCTGCAAAGGTCAGCAGCTCGCCGAAAGGCACCACCAGTGGACTTCAGCTGTGGGCCAGCAAGACCAGCAGCAGCAGCAGCAACATTTGACACACTCGCTCGCCGAGCAGCACGACCAACGCCGACAGAGAGCCGCCTCGGTAATATATGTGAATGGGGCAAAATCTGCATCATCATCCACTGTGCTGGGCCGGCCAGACTCGTCGGAAGCACTTTCACAGGCGCACAATGGCCCAGCTGCAAGTAGTATACACTATCTCGCCGCCGCCTCGTCGTCGGGCGGCCACTGCAGCCGACCTGCAGGCAACGGCATGCAATCCTCGCCGGCCATCTACAAGGAACACTCTAGCCTGCACTGCATACTGGCCAATCCAGACAACGAGCAGCTCCTCTGCTCCGATCTGGTGGACTTTCTCCGATTTCTGCTCGACAAATTGCACCTCCATCATGGGCGCACCTTTCAGCTGGCCAGAGAGTGCCAAAAGTTGGCCATGGACGCCCTCCTGTCCAGCTACACTCCGAGTAACAGTTTCAGCTCCAACTTCAGCTCCAACTTCAACAGCTCAAACTCAAACTCAAACTCAAAGTTAAACTTAAACTGCAACTTGAACTCAAACTGCAACACGCAGCCTCGCCTGGAGCTTGGCGGCGGCGAGACGGGCGCCAAGCTCGTGATGCAGCCCACGAAAAGGGCCGAAAAGGGAGCCGAAGAGCTGGCTCATATTGGCGCCGATTGCCTCCACTCATTGTTCGCCGGCCATAAAGGTTCGCCCAAATGTTGTCCGAACTCCACTTTCTTCCAACAACAACAACAACAACAACAACAACAACAACAACAACAACAGCAACAGCAACTGGCTCCCGTCCGTCCGCCGCCCCGAAGGCGCAACCGGATATCGCAAGTGGCTCACGAAGCTCTCCTGCAACACAATGAGCCGGCGCTCGAGCAGGAGAGGCTGCAGCCGAAAGAGCAGCCAAAAGAGCAACAGCAGCAGCAGCAGGTAGCCCATAACAAAGAGGCTAAATGTTCACTGGGACAGCATCAAGAGTTGCATCCAAAGCATCCAAAGCACCAACAGCAGGAGGAGAAACTGTACAAAAAGCAACAAGGATCAGCGTCGGCTCTGCAGGTGGCTAAACGGACACTATTCTCTCTTGTTCCTATTTATTATTCTAGAGCTTCCATTGCACAGCAGTCAGAGTGTAGCAAAAAGTCGGAAGAGGGCAATAATAGTTGTGATAAATCGATGATGGAGACGGCCGATGATTGTAGTGCAAGTTGCTGCACAAACGGCGGCACACAATCTATGCTCAGGGAAGGTTGCAGCTCGTTGTTGAACAACAACAGCTTCTATGGACAAGCTTCATTGGCAAGCGACCAAAATGGAAACCAAAGTTTCAAACGATTATTCATAGCTAATAGTAATAGTAATAATAATAATAACAATAATAATGATGATGATAATGATAATGATTATCGAGATAATGGAGGCTCGCATTATCGGTTGGCGGCGGATGATTTATTGGCTCGGCCCAGTGGATCTGGTGACAGGCCTGAGGAGTTGCAGATCAAAATCAACCAAAACCAGCAGCAAAGGATGATTAGAGCCACTGGCCAGCAGCCACCCAGTGAGACGCCAGCAAACAGCCAGGAAGTGAGCATTCTAGAGATTAGCTCGCCAAGGAAGGCCAATCAATTTGCTGCTGGCCACAGACAACCGCAGGACAGGCTCAGGACGTTCATGACTTCGTCTGTCAGTTTTGGGCCACAAATGGGCAGGTCGACGGTGACCAGCAGGGTGAGCACGGCGCTGGTTAATCCCCAGCAAAGTGACCAGCTCCTTTTGGGTGCAACACCTAAGGATGGACAACTGGACTCTGTTCAGCCTGGTGCCAGTTTGAGTTTGCGGCCAAACTCAAACACGATCCACGAGAGTAGAGTGAACTCGCTAAAAATGAACTTGGGACCAAGTCAAACTGGCGAGCAACTGGAACGAGTGAGGGCCCATTTCAACAGCCAGATGCTCGACTTGTCGACCAGACAAAATTGGTGCGAGAGGCTCATTGTGGAGAAGCTGAACAGTGTGGACAAGCGACTGCAAAGACTGTCTCTAAACAGAGAAATGCAAGTGGGCTCCTTGCGTTGAAATGGCCGCCGAGTGAATAAAGATTTACTACTTTATCACACTATCAAATTTCCCTTTCATTCGAAGATTGCTCTCTAGAAAAGTTCTAGCAGTTTGTGACAATTGTGGCAATTTGTCCTCTAACCAATATCTCCATTTCGAACGCCAAATAGGCCATTCAGCACTCATTGGTAACACTGGTCGATGAGTTTTGAGTGAAAACTTTTGACCTTTTCACTTGTCTCTATCATCCGGTTCGAACAGAGCCCAGTCCCTTAGGCTCAGGTCAAAAGCTCGATGTGGATGCAGTGTGGAAGGTTCTCTGAAGACTGTGTGATCAGGGATGGTGATCGTGCAATGGAGAGGCTTTGCGAGAATCTAACACTTGTAGGAGACCAATTGTTGCCATGAGCTCACCTGTTGCTCGATCAGAGAGACAGAGCAGAGCTTGCTGATCGAATGGATAGCTGCCGCAGAGAAGGCGGCAGGACGGCCGCCATATGACAGCTCTGATGAGGGCGGGTATCATGCAATGGGCGCTTCTTGCACGAATCGGAGCCTCTTACAATGCCCCACTTTGCGGCCAGCCGACTGGTTGTTGTGGCCAAATGACCCTGCATTCTGTATCAGACGCCAGCTTAGACAGGTTCTTCTATAACTTCCATTCGTATCCACTTTGAAATTTGGCTCAGATATCGGAAACTTTCAAAAATGGTTGCATAGCAGCAAAGTGAAGAGACAATGGTAGAGGATCAGAGACACATAATAATGGACGCGATGCCACTGACACCATATAGCGAGAAGACACCAAATAGGCAAATAAATTCATTCATTTATTAAGCAACGGGTTTCAGAGAGAGATCAAGAGTCGCCGAGGATGATGCATTGCGGTAAGGAGAGGATAGACATTGGGTACTGTTCGAATGAGCTGCCGGAGGGTTCATGGTGCGTTGATGATTGGTATGCAGTGCAGCCTCCAATTGTAGCTGATAGGCAGTCAGATCTTGGTGCTTCTTAAGCAGTGCGCCCAAATGGGAAACTAAAGCCTTGGGTGAGTTTTTTATGCCCAAATCGTCACAGTGCACCTTCATCGCTCGGGGAACCCTGTCTATCAGAGATCTGATATCTCGGCTGATTTCATCACTCTCACGCAACAACATCCGCTGACGGAGGCGTTCCTTCTCAATTTCGCGTGTCAATGCCTCTTTGACGCCTGGTTGTTGAAGCTTCCTGGCAAAAGTATCTACCTCACATCGCTCAATCTCCATGAATCTCTCAATCATCTTGGGGCCCAGGAAGTCATTGATGAACATTGACAAGTCTTTGATGACAACCTTTGGTAAAGATGGCGTTTCGGTGATGTTCTTAAGATTATGATCCTCACAACCGGGTGCCGGTAAAGGAAAGTAACCAGCACTACCAACGACGCTCTCTACTGTCCTGTTGTGGAGCAAGTCTAAGCTCGATCCTCGGTCGGAAGTACTCGCTTTCTTCTTTGGTGCCGTCTGACTCTTCGGTGCAGCTGGCTTCGCCGTGTTACTGGTTGCTTTCTTGGCTCTTGTGGTTGTAGAATTGTTGGTTGTTGTGCCCAAAACAGGAGAGGTATTCGGTGAAGTTTTCTGCGCTGACTTGAGTGCATTCTTTGCCATTTGAGCCTTTCTGGTCGTTTCTCTTTGCGCCCTAATTGGTGGAGATTTTTGTTTACTTATTTGTTCTCTGTTTTCAGTGTTGGACTTCTTACGCTGTCTTAATTTTTTGTTATTCTCATTAGTTTTAGCCTCGGACGACGCCTTGACATTATCTTTAGCACTTGCGTTCGTGTTTGCTTCAGTACTAGAATCGTCCTCTGATTTACTTTCTGCTGGCGGTTTGACCTTGATAACTATGTTCGGAATTTTGGAAGTAGATGTCCCATTGGTGGTGTCAGCCGGCTTAGAAATGGAATAGAGGGTCGAAGGGGGAGCATTTTGTAGTAGGTTGTTGCTATTAGCCTTTTTGATTGCATAATCTCGCTTTTTATCAAGACAAGATTTTGCCTCCGTTTTTTCGGCAGCTGCTGCGCTACCTCTAGTTTGAGCACTACTTCCCTGTGAAGTCTGTTTTTCATTATTGTTATTTTGAGTATCATTCTTTCGCTCTCGTTTATGGCTGATTTCATTTTCTTTACTTTTTGCGGTGGCAGTGTTTTCTTCGTTTTCTATTGCACTTTCGTAGTGTTCTGTATCTGTACTATTATTGCGACTGGTTACTGATTTAGCACTTTCAGTGGTCTTCTGATTGGCATTTGTTGAATTACAATATTCGAGCCACGCTTTTCTTGTGGTTGGACCACATACGAACTTCTCGTCACCGTCTTCATCTGAGCTTGAACCTCTGCCAACGCGCCTACGTTTTGTTGGCTTACCTTTTTCATTCGTTCTAGCTTGTTGTCTCTTTTTTCTCTCATAATACTTCTCTACCGGTGAGGCATCAAGTATATGTAGGTAGTATGGCAATGGTTTAGGTGTCCATGACACGGTGTCTTTGCGTTGTTCAGGATGAATTTCCATGACTTTCATTATGGAGCCTATGTCGGTGAGATGTCGCTCGGTGACTCTAGATTTTGGAGAGCAAAATGGCTTTGATGATAGAATCTGTACACCATCTCTGAGGTCCAAAAATCGTTGCTTGAGTTTATGATCAACCTCTGGTTTGAATGCAAAATTGTTGACTAATATGAAATTCGCGCTCTTGATTATATCGGCGTATTTTTTCTCAAAAAAGTCCCCATGGAACAACTCGAATTCAGTATAAGTTTTGCCATGCCAATTCATCCAAAATATGAATCTTTCTTCCATAACTTTGGCATATTTTGCAGGGTTGTCAGAGATTTCGATACCATAGCACTTTTTACACTCGACAGAGGCAGCCATCTGTAACACTAGATGACCAACCCCGCTACCCATATCAATGAAAATATCTCCCTCCCTAGGTCTGAATTGGTTTTTCTCAATCAACTGTGCCATAAAGTTGAAGTTGGTCTCTCCGTAGGTCTTCGAAGAGAAAGGTGAGTACTTGTTCAATTCATTTGGATCGGTGACTGCATAGTTGTAAACTTGCTGTATTATATGCTTCAAAAGACCTTGTGATGCTCTTGAGGAGGTTTTTGGCGCTACTGATGTGCCTTCATTCATCTTAAGCACTGTTCCTGAAATTTTGTTGTATTTGTCACAAAGACTCTTGATACAATCATAGCTCCTTAAGTCTGGAGGATTTCGCATCAGATTTTCAATTGCAGGTCTGTATTCGAGATATTCGCGTGCCACCCAGTTGATTGTTTCGACAATCTCCTCGGCCCCATCGATCTTTTGCCCTTTTGAAACATAAGTAAGGGGCCATTTATAAACTGCTGGTTTGGCCCCCACTGGTGAGTTTAAAATAATATCGGGTTTTGTATCTGAGGAGGCAGCCATGTCCTGAATAATATGTTAGGTGGTAC
>Ga0058701_10000300_pt1 | contig 39335 bp, 30 predicted proteins | sample AgamicOrMae_FD_97039 | JGI IMG/M metagenome (GOLD analysis project Ga0058701, IMG submission 97039) | Agave microbial communities from Guanajuato, Mexico - Or.Ma.e | ecosystem: Host-associated > Plants > Phyllosphere > Phylloplane/Leaf | place: Guanajuato, Mexico | collected 2012-06-04
ACAGATCACTTCGCAGGAACCCCACATGATCAAATCTGTGTTGTCAGTCAGCATCTTATCCGGGCTTTTGCGATCGTCTAAACTCGGTGAAACACCCTGTGTCATGATTCTAGGGACAAAGTCACAAATCCCGGAAGGTGGAAGAAAAACAACGCGCACAAACTGCGAGGCAGCATTGCCATCCACGACAACAACATCAACAACCGAAGCTCAAGTAGGAAGACCGGTAAGAAGTTCTCTCGGACCACGCGGTTGCAAGACCGATGTGCCCGGAGTGACAGTGGGCGTGCAAGGCGGAACTCGATAAATGAGGTAGAAACATCGCCAAGATTATTTGCTCAATCGAGGAAGAGCTCAGGAGACCCATTTATAACCTGTAAATGAGTTCAAATAATCTCGACACAGAAATAAACCAATCGCTCAGTATTATACGCCAAGTGGGCGCGCCCGGTCTTAAACTTACGCGCTGCGTCATTCGCACCGAATAACGATCAGCCTCTTGTGAATTCATACACTCTGTCTAGTGTAAGATTTACTGTGAAAGAAAATTCATCACATGTTTTGAGTGTCGTTGGGGGGAAGTGAGCGCAGCTGCTCGCCACTGGCCACGGTCGAATTCGCGGCAAAAAACTGACTATTCCATCCAACTTCTTGTATTCATAATTACCTGTTTTATCTAGTTATCTTTTAGCTCGTGAGGAATTTTTTACACCCTGTGGACATTCATGCTTGTCAAATATCGATTCTCTTAAGATCAAATCATGCCAACGACACTATGTCGAGACCTTCGTCATCTAGCTACGGCGAGGTCAATGTTATTCTTGGTTTTGTTATATTTGTCTTCCATGCACAATCAATCAGAGGCAGCGAGATCAGGTAAGAAGGCGCCAATCGAGCTGGATGAAAATACATGGACCAGATTGTTAGAAGGTGAATGGATGTTTGACCTCTACGCCCCGTGGTGTCCGGCCTGCAAGAGATTGGAACCCGAGTGGAAGAAATTCGCAGAGTGGTCGGATGATTTGAATATCAATGTCGCTTCAGCTGATGTTACAGCGAATCCAGCATTGAGTGGTCGTTTTATGGTCAGAGGATTGCCCACAATTTATCACGTTAAGGATGGGATATTCAGGATATACGACGGCCCTCGACAACATCATGCGCTCATCAACTTCATCGAGGAGCAAAATTGGAAGTCAACACCACCGGTTTCGCGATGGATCGCCCCAGATACTCTGCAAATGTCGTTCCTAGCTTACTCATTCAGACTCTCGATGACACTGAGAAACATCCACAATCACTTGGTCGAGAATGTCGGCCTACCATATTATGTATCATATCTTATTTTTGCCTTATGCACAGTTACACTTGGAACACTGCTTGGACTGTTTATCGTCTTCATCATCGATATGCTATGCCCTGCACGATACTCAAGTTGCCCGCCCGAAACGATATCGAGGGCTGTCATCGAGAAGCGAGGACAAGCCAAGGATAGTGACCTCGACGATTCTCCAGAATCTAGCCCTGAGAAGCCCTCGTCGACAAAAGAGAAAGTTCGAAGAAGAGTGAAAAGTTGATCAACATCATAAGTGTAGATACTCATTCACAATCCCAGAATTTTATGCAATCAAAGAGGGACAGGACCCAAGATTTGTCAAAACATTCCTCGAGGCAGCGTTTACAGGCTCACAAATCTACAAGTTAAACATAACAGTAATAAAATAGAGCGATGGCTTCATCGTCCATGATAACATTTTGCGATGAGCTCCTTTAGTCGTGTGAGCTCGGAAAAAAGGTTGCTTCGCAAGGGTCTCGAACCCAGGAGAGCTCTAGGAAACCTCAGCGCGCTGTAGCAGCGCGCGTCTCGCGATTATCACCTTAATTTTCACATGCGCTGTCCAAATTAGAGCTGAGAAGCTGTTGGTCTCGTTCGCACATGCAAAGTTAGCATTGTGAACACCGCTCCTAATCTGCATCGACTGCAAGCGGGATACACTATTGATCTATTACTCTCAAATAATGTGACTGTTCTCTTTCATCCGTGCTGACAAATCAACTTGCATGTCTTCGATCCAACTATTCCATTACTTCGACGATGTCAAGACAACTGCTACCCGCTAACTTGGGTTAAGTTTTCTATGTGCCCATAACCTCCTCTCACTATTGAGTATCATGGTCCATGCAATATTCCTATCACCCACTACGAGAGAATTCAATCTTCTTAAGAGATAATCTCTGGAAGGAAATGTCAAATCAACAAAATTCAGACCAGCATCAGAATGTTGGGGCGCAAACTACGAAGAAACGTCGACTCATAGATAAAGTATGTCCGTCGAAAATACTTGAAATTGTGCCTGAGAGTCAAACCTATCATGATATGTTCGTATTTGAACGAAAATTAGACAACAGCATAAGCAAAAAAACATCGGAGATACAAGAAGCTCTTAAGAGGCCTCAACGTGTTAAAAAAACACTAAGAATATTTCTATCTAACTTATTTTATACACACCAGGACACTGGGGCACCCTCATGGGAGCTTAGAATAGAGGGGCGTTTGACTGACGATCCCTCCACCAGACAAAAACGAAAATTTTCGTCATTAATCAAGAGCCTTATCATAGAGTTGGATAGAGATTTATATGGACCAGATAATCATTTGATTGAATGGAATAGAGCATCCACTTTAACCGAAACGGATGGTTTTCAGGTCAGACGAAATGGTGGACAGCCTGTGAAATGCACCATAATATTCCAACTAGAACATCAACCCCGTCAATACAAGATCGATAGAAGACTTGCAAGATTATTACAGAAACGACAAGACACGAGACCAGCTATCATAAGTGCTATTTGGCACTATATCAAGAGCAAATCGCTCCAAGATCAGAACGACAAAGAATTTATCAACAATGACCGATATCTTAAGGCAATTTTCGAGTGCAAGAGAATGAAATTTGTCGATATACCTGAGAAGCTCAATAGTCTTCTGTCGCCACCCGATCCAATTGTAATTGAGCATTGCATCGTCCGAGGTGTAGGAGAAACGCAGCGATCAATCTATGAAATTGATGTTGAGGTCGAAGATAACTCTAAAGATGCACAACTAGCCGCTGCGTACATGATGTCAAACTCCCAGCAACAGGAGCTACAGCAATTGGAGGAAAAAATTTGTGATACCCTGGAGGCTATCAAATTAACACGAAACACACTTGATCTCTACACTAGCTTTGCAAAGGATCCTCACCAATTCACAAATCGATGGTTAGCCTCCCACTCTAGTGATCTCAGCAGATTGAATAACTCTGTAACAACTAACAGCGCAAACTCTACGATGGCCAACTCGGTAAGCACAACCAGTTCGACCAGCGATCAACAAAATCTAGGGGACTCAGAAGAGGAGCGTAGAGCAGAATTCTATTTTCAGCCATGGATGCAGGAGGCGGTTTGTCAGTACTTCTATCGAAAAATCCAGGAAAAACGGGGCGACACGATGTTAAATCACTTGATTGTGGAGCAATGATTGTTGTTTCAGTCGAATTTTCATTAGATCAAATATAAGTGGGAAGAACACTACTTCCTACAATTAAAGATGATTGCGAAAGAGATCACTACCTTCTCGAGTTCTAGGTTTGTGGTCCTCTTCATCCGCCAAAGGGCGTGACTCTCTCTGGTGCAATTCATGTTATTTCTAGAGACGTTCTCAGGTTCGCTGGATAAGAATCGATGTTCGAACATCGTGTCAATTAGTCGAGAAGCGCCAGAAACGATATCGGGGGCTGCCACCGAGATTGCGCCCAGAATAGGGACCTCAACTGTTTTCCAGAATGAAGCAATGACATGCCCATGATTTTATTGTCTCAAACAACATTTCGCTCGGCCTTCCATTTTATGGTTCACTTGTGTAAGCATGTGAGTTTAAGCGCTTCAAAGGTTGCTATGAAATGGCTCATCATTCGTCCTCTGGAACTCTTCTTAGCAAATCAATCATTTCTTGGTCAGCCTGGATTTATCATGTCTGATCGATTCTTGGAGCTCAGCTTCAAATTCTTCGGACATTAAATCTTTGCCCTTAGTTATCTGGTCTATGTCTTCAAATTCCTCGACCCCGTCGTCTTTGTAGTCTTTGGCAGCTGGTGTGGGTTTTAGGTTGAATTTGATTGAATCTGGCTTAACTACTTTCTGGTTCATCTCCCCTCGATTCTTCACCTCGGAGACTAGATGGCTGAGCACAGTCTCCATGCTCTTCTGGCGATCTGAGCTACCTTTTATGGAGACTTTCACCTCATATCCAACCTTAAGCCATCGTAGGATACTTTTTATTTTGACTAGATTGTGTTGCTCTTGTGCCGTAGCAGTGAGCAGGATCGACTTGAACGCTCTTGGGGCCGACATGGAAACGAGAAATCTCACTATATTCGCTTGAACCAATACACCTGATTAATACGTTTCTATTGGGAATATCGAGCGAAGTTCTAATCTTGCCACGAGCAGAGCTCAGTTTTTCGCGGCGCACATATCCACGTGCAAACACAGCCTGTAGGTCTGGGGGTCCGCCGGTGCAAATTCCATCATGAAGTTCCCTCCAGACCAATTTAAAGGGAACCTGTACTCTCACAATATTCCAGATGCTTGGGGAGGTCGATTGCAACCCAAGATAATGTCGTACAGGTTGAAGATATCGCTCTATACCAGACCACAGGTAACCTTCAGTGTCACGTAAAGTGCGAGCTAAACATGCCCACCGGGACTCTAGAATCGAGCGTCCTCTTAGTCAACAAGTGAGAAAGTTAGAGAAAGGGCGAAAGGTTGATCAACATTCTATATCCAAAACGTAGATACTCATTCACAAGCATTCCAGAATTCAATGCAATCACAGAAGGGGAGAGAGCAACCAAGATTTGTCAGAACATTCTTCGACACAGCGTTCCATTGCAGCCTCACAAATCTACAAGTTAAACATAACAGTAATAAAATAGAGCGATGACTTTATTGTCTAAGATAACATTTCGCTCGGCTACCCATTTTATGGTTCACTTGTGTAAGCATGTGAGTTCAGGCGCTCTAGTTCCAAACCTTGGTATGAGTTAGCTCATTATTTATTCTTTAGAACGTGTCTGATCACACTTTTGGCCCATTCGGCTGTATCCTTAGTCTTTTCCGATTTTGACTTTTCACCTTTCGCAATCAATGCCTTGATCGGTTCAGACGTGGCTAAATGCACGACCGAGGCGCCAAAATTTTCAACAATATCACCTACTAAACCACAGCAAGAGCATAATAAGTTGTCATTCATATCTGGATCAGCGGCAACCATTTCAATAAATAACATTATTACATGAGTCCTAGATTGGAGATTACTGTACTCTTGGCTGGGTCGGCCATCTTCCCTCATACCCTGCATTATGCCAGTGTAACCCTCGATGGCGCACTCCCGCAATTTCAAACAATAGTCAACAAGCTCGTAGTCTGTCCTATCACCGGGTTGTATTTGGCTTGCTTGATGTAGCATATCAAGGCAAGGTGAGATCCAAGGCTCAAACTTTCTTCCAAACGCGAGTGTGAAGTCTCCAAAAACACTGAGTATCTGTGCTTTGGCATTTTTATCATAAGTATCTTCTCTCAGTTTAGTTAATAAAGCGTTCATGAAATCACTACAATGTGGAAACAGTTCGTCTCCTAAGATTCGTGCTAAGTCACTTAATAAACCGATGGCAGCTAGATTGAGCTGCGGTAATGATGAGTTTGTTAGTGCAATGATGAGGTAAGGTTTGAAAACATCCATGTAACGCGTAAAATATTTTCCAACTGCTTCAAGCAGGGAGGAAGCGGACAGAAATACATCTTCTTGAGTTGCTCCAGAGTCTGTGCTATTGTTCAATGTCAGAAGGAGATTTTGCATTATGTTGTCACTTTGATCTGGAGTGAGGTGATTCTTTTCCATACGTTGGATGCAGCATGATAAAGTGGTCCATAGTAATGACAAGAAATCATGCAATTGAGCTCGCATCTCAGGTGAGCTCATTTCAGGTCGTTGGATCGTCTCATTCAAAAACTGGATTCTCTGTAATACAATCTGGAAAGTTGTCGGGTAGACTAATTTGTAACAATCTAAGGGGGCTGATTTTATGACTGCCATCAATGCCTCATAGGCAGCACTCCTCAAGTTGTGCTCTTGATCTCTTGTATTGTCTTGGCGTTCGGTTGTGCTTAAGAGGCCTTGAAAAATAGAGGGCAAATAATCAGAGAGTAAGAAAGTTTGAGGATAAGTTTCGCTCGGTAGTGCCTCACGGGCGGACTCACCGGCAGCAGAAACCAACGAGTTGATTGCCCAACAAACATTTGAAGCTACTCTGGGCTCACTCTTAAGGTTATCAGCTAAAGCTGTGACAAGTGTTGACAGGAGATTGTGAGGAAGATTGAGCACAGCTTGAGGGACGGTATCACTTAACTTGCCAATAGCCCACGCAGCCGAATCCCTGACCACAACGCTCGTGTCTTGCATAAAATTGATCAGGAATGGAACAACTTGCACGGCAATAGGTTGAAGAGTCTGTCGGTCCGGCCCATCGAGTATGGAACCAAATGTCATCACAGCAGCATCACGCCTTCTCCAGTCATCACTGTTAACATTTTGGAAGATTGAAGGCAACACGTGGCCGACAATCGCATTCTCACAACAATTCGCAAGAAGCATCAGACAAACCCCAGCGGATTTACAGGGTTTCCACTCCTCTGTATCATCATTTTCATCTTGCCTAGCTAACATCTCAACTAATATTGGCACCAACGTTGGGAGTGCCTGAAGAGCATACTGTTTTGAAACTTTGTCGGGTTGAACACCAGTTTCTCGCGCCTCAGCCGCCTCGCTAGCTAGCTGTATTTCTTCATCACAAACATTTGACCAAAATTCAATACCTTGAAGGGCTATATCATCATTCTCACTTTTCATTGCTGCTGTCGTTATAGTGTAGAGTGCAGCTGACATGTATCTGTCCATATATTGATAGTAGGTTGACATGATTTTAACTAGACATTGGAGGGCGACAACACATATTTGAATATTTTGTGATTGAGTTGCCTGACAAACAGCTCGCATAATATGATCTCGCTCAAGCTCTTGTCTGAAGTTCGTCTCGGTGAATTCCAATGAATTTAAAAGGGCAGTTGTGGCAGCTAGTTTTACTTCGTCAATTTCTCCATCTCTCATACCATGAAGGACGATAGCGTTAAGGATATGATTTGAGTCTGAAGATGATATACATGACTGGTCGATATCTTGGCATATGTAACCGATAGCCTCTAATGAAGCCAAGCGCAGTTGCTGGGTGCTTTCTTGATTTGTTACGTTGGAGGCAAGTGCAGGGATCAGTCCCGGCCACTGACCCTCTGGCAATTCGATAATCGCTATATAAGCGACACATTGGGGCGCTGAAGATGGTCTAAATATCTCAGTGCCGAGGGCCTTGAAGACGCGCTCTTTGATGTATAGTTTTGTTGATTCAGGCAAACTTCTCCATCTTTCTTGCTGCTGATACCTCAGTATATCATCTCGTGCCGTCAGCTGATTCTTGAGTTGCAAGCCAGCGGCAGCTCTAACAACTGGAGAATTTTGTTGATTGAATAATACATCTGCGAGGGCTTGAAGGAAACCGGTGAAGTCTCTCTGAATATACTCTTGAATGTACCTAACCGCTTCGTTCTGGTCAGCCTGAGAACTCGAGACTGTTTTTTCTAGAACTCTAATTAGCTCCTCCATTTATATGGCTCTCTGATGATTAAGGTCCTGGTCTGTTTAGCTGTTACTATGAGCTGGTTACCGGTGGCTTGAACCACGGTGTAACAACGATGATCGGAATAATGTGAATCAAATGAAGGAAATTTTATTTTTTGGGAAAAAAGCATGGCAATCTAACGAAGTGTAAGAAGGGAGAATTATTTTGTGTTCGGGTAACACTGTTGTCGCGCCATGCAGTGCGGTCGAAAGATACATGGTAGTATGCGAAAAAACGCGTGTTTGCTTGGCGCAGCCGCGCACCGCCATGAGTAGCGTACATTTTTCAAACAGTTCGCTTCAGATGGTACAGGCATGTCACCCTGTATTTTGGAGCTCGGAGAGGAAGGCAACAGGATCCCCCCCATGATACTCTATGGGCGCCAAGTCAGAGACGATCACTTATGAAACTAGCTGCTGCCGACGGATTCGCCAATATGGGACCGAATCCAAGGATCGCGTCCCAAGAGTGGTAACAGGTTAGAGGGTGAACTTTCCTACAGAGTAATTCTCACCTGATCGCGCCAGTTGCCTAACATTCATTGGTGGGGAATCCTACGGATTAACACTTTTACACCACACACACACACGGCTGCACACTGAAATACAATCGGCTAGAGTATCAATTAAGTACGCATGCCGAACGCTCATGAACCTGAGTTTCACAACTTGAGGCCTCATGAACGCAGGACAGTTATCCTGGAAAGACCGATACATTCTCCATATCCGAGTTCTCCTAAGAGTGAGCTTTAAAATGAAAATGATGACTGATGGAGTAATCACATTGATGGAATCTCATAGACTTACGAAGGAAGTGTAAACAATGTAAGTGGCTCGATAAAAAAGTTCACTCGCCTCGCCCTGAGAAACGGCCCACCAGAATGTGATGCTCTATGGGCCCAGCTCGTCGATAGTGGTTTGCATCTTCGCTGATCGCGAGTGGCGAGGGCCTGATTTTGCACACGTCTTGCGCGATTGCCATTTAGTGAGCAACAAAACGCGACACTCGCTCAGCTTTCCTTTAAAAGGCAGTAGGAATCTCTTGTTCTGGTCACCTCAAAGGTGATATTCAAGGCCAGACGACGGCGTGGCGATACTGATTGTGGTAGTGTTGACACCGGTTGGTGCTTGCGACTGATCTCCGATCTTTAGACAGCCGGAAGGGACGGGCTTCCTTGAGTAGAAAGGTGAGTGACGAAGATTGACCGTTCAGCTGGCGGATTCGAATTGCACATGATGAATCAGAATACCTCGGTGAGATATTTCTGTGGATTTGTCCCGAGTTCGAGAGGATAGCCTATGGGCACCAAAAGACAATGTATGGTGGCAACATAAACGAACTAATCCATCCAAACACCCGGCCTCTTGCGGCACAAGCCGAGCTCGCCGTCCCACTCTCTCTGTCTCTTTCGTGGTGTCTGCGGATGCGAGTGGGAGTGGGAGCGTTGTGCGAGGCGATCAGGACTCTTGCACATGCCTCTGTTTTTTCCCTCGTTGGCTTGGAATTGAGAATTTTCAAGCTCCATCAGAACAAGCCACATGAACGATGAACCTGTGCCCGCATGGGAAACACGTCACTATTCCAAACCGGCGTTTTGATCGATTGGCAACTGAACAAATGTCATCAACATATCCCAACAGACCCTAAGATTCATCTTGTGTAGTGCCCAGCTAACGGTGGTGGGATACCAAGGATCTCGTAGATGGAGACCCAAGAGCAATCCAACGGAATGAACCATTCCATGAGTCAAGTCAAATCAAGAAACAAGTCATCGCTTTCGACGGGCATACACCGTCTTTTATTGTTAATATCGGCATGTTATCTCGCCACTGTTTCCATATCTAATGCTTATTTGATAACCTTGGACATTGGAGTTGAGAACGAATGTTTCCACGAACGAGTCCCTGTGGGTACCAAGCTTGGGTTCACGTTTGAGGTGATTGAAGGTGGATTCTACGATGTCGATATCAAGATTAAAGATCCACAGGACGTCATCCTACACCAAGATGAGAGATCATCGCATGGAAAGTTCACCATCGAAGCCAATTTGGATGGACCATACCAGTTTTGTTTCAGCAACACAAAATCATCTCACACACCGAAAGTAATCATCTTCGATATTGACAAGTCCGGCGGTAAAACCAAACCATCGCAAACTGTAGACGACAAAGATAAGGAGGATAGCGAAGCCACACGAATCCTTGATATGATCGGAGATCTCACAATTGCTACCATAAACGCCCGTCATGATGTCCATTACTTGTCTGCCCGAGATAAAGTCCACAGAAGAGTTAACGAAAAAACAAACAAGACGATAGTCTGGTGGAGTGGTCTGGAGTTCCTTTTACTCTTGGCCGTTACATTAGGTCAGGTGTGGTATCTCAGAAGATTCTTCGAAATTCGTCGTAAGGCGTAGTGAATCAATTAGTCCACTAGATTAAATCAATTGGTTCATGATGGAACCACTCTGAACGCATTCATCGTCTCGCTCGAGTAAACCAAGCAACCTCATTCAGCTCAACCGGATAGTTTCTTAGCCATTTTCCCCCACGTATATTTGTCTGCCTTAGTTCGTCGTGCCAAAATCCATTTGGGAGATAGATGTCCCGCTGTCTGTGTCCTTCGTCCAGAATGGGTGCAACCAGTATATCGGAGCCAACAAAAAACTGTTTCCGAACTATTGTTTCACCTCCAGAATCTACTTGACCATGCCATACATGCCTGATAACAGGGAGGATCTGCTGGTTGTAGTGATGATCATTGAGAAGCCAGTTAGCTTGATTGCGTCGACTCTTGGCGTCACCAACCAGAGGTGAGAACGGCAGGTGCTTCAAGAGCTCTGGTACCACATGAACTTTTCTGATTTTCATTAGATTTTCAACCTGATCATGAAGTGAGTGCTTTTCAATCGGCAGGAGATCTTTGAACTGGAGTATGGGCAAAAAAATTGAAACTTGCAACCACCTAGTGATGAGTTCTTTTTCGTCGTGCTCCTTCGTCTGGCCGGTGGTTGAATTGGGCCACAAGAAATCGCCCCAAACAGAACCAGGATGTATGAGGGCAAAGCCGAGATGTCCCAAATTCAAGACAGATTCTACAGTCGACTGCAGTCCCAACCAAGTTCTAGGTCTCGGAGCTAGTTGTATGTAGCCGAAGTTACCGGTCCACTGAGGAAGAGTGTACAGGTTTTCCCTGTAGAAGAGGCTTTCGATTAGCTTGCTGAAACCTTCTCGATACTGATCTTCCCACTGCATTGCATCAGGGTGAGTGCCAGCGAAATGGATTCCATCGGCCTCTTGCGTGAGCCAAAGAGATCTCTTGATCAAGCTTATGAGCCACTCCCTATTTCGGTCCTCCGTTAGATCCACCAGAACACAGTAACCGCTAGCTGAGTCTTTGTTCGGATACAGATATGGTATCCGACTGCTCGTCTTGTCCACAACATTGACAATTTGCTTCCCGAATGAGAAAAAATCCAACCTACGAGTTATCCTCAGTCCCTCTAGAGCGCTTGCCTGATTATCGGCTTCCTCATGAATTCCATTGGTATCAGATGAGAATACTTGTCTAGGTTGCAAGGATTCGTGGGGCTTGACTTGCTCATGTGCAGTGGCCTTAAAGATGCGATTTGACTCCATCAGAGCGTTGATTTGGCCGATGCCGATATCTGTATCAATGTAGGGTTTTATTGTGAGGAGTATCTTGAATCCTTTATTGTGTAAAATTTCGAACAATAACTTGGCCTTTGGGAATAGGGCAGAGTTCAGCTTCAGTGAGCCAGCATACAGTTGCCATCTTGTATCAATCAATAAGATTGGGCTAGTTTTCAGGCCAAGCTTGACAATATTGTCGACAAACTGTCTAAGTGTTTGACCATCTAGTGTGGGTATGAATTCATGACTAGTTGCGAATATCGTTCGCTCAATGAGTCCAATCCCCTCGAGATTTGATTGCTGTCTTCTATTGGGCTGAACTGGAGTCATATCCATCCGTTCAGAATCCCTTGTGGGTGGATCTGATGATTGGTTAGATCTTCCCATTTGTTGCGCCGTGTTTCCGCTAGACATTGATGCAACAACTTTCGACGCTTGGGACTGACTGTGTCCATCCATGAGCAATCTGCTGCTCATCTGATTGGCGCTCACTTGATCTTGGCTCATCGCCGACAATACTGTGGAGTTGGTTTCGTCAGAATCATTGATGAATCTGGTGGCCAACTCGATTGATTTTGACCTCATTTGTCTTTCCAACAAATCGCGCCAATTTGTGCCAGAACAAATCCTGTACTCCAATATATTATTCCTATGCTTCCATTTGTTCACATGGTTCTCCGACACCCAACTCTTGCCGCATCTTTCAGTGCACCTCACCGACAGGCACAGTCTTTTTGCATTTGAGGACTCACCTCCATTTTGGCTACCACTTTTACCACTACCACCAGCTGATCTGGTGACCCAAATCGATGGCTGAAAATCGCTCTTCAAGTCGCCCAAATAGAAACCATTCGAAGTGAAGAAAGTGAAGTTGACGTGAGAGCCAAATATCAGATTTCTAGACGGAAAGCGCCCCCTTTGTTGGCCTCGTCCTGATTCATAGAGCAAAAGTCGATCCTCTTTCTCCAAAGACATCGCGCCGACATTCTCCAGTTCATTTCCGAACTCTCTCGCTAAACTTGCCACCAAAGAGGTCTCGTTGAACGGGGCACTATTCAAGGGCCATTGGGGAGTCTGTATGTCGCCCAGGCCGATCCATTGCTCTTCATCGTGTAGATTGAAACAGTCCACCAGTGGAGTGGTCAGAGAGTCGTAACTCTGCCATTTAACCTCATAGCAAGTGATCTTTGGTAAGAGAGATTGGTCCATGACGGAACTATAAACACTGGGCGAGATTTTAGTTTGCTGCTCATGCAACAGGAGCACCTGCAGATTAGCGCGCATTGACCAATCTAGGCAAGCGAAACAGGTAGTATTGCTAGACGAGGTGCTCTTTTCCGTCGCATAGCTCAATCCGTTGAACTTATCAGCCTCTCGTTCAAACATCTCACAACTACAATGGTCACCCCTCAGATTGGCTGGAATACCCTGACCAAATCTGATTCCTAAAACCCGTTGCCTATTGAATGAAGAGGAATCCTCTTGTAAAAAAATATCCTGTTTCGAGCGGAATATCTCCATCGTTCTAGCCAAGGGGTCCAATTTGATCCTGTTCTCGAATATGTGTTTCTTATATCGATGCAGATCAATGAAATATGATAGAAGAATGAGCGTCAACAAGAAGGTCACCGTGATAACGAGGAAAACATGATAGGCTGTCAGTCTTTTCTGATCGACTCCAGGCTTTTGTGGCTCATTCTCATCATCCTGGGTCGCTTCAGTCTCTTGCGATTGTTCTCGATTCGTCACTTTTGATTCCCCTCCAAGAGGCTCTTTTCTGCGCTTCTTTTTTATCCTTTTGACTCCCTTTGAGAGTCCCCAAGAAGGTCTAATGTAGGAAATGTCCTCTAAGCTCAATGTTACAGCATAGGATGGTCTCATTCGACGAAGACGCTTGGTTCTACTTTCGTTCATCATCATCATAGGACTTTGGGCCATGGGAGACCAGGCGGAACTCATGCGTCTGGAAGGATTTGTGTGATCGTCATCTTCAGACTCGCTCGAATCTTCGTCCATCAAGGTGCTCAAATACAATTGGTCCTCTTGACATAGGCCATCCATCAGAATGTTGTCGGTTATCTTATTTGGTATAGCATTTATTTTATCCAGCTGGCTCACGTCAATTGTCGACAGCTTGTTGGCCGAGGCCGATTGTTTGAGATTCGTGTGGTCCATTTTGGCAACAGGTTTTTGATGAAAGTATCCAGCAAAGACGGAAGATAAGAAACATCCATTTCACGATTTTAAGCAGCTCGAATCATTGGATGGAGAGAAAAAGAATGATGCAAGATGCAAGAAGTGTTCTTATCAGCTGGATCGATCTTGACAGATTGCGCTGAGAAATTGAGCTGAAGTAAACAGGGAGAAACAATTACGATATCGAAACTGCCCAGGCAGAACTCATGCTGTTTGGCCAAATCAGATTATCTGTCTGCAGATTAATTGAAAACACTCTTCCAAACAGAGTTCAATTATTCACAAGCTGAAATACACCAACAGAGATTGATCGAGAAGGACGAAGGTTCTGATTGGCGATTCAAACGTAGAAAATGGGCTATGGTTCATAAAGTGTGCCTTTTTCTCTTTTGTATTGAGAAAGGCCTAAAATTGATCAAATTGTCTGTTTGCTTTAATTTATGTTTGACGATCATTGGTTGTAAAGCTATAAGAGTAGCCAGTTATTCATTCTTGGCATGCCTCTAATACATAGTTGCTTTAGAATTTCAATCCATGAGTGAAAAGCGGAGCAATTTCGTAGGGTTAAATGTTGATGATTGTAACCCAGAGCAGATTGGTCAGCCAACTAATCTGGATTACATCATTAAAGCCACATCCGAAGGATGAGCTCAGTTGTCTAGCCTAGAATGAGCTCTTCGTCGTCGTGAGGATTCTGCTCAAACTCGAGAGACAGTGTGTAGCGCTTAGAGGGGCCGACTGAGATGAGTGATTCATATGTTGTTTCTGTTGTTGTTTTCGTGCTGAGGTTGCTCTATTGGATGGGTGCATAATAAATAATTTAACATTGCCACGATATCGTGATGTTACTTCAACAGACTCTTATAGAACTGTAAGTTCGAGTATCTGGACCAGTAATAACAAGTGAACCAAGTGAGTGAAGAGCAACAGTAACAAACCCTAGCCTCTAGTGAAACACGCTGCTTTCAAAGCAGCCGTCGATCAAACGGTCCACCTTATCCATCCCATTGGCTTCGTGACGAGTTGATTCGGCTAATCTATGCCGTCCGTCCAGCTTGGCCTAATGCTCTGAGTCGACTATTTTCGATCGATTTGCGGAGACGATAATAGTTGGCGTTGGATCTCTGGAAATTCGAGCATCTTTTAGGGCTAACTCTGGTTCGGCTCCACTTTGATAGGTACAGCGGCAATCTGCACCTTGGAATCGGAATCTATTGGACCTAATTTGATTTCTCTTCTCTCCCTTCCTAATCTGGGCATCAAGTGACTGACCAAACATTGCAGAAAGCACCAGCTTATTCGGGTAAGCTTGAGCCCGGATAAAGTTCTCCAGATGTCCAGAGCTCATCACCAGGTTGGCTGTTTCTTATCACCAAAGCAGGCTGATAGACCGTCAGAGTTGGACCAATCAAGACGAAAACGGGCGGCACAAGCGGCTTGCATCTGCAGGTAAAGGACGAGATCGTGAGCTCGCAAGTGTTGCCTCAGTTGTCCCTTAGGGCCGATGCTCTGTTCTCAACATGATTCAAGTGGCGAGCTAACATCTTGCAACCATCGGCTCCATCCCAGAGGCTAAAAAGTCACATCAATCATGCAAAACTCCTGCCGGCTCATTCCGAGCCGAAGATGATCACACTGACGATGAAGATTGTTTTTACATATCCATTGGCCAGATACAATATGTAGCCCCAATGCTTAATTGTGTCGCAGCTTTCGGCTAACAAACTTAAGCTCATTAGCGAACACGATTGAAGGTGATCAATCAATTTGGAGTAGTTGTCTAGTGCGTAGTATGTGTGCCTGTGCCAGTGCAATCTCTGTCTCCTCACAGCTCAGTCCCTCTCCACCCAGCGTCACCAATGAGGCAGGATGTCTGTCTACGGCACCAGCCAAACAAGTATATCTTTTTCTCCGACTGGTGGTGACTTATGGCAGCCCAGCTCTCTGAGGCTAAGCGTGGCTGGCTGGTGGCAGAGCTCACACTTGCACTTGAACTAGTGGAATTGCTCATCTCTTCCAATTGCTCATCTTTCACTTAGGAGAGAGACCAAAAGAGACTGTCCCAAGATGAATTCAAGTCCTCTTAGAGTTAAGTATCTCAGAATTGGGCTTAGCTGACTGATATCACTCGTTCATTGCCCATTGTGGATTCCTGGTCAGAGTCGAATGGGTGTCCATTTTCGTTGTGCTTGTCGTCATCTCGACGGGCTCGCTTGTTCTCCATTTGCATACTATCACTTGTTGCATGGTTGCCCAGACCATATTCCACATCGGAATTTGCTCTTTTCAGGGCCAGCCGATTTTGTGCCGCCAAATCGTGGTCAGCCTCGTCCTGTATGAGATCTCCAATGGCTCGATTGCCCACATCCTCGTTGGCTCTGTCGCGTCTGGCTCGTGCACCTTGCGAGAAGTGCCCACCCTGCTCGTTATCACTTCTCATCTCCAACTGCTGCTCATGATTGTGCCGGCGCGGCCGCCTCTCATCTTCATCGCCCTCCTCCTGATCATCCTCGTCATCTTCATCGTCGTTTCCATTTCCTGCTACGTAAGACTCGCTACAATCCGAGGTGGCCGTGCTGTGATTATAGAGACCGCCCGCGACCAGAAGTCCACGCAACGGATTCGGCTGGTTCGACTGTTTCTTCATTTTGGCCCGCTTGTTTTGGAACCAAATCTTGATCTGATTCTCGTTCAAACAAAGCCTTTCGGCCAACGATTTGCGCCTCTTTTCGTCCAAGTATCTGCTCGAGAAAGTGTTGAAAATGAGAATATTCACTCAATAGGTTAGTCTTTCACTCTTCGTGTAGGCGTTAGCTCCTCTTTTGCCCCTCTCCTTCTGCCTGTCCAGTCCAGCATGGGGCGAGTTCATGCAGTCTTTGCATCCATCAGTTAACAGATCATAATCATGGCGACCAACAGCACAACAGTTGCCTCCGCTCCTCGTCCCTGTTGATTGATCTCTGTGCAGTCATCAATCTGGGCAGCAAACAAATATAGGACAACGAGGAGGTGGCAGCAATCAGAGATGATGATCGCCCACGCTTCATCAATTTACTCGGCCCGGTAAGTGTGGAGAAATCATCCACAGTTGAGAGGAACAGAATAGAGAATAGGAAACTGGCAGAACAAATAGAAGGGAAAAAAAGTGGAAGACGGAACTTCATACTTACGAGTTTGCTTGGAACTCTTGGCGCAATTTTTCCAACTGTTCGCTTGTGAACGCCGTCCGAGGTCTCTTCTCGTCGGCGCCCAATTTGGTGTCCTTTGGCTTCTTGTCCTTCGATTTGGCTCTTCTAGTTCGTGGGCCTACGCGAGTTGTGTGTTTTAGTTGTTCAAATGATTGATGTTGATGAAATGGGAGTGAGATGAGGGTTAGTCTCTGCATGAATGATGCATGAATGAGATAGGAGGAGGACGTCTATTGAGTTGGTCAGCAGTGTTTGCGCTGTAGGCCCGCATCGAAGTGGGCTCGAAATACTCGGACAACATCCTCTAATTGGAACTGAGTAACGATCTATCATGAGGCTAGCTCCAGACTGGCTCGAAGCTGGTCGTTTTGAGAAATTTCAAGTGGCCAGGGGGTCCAATGGAGTGGCAAAACAGGAGAAGATTGAGCTCAAATCAGGCGAAAGAAGCTTCCTCTTCATTCTCATCCATATATCTCATGCTAAGCTATTTCACAATAGAGCTCATAACTAGCCCGAAATTTGAAGCCTAGTTTGGTGCCCTACTGGAAGGATTCCTCCTTGTGTATTAGAATTGACCAGAATATTGACCAGAATATTGAGCAAAATTTCGGTCCGAGAAAAGTGGGAGTTTCTACACACTGCATATAGTGAATGTCCTGTGAGCATCATACGACATTTTTCGTGCGAAAGCTGCCCATAAGCAGAGACCAAAGCGCGCGATCACACCTCCAAATTAAGGCCCGTCTCTTTTGTCTTCTCATCGTGAAACTTGACCGGCCAATTGTTATTGTTTGACCACATAAAAGTAGATTCCTCCCACAACGAGCCGAATTTAATCAAAAAAGTTTCCCCCCTCCAAGTGGACGGGATTTAGAACGACGACAACTTGGTGTGCATGGACCACGAGAGCACAAACAATGCCACAAAGTCACTTGATTGCTCGCTCTCGGCCAACGACCGGCAGCCTGATTGATGTTAATTGCCCCCTGATTCCTTGGCCACAGAGGAAGTGGTGTGTGGCCGCTTGTTACGCTTGCTGGCAGGCGAAATTGGCCACCAAATGAGCTCTAACGGAGTCTCATTATCGCACATTGTCGTGTGCGCTCGCCCATTGGTCAGCTCGGGGCCAGTTTGGCTGCCCACTGCTCTTGGTTCGTGTGTTGTCCTTTTTAAATTGAACAACAAGAACAACAACGAGCAATCAAGATGGTCGTCGTGTGTGGCGAGAAACTGGAGACGGATTGGCATGAGCACCTTCTGATTGGCGTGCGCCGAGCGAGAGCGGATGCGTCTGGTGGATAATTGGATTTTGGCCACAGACTGGCTGGCCGAGAGCGCCACGTGAAGGACAGTGGCAAACTCTTGGGAGGCGAGCAGCTGAGATTGTGGCCGTCAAGTTGGAATAACAGCAGCAAAATCCCTGACACTTCGGCCGGAGAGTTAATTTGTCGGCCCATTTGCGGCCGTCTTGTTGCTCTCTCGCTTTGGACACTGTCCATGGGTGGCAAATGAGTCGCCGTGGAGCCACTCGTTCCACACACACACAGTGTCCCATCCCAAGAGTGTTGCCACTTATTTGCAGTCTCGACAGAGCAGGCGAGCAACGAGCCCGGAACAAGTTGTGTGTGGGCTTGGGGGCGAAATGGGACGCCTGTGGTGGGCTTGTGGTGGACGCGAGAAGCTTGGGAGCCCTAATGAGAAGGGCGCAATTGGGTTCGAGGCGAAGGATATCGAGCAGACTGAGGGCTGGCATTATGGCTAAGTGTTCGGCCATTCATTATCAATCATATTTGCCATGTTGACCCAAGGCTTGAGCAAATTTCACCGCGTCATCAGCGCGCCCCAAGCGGCCCGGCAGCAAACAAAGCGCCGGCCCAGGCGCAGTGCTACAGACTCTGTAGTACACACAGTCACTGCTCCCCTTGGACTGTGTGTTTTGCAGCGCCATGGGACTGCACAGTGCAGCTGCATTGTGCACAGTGGCCAGTGTGCAGTTTGCAGCGGCGGGCCACACGCTCGCATGCAGCAAACGCGTACTTGCGCCGCCACTTGATTAATGGTTCTTCTCAGAGATCAAAACAACAACAACAACAACAACAACTAATCTCCGACTCGGCGCAATCCGCCAAATTCGGTAGCTCACACTCTGCCCGTCTGTCTCTCAGCTTCGTTTGGGCACACGAGCAGCCTCTTGGCCGATTGAAAATTGCTCCCCGTTGCCAAACAGGAGCTGAGAGGGGCAAATGAATGAATGGGCGAGGAAGAGCAACATTTTTGAGCGGCAAATTATTTGCCCTTCTCCTCGGCCGTCGCTCTCTTGGCCCTCTGCTGGCCAAGCGAGCGGCCAAAAGAACGGCAACCGGCCCAGCTCGAGGCCTATCCTTAGCCAGGGCGTTTGAACACGGCTTTTGCGGGGCCGCAACAGCAGCGTCTTCTCTGCTGCAAAAGCAACAGCAGAGGAGAAGACGCTGCGTCTTCTCTTCGGGGCAGCAATCTTGATTAAGTTAGCGCCTCGCTCGCCTGCACACACTGGTGCCACTTGCAGCAAGTGGCCGAGCCGAATTGCTTAATTTCTGCCGACCCTTAGCCCTCGGCGGCGGCTTAGGCTCGCTGATTTGGTGGGCCCAATTCGGCCTTGGCGTGGCGGGAAAAAATCAAGATTCGCGCGCGCACTTCTCCTCGAGTGCGCGCGCGCGCCAGACTTGCAGGCTCGGGTCGCCCAATTGGGCTCACTTCTGGGCTGCAATTTAATTTAGCCGTTCGAGCGAAAAATTGTTTGACACTGCCCGTTTCGAGGCCCGACAACTGGGGCTCCGCTGTTGTGGGGCCGAAACAAGAGGCGACAAGCAACGTGGAAGAGCAAGCGGCCGAACAATCGGCCACGAGAGACAGTCCACGAGGGAGGCTGCTCGATGGGATAAGAATCAGCGGGGCAGACAGTTGATAGTCGACACGGCTGGTTGTTGGTGGCGCGCCGAGGACAGCCCGCAATCGACATTCGACAGTGTTTAATATAAAATGAACACCAATCGGGCGGCCGCGGAATCAATTGTTGTGGGCCAGACTAGGTTGGCCCACGACAACGCCTCTTGTGGAGCTCCATCCAACACTGACGCCGACCGAGAGAGGCGCACCCAAAGGACGCCCAAAGGAGCTCCCGTTGGGCCGCCTGGCGCAGGGAACAAGAGGGGCCCAACAATTCATTATGTCGCCACCATTATTATGTCCCATCGTCTTGGGCGTGTTGTCGCGGCGTCAAAATTTAGCCCACGTTATTATTGCCCCACTTTTGGGCCCCCAGCTTGACTTTCGGCTTGCAGGAGCACCAGGGCGCCAGCAGAAGGCGATCGTGTGTTGGTCCTGGTGGTGGGCGCCTTCCGAGGGGTGTCCTTCCGACGTGTTCCGGCGGCGGCGGAGGAGAATCCAAGTGTAAAGATTTCAATTTATATGTTTTCACTTTCACGCAGCATTGGCCAGCGGGCGCACCTAAGCGCGTGTGCAGTGGCCCGGCCTATTTGGTGCGTAGTGTACGCGCGCACACAACGCAAGCACACAACGCGCGCAAGAAATAAACACTCTCTCTCAATGTGTACGTGCGCGCCCCCTTCGCTCGGCTGAGTAATTGATAATAATAATAATAGTAATAATAATAATGGACCCCCGCCCGCTCAAGAGCAAAGATAATAGATTAAGAAACGACGAATCTTTTTGCTCTATTATATAATCTGGCTGGCCTCTTCTGGGGCCAGGCGTGCACACTGCTGGCCTGTTGGGCAAACAATGCTGCGCCGCACATCAAAACAAACACACACACACACTGTGATTGCGTGCAATCTAAGAGTGTAATTTATGGCTTTTTCTCGCCGCCTCGTGTCCTCGCAAACAAATAGCCTTCGTTCCTCTCCAGGCGCAAACTATAACCACCCAATGATTAAGGGACGCCAAAGGGGCAAAGAGGAGCTCGTCTGCTTGTGCTCAGGCGCACCCGTTCCACTCACAGCCAGCCTCAACTGTTTGCGTCTCCTTTCTCTTGTCTTGCTCGCCAAGACAAGAGCTGAGGCCGCCTCTTCCGCTAGCTCCACACTCGAGGGCGCCCCTTCGGCCCCTTAGTGTTGGCCACCATCGCTCATCGGATTTTAGTGGCCAATTTGTCGGAATGGCACCGGACGAGCGCCAGGGACCGTCTGCGGCCCCACAAACGACTGATAAAATCTCAACTCGTGCCATTTGTTTGGCCCCACGCTGCATCCAGCGAGAGAGCACCCCTTTTTGGCGAGCAGAAAACGGAAATCATCGCTTCGTGAAGGCAACTCTGCCCTCTGGAAGCCGCTCTTCTGCTTGACCAATCAACAGCTCTCACATTAGCCGACCCATTTAGTTCCAGTCGGGCGGCGTTGGTGGAGGCAAAGGAGACAAGGAGCGAGCGGGGGCAACTTTTCCGCTCAGTCGATGGTCTGGTTGGAGGGCGCCAGAGGCAGATGGACGATTGTTGTCGGATTGTTGTTGGCGATAAAGGCAATTGTTTTGATATCTGATGACGAGCGGCACGAGCGAGCAGCAAGCAGGAGTGCGCCCTAAAGCATAGGTTCTGCGAGCCCATCGGTTTGCGTGCATTTTAGGCGTGCTTAGTGCGCGCGAAGTGCACTGCACACAACGAAGGGCAAAAGGGGCCTGCTGCTGCAGGAGACTGTCCTTAGGAGAGGCCCGCTGCTTGTGTGTGCTCGGACTTGTTTGGGATTAAATTATGTCGAGTGATATTTTTCGGCCAATTTTTCGGCCAATTTTTGGCACTAGATGGAGAGAAAATTATAATGAACCAGAAACTGGCCACCGGCCAGCACGCGCATGAGAGTGGACGACAAATTGGCCGCTCAATGTGGCCCTCCTGGTCGATGGGGCGCCTCCCGTGGCGTTGTCATAATTTCAATCTCACGCCTCAAAACAAATTCATTACCGACGACTGGCACTCGGAAGGTGGGCAAAAGTGGGAGATTTCCAGCTCGGCTCACGGGCGGCAGCATCAGACAGTGGCCATTGCCTCGCTTCCGGCTGGAGTGCGGGCTCTTTGGCAGTCAGAAGAAGCAGAAATAAGGCGCCCAGTTGAGAGCAGGTCGCAGCGGGCGGCCTCAGGAGCGCATTATGTCATCAGGGAATTATGTCAGCCAACTTGCAGGCAACACGCAGCCGCACTGGAGCTTGCGTTCTGGAAAAATATTGCAAAAATATTGGAAAAAATATTGGAAAAAGATTGGAAAAAATATTCGAGAAGAATCGAGCAAGAGTTTTCGGGAGGAAAATGTGCGGAAGACGAACTGTGAGGAGCTGCTTTGAGGCCTTCAGAAGAAAGGCGCCAGAAGAACGGCAATCGATTGAGTCATTTGGCATTCAGGCCGAATGGCTTTGGGGCGGAAAGAGAATTGCCGCGTTTCTTCGGCGCAAATCTCGCCTCCTCAAAGAAGTCCTGCGCCTGAGTATTGCTAAACTCAAGGACAGATCGGCCTGAGACTGGCTGTGCAACTGGGCCTGCAAGTGGGACCTTTTCGGGGAGAGAGTTGAAAAGCAATCAATCAAAGAGGTGTGCTTGGGGCGAGGTGCTGGCGAGCAGGAGCGTGGGGCAAGACAGTCTGCGGCGGGACCACACGCGGAGAAAAACACTGTCAAGGTTGCGCGCCCCTTTTTGCAGCTTGTGTTAGCAGTCCGAGCCGGCCCTTAGCTCTTCCTCCGGCCTGTTGTCGAGCTCGAGTTTCTGTCTTTCGAGCGAGCTTGTTGCCAGTTGTCAGCTGTTGTGAGCAGAGCGCGAATTGTGTGTCTCCGTGAATGGTCGCCCGAAGACTGTCCAGAGGCTCTGGTGGGCCCGCAACAAGTGAGCAGTGGCCGGCCACTCGCGGGAAGCCTTTTTGCTTCTGCTGCTGCTACTGACTAGCTGACTAGCTGGCTAGCTGCCTGGCTGCTGGCCAATAGAGTGTGTCCAAGGTGGCCACCCACATGGAATTCCTCGCTCGCCAATTGGCGTTTGGAGGTGGCGAGGGAAAAAAGTGAAAATTGGCCGGAGGAGAAGGGGCGGCGCATTAGCGGAGCAAATGATGCAACGACGCGCGACAACAAGCGGCCCACTTTGCGCTTTGCACTGCAGGCTGCACTCTCGCACTGGAGCTGCGCCAGAGACTAGCTGTAGAAGTGCTTTTTGTGCTGCTTGTGCTGCCTGCGCTGCTTGTTCAGCTTGCCTCATGCGATGGCGCCATCAATTGGGCCTCGCTCAGCCAGGCGGACAGACAGTCTCTGGCAAAGCAGAGCACTGGAGCGAGCAGGCCGCCCGCTGCAGCAAAGAGGCGCAAAGAGGCGAGCTCTCAGGCTGAGGAGTGGCCGAGCGGCGCGCCAGTGGTGACAATAATCATCTTTGTGCATATTGTCACGTTGTCACCTGTTCACAGATGCATGTTAGATGAGATGTTTTGTTTGAGCGAGCCACATTCCATCGCTGGTCACTTCAGCTGCCTGCGAGTGAGCGCGTCTGTCTGCAGTTGCTCACTCTTGGCCAATCTCTTGCACCGATTTCTGCGTCTCAAGAGCAGGCCCAAGAGTGTCACGGCGAGCCTCAGACACTCACTTGCTGCAGAGACGGACGCAAGTTTGCCAGTTTGCGACCTCAACATTCCTCGCGGGCCTATTTGCCAATGGGCCACGCAAGCAAGCGAGCAGTTCACACGCGCCCAAGTTGCACTGGCAGCGCGCAGTCTGCGACAGTCTGCGCGCACTAAGCACTGGGCCTCTCACTCGCTGCGCCAATGGACAAATTGGCCCATTGGACAAAGTGCGACCCATTGAGTCAGCTCTTCAGCTGTTCAGTTTCGGGCCACACAGTTTCAGGAGTTTCGAGGGCGAGAATGTGTTGATTCAGGCCGCAAAGAGATCACGGCACTTGATAAAGTGGCCGGCCGAGTTCCCGCTTGGACCAAGTGCTGATGTCTGTGTTCCAGCAGCTTCCAGGCGCCGGTGAGCACCAGAACAGTGTCGCCCATTAGGTCTACTGGTTTGGCCGCGCGATGATTGGCCGCACTGGCATCTCGTTTGCTCGCTCGGCCTCTCGCCCACAGCACAGCTAAGGTGCCGCCCCCGAGCTCAGTTCAGTGGCCCCCAAGGCGCTCGCTTGCTCGCCGAAGCTGCTGAAAGAGATGCCTGCTCCTTGCCAGCGGGCCACACTAGTCGGCCGAGTGTGAGCTAAGGGCAAGCTGAGGGCAAGCTGAGGGCAGGCTGAGGGTAAGCCTCTTAAATAGTCAACAGGTTGGGCGAGCTGCGGAGACTGAGATCATGTGTGGGGGGAAATTAGAGAGAGTCAGTGGGACTGGTCGCTTGTGGTGGCGGCATACCACAAGTGAGCAGCAGTCAATTGAATTGGCCGCCCGAGTGGAATAAACTGGCGAGCGAGCGAGAATGAGAAAGACGAAATGAAGATAAACTAGTGCCACTAAATGCCAGTGTGTGTAATTGCTGCCGGACACTTAGGGCCGAGGGAGAAAGGAAAACTGTCAACGCTGGAAGTGGGCAGCAACAGTGTGTAGCCACTTTGTGTGGAGTGAGAGAAATTCCAATCCCAATTGCATGGCGCACACTGCACTCTGCACTCTGCACACTGCACACAAGTTGCCAGTGCTAGTCTGGAGACTGCAGTGCGAGCGCCCAATGCAAGCGCACACTTCTTTGCAGCACATTGCTAGGGCACAGCACAAGTCCATAGCACAAGTCCATAGGAAAAGTCCATAGCACAAGCACGCTGAGCAGAAATCTGCCTCGTCTGTAGGCTGCTCTGTTCCTGGTTCTTAGAGCTTGGAGCTTAGGCTTGGCGCTGCACCTCTGGCTGCTGAGAAGCCTGAGAAAGCCAGGCATGCATTAGGCCGGTTGTCATAGAGTGCCTGTTTGTCAAAAGGTGGGCCACTTTGGATCTGGGAAGATGGACTGCAATAAAACAACACTCGGGACTTGTTTGGGCGGCCCGAAGCTAATGCGGCTGCAATTAGTTACCAACGTACACAAACTGTCGGCCGCCGGCGGCGCAGCAAGCAAGCAAGAGTCTCTCATAGGCTCAGCGTGTTTATGACTATAGATGGAGAGATCATTAATGTAATTAGACTGCTGGCTAACTAATGGGGAAAAATAGAGGCAAAAAGGAGAGAGGAAAAAGTTCCATTCAAATGAACTAGTCCAGCGCTCTGGACTAGTTCATTTGGCAGCCGAGCATAGGAAACTGAAGTGGACTGGACTGGAGACAAGAGACTGGGAAAGGAGCTCACGTAATATAAAAGTCCAAACAGCTAAGAGATGAGGAAGGGAAATATTATATTCACTGGCCGAAAAAGAGTGGCCAGTTAGTACAAGGCCGCCTATCAAAAGGAGCACCGGTTTCCTATATATTCCTTTTCGTATGATTACCTTTGCCTCCGCATTCTCGTCCTTTCCCAGCGAGTGTCTCTGGTGTGTGCCAGAGCAGCGGACTGAAAGCGTCCACTGGAGAGCCCTTCTAGCATTTAGTATTTAGCATTTAGCATTTGGCCGTCCAATTAGGGCCAGTCTGTGCGCCCTTTCTCGCTGCTTTCCCGGCTTGTGTTAGTGTGGAAAAATGACAGCCACAGAGCGTCAGAGGGGAGCCCAAAGGCGCGCGAGGAAAAGACAAATGCTGCGGCTATCACGTCGGCCGCAGCCGGCTTTTCGCCTCCCTTTTACTTGGGCTTGTCTCTCTTGTTTCATTTGCCTCTTGAGTGCAGCTAACAAGCCTCCACTTCTATACGAATAATCCTAATTCGTTCGTCTCTCTTGACTCTTGGCCGGCGCAAATGAAACGCTAATTTGCATCGGACTTCCATTGGAACGCCTAAGGAGCACCCTCCGCAGGCAAGCTAGTCTCTCTCGCCCAGTGGACTGCTGCACTTTTGGGCGCCAATTGGGCCGCTCCTAAGCGGCGGACGCGGAAGCGACAAGATAAATGGAATAACACAATGCCACAGAGCGTCTCTCGTGGCCGGCCCTCGACGGTTTGCCGGCCTGAAGGCGGCTAAAAAGAGCACTAAGCTGGGCTGGAAACGGAAAGGGAAGACAGACAGACAGGAAACCACCTGTTCAGAAGGCAACTATGACGAGGAGCTGCCCGTCTGGCTGACTGGAGAGTGGAGTTTGGCTGCCCCTTCAAGCAAATTTGGCAACCAAGTGTGGCCAAACAGCCAAACAGCCAACGAGCGAAACAGTTGACAGCCAATTGTAGCTTAGGGTGCATTGTGTGGCGCATATTGTGTTTAGTTTGTCTCTCAGCTCTCAAGTAAGAGGCTTTGCTTTCTGAAGTGGAGCCCTGCAAATGAGCTCCAGTTGCACTCTGCGGCTGAGGTAGCCCTAAGGTGCGGCACTCGCACCCAACGGCCCAAAGCAGCACGCCCAATGCTTGCCTGCGGCTGAGTGTTCGCCCGGCCTGATCGCCAATGCGTTTATTGCCAATCCACACCATTGGCTCAATTTCCAGCCTCAAACTGGCCACAAGATAAATATATTCTCCTCCTCAGTCAGTGTATTTATATTCAGACGATGGGAAAAGAACAAACGAACGAAATAGACAATTTGCTCTACTTTTTTACCCCAATTGTGCCTTCGCTCTTTAGCCCACACGAGAGGCAGAAATGAAGTTGCCAACACTACGCACATAGAAGCCTATATTGTGTGTGTGTGTTTGGAAGCAGAAAAACTAGAGACTTATTGTTATTGCAGTATTATTATCGCAAGTCTGTGCCTCTATTTGCTATTTTCTCTCTTTTTTGCTGCTCTCAGGCCGATTTCTGTGGGCTTTCTATGCCATGCACTTAGTGCTTATGTAAGTCCGTGTGCTTCTATCAAGCACATGGAATCGAGTGTAAAAAATTACACCAACAACTGTGCTTTGCATGAGGCAAGAGAGAGATAGGCCAGATTGTTGTGAGTGAGTGGGGCAATGTGGAAAAGTGGATGAATTATTCATAATAATTAGGTTCTCATATGAGAGCACACATATGTTTGACTTGCCAGTTGGAGCTGGCCAAAAGGGGCGAGCAACTGGCCACTGGAATGGGCGAGGAAGAGAGAGAGAGAGAAAAATGTGATGCCCATTGGCTGATGGTGGTTTTGTTTTGTTGTTACCAACTGTTTGTGGCTCTTCCAAGGCTAGTCTAGGGCCACTTTGCTGGCAGGCTGGCGGGAAATTAACCGCGCTATTTGTTGTGGCTGCTCTCGTCCCACAGGCAAACACTATGGCCGCCAACTGGGGTGGAGACAAGCGAGGGGAGGCAGAGGCCAAAGGGGGGAAATGGGGCAACATAAATGGCGACGAGAGAATGAGAGGAATGGCAAAATTAACATATACCGTAGAGACGATATGGCTTAGGATGGGCAATGTTTTGCCAATTTGCCCATTGCCTCGTGCGCACTAATCGGCCGGCCATTTTCTAGGCCAATTTCGGGCCCAGCGCGCAGGCTGAGCGCAGGATCCAGCGAGCGAACGAAAACAAAAACCAAAACAAAAACGAAAACAAAAATGAAAATATTCCGAACAGCTGATTCGTCCAGCATTGCCTAGGCTCGCCTGATGCCGTGTGAGAGATCCCAGTGTCTGCCCGACTCTCAACTAGTGGCCAATGCTTGGGTTGTAGAGAGTTGATGATAAAGAAAAAATAATAATCATAATTCCTTGCGGAGGAGAAGAATGGCGGCCATTGTTGGAGCAGCAGTTGTTGGCCCGGCCAGGGATCGAAGAAGGCGCCTTATTTGAGCTCGGGGCCACCGGGCGGGCAGAGAAGAGGCTGATTGAATGAGCGGAGAGAATGGTGGGCGAATATTATGATAACACAATACATCAGAACTCTCGAAGGTCTGGGCAACAACTCGCGAGCAACAACTCCTGAACACCAAGAGAGCAACAAAGAGAATGCCTTCCCACACGAGCATGATAATAAAATGTTAATAGTATTCATTATTGCCCAACAAGGCCGGCCAATACTCGCCCAGATCATTCACCGAGCAGGGCCTATAAATTGTTCTCTGTTCTCTGTATGATGATGGAATGGTGGGCCAGTGGTTGTCTGCCTCACTGAGTGAGCACCCTCATTTTCACCAACCATCCAAGTGCTCACGGACACACACAAGTTCGCTGGGCGGCCTGTCAATCTGTTTGGCCGCCCCGAGAGATCATCTATTTAGACGTGAGCCAGTGGGCAAGAAGATGGGCCGAGGATTGGGGCAAGCAGGCGAGCGAGCGGACGGATAATAATAATAAAATGATGACGATGATTATGAGCTCATTGGAGTGCTTTGGGAGAGGGCGAGCTCTCGTTACGGGCATTGTGGCGGTGGTGAAAAGATGCAGGAGGCGCGTAATTGGCGCCGGCCTGCACACTGTCTGTCCTTGCGACCACGACTGGCAGTCGTGGCGAGGCCAACGCTCCAGCGCAGTGGCGCCACTCCCGCCGAGGCTTCCCCGAGACACACCCGGGCGAGAAGAAGCGCGTCGAGCTAGTCGCCAGTTTGTGTGTGTGTCAGAGGCTCTTGACGTGATGTGGGCGCACACAGTCTGCAATCGTCTCGACGGCGACGGCCAGCTCGATGGGCCTTGTTTGGCGGCCGCCCGACGAGCGTCCATCGGGGCCTAGTTTTATTGGCGCGCCCCTTCAGTTGGAGCAAGTCTCTGTGCTTATGCATTGGAGCTAAGGGTCGCCCCCATTGCAGTGCAGTGCATTGCATTGCGTTGCATTGGTGGAACGAGCGCTGGCGTGCATGCGCGCCCGTCAAGCTGACGTGATCTCCGCGGCCGCTCTTGTGCTCTGGGCGCAACAGTATCGAGTCGGCTGGAAGCGCCAAGCGGGCAGAGGACTAGATTGTCGGCTGTTTCAACATCTCTCTAGAGGGCCAACACTCACTGCTCAATTCGGCAAACGTGAGACAGCTGACGGATGATGCAGACGACCAACACAATGCCCGGCCCATTGCCTCCAGCTCTCGCCGCTTAGCTCGCCCCCTCCCCTCTTGTGGCCGCCCATTAAGTGTGCCTGTGTGTGTGTGTGCGCGAAATATACCTGCTTCACTCTAGCACACACACACAACTTCACTTGTCTCTCGACCACACACACACTCTCTCATCATCATGATGAATAGATAGATCCCACAGCGCTCTTGTGGCATTAAACGATGGTGAATAAAAGTAAAGCTTTCAGCGCAACTATAGAGCACGCCACACTCCTGGGGCCTGTCATTCAGAGGGCTTTTTATTTTGGTGCTTTTTATCGCGCAGTTATTATTATTATTGTTGTTGTTGTTGTTGCCGCTTGAACCCTGCACTTCTCTTTGCTGGAGCCCATTATTAGGCGTGCAAAAAGGCCTACAGGACGCGGCAGACAGTATGCAGAACTTGCACAGAGGAGGCCAACGCGCTCCTAGCGCAAAGCAGTGCGTGTGCGAGAGAGTCGGACTGGCGGCGCTTTTTCCCCCTCGAAGAGTGCAGGCAGACTATTGCGCGCGGAGGGGGCGCACTCGCACCCGTCAGAAAACCCCTGTGGGCTTGTCGGACTGGGCTTGAGTGTGTGTTGTGCAGATTAGGAGGGCCAGAACTTTTATTTATGCCAGTTTGACATAAATAAAGGAAGCTATAATGCCCGCTCTGTTCTAGTGCACTGGTGGTGCGTTCAATTGGAGCGGATTTTGCCCATTTCAAGAGAGGGAAAGAGGGAAAATTGACGACAAGGGGCGGCAAAGGAGGCCGACGAGATGTTGTTTTGATGACTGTGTACATCAGTTTGAGTTCCGATTATTGTTGGGCACCTCTAGGGCACAACAATGGCAATCATAACTCCCGCTGGATGTGTTCCAACAGGCACTGTGTCCTGATCCAATAGGCAGCTCCAATGGGCAACTGGGACCAGCTGTCTCCCCGGCAGCACTCAACACCCGGCCCATCGACAGGCGTGCACTGGTGGGCGCGGCGTGAAGGCGCATTTGGCTGGCCGAGTTTGAGTTTGAGTTTGAATTCGTTTGAGTTCCAATTGGGCTCCAGTTCGCGCCCAAACGTCAACACACAAGGCCACTTGGCGGCCGCAAATAATCGCCCATATGTGATACAAACAGTCTCGCGTGCATATGGCCCTGGGGGGCGAGACTGGGAGGAAAGCCGCAGACAAGCCGCCCAATTGGGGCGCTGGAAAATTGTTCCCCACGGAGACACGCAAACTTGTGTTTGTTCTCTTTTGGGTCTGTCTCTCTCTTGCCAGTGCTTGTCGGCGGCGGATGCGACTAAGTAAGACGATTGGCGGCCACCGTTGGGCGCTCGGAATGCGCTCAGGGTGGTCGAAATGGTCGAAATTGGGCGCACGAGCAGAACCCATTCGACAGACGACCACCCAAGCGGCAGGCCTGCCTGGGCGCTCTCTCAATCGCTCGATGGGCGTTCGCAGGGCCCCACTTGATTGATTGGGCGCCGCGCGGGCCGGCCGGAAGCGGACGGGAGCCGCGAGCCAAGAGTGAGTTCTGCGGGCGAGCTGCAGGGGCGGAAACGATTGGCCTATGCTCTGGGGGCTTGGCTGCAGATTGGGGCGCGCCACTCACTCGAAACTGGACACTGGACAGTGCAGAATGGGGGCCGAACTCTGGCCACTTGGCAACTTGTGCGGGTGGCTCGAAAATTGCACCCCAATTGCAGCGATGCGATGATTTATCACACAAATTTGCCTATCTTCAGTGGCAATAATTCAATAATCTCTGGGGCCCACTCTCGCCCGCAGCCAAGTGGGGGGCAGTTCATTGGGCCACAGGGGCACGAATCACTCGCCTGTGCCACCGCTGACCACTCCAAACCGGCGCTCTTGCGCCCCGCCGATGACTGATGGCCGTTTGGGGCGCATTATAGGCAACAGGCGCGCGGAGTGCGTGCAATTTGGGGCCTGCTGGTGGTCGACGCGGGCGAGAAAGCGGGAGAAAGCGGGCGAAATCGGGTTTTCCCCGTGCGAAAACCCCGAGTGGCGCTGCACGCAGTGTGAAATTAAAAATGATTTGCGCACAGTGAAAAATTCAAGCGCACAGGGAAAAATTCGGGCGCAGAGTGGAATTTGCGCGCGCTGAGAGAAATTGGCAGCGGAGAATCCGCACACACAAACGAGGGCAACATGCACTTACCTGACGAGGGTCGGTCGGAGTATCTGGTGCAAAATACCCAGGCGGGCTGCTTTTGCACCAACTCGGGCGGCGCCTTCACCAGTGTTGTGTTGATTGTGGCCGCCGCCAAATTGGACGCCGAGTGGCCGTGTTGGGCCCCGTTCTTGAGGGCTGAGGCCACCGCGTCCAGGATGTTCCTCGTGTGATTGCTGTCGGTGGCCGAGTTTGCGGGCGACTTTGCGCTGTTGTTGCGTTTGCTGTTGGCTGTTTGGGCCATTGGGCTTGGGCTCGTCCCTCGCGCTTGGTGATGACTATTTTCCACATTCAGCTGATTGTCACTGTGGTGGCCGTTGTGAGCCACAAGCGACGTTTGGTCGCCGCTCGTTTGCTGCTTTGCCCTCATTGGGGTTGACTTAGATTGCGCGGTTGAGCTCGAGTAGGTGGAACTGTTGGACACGCTCGACGAGGGCGACGAGTCGAGCGACTTCAGGTTGAAGAGGCGGCCTCGCTTGCTCGCAAACTGGTCACTCTCCTCGTTGAGAATGGGCGCCAGCGACTTGGAGACAAAGTTCGAGAGCGAGCTCAGCGCCGTGCCCGCCGGAACACTGTCCTCGGGCGCCTCAAAGGCGTGCTCCTGCGGCCTCGAGCTTAGCGTTTGCACGCCGCTCTGGCCACCCACCTTGCCGCTGAGCTGTCTCTGCTGCCCGCCTGCAGCCTGTCTGCTCGCCTGCTGCTCGGCAGACTGTCTGTGGGCACTTGCAGACGCTTGGTGGCTCTGCGCCGAATTATTATTAGCCAGTGGGGCGCGTCTGTGAGATCGTTGGCTGGGCTGCGGCTGCGGCTCGGGCGAGGGTGTCAGTCTGATGAGCTGGTCGTTGGCGTTTGGCGAGCTTGGTGCGCGCGGCGGCTGGCCCGTGGCCAGCGAGGAGCTTGCGGCCGAGGCGCCCAAGCTCGCGTTTGGGGCGTCTGGCGCGACCTTAGGGCCCCCGAAGTGGTCCCCGAAGGCGGAGAGCGCGGCCAGCTGCTGCTCGAAGGCGGGCGAGAAGCGTTTCCGGGGGCTGAGCTGAGGCGGCGGCTGCTGAGCTGCCGGCTGCTCGCCGTTCATCCCACACGCTGGGGGGCCCAAGTAGGCGCCCAGGTCGGCGGGCGGCGAGCTTAGGGCGCCCGGCTGGCCAGCGGCGAAGGGCGCCAGTTTCTGCTGCTGCTGTTGTTGTTGCTGCTGCTGTTGCTGGAGGAGCATGGAGGCCATGAAGTAGGAGAGCAGGTGGGGTTCGGGCGCGCGCCTGTTCGCGGCCTGGGCGGCGGCTTGCATCAGCTGCTCGTGCTGGCGCCACTGGAGCTGCTGCTGGGCGGCGGCGGCGGCGAGCGCGGCCGGACTCAACAGGTGCTGCTGCTGCTGCTGCTGCGAGTGGGCGGCCGCGAGGAGGGCCAGCTGGTTGTGCAGCAGGCCCGCAGACTGGCCCCGGTTGGGCTGGCCGCCCGCGGCTTGTTGCATGCTCGCCGGCTGCTGTCTGGCCAGCGGGCCGCAGTTGGCCAGGCCGGCCGCCGCCGCCGCAGCCAGACTCTGGTTCAGCATGAGCATGGCGGCCGCCTGCTGCTGCTGCTGCTGGCTCTCCAGGCCGGCCGCAAGCTCCAGAGGGTGGGGCCGGCGGGGCAGCTGCGGGGGCGCCCACTGGCTGGCCAAAGTGTGGGCTCCGGCCACTGTCTGTTGGCTGCTCGACAGGAAGGCGCTCTCGCCGCTTCCGGCTGGCCGGCCGGGCGCCGAGCTGCTCGACAAGATGTGCTCGATGCTGAAGGGCGACAGGTTGGCCGAGAGGGCGGCTGCGGCGGCCGCTCTGGCCGAGTGCTGCACGCTCTTGCTCGCTTGGTACGAAGACTTGTTCATCTTTGCTTGCTGCTTCTGCTCTCACTTTTCGCTCAGAATTGAACCTCTTCCTTTGGTTCCTACTCCGCCGAGCTTGCTGTCATCTTCTATTGATCTTATTTCTTCTTTCTGAATTTGTTCACTTTTGTTTAATTTGGTCTAACTTGTTCCAACTTTGCGGCTTTTCAGTGAACTTTGCTGGAATTTCTCTCTCTCTCTTATACTGTCTTGGACTCTCTCAGACTGTCTCTGCTCCTCAAATCTATCCACTGAGGCCAGTTAAGTGTCCTCCAACTTACTCAGTCTTGCTCAAACAAACAATGCGCCAACTTGTTCTTCTCGCCGAGGCTTCTCTGTCGCTCAATGTTCTGCCCAATTTCGGCCACAAACTGCTCTCGACTGTCTCTCAAGACTGCTGCTGCTCAAGCACCAGACGGATTGAGCGGCAAGGGGCGAACAATTAGCAGTGGCAGGCCGCGAGCTCGATTGCTCCACTGATGCTGGGCTGCCGAGTGGGATGTGGCGAAAGGCGACGACGGGCAGAATCTGAGCCGGCTGGATGACGGTCCACGCTCGACGCTCGACAATCAAGCTGGGGGAGGCGGCAAAGAGCAGCAGAGGAAGGCCGGGGGAGAGCGGGCGGCTCAAATTGAGCTATTTGTGAGTGGCGCAAAAACAGAGTCGTCGTCCATTAGCCGGCGATGATCTTTCAATAGTGCGCGCGCGCCTGCGCACTGGCGCTCAAGCGGCCGCCTTCTTCTGCGCATGCGCACTGCTCCGCGAGCGCCCCCAGTCTCGCGCACTCACACCGCTGCCATAGACGTGCCGCAGCCAATGGCTGGCTCACTTCCATTGGGCTAGTATCAAGCGCCTGTGCTGCCCTCGACCGAGCTCGCTCGTCCCTCCAAAGCGCCACCTCGCCCGCCTTCTGCTCGCTCGCTCGCCGCTCAACTCGCGTCCATGTGATTCCCATTGGCAGATGACCAATCAGCGCCGACTACAAGCCGCACACTCGCGGCCCTTTCGCCTCGGCCACTGGTCGGCCGATCTCGCTGGTCCGCCACAGAGACACTGGTCGGCGCCGTGCTGGGCCAGGCACGGCTGCCAATAACAAAATCGGATTCGCTTGCGTGCCGAGCCCGAGGTGCAGCGCGGCCCAATTCTGCCCACCTTAGTGACTGCAGTGCGCCGCTCCTTGTCCCCCGTCACACGCGGCCCTCCAGGTGAGCTGGCCGGCCGCACACGCACCTCTGCCTCAGACTGGCCACTCTCCATCAGCCGCGGACGAGCGTGAGCGGCGCCCAAGTTGCGCCCGAGACGCGTCGGACTGTCTGCCGGCCGCAAGAAAGAGAGAAGCTCAGGGCCCCTCGCACGCAACAAGCGGCGCTGGTGGCCGATCTGCCCGAGTTCTGCCTGAGCTCTGCCTGAGATCAGCTCGGAGGCGAGTCTCTGGCCCACCTTGAGGGTGAGGAGACTGTTTTCTGGAGGCCAGTGGGGCACTATAACGGCGGGCGACTATAATGAATTCATTGGGCGCGCGCAAACATCTCATTTGGGCGCAACTTCTTCATTTGTGCCCGGCCGGCGAGTGCGTGCCGCCTTCTGCTGGCCACACGCGGCGAGAGGTGCTCCTCTGGGTGGTGTTGGGGGTCCAGCAAGAAGAGCGTGATTGCCAGCTGGGCAGGAGGAGGAAGAGAGAGAGAGAGAGAGAGAGGCCGAAAAATGATTGTTTGCGGGCCGCGCTCCTTAGGGCGCTCGCACACACATAAGCAGGGCAACAAATGTGCTTGGGCGAATGTGCGTTGTGCGTGCGCCTGTGCTTAGCCGCTTGGCTTCGGCCGGCGGGCCCGCAGACAGTCTGCCGCGCACGCACACTGCGCGGCCAACTCTGCTCTGCTCGCACACCAGTTGAATGCCTGCCGAGCGGCCCACTGTGAGCGGCCTACATGCACTCGCCGCCGTGCCGCCCAACAGGCAGACCAGCGGGCGCGGGCCAGGCTGCTCGCGGGCTGCTCGGGCGCCCACTGCTCCGGCGAGCGGAGGGCGCCCAATTGGACTAAGTGCTGCCTCTGTGGGCGAGAGCGCGCGGCCACACGCAGCACCGCGCCCCAAAGATACAACTGAGATAAGCCTATTCACGCGGCTCGGCGCTCACGGGCTGCCCACGGACAACAAACAACAGACAACAGACACTCCTCCCCTCGTCATGCTGCCGCCCCTGGCCAATGCTGGCCCTCTGCTGCCGCCGGCGAGCCCTGTCATTTGTAGGCCGCCAATGAAGACGAGGGGATGATGATGATGATGATGGTAATCATTGTTGGGCCTCGCGCGCGGCCCACTGCCTCCAAGTGGCGGCTGCGGCTGGCCGGCGGCCTAGCTGGCAGGACAATTGGCTTGGGCGCGCGAGAATGCCGCTTGTTTGCTCGCAGGCGCCGGGAATCCCGCTCGGCGCTCGCTCCCAATTGTGCTCCGCTCGAGGAGGGCCAGCGGGCGGCCAAGCAGCAGCCCCCACGGAGCCAAGCACGAGCGCCGGCGGCCCCAACTCCTCGTCGTGTCAACCGACGCGCTCGGCCGCCCGCGGGAGGCGAGCCTAAAGTAATGCTAAGGTGAGCCTAAGGTGAGCTTGTGGGCCGGACCTTTTCCGCCGCCTTTTCTGCTGCGAGCAATGGGCCGCCCGCTCTGCACTATCCTATGGGCCGACTGTGAGCAGAGCACAGAATATGTGCTCTGCTCTGCGCTGTTCGCTCGCAGTGCGCGTCTCGCACAGTTTCTGCGGCAGACTGACTGCGGCACACAGTCTGCGGCACACAATCTGCGGCACAGTCACAGCGCGCCCAAGGGCAGTTCCCGCACGCCGCTGCCTCCCCCCTCCACCTGCGCCCCCCGCGCGCAAAAAACAACTCGCGCCCTATCGGCCGGCCTCTTTGAGCGCGGACCACCAACGACGAGCGCCCACCGTCCACTCACACTTCCACCGGCGTCCACTGGCACGGCGTCCTCTCACTGCTCGCCGCTCGCAGCACCCCGAGCGCGTGCTCCACCATTGGGCGCCCTCCAAGGCGGCGGCGCGCGAGGCGGGCCCGAGTCTGCCAGCGGCCACCTTTCGCCCATGGTGGGCCGCCCTCTCTCATCAGAGGCAGACTGCAGCCGGCGCGGAATGGGCGCCCAATTACAGGCGCCCAATTGGTGGCTGTTGCCTTCAGACTTGCGCCTGCAGTTGGGCGGCGCTTTGGCCTGCGCTTTGGCCTGCCCTTAGGAGCACCCAGCACGCAGCAGCCCCTCTCACTGGCAGAACGCCCAAATAGGCGCACTGGCGCCGCTTCAGATTGCTTCGTGCTCCCTCGCGGCCGCTTCCTGCCCGCCGCTCGCCCGCCGGACCTCGAGTCTCTCGTGCTCAAGCCTGTCTCGCGCTCCGGCCTGTCTCTTCTCAGGAGCCCACCCAATTGGCCATTGTGGACTAGGGCTGGCCTGTCTCGCAGCCGGAGAGAGTCCGAGGGCCAGCTGAGCTAGTCTGCAGACTGCAGACTGGCCGAGTGGCGGCCGCGAGCAGCACGACGGCGATGATGGAAACTGGCGCGCCGCCGAGCAGAGCCAAGCCTGAGCTCCGATGAGAGTGCGCCAGTGGTCCACTGCTTGTTGCCGCTCGCTCGTTGGCGGCCAGCTCATTTATTTCTCAATCTTCTCCCGTGAGACTGGGCCTAATCTCGAATTTTGGCCGTCCGGCGAGCGCGCGCCACGCACTCCGCCGAGACGCCGTGGAGGGCGCCCAGATTGCGCTTGGGCGCTCTGCACTGCAGTCTGCGGAGTACAGTCTGCGGAAAATAGTCTGCGGCGCACAGTGCACAGTGCACAGTTTGCGGCGCACGCAGAATACAGTCTGTGGAGAGCGCGCAGAATAGAGAGATGAGAAGCCATCAACAAGTTTTGCCGCCCGTGCCGCCCGACTACAGACAGCCTGTAGCTGGAGCTTGGGCGTGCGCGGCGCTGCGCTCGCCCTCAGCTCTGCGCCTTTGGCCCATTCGCTCGGCTCCTTTGCCACGCGGCCTCGCCCGTTGAGTGGAGGCCAAGCGGAGCGTTACAATCCGCAACCTGCTGCAAAGTGCGCCTACACTCCCCAAACGCCGCAGTTACAGTCTCCGGCCACCAATCTCAGGCCCAAGCTCCAGCTCAATGCATAGCTCAAGCTCGAGCTCGCCGGCCCAGAGCTCCGCCTCACTTCACTTGGGCCGCGCATTCATGCTTTGTTGTTGTTCGCAAGTGGCCGCCACTCCGCCAAGAAGCCCCAAGCCAGAGTAATGTTTTTATAATGAGCGCCTGTCTCGCCGCTCCTCCACCTCCTCTCTGGCCACCAAAGAGCGACCAAACACAGACACAGACAGAGAGAAGACTTCTTTATTTTACAGGCCACTTTTGTTGTTGCTGTTCGTGTAGCTTCGTGCTCCTGATGAGAGTTGGCTCTTTTTCTTCTCTCCGCGGCTCTTCTCACTCGCAACCTCCACTACTAGCCTCTACTCTCGCCTGCCACCCGCCTCTAGTCTCCACCACACTACTGGACACTCATACTCACAAGCAGCAGCAACAACGGCAGCACCCAAAGCAGCCCATGCAACAGCCGCACGCCAATTGAGACGACGGCTGGCCTCTCGTTCTCGCTCTCTCTCTCGTTGGCTGCCTCTCGAAGTTGAGGTAATAATAATCGTCATGGAGAAAAATTCCATCCCTAAGCTCGTCGCTCTTGTGGCTCTTGTTGCCCAAACTCACGCTGGCCACACACATGGCAGAGCTGAAAGGCCGTTGAGAAACCCATCAAGAGGCGGACAGCGCCCATTGCTCATTTCGTGCACTCCGAGACACTGTCTCTTTTGTGCTTTCTTTTCCCTCACCTCCGCCTCCCTGTGTGGTCCGGCTCACCACTTGGCAGCTTCCACACACTGTCCGTCGGGCAACTACACTAAACTGGGCAGCCAACCTGGGCCAGCAACAGGCCTCAACAACCAAGAAGCCGACACCAGACCTCTGGAAACCGGCGGGCCGCTCGCGGCAAACGCGCGCTTCGTGCACTGCAAGGCCGCAGACTAGCACTGCGGCACATGGCGCGCACCTCGCGGCCACCGCTGGCAAATAAATCAACTTATAGGACAGCCGCTTGCTGGTGGTGCTTGTCTTCCTTTCTTATTCTTATTCTCCAATCTATTTTATTGTGCCCGACCGCCATTGCCCACCAGAGTGCCATTATCATGCAGGCTGCGGGCCAATGGCATGAATGATGGCCGCCCATTGGACCAAAGGGAGCTGGGAATGCGCTAAATGGTTTGCCAGGAGAGAAATTAGTTAGGGGAGAAGAAAAAATGATAGGAATCAATTTATTAGGATGCATCGTTCTCCCTCTTAATCTTACACATTGGCCTCCCTCTAACAGAGTGCCATTTGTTGTTTTTCTTCGACTGGCTGCTGCTGGACTTTAAAGCACCAAGAGTGGAAAGGTAAAAAAGGAACAAAAACGAGGAAATTATTATCATTAGCCAGCTCGTTTGGGCAAAAGGCAACCACTGGACATTGGCAAACTTTGTCTCCCTATTATTGCTATTGATTCACTCTGTTAGCTTTGGGCTGATAGATTTTCCATCCACTGAAAAGGGGGACCAAGATCGCCGCAAAACATTAGCTAGAAAAGAATTCCTGCTCCTTCAAATTGGCAATCTTTAGTTCCCTATTGAGATTCTGTTTGGGTGTTTGTATATACAAGCCTGCCTCTGTGCTTGACTCTCTTTTCTCTCACTCTTCACTGCTTTGCCACAACAAAAATAATATTAACAAAGGCTGTCTCTCTTTACTGCCACTCTCTAGGACTTGCAAGATGCGTTCCTATTGCATCAGCACTAATTCTTGCCAGGGACTTGGTGCAATTTTATGAGCCAAGCTGGAGGGCGTGATTTGCTCACGTGAGTTAGTAAATGGAAGTGGCGCCGCTTAGTGTTGGCGCAAACAACAGCAAGTTCACCTCTCTCGAGGCAAGTCAAAGTGAGGTCCAATGATCATGGTCAATTGCCAGTCAATGAGGCTTGGTGTAGGTGGCGAAAAATCCCAAAAGCTCTGCTTGTTTATTTCTCCATTTTATTAACCAAAAGCGTTTATTTGTTGTACTTGTTGTTGTTGATTCTGTTTATGTTGTTTTCGTTGTTCGAAGACAAAACAATTGGCAACATTAACTTTGCCACCATTTAACATCAGCATTTTTTCCTCCTATCAGCATCCAGACGATGTGAGGGGGGAATTTCAGCTCGTAACTTCGAGCCTCCAAGAGAATGTTGTTGATTTTTTAATGCTCCTATTCTCTAACAAATTGGCCTGGCTGTCTAATTGAAACTATTATAGTCATGCTCATGTGGCTCCCCTCAAACTTTTAGCCTATTTTTGCAGAACTTTAGCCTGGGATCGTCAAAGAGAATCGGCTGGAAGGAAAAAGATTGGAATGATTCGACACGTCGATTCAGAAAGAGAGAGAGAGAGAGAG
>Ga0058701_10000301_pt1 | contig 39258 bp, 24 predicted proteins | sample AgamicOrMae_FD_97039 | JGI IMG/M metagenome (GOLD analysis project Ga0058701, IMG submission 97039) | Agave microbial communities from Guanajuato, Mexico - Or.Ma.e | ecosystem: Host-associated > Plants > Phyllosphere > Phylloplane/Leaf | place: Guanajuato, Mexico | collected 2012-06-04
CAGACGATCTAGGAAAAGATTGTCTGCCGATCTAATCAATCGGACAGGCCAAGAAGATTACAGTGCGCCCTTTAGCTAACTGCTCGCATCACCACCCTAGATGATGAGTTGTCTATGAGCATAAAATACAAAAACTGAGGCACACATCTTCGAGGTATTGGGTTCTCTCTACCTCTTAGCCCAGTCTGTAGCAATCCACTTCTACCAGCATTCGTGTTGAACCTGGTTCAGATTGGGCGCTACTAAAATAATGCGATGGCTCGTCGTTGGTAGATCTTCTCGGTCAGAGTGATAGATCGCGAAAGTGAATTCCCCCGCGACTAGTCTCAGATCGACCTATGGCTCGGAACACTCCAAATGATACGCAAAGAGGTGACCAGAAAGTTCAGTGTCGAGACTGAACTTATCCGCCCGTCAATGTATTTTGGGATCTTATGCTACCATGCAGTGGCCGTCTCGCAGCAGACAGCCAAGCTCACCAATTTAACAATGTTTACCTTTATTCCTTGTTCATGATGCATGATGACCTGGTTGTTAGAAAAATAGTGAGTTCGAAAAAGACAAGATTAATCTTGACTGTACGAACTGAGATAGCAGACTGACATCAAACGTGCGCATTAGATAAGGTCATCCTATCTTCTTACTACTGGAGGAAGCTTGTTCGTGCGCATTTATCAGTGTTTTTAACTCTTCCGATTGCGAGGCAGGCACAGGAGAGGATTCGGTGTTTCTGCTCCTCGATATGGACGTAACTCAATTATGCGGGTAAATCACTCCAAATTTCGTCTGTCAATCTTTGGATCGCCACCTTATAGCATATATCAAATCCATAATGACATCTGAAAAACATGAAAAACTGCCTCCTCTGGAACGAATGAATGCGCTACAGTTCGATTTAACATCTGTTCAGATGAAAGTTCCTAAGATCGATCTGAAAGGCGACTTATCCGAAAGGAGATACTCAGTTGAAGCAGGTAGAACAATTACTGGACTGCTGCTAAGACAACAGACTTCAATCGTGTCTTCAATTAACGATCTATTCGTCTCTATGATGCGATCACTGGTTCTATGTCGGTTGGCTGAGCTACCGGAGCGACCTTACCCGGCGGCCCGCTTAATGGTCTGTGACAGGATATCATACAATTACTTGACAAAATTACAATACATATCGACTATGAGAGACTCGAATATTGAGGTCTTGGAGGGAAAACAAAAATATTCAATCCATCGAGCTCCATTCAATGTGACCGCTGTATTTCTTATCGAGGAAGTAACTCGACGTATCGATGATGCCGAGAAACCATTTGTCAGATTACGTCATGACCAATCGGATGGGAGAACAGTCGCTATCTACGAATATTCGGTGATCAAAAAAACCTTCCCCTATCTAAGAATTAGCGATTTAGTGATTGTGTTATGCAATGGTAGCAATTTAAGATTGTTCACGTTTGATGTAAGTGCGCCCAGAGAGCACCAAGTGCTTCAGTGTCTTTCACATTATGCACGGACATCCATTTTCATCGACTTGGCGCCGATTGCTCGCCAAGTTGGTAATCAGCATATATTTTTTGATAATCTCTGCATCTTTAACCCGATGTCGAGCAAACCTCCAGACAGTTCACGAAGTCAACCCATTAGCCGAACAGAAACCATTCGGAGTGATAATACGGAGGACAGGGCAGCAAATCGGCCCCGAGGCAAAACACTTGAGCTCTCCAACAATATCCATATGAAGCTGCCGCTGGTACATTTGTCATTCTTTGCCTATCGTGTACTACATCTATCTCAAGTGCTGAGCCTCCATCTGCGATCGATCCATTTTCGTGCCGACGATCCGAACAATTTCACCAAACTGTTCACCCAGATCGTCACATCGGGTTTGCAATCATCGGGGGCAAATATTATGAAGCAAGCGCATAGAGAGGCTCGAGTTCTCGTGCTGGATCGTTTTGTTGATCTGCAGGCAGTATGGAGGCACACAGAATTGTATGGACCTTTCTGTGAGCAGGAACTTTTGCTGCCAGTTGTGAAACCGGATAAGCCTGATCGAAAGCAGAGCATCGGTGAGCTGGATAAATATCAAACTAGCGTAAACCTGTTGCGTAACAGACTCAGTCATGCCCTACACAATACCAGTGAGTTGGACCCTCAGCTCCATCTTGAGAAGGTGAACAATGTTTTGTCCTCAATCGTCAGATATACTATGGAAATCAAGCCAAGGAATATCGACTTGAGACGTTTCATAAATGGAAAGAATATGATGAAGAATCGACTAGATATGTCTGAGCCAAAACTTCTACCAGCTTCAGTTTCGTCTATAATTCACTCTCATCAAGCTATGCACAAACATCTACAATTGATCAAGATAGTGCACGAACAATTGGATGCCGGTTACTTGTTGATAATCAAGATAGAATCTAAAGCAATAGAGCTTACAAGGGAAATGACGAACATCATGAAGGAAAAAAGGGAGCCACTTGGATCGGAGGGGAAATCTGAAATATTAGAACGATTAAAACGAATCCTGGCAGCCTACATGCAGTTGAGCAAATTAGTCCACGACAAGGGTCTGCAAGCAGGACGGCCAAGGATCAGGCTAGACGATTTGGTCAGATTAGTTTGTACACTCCTCGATTTGATTAATGTCTGCGCGGCCACTTTTACTGGGAACTCAAGCACAGGGAAAAAGAGCAGGAGAAAACTCGAGAACGATCCTCTAGGCCCTAAACCGATTGTGTCGACCAGTCTCTCAGATTGGAATAGTCCAATCTTGCGATCCCTGTCGGAAAGGATGAAATCTCGATCGGAGAAGGCGAACAAAGATGAATACTTGGATCAACTCCAGGAGATGAGGATGACACTTTTGAATGGAGATGAATTCGTGCACTTGACACCTCAGCAAGAGCAAAAAGAAGTCGAGCTGTCCAGTGTTTTCGCTAGGTTGCAAAGATCTGCTTTACGTGGACTCCGTTACTGCGCACCTTTTGCAGGTGAAGACCTAATCGTAACAAAATCTAATGCACGAACCAAGAGCAAAATCAAGAGTAATAAATTCAGGACCCCGAATCAAGCTCAATGGCCTATGACTTTCGGTGACTCAGTCGATAAAAACTTGAACTCAAAGCATGCAAGCCTTGCCCAAAAGCTGGCGGAACTCAATAGAATCTCTTTGAGAACTTGTGAATACCGTTCAAAACTGTCTGTATGCGATACAGTTGAAAAATTCTGTCTCGAACAGTTGAGCGAAAAGGATTATCCAATTTTCAATCCTAATGTGCCACAAAGTCAGAATCGGAAACGCGCTTCAAAGCAGACACAAGTGCCACCGGAAGAAGCACCGAAAGAATGCAACAAAGCAAATGTCTGCATTGTGGTCTTCCTCGGCTCCTTAAGTTACGACGAATTGGGCAAGTTGAAATTGTTGGAATCGAGGCTAAAAACGAAGCACCCCAACAAAGTCACCGAGCTCATCATACTGGTGAGTTCTTTGGTGCGACCGGGTGATGTCATAGATTCCCTCTGAGCTGCCCTTCATCGATGCAATAAAATACTCCTCCCCATCTCATCAGTAAGGCCGATTTCACCCCACTCGACTTGTCTTGCCAACACTTTGGCGATTGTTAGATTTGCCAGGAAATTGCCATTCCTGACAATCGTGTGAGCTCAATTGTCGTTGATTTGTTATTGATTATGACTGGAATTTTGTCCACTCCGTTTCTGGCACACCCTCGACATATCTGGGTGCCGTAGATTGACACGCATCACCTTGATGGTTCGCATATTCTCGAGGTTCTCATCGATTAACCCCGCGGCAGATGCTCTGGCCTAAGTATATCAAGTAATCTGATCCTTATTGACCGGTTTACCGGTAGGTTACTGGCAGAAATTCTCCATTCTATGTATTGTGTATTGTGGCGATTGGTCTTCCCGCATGTTTGGATGAACTACATTTCATTATTCTGGTTCCTCCTCACCTCTCAAAACAACGATTGGCTCATCATATTGAGGCCAACATCGAGAGTTACTAAGCTAGCCATTAGGAAGTCATAGGTGAGTGGTGAACCTAGGAGGCGCGTGTTTAGTAGAGCAATTTTGGGACACACTGCACATCTAGGGTCGCGTAAGACAACGAAGTCATTGATGCCTCGTTTGCTGCCGACGCAAGACAAGCCACATTTAATCCAGCTGAAGGCACTACGATTCATCAGGATTCACGTTATACGCGAGGAATCCCCGAGCTCAAGCTAACTAACAGCGCAGGCTTCGAATATCAGGCAGGCTACGAATATCATCCTGAGACTATGGTATAGGAGCCAAGCATGCAAGTCTGGCTCGTCTTTGATTACATCAGCCAATCATATTTCTTCTTCATCGAGGTGGGGGTCCTCTGTCGTCGGTAGCTTCGAAAGGGCAAAGGTAGGGGGCCAGACTGAAATAGAGTAGCCTTCTGAAACCATTTTCTTCCCTGGGTTGATCATAGCATGCATATAATTAACAATGCTCTATCATATTCTCATACTACCGCTGATCGCAACTTATTCATTCATTCAATTTGGTATGTGTAAAGAGGAATACAGTCAGGCTTGTGATGAAGCAAAGTACGGTTATGTCTGTCTGTTTGAAGATATCTGTGGCCAAGCACCCATGAACTATTCTTATTATGGCGCAAGGAGTCCTTATCTAATGGATGGTGAGAATGTCAAGGAAGGCGAGTTCCCCTCATTTGCGCAACTGAGGATTAGACTTGATAGTACAACGGTCAGACACTGCTCTGGAGTCATTATATCTGATTATCACATTGTCACCGCTGGTCATTGTGTTCGGAGCGCCAAGAGCGGAATTGTGAATGCCGACCGTGTATATGTTTCAATTGGAACAGTCGAAACCCTCATCCGCCGGAAAGGCTATAAATCTCTCAAGCAAGCGGAAAACATCTGTACCCATCCTGACATCAATGGGAATCATGATATGGCAGTGGTGACTCTGAAGGACCGGATACATTTTGATAGAAATGTCCAACCAGCCTGCTGGACATTCAAAACGAGTAAGATAGCGATGGAGGGGCCGGAGGCTGCATGTTATCAGGTGGGAGCTGGGCGGATAAGGGAGCCTTCCCCAGAGATCCCTAAAAATGAAATGACCAAACCGATAGTTCAGAAGTTGCGTGTTGAGAGGTACACCATCAATCGCGGTGATGCAATCATGACTTTTATTCATCCAAAGCCCTCTGTTGGATCTTCCTGTCCGGGTGACTCAGGAGGCCCTACCCTTTGCTTCGATCATCTGACCAGGCGATGGAGGGTTGTAGCAGTGCTCAGTAGCGGATATTGCTCTCATGGTACATGGTTCTATAACAGTCGGCTAGATTCAGATTTAGCCCGGTTGACATCAGAGGAGTGTTTGCCAACCACAATTAACTAGATCGACCCCCAGTCGAGCTAAGCAGCAGTCAAATGTTTTTACTCACAATAGTTGTTGTTGGTGGGCCTAAGTATACGGGTCAGGATCGGTGCGAAAAAGACCATGTTGTGCATGATATAGTATGAAATTCAAAATTAATATTCCGTGTGATGAAGCTAAGATTCCAATCAAGTGTTCTGCTTCGTGTATTTCTGCCGAGACCATCTAGACCGTTTGGTTTCCATCCTTTTCTGCGAATCGTTATGAAAATCTGTCTGCTTCGTGAGCAATATTTGGATCTATACAGCCGAATAGGAAGGTACAAAGAGATCCCCAAAACCACGGGGAGTATCATTCCACTTCTGGAATTTCAGTCGTGGAGATGCTATCAATTGTTTCTGAGTGTGCTTGACGTATGAAAGCCAAGTCAGGTTAGCGAGTTGGTGTGTAAGTATTGAAGGATTTGCTCAACCTCCTCTGATTTATCATCACTAAGTCCTTTACGGTCCCAAATCGGGCAGCCTCGCTTTATTTGGAAACTTATACTTGATTCGATTAATTATTTCGAGATTGTCAGCAATGGATACCGCATTCAGCGTGTCGGTTCCCTCCATCGCTGAGACAACAAAGCTTAATCTGGAATCGCAAAATATCGGCGCGCCTTCATTCATGTTGATGAACGTATCGCCCTCCTTTGGAGAGACTTTGAAACGATGGAGTAACCTGCGTCGAACGATTCCAGAAGTCAATCGTAGAGGAAGAGTCACCGGGATCGACCCAGCATGGCTCACAAGCTCCCGTTCAAATTTCGCTTTTTTCAAACCTTTATCCGTGATCAAGGTGTAGTAGTGGATTTCGCATCCGAGGCGAACCGACCCATCAGTTTGAATCGGAGTTGGCAAGGGCATCGCGTATAAAGGCTGGACAATCGGAACCGGCACCTTCGGCTTCGGCTTCTCTGGTTCCCTAGTGGTTGTCTTGGGTAACCTTGGGGGGCGGGGCCAGTGAATTCCAGAGTACGCACCACTCCTTGCATTCGGATCATGGTCGGAGAAACGAGGGTCTACTTTGATGAAAAGCATATCTGGATCCTCAGCAAAGTGCCAGACGATCGAGAGTATGAATTCAGGTGCGTGATTGTCGATTTTCGTCACATCAAACTCAAATCCAAGCGAGCGACCGGATACGACATCATATCCAGTATTTTGATAGCAAGAGTGTCCGTAGAACCAACGGCTCTTGTAAAGCACATTATTTGCTGCGATGAAAATGTTCTCACTTATCCTTGTGCCGATGCCAGCAAAGCGACCGGTCTCAGAACCAGAGGCGCTATCAGGGGTTCGAAGCACCACCAGCCAATCTGGAATTCTATATACGGAGAAGTTTGTCGTCAGACCATCATTAATCTATCAGCCAGGTGTAGCTTTGCCTATCAGGGAATACTTACCTCGTCGGAATGGCCGCTCGAGCCTCCCCCAGACTCAAACTATCATTAGACAGCGTCTCTTCTTCCTCGACTAGCCCGCATTCCTCTCGATCGTTTTCATCGTGCACATCCTTGATCGCCGATGCGGGTGACCAAAGGATATTTAAGATAACAAACAGCATGACGATGCAGCGATATAAAATAACCTTCATTCCTTGTTCTTCATACATGATTACCTGCTATGCCGAACTAGTTGCCGAAAGTTTGTCGTCGCAGAGGCTCAGAGACTCTCACTGTGCCTATGCTGATCACTCCCTCTCTCTCTCTCTCTCTCTCTCTCGCAAGATGTTTGAACTGTACTTAATCATGTTGCGCCGTAATCAGCTGAAGAACATGATAATCTCTGCAATCAAAATACGTCTCTTCTTTTGGTTGTATCAGATTTCATGTGATTGTGCCTCAGTCCTCTATGCTCACACCATGTATCGGTTTCGATGATTTCATGATTTCAGCTCTCGACTATCCGTCCCATGAAGGCATCTACCACAAGCGATATTTCCGAAGACGCAACCTAGGATATGAGGCATACTCGACGCTAGCGGTGGAGATTGGGCGCGTGCCCTGATATCTTATAATGAGGGGAAACAAGCCCATATTTTCAAGAGGCATTGTATCAAATGAAATGATAGGTAGCACTTTAAACTTATGAAAATTTTATAAAAAGGAGTTCTGCGTAAATGGCAGCTGAAGTGAGCGGAACGTAAGTGATGGCTCAAGCCGCCGTTCTACGCGCCGGCTCAGAGGGGCTTTCAAATGATAGCTCCGTCCAGTTCTGGTGTAGGCAGCAACATGAAATTTACACATGGGTCAGATATTTTGAGTAATGCATTGATACATCGCCGAATAATCGACGAAAATAGCTGCAATCACATTCAAACACTCTCCCTCAAGTGAGTGTTAATTGTGGGGTCAATTTATTTTCCAATTGCCAGCGCTATGGTCATGTTGCACCGGGAGCAATTTCTCAGCTCTATGACCACTAGAACGGGCATTAGTACGCATCCAGCATCTGCATATTACATGCAGCGATCAAATCTCTCCACGAGGTTCAGTAAATCACTGAGTTTTATCGGCGACAAGATCGCATCCATCCTGTCGCACTTCATCAGGACTTGCAGATCATTGCCATGACTCAGTGCAGCAGTATGAGTTGTCATATGAATTCCTTGGATGATCTCGATGCATAGTCGGAATTTCTGGTTCGCGCAATATCTCATTTGTGTTCTCATTCAGTTGTACTATCAACGATGAGAACAAGCGTTCATTCGCTCATCGATGGAGAAGCAAGGTATCTGTCGACCCCCTTCTGGCGGCGACTACCTTGACGCCCACTAAGATTCCCACTAGCATTTGTGACACTCATCCAGGTGGTGGGTGTGGAAAATGAATCGTGTTGGGGAACGTGTCTTTGGCCCACCGGATATTATTGTAATTATCGGCAATGGAGATAGCAGTTATCAAACCGTCAATCTCAGCCGAGGCAATAAAACTAAGTTTTCCGTTACAAAATATAGGCGACCCCTCGTTTTCAATAGCGAATTTGTTCTGGGGGGTCTTTTCGTAGCCGAAATAGTGCATGAGTCGGTTGGGAGGTCCGTCCTTAAGCCATCTGAAATGAGGTTCAATCTGGGTTCCTTTTTTGTGTTTAACATCCTGCCGGGAGAACTTTATCTTCTTAGATCCCGAGTCAGAGACGAGGAAATAAGTATACATGACACAGTTATCCGACGCCCATCTGTCTGGCTGCAGTTCAATCTCGAGATCCATATGATAGATCTCCTGGCGGGTAGCTGCATCCAGGTAGGGAGTCGCTTGAAAGCACTCTTGCGAATCATTGGACGCCGGGGCCACTCTTTTTCCCCTAGAACTCGCGCCAACTATCTTGTCGATCCGCATAATAACCAGATCAGGATCATCGTCACACCTACCAATTTTAGTTGTCATATACTCCGATGGATAGGGATCTATGCTACTCTTTACATCGCGTTCATAGCCCACCGCTTTGGCTGAGAGAATGGTCTTACCCATCCTACCACCACAGGTGTGAGGAGAGAGGGATTCAACCTTCATAAGGCTTTGAAAGCTCGTTATGAATAGATTGTTTGCAATCCGTGCGCCCACTCCAGCGAAAGATCCCGCGGCTTGGTCAATAGAATCATGGGGAAAGAAGAGCACTAGCAAAAAATCTGGAATTTTAGGTCTTAAGGATCAGAATCCAATTAGGAAGTCAATCTCGGGTTCTACAACATGTTGCTGATATCTTCGTTTTAAAACTTACCCTGACGAGGCTTGACGACGACCTGGATGACGACGACCTGGATGACGACTTGCTCTGGACTCCCCTAATGCGGATTCGTCCTCCCGATTGTTATCTGGCTGATCTTGCAATGCTTGTGAGACGAATACAAATGAAATCATCGTCAATCGGAAGAAAACTGAATATTTTCTTGCCATTACGCTGCTAAATTTTCTAGCCAGTCAGTTGATGTGTTGAACAAATGAAGAAGGGTTAGCGATATCCGATCGGTTTGAAATCGAAGTTCAGATGATGATAGCTTTTCACCCTCATTCGCACGGAGGTTCAAAAGATGTGCAGTCAGATATCGGTGAGTTGCAGATAGTACTGTTGTGCTTGAGAAAAAGCATAGGTGGGGGATAAATGGCATGGATAGGCACAAGTTTTCAAGCAGGGAGCACAAAGAGCACAATTACTATGAAAAAGCAGGTAGGCTAGCCCGGACTAGCCTGAAGCATAGCTGAGCCCCGAGTACGTCTTATCACGGGTGCTGATATTTCAAACGCAACTTAAGAGCTCAATTCTATGCCTTTTGAGGCAGACTTTTAAGGTAGGAAAGTGTGATTTTTGTTTCGACATTCTTTCAGCGAAGGTTGTAGCGAAAGTAAATGTGCCCGCCTACTCGTGAGCTTGGACAGAGTCAGCCAGAATGATCAGAAATCCACGAGCCTCAATGTTAAACAGAAACACAATCTACCGAGCATATCCGCTTTGTTGTGCTCTCCAGAGGGATCGAGTGATGGCGTGAAGCAGTTTTATTTACTTTTTGCAGCTCTTTGACAGATTGCTCCGATATTGTTCTTTCTCACTGTCAGCTAGCCCAGGATGTTGACTAAATAACTGATTGAAGGTTATGCGAGCGATGCGATCTTTTCCATCGGATCACCACTGAATCCGATCGCGCACACCCGGCTCGGATCACATCAATCATTTGCTCTAGTTCGTAAGCGGAATTTTAAAGAGTAAGTCCATCCTAGAGAGAATTGAAGTTTGCACCAGCAATTTGCCAACTTAACCCAACAAGTCCCTCCCGTATCAAATGAGAGCACAACCCTGGCTGCTAGCCTACTGGTCCAAGCAGAGATCCCGCGCTTCAGAGTGCCCCACAGAAAGTCTCCAAGCTGGCGTCTGATACAGATTGCCGGCTCATTTGGCCATAACAACCCGCCGCCTGGCCGCAAAGTGAGGCTCTGTACGAGGCTCCGATCCTTGCAGCCCGCTAAGCGAGATAGATCATCATGTATGACGAGGGCATGATTACAACGTACACTCCTCTACGTGTCATACAACTCCCAGACTGTAGGACGCGGATCACTGCACTCATGAACCATGCATTATTAGGTACGCCCCAAGTTTTCAATTGCGGGACGCATGATTGTTTTTTTTACTACGTTGAATCCCATGCGCCACTGCCATTTCTTAATCTTGTCTCGAGCATGATAAGGTTTAGAAAAATTCGAGGCAGTTATTATCAAATAGTCTCATCGTGATGAAACATATTGTTGAGTGATAAATAGTACTGACACGATCATAAAGCTATGTACCAGGCTCAGCCTCAGATAGCACCACCATCTTCATCTTTCATAGAGCACTACTCGTTTTTGTCCTACGTATTAACAGATCATGGTCGTAAGCAAATCAGTGCAACAACAGTACCAGTGGTACCTATCCAAACACTAAGGTTCGATGACCAGCAGGAGCTTTTGTGGTCAGGCAATGTTGGTGGTCATGTCACATCGTACTTCAGCGATCAACTGACAAAATATACCTCATTTTCCATAGGCCAAGATGATCCAGTATTACAGCTGCTACCCGGCGATTTTGGGCTCCTATCTCTCCTCAAAGATGAACTCAAGCTTCGTGACCGTCGAGGCATTCCACAGTTTTCCTACAGTTCATCAACATTCCGGGACATGTTATGTATGAGTAAGTTGCCCTCGCAGCTTATCTTATTAGGTGGATTATCACAAAACCTGATTGAATTTGATCTAGAACGAAGACGTCAGATAAGAACAACGGAGTTAGACTCGAAGGAAGTTGGTTGCTATCTCATAAAGCAGCATCCGAAATTCATTTGCTGTGCAGATTTAGAAGGCCGAATAACCCTTAGGAACACAAATAATCTAGCTCTGACTCATACAGTCAAAACTCATACTGGCCAAATCGCTGATTTCGACGTCTATGGGAATTATCTAGTTACCTGCGGCTATCCATCGTCAAGACCCACACCTGATAGATTTCTGATGGTATACGATTTGAGAACCTTCAGGCTTGTCACTCCAATTCAATCGATATTTCCCCCTTCATTGGTCAGGTTTGTACCAGCCTTCACTTCAAAATTTTGTCTCGCTTCATCTATGGGACAGTTTCAGCTTCTAGACGTCGCAGCCAGTGCTGCCGAGAACTGTACTGCTTTTACTCATCAAGTTCAATTGCAACCTGAGGCCTCTCTTACTTCCCTAACGGTATCATCGAGTGGCCAGGCATTATCGTTTGGCGACGACCTAGGTCTAATTCACCTGTTTGGTACGAACAGCAATGTTGCATTTAATCAATATAGTAATCCTACAGAATTTCCTGACCCCTTGGAACAAGTACCCCCGATAGATGTGAATGATCTCTTTACGCCACTATCAATTATACCGACATATCCCTACGACTACTGCGAAGCGAACAAACAATCAAATGCGACCTCGCAGAAATTCAAGAACTTTGATGGCAACATTCGAAGAACACCGAAGATCGACGAAAAGATAATGGAATCACTTACTTATAGGAACAACGTTGGGTATTCTCCAAACCCTTATAGGGGTCAAGGTATGATCAGTTATGTGAAGGGTCGTGTTGGAGTTGTTGGGCTAACCAAGCCTGAAGCAGAGGTATCCACAAGGTCTCTTACCGAAGTAGATTTGATTGAGTTTTCCGACAGCCTTTCACATTCGCCATCCCATGACAAGAATCCCATCGTGGAGAAGAAGGGCACAAGCTAGATGCAGTGATGATTTGAGCTCAAAATTATTAAACGTAATCATCCCTGTGGAGATATAGTGTCTAGATAAGATCGATTTTGTCAGTAGCTCCCCCCACACTTTTCACTCGAGAGAAAGAGATAAACGTGTAATGCTTTTCTATGGAAAGATTTTTTGCAATCAATACACTGCACATCTACGATATATCAATATAAGCTGATAGCTCATCTAAGCTAACAGCTCAAATTGAGCGTTGTTCATGATAAACACTTTTAAATTGTCACTTGACTACTCCTACTACTATTACTGCTTTGTTTGATTTTTGGTCGTTGGCCTCTCAATGAAAAGTTCGAATGAGGTCAGGCCCCTCTTATTTGCACGATCATGTTCAATATTCTTGGCCCATGCCTTGCATTCAACATAGATAAGGGTGTTGTACTTTGGTGACTTGAATTGGACCATAACAAATGGCGACTGGTATCCTCGTTGGTTGTAAAAGGGGTAATATTTGGGCTCGATAGAACGCGGGTAATATTCCAATGGTCCGATATGCTCCTTGTCAAAGTCGTTCTGTAATGATTGAAATGTGTGTTGGGTGGGTTGTTGCGACCAGACGGTTATCAGCTGGGAGCGGAAGTAGATGGATGAGACTCGGAAGAGAAGGTTGATTAAACTTACCTGCCCCTCGCACGTAATGTGGATATTATTTGGAATGAAGGTAACTTCGGAGGGAAAATTTGCCGGCTTTTTCTCGAATGGTTGTGGTCTCCACCCATAAATGCGATTAATCTTGACTAAGATGCACGGCTTCCCGATAGAGAACGAATAATTCTGGGCTAAGGTGCATTCAGGTGGAATTTCACTTGAATCGAATGGACAATAGGCGTCCAAATCTCTATCTAATCCACAATCCTCCTTGAGAGTTACGTTCCGGCCCTTGAAATTCATCATATAATTGCTTAAATCATTGATCCAATATCCATAGTCGCCGTCTACGCCAATTTTGAATGAAATCAGCGCACTATCGGCTCTACTAGGCGGATTCTGTGGACGAAAACCGAGACCGGGGTTCGTGCCTATTAAACTCTCGTCAAGTTGCCATTTCGGGTATCTATCACTAATCGTTTGTTGAAAAATCAAAAAGAAAACTGACCAAAGAGCAGCTAGAACAATATATAAAACAATGTAGAATGCTATAATTTTCAACCACGACTCCCCGGTTCGACCCATACATTTCTTGGTCCTTGGATCCCAGAGGAATAACCTCACTGAGTGTAATCTATTGTTCTCCTGGGGTATAGACATTTCAATTCTCTCGTCTATTTCAGCACCGGATATAGTTCCTTATCTCAATTGATCGATGTCATAGAGCGGAAATTATATCATCTGGTGAGTATTTGTATATCCTATGAGAATAATATTGGTAATAATCAGTTGAATTGGTAACTCTAATGGAATAAGTCATACTTTTTTAACACCAAAGGTCATTCTCAACTCGGGATTATTAGTCGTGAAAGAATTTTTCCCCCATCGATAATGAGAATTTTGTCTCACTGGCTAAGCCATCAGAAAGTGCTCAGACGAATTAATTGCTCTTGATAATCATACTTTTATCTAGATTCTATGTAAGCGTATATATTTCTGTCTATATATATAAAACCTGACACAAGGTTCGGAGAGACACTTCAAATATGCACGATGAAACCGGCATTGTGTTGTTGAGGGGAACTTAATGCGGTCGCCTCATTGCACTGAAACATGGAATGGGACCCGAAAAGTCGACATCTAGACACCCAGCAATTTGGCAGTCACCTTGCATGCGCACGCAGCGTCTCTAGGACCCGGTATTGTGGTTCCTCTTTTGTGAAGTAGCGACCTAGCTCCCTTCTCCATTGGCTTCTTACTAGAGCTAAGCTTCAGCACAGGTATGATATGGCTCAAGCATCGGATAGGCCTTGCTGCCGTTGAGCAACCACGCGATTCCGACTTCATGTATGTGGTTAGCTCGCCCGTCGGCTCTCTGCCTATGGTTTCGCTTCCAAAAGTGTGGGGAGGGGAGGGGGAGACAGGGAGGGGAGGGGACCTCTGGCGGTTTGTTGAAGGCACTCCCTGGAAAGGCCACATAAACACCTGGAAATACAGGGAAGACAAACAGAATAGAAAAGCGGTTGCGTGTCAGTGGAACGACAATAATATAAAAGAACTGAGGCACCTACAAAGCCCGAGTAGTCCCCAGATGAATTATGCACCTCAGTAGCGCTGGTCGGAGGAGTGCTAGTGGGTCCCGGCACGAACTCATTTTGAATTTCAACTCTCTCTCACTCGCACTAATACTATCTCGCATGATGCGTCTGTTAAGCATTTCCGACCGACCGTTGTTACACATTCTGGCTCAGTTGGCTTATCGACGCCAAAAATTCAAAATTGGAACACTGATCGATGACTCCTCGATATAAACTTCACCTTTCGTGCCATCATTCTGCTAAAAGCAAGCTGAACCGACGAAGCATCAAATACCGAGAGCACAAGTGTACCTCATAGGGACATCGTCAGGGGAGACTAAATTCGTGTGAGCGCAAATCGAAAGAGGGTAGCAGAGGAAATGTAACATTTAATAACTTCACATGATTTCGCTCTTTTGGGCAATGGGACGAAGCCATCGCGGAAAGCCATCGATTTCGTTCTCAGCTCACCAATCTTACTCCCTTAATCACTTCGGAAAGCATTGTTGAAAGATGTGATTGACATTCTATCTATCATCTAAATTGCTCGAGTTCATGCTGGACAAGATGCTCTCTAGAGCGATATTTCTGGTCCGTCCTCTATTGGAAACACCGAAAAAGTCTATCTTTGATCTGATCCTGGTTGATATTTGTATCAGTTGCTCGGGCCCGATGAAACTCTGCTCCCATGGTAGATGTCTCCCGAACTCATCCAATTTGCCGCTCGATACACTGAAAACAGGCAGCTCCTTGGGAAATTGGAGTCCTTCATGCACCTGTTCCAGAGGCTTAAAACCTTTGAGGACACAGTCATGCGGTAAAGCTATCTCTTTGTTGTCTGTTGTACTTTGTGACGGTTTAATGGACAGATTCGAAGGGTTATCGGAGATGTTAAGGCTCGATGGGCTCGTCCGAGATGTATCATGCGAGGCGGCGGTACAGTCCATCGTTCTCTTTTCAAGCGGTGGAATTGCACCGACCCGAGCAGTTGGAGGAGGGTCTTTCGTCGATTCATTGCGGCTATACCCGCACTTAAGTGAGCTCATGATTGATACGAGGTAGGTTTTAATTTGGCGCAATTCGTTCCTTATCTCCGAACATACCTCACTTCCTCTTTTGATAGATTTCAACCAATCGAGCATTATATCCAGAGTGGCTAACAATAAATAGTTATTGCGATCACAGTTGACGATTTTCACCTCAATACAATCACGCGAAATGGTCCGACTTGGTATGGACAGATTATCGCACATGAACCTCATAAACGGTTTGGCAACAGGGTGTACATTATCGAAATATATCGCTACAACCAGAACATAGAACCAGTCGAACGATGTATTTGGTAGTTCGGTTCGGCTTTGTTCGCGCTCAGGTGAGCACTGCTTATGAGGAATGCTCGGATTATTGTTGGAAATATCATTGAGGATTGAGTTTTCGTGCTCCTTCAGAATGATCCTCAGGTTAGATTCTGCCAAGTTTTTCTCGAGGGGTCGTTTGATAGATTTTGCAGCTCTAGCATAGTAGTAACAACTTTTATAAAAATTTCCGGATTTGGTCAGAAGTCCCAATTGATTATAGGCGTGCCCATAATTGGGGAACAGATTTCTTGCATTACAATAGTAATATTCTGCGGTGTCCAAGCGATCCAAGTATCTATTAAGATCACCCAATCGTATGATTATATGATACTGAAATATGTCGTCCGATTCGTTGTTCTTGACTATCTGGAAAAGAATGGTGTGATAGAAGCCAATGAGATATGTAATAATATTCGCTTTATCCCGGAGCGCTTTCAGTTTCTTGACCTCTTTCCACAGACTCTGCTCCAATGCAATGATTTCCTTTTTATTGACAGTGATATCTTGTAATGATGCTAGTAATTTGAGACAGTAGGGGTTCAGCTGGTTCAAGGGAAGAAACAAAGGATCAGTGGGAGACAGAGGAGAGTCCATATGAGGTTGATCAACTGGAGCCTTTTCGGTATCACCAGACACATGGGTAATCGTTGGCGCAAGAGAAGGCATGCCTTGTTTTGGACATCTATATGTCGCGAATTTGCATATATGGTGGATAAACAGACTCAATATGTGGATCTGAACGAGATTGAACCATTTATTCTTTGTTTAGAAACGGTGTATGATTTAAATAGAAATGATCTCTAAGGGTTATAAAACAGCCTCTGTGCAGCATGTTCAGCAAGTACTATGAGCCAAGATAGGTTCGTCTCCTCAGAGCTGTGGAGCAGTTTGTTTGGAAAGGCCGCTAGAGCGTCAGCGAAGTGCGCGTGACCTTCTCGAACTGTATAACGTGCATTGAAAAAAATATCGGCTCAGCATCCGAGAGCACCAAGCAACCATTTAAATATTTCCCAACTTAGTTCATGGTATCCATTCGATCATAGACTCATTAACTATATCACCAAGGTCATCATGGCTAACTTCAGTGGCCTCATTCGCACAGGTCAGCTTGCCCTTCGTAGGTCTACGATCTTTTCAACGACTCAGATTAGAACCCGCATAAATCCAGCAAATCCTGGTATCGCCTTCCCTCGTGAGGGTTTGGAAGAAACAGATGAGGAATTTGACCAGCGCTACCTCAATTACTTCAATAGACCCGACATAGATGGGTGGGAGCTCAGGAAGGGTATCAATGATATGCACAACTTCGATTTGGTTCCAGAGCCGAAAATTATGATAGCTGTCCTCAAGGCGTGTAGACGAGTTAATGATCATTCGCTTGCTGTTAGATATTTGGAGGCAGTTATGAGAAAGGCCAATTATAAGAAGAATATCGTTGACTATCTTATGCAAGAAATCAGACCTACACTCAATGAGCTAGGCATTAGCACGCCAGCCGAATTGGGCTACGATGAGCCTGAACTGGCATTAGGTGACCCAACCAGATGTTCGCTCATCGAAAAACCCCTTACATAGATTATCTGCATCAAATAAAGCTAGCTTCGTCAAGTTATCGTGATCATAGCAAGTTTCCTCGGTAGATTAGACCGGCTTCAGAAAGACAGGTCGACCGCATAAGGTTTTCTTATTCATCAATTTCATAGCCTTCATCGCGGCATCAGGGGTCGGAAAGGCTATTTTAGCATCGGCTGTCGGCTGATTCTTTTGATTATAGCGCCGTCTTATATTATCTTCAGTTATGTTAAAGTCGGCTAGAAATTCTATTATATCTTTAGAGGTCGCTCTATAAGGGATATTAGATGCAGCTAGGACACACCTCTTATTGGCAAATAAACGATCATCACCACCTCTCATACCCTTAGCACGAGCCCTGCTGTCCTTCGGTTGTTGTTGTTGATCCTGTTGTTGTTGCAAGGCTTGCTGTTGTTGTTGAATTAGAATCTGTTGGTCCATCTGACCAGGTAGCATGCTTGGTATCGTAGTCGTTATGTTCAAGAGCGACTGTTGTAGTTGAGTAGGAGTAGTAGTAGGAGCACTAGGAGTAGTTACAGACGGTTGTTGGTGGATCCAGGCAGGCAAGAGAGGAATCTGTTGGTTATTAAACCAAGGTTGGGGCAAATGTGTCGGAGGATCGGTGGTAGACTGTTGTTGCGGTTGTAGCAACAATTGTTGTTGTTGTTGTTGTTGAGCCTGTTGCTGCTGAAGAAGATGCTGATGCTTTTGTCGTATAGAATCGATCACAGATTGCATCTCAGTTCTAGACGATAGAAGTAGATTTACCGTAGAATTTTTGATCGTTCCCAAACCACGAGCCATAGCTTGTCTTGCATCTTCATCATTAGCAAACTCAATGAAGACAACACCATCTTCACCTCCAACAATATGCACCCCTCCATCAGGAATAGTCAGTCCAAGAAAGTATAACCGAACATCGACAGAATTTGCCTCGAGGGGCAATCCGCGCATTTTGATTATTATTGACATAATTGGAAAAACCTATCTACTACCTATAGTATATGTAATCCCGGAACAGTTATTTACTGAAACCACAAAGGGAATTTCTATTTTTCGCAAAAGATAATTGATTTTGTTTGTGAAATTTTCATCATCTTGATGCAGAAAAGTGCGGAAAAAGTTTTTATTTTTCACGCGCCGCGTGCTGTGCATTGACCAGCTATGTAAGCAACGGTGTTCCTCGCGCTATCTGCCTGTCCTAGACCATTGGGAGATCGCAGTGGCCATGGTCGAAAAAGTGCGTCATTCTACGATATGGATAGATGCTGATTAAGCGCAATTGTGATCATTCCTTTAACGACTACTCTCCATCTTCTTCTCGGTGTGCGAGCAAATGTCTGCCGTATGCCTCTCGATTCTGACAGACTTATGGGATTTTGCAAGGCAGCCCCTCTGTTCGGCCTTTCCCCTTTTTGAGAATTGCTGAGAATCCATGATCCATTGCTTCCGAGGAGAAGCAATGGCTAGCTTGATACTTATTCCAACTCAAAAACAAGCTGACTATCGCTTTTTTGTCTCGACTCAGACGGGTCTCATTAGCGATGATTTGTTTCAGCTTGTCTGACACTCCATCAACTCGAGCCTTCTACTAGGTTTGCCTTTTTTGCATATCCGGCGTCTCTATACAGACGACTTTATGAAAATGGCCTCATTCTCTAGATCCATAACTTATTGTGGCTTAAGCTCTCAACGTTCTCGTCCTGAGCCGATTGATTTCAACGAGTTCCTGGCCTCAGGAGGAAATTTTTCAATAGCTCTGTACAACAGCGCCCAACTTAATCTCGAGACAAGTCTCGATTCGGGATTAATTGCGCAAAAATCGACAACTGTCCGGTCATCTTCAGACAAAGTCAGGTAGAAACTTGATAGAGTGATAAAAAGGCGCATCGAAAGGAGCAACAATGCGTTCGTTCGATAGGTAAGTCTCAGACCAGCGATGGATTTAAGTAGGTGATAAATTGAAAATGAGCGCTAGCATTAAACGTACCTCAATCCGCCATCCAATCAAACAATGTTTTCGGTTTCTAAATCAGATTGTTATGGCTCATTGTGCTCCTGAGTGTAGCTGCACTAGCCTTAACGTCGGGCGTGAGATGTTTGACGGAAAGGAAGTACGATCTTAGCGTAAGTGTTCCATGTCAGTTGATCTGAATCTCGTATTACGAGAGAAATTCTTCATCAAACTAACAAAAAACGTACACCTTATGAGGAGTAAAGGAAGACTATGGGGAAGGTGAGAATTACGACGCCGACTACGAGGGTTTGGAAGATAGTGAGTATGACCAAAAATTAGAAGAGCCTAGTGGCCGCTAAATGTTGTCGATATTGAAAAAAGTTAGCTCCTCTTACCAATCAAATTCTGTCCGCACCCAACAGCTTATCCATATCCGCCATCATTTATCTACCAGCAGTCGCCACCACCACCACAAGTTTACCAACACCACTATAATCCGCTGTCTTTGCCTAATTATACAGTCGAATACGGACCGCCGCCATACTTGACACTTGAGCCCCAACCTTATGGCGGATACCAGGCCCCACTGCCAGCACCGCAGCCCGTCTACGAGTCCCTTGTGCCCGCCTACCAACCCGTTGTTGCCCCACCAGTGGCCACCTACAACAACTACTCCTACCAGCAACCGCAGCCCGTCTACGAACAAGTCAGCTATATACAAAAGCAGCCGCTCTCTTACGGACCTGCGCCGGCGCCAAGCTACGGCAACATTCAAGCTTACGAACAAACCGGCTCGTACCAGACCCAATCAAGCTACTCATCGCCCCAGCAGCCAGTCTACAACCAGACACCAGCAGTTTACGGATCGGCAGGCTACCAGCAACCAGTTCCAAGCTACTCGAGAGCCGAGGCGATCTCTGTGGTTCCCCCACCGAGCTCGTTCCAGGCGCCGAGCTCTTACCAGGCGCCAAGCTCGTATCAGGCGCCAAGCTCGTATCAGCCGTCAGGCGGGTACCAGCAAGTAGTGCCGGCAACTAACTACCAGCAACCGGTCCAGCAGAATTATTCCACTTCCTATGCGAGACCTAGCCAGCAGACTTACGTGGCCCAGAGCCAGCCATTTGTACCCGTGGTCTACAAGCAGCCCATCCAGCAATATGTTCCAGCATTGATCCAAAAGTACTCCACGGCCGAGTTGGCCCCATTCCTCAGCCCTTACGGATACCGTTCAAACCATTGGTCGCTATACTACTACCGTGGCGCCCAGAACTCATACTTCAAGAGTGTTTGCCCCAAGAACGCATACAGCCACGGTCCAGCCTATAAGGACATCGAATTGGCCTTCATTGAGGCTTTGAGCCAATTGGGCCAATACCGTCAGCCGAACTACTCTAATGCTTCAATACCAAGCTTTGCGTCTCGCCATCAGATCTTCAGCTTGTTGAGTCAACAAAATGCCCGAATGGACGAGGAGGGCCTCCTGGTTGAGATGGTTAGTCGCTATTTGGCCGATCGTTTGTGCTTAACCAAATGGGACAGGCAACGCTATTTGCCACAATTGACCAAATTTATCAGCACAAGCCATTTTCCTGCCACTCACTCATGCAACAACTATTATCGCAACCCATGGCAAGGCCAAGCAAAGCAATGCTACACCGCTAGGTATCGCACCTATGATGGTTTTTGCAACAATCCTTATCATCCATATTGGGGAAAGTCCAATGTTTGTCACATTCGTTTGCTCTCGCCCGATTATGCCGACGGAGTTTCACTGCCCCGTGTCTCAATCAATCCGAGCTATCCCCTGCCGAATGCGCGCGCCATCTCCAATTACCTACACAATGATATCTACATTGAGGGACCCTACAATCTGATGAAAATGCAATGGGGTCAATTCCTCAACCACGACATTACCCACACCGCCTTGTCCGCTTACGAAGGTCTTGTCGATTGCTGCAAGCAACCACAAACTCGCGGCTGCTGGCCCATCTATGTGCCAGCTGGGGACCAATACTATTCGGGTAGGAATGTCACCTGTTTGAACTTTATTCGCTCAGGTGTCTGCCCACTGTGTCAGCTGGGCCCTCGTCAGCAAGCCAATAAGAACACTGCCTTCATTGATTGTTCTCATGTTTATGGAAACAATCAAGAGCAAGCGATGAAGTTGCGCACCTTCCAAAGGGGCCAACTGAGAACGAGTCTTAACCCAAGAGGTGAACAAGTGCTGCCCATTGCTCAATCACAGGAGCAATGCAATGGAATCTGCTATCTTGCCGGAGATTCTCGAGTGAACCAGCATCCAGCTCTGACCGCCTTGCACGTGATTCTACTGCGTAACCACAACATACACGCCCTCAGACTTGCTCAGAGGCACCCCAATTGGTCAGATGAGATACTGTACCAGGAGGCCCGTAGAATCAATATTGCCGAATTCCAGATGATCACCTACAACGAATATTTCCCAATAGTCTTTGGCCCAATCCTGAGCGCTTACTATCAATTGACACCAAAGCGCGCTGGCCACACTTATTACAATCACGAAGTTGATCCAACAACCTGGAATGAATATTCCACTGCCACTTGTCGTTTTGGTCACTCGCAAATTCAGTCAACCTTTGGAATGTATTCGCGCATCTTGGGCTATGGCCAATCTGATGCCGGACAGGAGACTTTCCGTCTGAAAGAATGGTTTATGCGCCCATCTCTGCTAAACGATGGCAAGCTGGTGCCCATTATCAACGGTCTCTTGGCTCGACCATCGATGGCTGTCGACCCATGGCTGACCACTGACGTGCGCAACAACTTGTACCAATCCCACAAGGAACATTGGGGCGGCGACTTAGCTGCAACCAACATTTGGCGTGGCAGAGATCACGGTATCCCTGGTTACGTGCATTACCTTGAGTACTGTTTCAATCACAAAGTTAACGGCTGGGAGGATTTGTCGCTCTACATTCCTCCAAGTAGTTTGTCCAGATTGCGCTCAATCTATGGTGTTGTTGAGAACATAGACCTCTTCAGTGGAGGTATATCAGAGCGCCACTTTCCAGGCGCCGATATTGGGCCCACATTCGCATGCGTCAATGGTATCCAATACTATCACTTGAAATTTGGCGACCGTTACTACTTTGAGCATGGTGGACAGGCGGGCTCTTTCACTTTGCCTCAATTGGACGAGATCCGACGCACTACATTGGCCCGTTTGTTGTGCCGTACTGCCTACTTACCATCTGCGCCCCAATACGCATTCATGGCTCCCTCAATTTACAATCCATTGGTGAACTGTAGCCAGATTGCCGAGTTCAATTATTCAGCATTCTGATTGAACTGAATTGAAGCTACAAAGAAGGACAAATTCTTTTTGATTGCGATTAGAACTAGGCAGGAAGTCGATCTCCTCATTGTAGCGCGTAATGAGGGTATCTACTTGAAATATGTTCAGAACCGGTGATCTCTCAGCCGAGGGATCTCACCGTTAATTGGGCATCATTCAATAAAGTTAGGTATGAATGCAGAAACGATGACAAAATTGTCGCAAGTCTAGCATCAGCCGTTGATTTGCGCACTCTAATCCTCGAAGAATCGCGAAAGATCATTTATTCGTACGGCGAGCAACAGCTCTATACTTCCTTTGGGTCCTCACTAGTCATTCTGGACGAGTTTCCTCGAGCTCGTCAAATCAAAGTTGCCGGCGAGCACTCACCGGAAACTCATTGTGCTATAATTAGACTCTTTTATATGAGATCACGTGCAATTTAGTTTAGTATTGATGTGGGACAAATCCCCCCAAGGCAAATGGGCGCTTGAAATAGCCTCCTGAATAACGATTGATTGTTTCTCCTCTTCCAAAATTGACAATTCAGGGAGAAAATGATCACATAGTGGCTTACAACTCAAATACACCAAATGGATCGTTGAGAAGGCTTGTGAGAAACTCCGTCTGATGCTGAGTTTGGCCATACTTCGATCGCTCACTACCGTAATCTGATTGGATATTGACCCCATCATCTTTTAGCCCGACATTGCTTGGAAACTTTGATGAGACAATCATTGATAATGTGAATAGGCTCACCCAAAAGTGTAAACGTAATATGTTGCCATAAGTAAGCCTGACACCGAAGGCATAGATCACAAATTGGCCGACCATTTGATCAGAATCAATGAGCTCTTTTCTCAGTAACCAAATGGTGTGAGCGTCGTAAATTCTATTAGAGCTATATGCTGTCATGACTCGCTCGTTGTTTTCATGCTGGGTGGGATTTCTCGTCTCATCGACTTCCTCGCCAAGGTTAATTTCCGCTGAAAAAACTTGCGATTTTCTAGCACATTGGTCGTCTCGACAATCTGAAGTATAGCCTCTTATTTTGTGGCCAAACTTGGAGCGCTGATTGTGTCTCATTGCGTTTGTCACCTCGACTGTGTGAGCGAGTAAGCTCGATAAACACCTGTGCAAGTCTAGACAGCGACTATACAGATAACACAACGGCAGAAGCACTATATCTGCCACTGATACCATAACTAGACAAAATATCATTGCGTACACTTTGAAAGTATCATTCAAGTAACTGGAATGCAAGCGTAGACTCACAGGTATGGTCGTCATTAAAATAAGGCAGCCGAAAACGAATGGGCCAAATGCATGCGTATTTGCTCTCATCTGAGCTTTGAATATCTTGTAATGCATGAAAGCCTCCAGGAGATTCTTGTTCATTTGGATGAAATTTGGATCAACCAATGTGAAAGATTGGCTCTGTGTGTCCTCCAATGAAATGTCCTCGGATTTCAATCCAGCGATTGGATCACTAATTTGGTTCGAAGTTTGGCCATAGTTTAGGTCCTTTTTCGCAATATCCGGGTTGCTTGATCCGATAGCGGGCTGATCGGTTGAGGTATACTCTTGTGCTCGTAAGGTTAGACGACGAAAACTCACTGAATCTTTGATAACTAGATTTTGCCTAAAATATTCGTCATTTTTTCCGATACAATCAACGAACAACCTTCTTACGTGCATCACATAAAGTATCTGGTCAGCAGAATTTGCGCAAACTAATGATATATAAAATGCCGCGACCGGAACTAGAATGCATATCAAAACACCTGCTGCCGCAATAAGACATAAATCATTTGGGGCAAGCTCAATATCATAGTCCGGAGCGAGGATAAAAAAAGCAAACGCAAAGGATATAGTGGCCCCATAGGCGTAGCCAAGAAATAATATACAAAATAGCGTCATCGATTCATTCAACCTTCTGATCCACCTTCGACTTCGATTACGTGGCATCAAAGTTCCATCGATGGCCATCTCTTTCAGGTGATTGCAGCAAATCAAATGGTCTATCAGCTGTCTCTTCAATTCATTTCTGGTCAACCTTATTGATTGGTGGAGATTTTGCTGTTTCAATCGTTTTGTTTTCACGTCATCATCAAGGAGCAAAATGTTGTTCATCTGCATCTCTCTGATCAGACACTTTGCTTGTTCTACGCAAATATTAGTGAAATTCCGACTTGACTGAATAATCTTATCCAATTCCCTTAGAACAATACCATTTATTAATCTTCTCTCGTGTTTCCAGTCCAAAATTGATCTCAGTAAGCTATGATCGAATGGTGCTACCTTTTTGTAATAAGTGCGTAAAAAATCAAAGATATAGGAAATACTTAGAACAAGAGTGTAATAGACAACTTCAACGACAAAGTGCAAACTGACGTATGGCGAACCAATCATGTCAAGGTAATGACGAGCCTTTTCAACCTCCTCATCGAACTTCCGGGCCATCGCTCTCAAGGCCATACTTCCGTTTAGATTTCCAATCGTTTCTTGATGCCTCAGGTACTTGATTGTACTGACCAGGGGAGTTGAGTCATACATATGAATGTGCTTTGATACATCCAGTGTGTTTGTTCCGGGTGCCACAATAGCCTTAAATGACTGCTGCCTCATCAGATGATAGTCATATTTATACTGAAAATATATGTTCACTATTAGAAGGGACACGCTAGAGTAGTATAGGATCAAAATCAGTCTTTTTGTCCAGACGAATCTATTGAGACTAGCATATCTTTCGTCGAAATATTGGCTGATGTACTTCTTGGCACTATTTGTCTTGGAACGGACCCAGGTTTTTTTAATCTCACCATCGTTCGATAATCTGTACCCCCCGTAGACATCAACTTGCGCCAACTCGCCCAAAATCGACAAAAACATGCGACCCAAATGGTCGTTTACCTGGAGGAACTTCATTAGTTGTCTCCATACACCGAAATTTTGATTATCCTCCAATTCTAATTGTGTCAGTTCGTACTCGTACCGCTTATCAGCGGCTTCATTCATCCGCCTCTCGAAATCTCTATCGAGTGCAAGGTCGAAGTCGACTATGGAGTCCATCATGGTTGAATCTTGAACTATTTGATCTGTGGCTGAGGACTACAAATCAGCCTATACAGGCATTCTTTATGATTTAGCTTGATTATTTTATATTGATATCGTTATTTGTTAGGTAACGTACAATCTACCTCGCTCAGCCCTAAATCTTCAATACAGGAAACGGCTAATTGAAAATCAAATCGTTCCCTGGAGTTTCCTAATCAATCTGAATAGAAATCTTCAGAATTGGCAAAAATTCATAGCATTCTCCCCTCGTACTTGTTGTCACCTAGGGCAGTCTCGCAAGTGAGCCTCTGTTTCTAGATACACGTTTGACTGTTTGAACTAGAGTTTTGCACCATATTCGTAATTTATGAGGTCGCGACACGCTCACTTGATTTACTTTTCTAGAGTCTAATCTCACACAGATATCTACTATCGGAGGCCCATTTTAGACTGTGAGTCTCACTTCTCACGCACCTATACGCATGAAATAAGATGGATCTGTCTTCACAACGAATGAACCTGGTTGAAAATAAAGCTCTTAGCTCCTTGAATTAACTGGCACGCGATGGCTCCATACTAGCATTTTCCGAACAGCTCACGTAGCAGGCATGAAGGGTCTCTCTAACACAGATCTAGGCCTAACTCTGCTGCCTATCGATAAGGTTGGGACACATTTGGGGGTTCCCAAACGGAAGACGCTCATGCCTTAGCATGCGATACTGTTATACTGCCTCGCAATGATTGATCTAGCCTCTCTAGACATTTTCTCTCCTTCATAATTATTGATTGAGACAGTGCGTTATGTTACCGAGGAGCAAGTTGCAGATGTCTGATGGAATATCGAGCTAAGGACAGAAATTCTAGCTTGTTTCTCTACGTGTTTGAAAAGTGGCCCCGGAACTGAACATGAAATCTAGCTCAATTCGTGACGAAGGATTTCCGATCATAGATTATACTTATTATTTTATGTTATCGGGCCAACTATGGACGAAGTACCGCTTGGTCAGGCCATCGAACATTTTATCCAACCAGATGGGTAGTTTGCCCAGAAGGTCATCTGGTGGATCCGAGTCCCTGCTCGACGGTGTAATGATATCTTTTCCTTCTGACTCCAGTTCGAGGTGATCCATCTTTTGCGATCCGTTCTCATCAAATCCCAGAAAAGATCCATCGTTCTCTGTTTCGTCATCATAATAGTCAATGTCATGGTGCTTTGAATGATAAACCCGCATGTACCTCTTAAACCCATTCAAGGAGATCACAGTCCCGATGCAGTTCTTCTTGTTCATCCTTAGACCTTCCACACCCAGCACCTGTTCGAGGAGAGTCTTGTACCATTCCAGATTCTTATCCAAGCAGAGGTAGCCGAAAAGGAGCGTTTTGTTTCTGCGGTACGGCCATACTGCCTTTTTGAAATCTAGGAGAAGTCTCCCTTTAGATTCCTCGTCTGTCAACAAAACAATTGATCGATAACCAGGCTTTAGTGACCGCACCATGCCGTTGTATGTTTGAGCCCTCAATTCGATCAACCTGAATTCTGATTCACTGTCCAAGAAGGATGGCGAGGTTCCGTTTACCCTGCTCTTGTAAGTCTCGTTTTTCGATTGGGCCAATTTTGAAGACTTTTCAAACCGGAAGTGATCGAAATTTCCGAAATAACCTTCCTCGTCGCTATCTTGATCTAAGGAGGGCCTTATGCCGACTGATTTGTAGAGAAACAGACTGGTCAGGCAGGCAATACCGAGGAGTATTACCAAAGCAAACAAAGATTCACTCGATGTACCGTAATCCATCAATCGGTTTGAATACGTTAGCAGGCGTGCAACCAAACGCTCCAACAATCCGGGTTCCTCCTCATCAGATAAGGGTTCCAGGAGAACCTTGGAGGAAGGTCTAAAGGAGCCCTGTGTGTAGGAAACGAGATGATGGTGCAACTCTAGTTTAGCTTTATCCAATTCATCGGGATCCCCCGAAGTCCAGCGGTGGCTCAGCCATTTGTATGTCGCCTTCCTCGCGTGTGTCGCGTGCCTCTCTATCATAATTATGCTAGATTGAATTGATTTAGTGACAAACGCGGGTTGTTCATCGTTTGTACCTCGAATGAGTGCCTCAACGAAACTTTTTTGCCTATCCGGATCAAGGTAGGCAAAGACTACCCTATCGTCACTTTCCAAATTGTTTAGGTGTATAAACTCAATCATTTTGGATCTGATTATCTCCGACGATGGTGAGGTAGATGTGAGAAGCACAGAACATAAGCGGTCCCGATTCTTTGCTCGATAACTGGGTCCACTGTGGCCGCAGAGATCATCAAATTTAGATTGGGAAGATATTCTGGGTAATTTCAGAAAAGGCCACTTCAATAATACTTGCCGTACTTCAGATGCATTGTATGTCTCTGATTGGAACTCAACATTCTTGGTTGGCTGCTTTATATTCTCGTCAAAAACGAGTATATGTGACGCTGAGTCGGACCTCAGCGCGTACCGATCCATCAAGATTCGTGATGAGTCTAACTTAGTTGAGATGTGTCCGAATCTGTAGTATTGACGAAGTTCGAAAGCTAGTAATAAATATCTTAGTCTCGGGCTATTCTCATTGTTAATGATGATTGCGCTTAGTCTATTATGAGTTGGGCCATGAACAATGAATCTTTCTTGGTCGTGCTCGGTCTGCAAGCTAGACACAAGATTCTTTGGCAGAATATTTTTTATAAACTTAACTAAATATGGCAGAGATAGCTCGTTATGATTGTAAGGGTAAACTTGCTGATTCAGAAGACAAGCTATGTAAGGTACAGAAGTAACGCCAATGTCTCTGGATAGCTTGTGCTCTTGATCATAGTTTATGGAGACAAATCCCACATTGTAACTTCTTAACTCATCAACAATCTTCATCCAAGTGGACTCAACCGTAGTGCACGATGGGCATAGCTCCCGATAGACGAATATCAAGAATGGTCGCCTCTTACTTTCAGCCATATATTCGTTATAATACTGCTTGATCGTAATAGAGTGCCTTCTGAGTAGCTGAAAACGAGAGGAAGTGCTGAGGGTGAAGGTTGCATAACCATTGCCAAAGGACCAGTCGCCATGGGCTTGTCTGTATTGATGATTATATCGATTCGCTCGATGATGTGCTCGAGAATGTCGATTTTCTTCTGTCTCTCCACTTCGATCGTAACGTGCTCTCCTGGAGGGATCCTTGAGGATGTCGAAGGCTTTGTTGAGCTCAATGAATTTGCCGCTAGTCTCATGCTCTTCGTGGCTATTTTTATCTGGGTGGAGCTTTTTTGCCAAATCCCTGTATGCCCTCTTGATTTGATCTTGGCCAGCGTTTTCCGGTACACCTAATATTTGGTATGGATTGAAAGAAGCTAATACACATAGAGTATGACCTAGAGTTATTATAAATATAAAGACTAGTAACAAGATCCGACGAATTCCGACCCATCGCTTAGGAGGTCGAAAGTGATGGTTCATCAATATTTTGCTAATCATGACCGCATCTTGCAGACCTCATGGCTTCATCTAGAAACTTTCCATTGTTCAGGATGGCGAGCCGTCGATTGGACCTATTATGACCATCGGCGAAATTGAAAGCAGAGGCGAACCGATGGTGTGATGCTACGCGAGCTTCTGATGCGAAGAAAACAGGACTGACTAATCCCGCGAGCGTGACGAAATTGTTTATGTTATTTTCACTCTCCCCTCTCGAACTTCTTGAATTTAGCTTTCCATATCATTTCCATATCATTTTAGTTATTAAAACTATGTTTGGTGCTACGTGTAACCAATGTGGCTCAACGGAGTTAGAGTCAGATCCAACTCGAGGAGACACATTCTGCATCAAATGTGGTTCCGTCATAGAGGAGAACCTAATAGTAAGTGAGCTACAATTCGAAGAGGGCAATCATGGAGCTGCAAACCTTATTGGCCGTATGGTTAGCAGCGATGCCAACTACAAAAGTTTAGCCGCTGGGTCATTGGGCAATAATCTGGGGGTTACTAATCGCGAGTCAAGAGAGATAACATTGGAGAATGCCAAGAGGCGGATCAAGGGTATAGGGCAGCAGTTGAGATTAAACAATCACTGTGTAACAACTGCTTTTAATTTCTACAAGATGGCCTTATCTCGTCGTTTGACCTACGGTAGACGGCAGAACAATGTTTATGCAGCTTGCCTCTACATGACATGTCGTATCGAAGGAACCTCACATATGCTACTGGACCTGAGCGATGTAACTCAAGTTAACATTTTTGAATTAGGCAAAACATATCTCAAATTATCTAATGCACTTTGTATAAATATTCCACCGATAGATCCATGTATATACATTGTGAGGTTCTCAAATAGGTTACACAAGTTGATCGGAACAGATTCAAGCAAGATTCGTGATATTGAGATAACAGCTCTTCGATTAGTGCAACGTATGAAACGCGATTGGATTCATACTGGCAGACGACCCTCTGGCTTGTGTGGTGCAGCACTTCTAGTCGCCTGCCGCCTCAACGGTATACACTGCAATATTAGAGATATAATTAAGATCGTGCAAGTATGCGAGACAACAATAAGGAAGCGGCTTGTTGAGTTCGGTGATACTCAAACTGGTCGATTGACGCTAGATGAGTTCATGACCGTTGATCTAGAAGGTGAAGACGATCCACCATGCTTCAAAGAAGCTCGCAAGCGCCAGAAGCTGATGCTTCAGCAGATAGAAGCAGGGGACAATTCCAACGGATTCGAAGAAGAGATCTCAAAATTTCAGAGAATGATAGATGAAAAGCTGGAGGAAATCAGGTCTCAGAATCACAAAAGGTCTCGCTCATCAACCCGATCTTCAGAAGTGGCCTGCGAAGAGATTCTTGAGGGTGCAATCACTGAAGATGACGCCGTCAATCATATTGTTGCTAAAGAGACCGCTGATGTGCTAACCAGGGTTCTCAACGACGAAGATCAAAATGAGACCGTTTTAGAGAAGTTGAGGGATTTCAGGCCGACTGCTAAGAATTTGGGTCTGACACCCACATCAAAAAGCCAACAATCCGCTGGTAGCTCCCATCAAGATGGGTTGGAACTTACTCTGCATCCGGACGACCTTCGTGACGACGGAGAGTTGGACCTTTCGGGAATCAATGATGAGGAGATCGAGTCCTATATTCTCAGCGATAGCGAGAGGAGGTCACGAGAGGATCTATGGATGAAAGTAAACGAGGAATACCTCAAAGAGAGGGACAAAGTGTCGGATCAGCCAAAAGTCGTCAAGCGCAAGCAAACCAAAAGGAAGAGGGCACCTTGCGTTGCAACAACTGTCAACGAAGCTGTCGAGACCATGTTGCATGAAAAAAGAATTTCTTCCAAGATTAACTACAAAGTATTATCAGCCATCATGGCGACGGACCTGAAAGAATCTCTACTGACTGACATTGATATTGATTGACAGGAAATGGGGAAAACGTAATTTATGAAACCCTCACAATATGAGATTGCACACTTTTATTCAGAGTTGCTCTCACTTAATTATAAATCGGAATCATCGACCAACGCTTTACCCTCAACCATCTCGTTACTGCCATAATCCCGAAGGTTTAGCCTCGATTTATACCCATAAGAGCACGAGCGACCTTGGAGTTAGGACGCCGGTGCAATTGGTTGCAAATGTATTCTCCAACATCTAAAAGCTTCATTAAATCAACACCTGTTTGGATATTCATATTGTTCAACATATAAACGACATCTTCTGTGGCAACATTACCAGAAGCCCCTTCAGCGTATGGACAACCACCGAGACCGGCGACACTAGCATCCACAACCGATACTCCCATCTGTAGGGAGGTCAAGATGTTCACAAGGGCCTGTCCATAAGTGTCATGGCAATGTACTGCAACAGCCTCTGCTGGAACTATTTTGAGTACCTCTGTCAACATATTTCGCATTGTTAGTGGGGTTCCAGCCCCGATAGTATCTCCTAAACTTATCTCATAACACCCCATGTTGTATAGAATGCGAGATAGTTCAGCAACTCTTCGAGGTTCCACGTCACCATCATAGGGACATTTGATAACACAGGAAACGTAACCACGGACCCTCAAATTATGGTCCAGTGCAACTCTCACAACCTCCTTGATCCTTTTCAAACTTGTTTCTATGGAGCAGTTGGTATTTTTCTGACTGAAGCCCTCGCTGGCTGCTCCGAACACCGCTATTTCTTTAACACCAACGTCCAGTGCTACGCGTAAACCTTGGATATTCGGGACCAATACCGGATAGTTGACGTAAGGTATCTTTTGAATGTTCTGGAATACTTCCCGTCCATCCGCCATCTGGGGAACCCACTTAGGTGAAACAAATGAAGTTGCCTCTATCACTTTGAGTCCCGTTTGACTTAATTTATCAATAAACTGAGTTTTGACCTCAGTGCTGAGTATGAGCTTCTCATTCTGTAGTCCATCTCTTGCACCAACCTCGACTATTTTCACGGCTTTTGGATAGCGTATGTTATCCATGAGTGATAGTAGTAATTGATTGAGTTTTTGTCTCATAATAACAACCGAGCTACGAGAGGCTTCGTAAGCTGAACGGTGGCTCGCAGGATTGGCCACGAAGATCAGTATTCGGTGCCAGAATAGAATTGAGCTGCTGGAACTGATCCTTTCGAGTAAATGATCATTCAGTTTGCCACTGAACCGCCATACGTCTCAAATCTAAACTCTGCACGATAGGGAATTTGTTTGGATATATTTATCATATTATCATGACACGCGTTCATGGTCGATTCACCGGCGCACAGTCTAGTAGCTCGCGCGATCTTCATTAATCCACTCACTAATCTTCTCCGATCATAAGCGGTATACTTATATTGCCTGTCACTAGGAAGACGCCTTCGTGTGATCTCATGCGTTGCAAGTTAAGGATATGATTCAGGCGATGCCCTGCGCCAGGCCGGAAGATTGCTGATTGACAGAAGCATTTTGTCTTCACGAACTACTGGTCAGTTACTGCCCATCGGTCTTGATTGGTGTGAGCAGCTAAACTAAAGGACTATCTTATGATTGACGAATAGTGATTGAATATCCTTCGTCTTTGAATTAACGATTAAAAAGTGGATGGCGTAGATCCGTATCACGCTGGTTATTTTGACTATTATGATCCGGATTCCTCGAACAATAGGCAATCTAGAGCCAGGCAAAGGATACGATTTCGACGATCACTTACTCCAGACGACAACGGTGGAGGATTACATAAGAATGGGTAACTCGACTGAACGATTAACACTGTCTGAACTCTTGTGTCTCAGGAAATTCATCGTGCACACGCATTTGTTGACGTTTCGAACGGTGCGCAGCAAGCTCGGGGGAGTGCGCCGCAAAATGTGACATTAACTAACCTCCCACATCTTCGCCGTCATTCTATTATTATATTAGGATATCCCAGGGCCTCAGTCATGATTGACAATACTGTTTCAATTGAAGGTAAAAAATATGCCATCGAATCGACCCTGGCCGAGGGTGGATTCGGTTATGTTCACAAAGTCCGCGACCTGGCCACGAACAATGATTTCGCGCTGAAGAAGATAAACTCTACAGACAAAGAAACTGAAAAGAGCATATTGAATGAAATTGACATACTGAGTAGTCTCCAGAAACATCCCTATATCATGGAATTTTTTGCCTACACAAAGGTCAATGGATTTACATATTATATACTTTGCGAGCTCTGTGATCGAGGAACATTGGCCGATCTAGAAATGCCGATACAGGAGCTGGAGAGATCCTGTCGTATCCTATACCAAATCTCACAAGCATTACAACACATGCACAAGAAAGGTATCATACACCGAGATTTGAAACCGGAAAATGTTCTGTTTGACAGAGAAGGGCACGTTAAGCTCTGCGACTTTGGCTCCTCAACTAGACAAAAATATGAACCAAATATAGGATGGACTCCATTGGAGCGTGCAACGGTCGAAGAAGAGATGCAGAGGCATACAACACCTCTCTACCGACCGCCAGAAATCCTAGAAACTTATCTACACTACCCCATCGATTGTGCAATGGATGTATGGGCTTTAGGTTGTCTAATATATTTCATGCGTTTCGGCCAGCACGCCTTTCCCGATTCGGGTAAGTTGAGTATAGTCAACTGTTGCTATTCTATTCCAAAGGATGTCCCAACAAGTGATACCCTGGTTTCCATCATAAGGAAATGTCTAAAACCGGACCCTAAAGAGCGGCCATCTGTACAGAGTTTGATCGAGTTCTTCGAGCGGGAGTCCGATGGTATGGATCTCGAAGGGAGCGTAGTTCCTTTCATCAGGAAGAAAGAGAGTTGCACAGTCCAGGAATCTGAGCCACAGTTGCAGCCACAACCACAGCTACAATCAGGACCATCGTCTGAGGCTCCAGAGGAATCGACAAAGGTCGACACTTTGATCGAGCTAGGTAACTCATCTTCCTACTCGGAAAGTGTGAAGAGTCCAACTATAACTAGCTTAGCAGATGATTTAAAGATACTCCTTCCTAGTATGAATGATATTGACTCAATATTGGATATGAATGGTATGAGCTTATCCCATCAGAAGATTCTCAGTCCAAAGAAAACTTTCAATGAGGAGCTTGTATTAGGTCCAAAAGAAAAGATAATTGAGTGGAAAGATAGAAGACGTGGCAATATCCGCGCCCTCCTAAGCTCGCTACACCTAGTGCTCTCTGATGAATTCAGATGGAAGCAAATAGGCATGCATCAGTTGGTAACAGACTCGGATGTCAAAAAGATTTATCGCTCAGCTTGTCTCGCAGTTCACCCTGACAAAGTTGTAAATTGCGACGAGGACACCAAAGAAGTTGCAAAGATGGTTTTCACAGAGCTCAATGAAGCTTGGAGCAAATTCGAGGGAAAATGAGTTTCACTAATTCAATAGGCAATCTAGATAAATGATTATTTGTTACACTGCTATCACTGCTTGGATTCCAATGACTCAGAGTCTACGTGAAGGTTAACCCGGCCTCCTTGTACGTATTGTAGATCTTTTCGATTGCGTTGACATAAGCGGCAGTTCTCAGATCTAACCCGAGGTTATACTTAATAGCTGTCTTCATAATCTGTCGAGCTGAACGTTCCATGGTGTAATCCAATCCAGAGTGAACGATATCTTTCTCTGATGCACCTGAAATTTTCTTCTGAAAAGCTTCACTAGGTACAATTGGTATGCGTCCACCAGCACGTCCAAAACGGCGCTCAAGGGACTCTTGTACACTCTCTAATAGGTGGTAGTTTGAATCTCGCTCATATTTGAACAATAAACGACCGTAGCTGACATGGTTGAGATTCTTCAACCATTCAAAATATGAAACAGTGACACCACCAGCGTTTATGTAGAGATCCGGTATGATCAAAATTTTCCTATCGATGAGGATTTTGTCAGCAGCCGGTGTGATGGGACCATTAGCCGCCTCTGCTATGATCTTGCATTGGATTTTGTGTGCATTGTCCGACCTGATAACCTTCTCAATAGCCGCCGGAACCAATATATCGCAAGGTTCAAACAGCATATCCTCCCCCTCGTAGGGTTGAGCACCTGGGAAGTTCTTAATAGTTCCATTCTCGGACTTCCACTCCTCCAATTCCTTGGGATCGATTCCATTCGGGTTGTATATGGCACCATCTCTTTCGGTGATACCGATAACTTTCGCTCCCGCACGGTGCAGGTACCTCATGGAGTGCAAACCCACGTTACCGAAGCCTTGAATTATTGCTGTTTTGCCTCCCCAACCTGGTGTTGTTCCAATCATGCTGGCATAATTTGCCTCATTGATGAAATTGTCTATACCGTGAAAAACTCCCCGGCCAGTGGCCGATATACGCCCGTGAATGCCGCCCTGGTTGATGGGTTTACCCGTGACGCAAGCATGCGAGTTCATGTCGGTGTGACCAATAGTTTGGGCGTAGGTGTCAGCAATCCAACTCATCTCGCGTTCACCAGTGCCCATATCTGGTGCCGGTACATCAACTCCTGGTCCAAGGAAACCTTTTTTGCACAAGTTCAATGCGAAATTCCTGGTTATTTTCTCTAGTTCAAAGTCGGTATACTCCTTAGGATTGATCTTTAATCCAGCCTTTCCACCTCCGAATGGGACATCAACAACAGCACATTTGAAAGTCATCAAAGCAGATAGAGCTTTGACTTCGTCAGCACTGACATCCATGCTGTATCTTATACCTATTGAAGAAACGGGATCATAGCGGTTAGGAATGCTTGTCTGAAGGACGGGACCCCACATGATTACGGTATGGCGCCCCGCTGAGGGGCGGCCTCACCAGGCGGTCTATTAATTTCAGGAGCAGGCGATAAACTTACCCCCTTTACATGGTAGCCTATGGTGACTGTGCTGTGCTCTCCAACCATTGATAACCACATACTCTCCATTATCTCGTCGCAGCGGGATAGCCACTTCCAAAATCGAGTGACAGGGTCCGATGATCTTCAGATATCCATTGACTCGTTTTCTCTTCTCCTCTATCGTCAATCTACCTTTGAATTCCTCAACTAATTTATCTTCGACCACTTGCCAACCTTTGTGGTAGAAATACTCGACCATGTGAAAGAACGATGGGTCCTCCGAATTAGGCACATATTCCAAGTGTTCAGGAATCTGATGCTGTCTTAATGAGGCTGTTGTCGATAGATGACGTTCGATTGATATCGAATTTTTTACGCAACTTGCTAAAGATACCTTATGTTGGCTTGATTGCAAAATTGATCCTGTGGTCTGGGACAAATTTGTCAATCGACTAGCAGCGGTTTTGAAATAATATTTGGTTACGTTCATTTCTGATATAATCTGGTTTCGTTTGTTATCTCGTATTAATAACCAGCATCCAATACATGAGCGATGTCTTAATTAAGATCTAACAACTTTCTTGTGAAAATTACAATAGTTAGGATTTTTGAATGATGAGTAAAGAGTTTATTATATCTATACTGATTTTGGTATCATAAAAGGGGAAAAATGACAAAATAATATAAGTGTGCTGTCTCCTTAGATGTTCTAGTCTGCGCTCAAGCTCACTCAAGCCTTCTGGCGCCTGCTTGCTGTGACTGCTGGGGGGCCACCACCAAGGCCCTTCTCAAGTCAACGTTTGGGATCAGTTGGCGTCATCACCATGGAACTAGACCGCTTCATCCCTCTATTTTGTGGAGACCATACCGCTGAACTAGTGCGATGCAAGTACCTATTGTTAACCGAGGCACCCTTACCGAAAATCTTATCCAATTCAACGGGCAATTTAACTCCTAAAAATATCTCAAAAGCTGTTTTAAGTAATTCTGCTTCTGGTTTTGAAAACTGATTGATTATGGCTTCTCGTAGATAAGGCGCTTTAGCCCATGTAGCAACCTGGGTTGATTTTGCTTTTTGTTCGTCTTGGGTTTCATCTTGAATGCTAATATCAATATTCTGGTTCTTATCTTGCTGGAATGTTTCGTTGATCTTTTTCGCCGCCACTGATTCTGGCCCCTTGGCCACCGGTGGAATTTGGGTCTGAGTTTGAGCCAACTTTGCCTGTTCTTTTCGAATCCTCAGTTCCTCTTTCGCCCTCTTCTCCTCTCTTGCTCTCTCTTCCTCTTTGGCCTGCTGAGCCTCTAACGCCTTTTGCTCGGCTATCTTTTGCTCTTCAAGTGCTAATTGTTCATCCCTAGCCCTTTGCTCCTCTCTAGCTTTCTGTTCCTGCCTAGCTCTTTCTCTGGCTCTTCGAACCTCAGCAGCATGTTGTAGTCGTTGTTCTCTTTTTTGTTTAGCTGAGATGGCTCGTTCCTCGAGTAGTTGCCTCTTCTGTTGCTCAGCTCGTTCTTCTTTGGCCTTCCTATCTAATCTGAGTCGTTCTTGGCGCTCTCTCTCTTCATCTCGTTTCTTTTGCGCCGAATCAGCCCTTAAAAGTTGTCTTATTTTAGTTACACTCACAGAGGGGTGTTGCTGATTGAGAGCTGCACTCAACACATTAGTATTATCCCTCTTGAGTTGGGCTCTAAGACTTTGTTGTGTAGGTGTTTTTGGACTAGCTTGAGTGATATTACGAGTTAAAGATGGTGTTCTACTTCTTGGGCGTAAAGTTCGGCCGCACCTGGATGGTGGACCGGATGATCCAACGCCAGAACTTCTATCCTCTTCATCGAGTGACGATTTAGAGGAATTACTATTAGTGGTAAATGTGGAATGTGCAACAGTTGCTGGCTGTACTGTTGGAGGTGCTAATTTCAATTGAATAGGGGGGAGACGTTCCATTTGGATGATTTCATCATAGATTGAATCAGCACGCTTGTTGGTTGCTCTGGTTTTTCTTGTCTGTCTTGTTGTCTCTTTAGATAATTTAACCCATTCGAAGAATTTCTTTGCGAGGTCATCCAAGGCTGGTAGTTGTATTTCCTCGTCCGTCAAAACAATCCTGACAGCAGGGACAACGTCGCCCGAGTGTACATCCATAATTGAATGGATTGTGGTAATAAATTAGCATAAGAGTAGTGTAATAGGATAGTGATGGTGATAATTGGAAGGAAAAGTGAATGGATGTATGAGAGAAATTTGATTGGACATCTTACAAGGATCCCAATTTGTTGGTACCGTTGGAAGCGGGCAGCGAGAGTCCACTTAAGGGATGATGCGTTGTGGTGCGCGTGGATCGCGGGCCGCAGATCGCGTGCTGTGCGTAAACGAACTGAAGAGTGGAGAGTTTTTGGGCGCAAATGTAAAGTGGCGCGTGTTTACGCATTGGCCATTTTGGTTGACTTTTTTACACAGTAGGTGGCATTGTTGGGCGCCTGTTTGAACTAGCGGCGCAAGCGCCAAGCGAGCCTCAACTCGCCTCTAGGGCCCACTGGCAAGCTAGCTCGACGATTGCGAGTATCAAAAATAAATCTAAAAGAGGCGAGGAAATTTGAAAAGAGAAGAAGAGAAGAGGAAGAAGAAGATGAAGAGAAACAAGATGAGGCGAGTAGATTAAGAGAAGCTATCAAGTTGTTGTATCAGTGGAGAGTTGGGCGCGGGGCTAATAGAGGAGAAGAAGAAGAAGAAGAGGAAGAAATTATTAGAAGAAGCAAGCCTTGAAGATGATTCTCAGGTATTTTGCCACCATTCAGTTGCTTTTGCTCGCAATAGATGAAACGGCAAGCAAGAATCATGAACACAGAAGACAGGAACACGAAGGTGAGTAAGCAAAAAATGGACCCAATGGGCTTGGATTAGAGTTGAAAGAAAGAGTGTTCACTTTTGGTTAAAAAGTTTGGTCAAAAAAGTGGAGCAAAAGTGTGCTCTTCTGTGTGATGCATCACATTTTCAAGCTCACTTTGAGTCTAGAGTGAACCTTTTCCTATTTGGCAAGAGAGAGAGAGAGAAAGCCTCTCTTGCGTGTTCTCATGAGCAGAACTGGGTCGCTGAATGGGTCGAACGAATGTGCTGATGGTGATTATCATTATCGTTATTATTGTTATTATTATTATTTCTATTATTGCCGGCGCAGTATTATTATTATTATTACTGTTATCATTTTGAGCAAAGCAACGTTGGAGAGGCGCGCCCAAAGGTCGCCAAAGCTCAGCTTGGGGGCGCAAAAGAGAGAGAGAGAGAGAGAGAGAG
>Ga0058701_10000302_pt1 | contig 39142 bp, 34 predicted proteins | sample AgamicOrMae_FD_97039 | JGI IMG/M metagenome (GOLD analysis project Ga0058701, IMG submission 97039) | Agave microbial communities from Guanajuato, Mexico - Or.Ma.e | ecosystem: Host-associated > Plants > Phyllosphere > Phylloplane/Leaf | place: Guanajuato, Mexico | collected 2012-06-04
ATTGGGCCAAGCCAGTGGTGTTAACGAACGTTGCTCGTGTTATCTTGCACCAAATGTATGGCGATAGGAGGAGAAACTTTGGATTAGATCTGTTGTTGTTGGTGGTGTTGTTGATGTTGTTGCTTGTCTCGTGGGGGTTTCATTGTTGAAACGGGCAAAAAGGACGGGCAAGGAAGGGTCTTGCCATTCAAAAAGCCTGCCCCGGTCTTCTTGTGCAGGACCGTACGGGACTGGGTGAGCCTAGAGATGGGAACTGGACTGGCTTGGCGAGTCGACAGGCGGCGACTGTCTCATCTAGTCGGCGGATTCAGTTCCCAGCCCAGTTCTGTTCTACCCCACGGAGCTGATAGTCGACTGGATTCCGATCGAATAGCCCGAAGGGTCGGAATCAGGCAAAGAAACTTGGACGGATACTCAAATTTGTGGGCCACTCGATGCGTGGTGAAGATCATTTTCCATCCGCGTTCTACTGCACGAGGGGTGTGTCGGAAGAGCTTTGCTCGAAGTGGCGAAGTCGGTTTGTTCCCGTGCTTCTCTTGGAATGTCTTCCCCCAGCTGGACTGTGCCGACTGCAGTCACCAACTGGATGAGATTGGCATTAGAGGAGACGACTGGCAGTCGGTGAGAGAGGAATTTTTAGATCTGCAGTCTGCAGTTCCATTCTCCAACCGCGCCCACAAAGCTACGAGGGCCTACCTGTGTCTGAAGGATGGGCGGCAGAGATGACACGCGCCGCGAGCACATCGCCCATTTCTCCCCAAGGATTGCAGGCTGCCTGTGCTGGTCAGTGTTGTTGTAGCTGCATGTGCTTTCTTCCACTATCTCTACAGGAGCAGAAACCCTGAATAATTTTGCTTTTCGACAAGAGCACACTTTGAAAGGGCGAAAAATCCCGAAAAAGTACACTTCAGGCACCAAAACACCTGTCGTGAGATCGAGTAGGCTGGCTTTGAAGCAGTGGAGGAGCTGGATTCACGCTCGAGTGCTCTTTTGGGGGTAGGCCATCAACAATACAAGGGAACTAGGCAGAAAGACAGAGAGAGAGAGAGAGAGTGGCAACAAAACAAGCGCGTTCGTCAATCAAGCTAGAATATTTCGATATGCCTGTGCGTCACTAGAGTTTCTCTTGCTAGTTGTTCTTGTTCTTTGGCTGTGGGCGTGCCTCTCTGGCGCGCAGTTTTGAACACTCTTGCCGGTGGAGAAAGTTATCCATTGGTCTGTGTTGCCTTCATGCAGCGCTTCCCGTGGCGCCGTGAGTCTTGCGGAGACAGACACAGAGGCGCAATTAGTGAGACTTGGGGCCAGGAGATGGCTGCTGCGCATGATAAGCCAGAGGAGGTTCTTCGTGCAGCTTGGTGAGAGTAGGACTGCTACTGATGCTCAGCTGATACCCTTGTTGTCCTTCCCGAACCACTAGCCACGCGAACACCAACTGGGCCGCCCCTCCCGGAAGAGACAGATATGAATCACAACGAAGAGCCGCCAAGTGGAGGCGTCTTGCGGAGGAGCGACTTTCGACTCGTGTCGAAAGGCCAGACTCTCTCTGGTAGCCTGTTGCTGTGCTGAACTCTGCTTGTGTCCTATGACAGAGCCTGTTTGGCGCCATTGCCTGCTCGAGAGGGCGGCCCGAGGGCGGAAGTGGAACCTGTCCGGCTTGAGAATTGGCCCAAAGGGCCACGGGGGGCTTGGCTCAGAGGTGCGTGATTGTGGTGGCACTTTCTGAGTCCTGCTCGTCGGACTCGCTCGCCTCTGGCCAGTGCCCGATTGCGTCCTCGCTTCGTCCCTCAGCCTCAGCCTGAGTGCCGGCCCACCGGCCCAGCCCGAGCCTCATGGCCCCGCCGGGGGGCAATGAGGCGGCGCGCGTCCAGCTGGGCGCCAGACCCACTCGCGAGTTCCCCTCGGCGACCTCCTCCTGGTGCCTGCTGGCCGCTTGAGTTGTGTTGTCTCCGCCCCTCAACTGCGAGTTGTCGACGCGCGGCTGCATTCGTCGCCATAACCCCTCCAGCACCGAGCCAGAGCTTTGAGGCCGCTCCGCGTAGAGTGGGCTGTTGTTGTTACTTTTGCTGTTGTTGTTCTTGTCAGTCGGCGGGGAATGCGTCGTCTTACTGCTGGTTGGAGCATCGTCTAGCGCCTGGCGATGCTCGCAAACCGATATCCTCTCGCTATGGGCGGAGGATCGACCCATCTGGTCGCCCTCCAAGCAGAGCTCACATAACTCTACGCCTAGCGAGTCGGCCTGCAACTCTCCATCCGATAGCACTGCACTGTGGCCCCGCAGTTCGTTGCTCGTCGTCTTCGTGTTGTCATCAAAACAAATTGACTCGTTGTTCTCTATGTCGGCCTTCTCACCAGTATTGCAGTTGTTTATGCTGCTGTTATTACTATTATTATTATTATTATTATTATTATTATTATCATTATTGTGGCTCCGGCCGCTACCTCTTTTCTCTTCTCCACCCCTGGCCTCGTGCTCGCTATGAGCGGCCGGGAACTTGGGCGAGCTCTGGCACGAGGAGGCCGCCGACGACCCTGAGGAGCAGGCTGCATTTGCATAAGACGCATCTGCTCCCAATTGAGCCGCTCCCTCCACGACATTACCTTTCCCTCTCCTTCTGGAGCCCTTTCGGTCAAAGTCCCGAGGACTAGCGTCAGCGAACAGCACAAACACCAGGCCTCCAATCAGATTGATTGCGGCCGTCAAATACCAGACTAGATGCCACCTCTCTCTACTGGATGGTTTGTCGCCCAGAATCAAACCAATGAGAGGCGGCGCCAGCCAACCACTAACGGACAAAGTGCACGCCATCCCATGCAATGTTCCCGGATATCTGGTGGTCATATCGTAGGGTATTTGCAACTCGCCGCCCGTTCCCATTACAATGCAGCAGGAGAGGATGAGCAACATGCTCATGCTGACCACCAGATCGCAATCATAGCGGGTCATCAGGAAGACTGCCAGTGCTGAGCCAAAGCTGGCCGTCGATTGGAATATTTTTCTCAATTTAGTTTTGCTCATATCCTCCTCTTCGATTGTTGCTGTTGTTGACTTTCTATTGAGACTGATCTCGTTCACTAGCCAGCCGGTTAAGAAGCTGAATATTGCAAACAGCGCCGAGGAGACGCCGTTTAGGATTCCATTTATCTCGATGGACAAATGGAGCACATTTGCCAGATAGGTCGGTAGCTCGTTGGATAAAACGTCTGCACACCATCTTATGGAGATCTTGCATATTATGAAGGCCCAAACGGAGCCAGTGCTCAATATGTTCAGCCAGGGGGCCGAGGAGCTAGTGTTGTTTGGCTCATTCAGGCTTCTGTTGCCACTTCGAAACACTTGTTGCTTCTCGTCGTTCTCTTCCAACTGTCTCTGTTGGCTGCATTCAAACTCTTGGACTGCCAACTTGGTGGGCTTGCTTTCGGGTCCATACAGTATCTCGCTGGTGTACTTTTGGCTTCCATTTGCCAGACAGGGCCCCTCAGTGAAGGACGACATGTTGGCTGCCGCTTTATCGCCGGAGTATTTATCTAAATCTCTGATTTGATCCTCCTCTTTCTGCTTCAGTTTCCGCTGCTCTCCAAGGATGTGGTTCAGCTCTTTGGAAGAAATGTAGCTGCTCACTTGGGGCCAACTGTCGGCGTACCAAAACCAGAGCAGCCCAATGACTAGGTTCAGACCACCCGACACATAGTAGGCCAGAGGCCAGCCGTAGCCGAGGGCCAGAATGAAGGAGGAGAGCAGCGAGCCCAGGAAGAAACCTATGCAGATGGCAAAGAGGAGCATTGATATGAAAAATCCAGCCTCGCTTGGTGTCAACCATTCGGCCAGGAAACACATCAGGCCCGGTTCCATGCCAGCCTGTGAGATTCCCATGATGAACCGGTTCAGGAGCAACAGGATGAAACTCCAATGGGCCAAGTAGGGAATGGTCAAATTGGTCACTGCTGTGCCTATGCAGCCGGCAAGTAGCACCCATTTAGCTCCATAGATTTCGGCCAATCTACCGCCAACCACCTGTAACGGGGCCGTTCCAAAGGCGAAGGCGCCCAACAGGAGACCCTGTTGACCAGCGTCCCAGTTGAAGCGATTGGAAACATCAATTGTTTGGCCGCTGGTGGCCCTCGGAGTGGTGCTATTTATGAAGCCAGAGGCTGGGAAGCGCCAACTGTCATAATAGTCCCTGTACTTGAACTCTATTGGACACGATTCGTCCTCGTCATCGTGACTGTGCTCCTCCGGGAGCGGAAATATTTTTGGCGGCACTAAGGCGGCGCTAGCGGAGAGTGCCAGCGAGGAGTGGTTGTTGCCATTGTGGTTAGCTTGATCAATGGTTAAAATTGCACTCGCTTGCTGACTAGTTGGTGCTAGTGTTGCTGTTGTTTTGGGATTGTAATCGGCGGGCAACACCATCTCCACTATGGCGATACAAAAGGTTGCCTGAGCATAGCAGTTTACTGACGCTATTGCAAGTCCCAACAGGGCCACATGGATCCTCGTGCGCCGCCACCACTTGGGCTCATCCTCATTCACTTTTCTACCACTCAAACTGGGAGCCTCCTTCTCGCAAACATCTCTACACCATATCAAACCATCTAGCTTCTCCCCATCAGTTAGCGCATCCGCCTTCTTGGCCAATGGCAAAAATTCACTCCTTGAACTCTCATGTCCATACACACCACTGCTGAGGCCACTTTCTTGGTCTTTGCTTCTTCTGTCAACATCGGTGCCTTTCATCATCATCGGCACACTGGCTTCTGTTGATCCTAACACTACTGTTGCTGCTGCTGCTGCTGCCTCTTGCTCTACCACCAACAAGCTTTACGCTAATGGAAACTTGCAATGGTCCCCCTTGATCTTTCGCTTCTCTCTATTACAATGCCTGAGACACTTGTTGCTTGAGCACCCATGAGATCTTGTTGATTCTATTATCTTCCTATTGAAGCCAATTGTCTCTGCTACTGTTTTCACACACTGTAATCCACCTCATCGGTCAAAGAAATTGGCTAATTTTCTCTCTGTTTCTGTCCTTGTTGCTCTTGTTTGAGATCAAAATTACGCCAAACATGTAGTCCAAAAAAAGCTTGAATACATTGCAATAATGGTGAATAAATCCATTGAAACAATTCTATAGTTGGGCGCTCTCACATGTTCACACCAATACAAACAAAAGGCCACTTTTGCACTTTCTCTGTGCCTTTTCATCAAGATCGATTATCTATCAGACACAGTTTTCAAGTGGACAAATGTTTTCCCCCCAATCAATTGCTGACTAAGAATCTGATTTCGATCTTGTATTCCATTGTTACTAATTCGGTCAGTCTGGTTCGCCTTAATTCTCCACACACTCTCTATCTCTAACCTCTTTACTTCTCTGTCGCCCCTCCTCCTCCCTCGTCTGTCAAGTCCTTGCAACTCTTTCCTCTGTTTCCCCTTCTGTCAAGTCATCTTTGTTCAAAGTGTTGTTCCAAAAACAGGGCGCTCAGTGCTACAGAGAGCAGCAACAATTAGTAACCACCCACAATGAGCATCATCTAGTTTGACACACATACACTTCCACCGTTGAGCAGATGAACTTAACTAACGCAACAATATCAATAAGGCCAACTGTTCTTATCTCTATATTGACTCACTCAAATGATCAAATAATATTGCTCATTACCTCGACGTTCGATTTCTTCAGATACTTTCATTCATTTTTTCACTCAAACCCTGATTGAATCTTCCAAACTTCGCAGTTTCTTCCTTGACTAAATTCTAATTGCGTAACATGATGATCATGAGCCAAAACTCGCAAGGCAGACACACACTGGCTTGAATTGCTCGTACCACTTACAACTCGCTTTCCGGTCTAAGTTAGTTCTTGTGGGGAGTTGAATTTGCACAGTATGGAAACTAAATGATAAGCCAGTGTTTTCGTTGACAAGACACATTGGACTTCAACTGGTGCAAGCTCACCAAGTTGTATACCTTCAGCTTAGTTAAATAAGGTTGAAATCAGCAAAAGCAACTGGAGTTTGAAAATCCAGTGAGTCTGTCTGACTGATCTTGCCTTGAATCATGCAAATTTTCTGACTCAAAATCGATCATTCGTCAATCCTCAACTAGTGGGCTAGAGCAGGTGCAACAGAGGCATGAAAATGTAAAAAATCTCACCAGACTACCACTACACTAATAACAAATAAGTGTCACTAATCAACAGAAGGCAAAAAGCAGCGTGATTTAGGATTCATGTTCATCATAATCATACCTTAGCTGAAGTCTCACTCACCTCCTCTTGCATAGTGGCTGTACAGAGAGCGCAGCTACTTTATTCAAGGGCCTGCAACAACTGGCGCCACTTATCCTGTCGTCTGAAGTGGGGGTGTAAACACTTGCTCTCTTACTCTATTCTTGCTTCTCCAGTGAAGCTCTCTTGTTTTAACGCCATCCTTTTCAGATGTCTGCACCATCTTACTGCATCACCTATTGATTTTGCCGAAGACGAGTATGAGCAAAGCAAGAAAAAGACGACAGAATAACAACATCATCATCCCAAAGCCTCAGCCTGGCTGCGAGCCTCTTTGAACTCAGAGTCCTCTCTAGCTCAGATGGGGCACTTGTATTGCTTGTAAGGCAATGAATTATCTCTTGTTCTCTTTGTTTTGCATTAGTTGGAGAGTTCTCTTCGAGTCGCTCTGTAGTGGTATTTAGAAGCGACTATTTAGCTGGTTTTAGTCGCTCGCCTCAGGCGCCATCATGTTGAATCAGCAAACATACATCAATTGGCTGAACACACATCTAAAGTACCTCAGAGAGAGAGAGAGAGAGAGAGAGAGAAAGAGAAGTCACAAACACTTCTTACACTTTTTCGCACGCAATAACGAAATCAAGGCACCCCTGCTTTTATCAGTGATATATTTTATTTTATACTCGACTCAAGGGCTCTGAGATGAACACAATAAAGGAGTGAGATTTTTTCACGGATTTTCTATCCGGAATTGAATCCCCCAAAGGATGACTGAAAATCTCAGGCAGCTACTTGGGAAGGAGTTAAGTGCTTGCTCGCTGGAGGCATTTGGCAATTATGCGACGCCGGCCCCCAGTTCTGCTAGATTATTTGAAAAAGGCACGAAAGATTAGCATCTCAAACGATTTGAACGACATAGCTGCACGTGCAGCAAAACTTGCTTCAGACCAGTGGCTCACTTGTCCGCATTTGATTTGCAGTCTCGGAAACTTTGTTCAATCTAGCCTCAAGACGTTTTGCCCCCACTCAAAGTCCTCTCAGCCACTTGTCGAACTCTTGTTAGGTCTCATTCAGGACTTACAAGACTGTCTCCGAATGCTGCCCCAAGGATCGCGTCTCAGAGTTTCACCAATGCGCCACCTCCAATGAGACACGAAACATCTTCGCCTGCATTTCTACTTATGAGACAAACAAGACATAACATAAGCTCAAACTCAGCCCAAGAGCCACTCGCCACCACCCAAGCTCAATCATGCAACCTGTCTCCTCCTATCGGCGAGACTCATCTTTATTACCCCCGCAAGTTGACGAAAACACTATTCCATCAACTATAACAAACCTGGGTGGTTCCAAGGAGAGCTGTCTATGCTCAAAGAGTTCCTATGTAACGACGGAAGGAATAAACAAACGTGCACTCCTTTGCCCCTTCACCATGAGGATTGTCATTGCCGCGGTAATCGACGGCCGAAGATGCTTTGCAATGGTGCGTCAAGAGAATGATGAGTCAAAAGAGTTTGCATATTTGGAAAGAGAGCTGTTTCGGTATAATCCTAACTATTCAGACAACATCCTATGAGGAGGTACACATAGATTATGATAGATTGGGCATTTTCTGTTTGAGGCGTTCCGAGTCTCTGGCTGATCCAAAAGAGGCTGAGCCAAAGGCTGTCCCGCAATTAGTAACGCCCGCTCCATCCACGCGAAATGTGTCCCAAATTAGCTTGGATTGTTAGAGGAAAAGATTTGCAATTGTGATTTATTGCACACTTCGGCTTGCCTTTTCCACAGCGGTGCCTTTCTCTCAACATTGTTGATGTTCGTATCTGATGAGAGATAACAAGCTTGGCCAAACAATTAGCTTGCTCCACCTGTTGATCTTTTTTTCGTCACTCAAACATACGCTAGTAGATTGTTTCGTCAACATTGCCGACTATCTAACCAATGCAGGCTACTAATGCTCTGAGTTGCACTATCCCTGCCTCGCTCAAATAGTACATGAACTATTGGAGAAAAATGAACTTGAAAAGTGGAAATTAATTCAGTCCGTCAGTTTCCCTGATGGCTAGTTATTTATACAAACAGTTTGTGCACAAGAGATCGCGGATTCGGAATGGTAGTCGATGAATTGTGCCAAATGAATCCAGATGTCCCAAGGAACTACAGGTCAGAATGCTCCAAGTTTCCGCTGGGAAAGAATAAAAAATTTCAACATATTTGAGTGAAAAAAAACAACAGAAGCGATCGTCTTCGTGTGGTGGCAAGAGTCCGCCGCCATTGGTGAGGGTCGATGGCTCACAGATAAAGCGTACTGACAAGACCAACAGGAAGCTTGCTTACACCCAATGCTGCCTGTCTGGCCGCCAAATCGGTCGAGTGAGTTTGCAATTTTGCCTTTCAAATATCTCTGCCATGATGATATATTCTGAAGTATCACAGATTCATGCTCCATTGTAAGCTATTGAGTGAACTAGTAGAGTCGAAAAAATCAATCAAACCACCCTTTGCGACTGCTGGAAGCTGACGTCTGTAGTCATTATGGTTACTTTTGTTGTCACCGGCAAGGGGGAGATAGAGATTAGAGCTGTTTGTTTGCCAATGTCAGTTCCCCTCTAGGTGGGCTTGATCTAATGATATCCTTGTGAGGACTAACTGTGCACTAGTAATAATAATTCATCGTAGTGCCACAACGATGAAGCACCTGTCCTTCCACATCGAGATCACGACGATGAGGGATAGATAAAAATTAGTTAAAATGAACATTTTAATCAAGGATGAGGAACGCACGAAATCATCTTAGAAGATAGACCTAATCATTCAAATAGTCGACAGTCAAACTTAGAAATAGAAGCAGCTAGAAAACTTTTCAATCACTGACAGTCCGCGTCAAGCACCGCTGCTTTCCGGTTTGGATATAGCGCGCCAAGTGATGCACCTTAGGTGCGTGTCCCAAACCAAATCAAGGCCTCGCATCAACAATGGAAGCAACAATACTCCCGGAGTCGATTCAATCGACGGCCCTAGTGGTCGGAGCAGATTCTCCGAGCTTAACTATACCCTGTTATCTGATTAATAATTTGACCGAAGGCACTGAAGAGCAATGCAAATTTGTTATCGATAACAACTGTCTAGATGAAGAGGGCATCATAGACTATGTGTACCTAGTTTACTGTCGGCTTGGCGCTGAGCATCGCTACACCTCTATGGGAATTATTGTTTCCCTGGTTATAATTTTGTTCCTAAACCTCAGTGCAGTAGCGGACAAATTCTTATGCCCCTCGCTCTTGACAGTGGCGAAAAATCTGAGAATGTCGGATAGTTTGGCAGTGAGTATCATTGTACACCCACTACTCGTGAACCACCTTCTTCCCTCATAGACTCATGGTTAACTGATCGCCTTCTTAAACGAACATTCTCACTCAAGGGTATCACCTTGTTGGCCTTTGGGAATGGTTGTCCGGATATTTTCTCCTCCTTGGCGGCGGCAACAAGCGACAGGCCGAAACTGATCGTTGGCGAGCTCTTGGGCGCTGGCATCTTTTGCACCTCCATTGTGGCTGGCTTGGTATTCATAAGCACCGAGTTCAAGCCAGATCGCAGACCCCTGCTCCGAGATGGAACCTTCTACTCACTTTCGGTGGCTTTAGTATGGTACTTTTGTTGGAAACGGGAGTTGACTTTTTTTGGTGCTTTAAGTGAGTCGAGAATCCATGTAGTTGCTACTGCATAAGCGATTTACGATCTATGGGGAAGCTCATCGATTGTGGACACAGAAGAACCACAACTAACCTTCCCAAATATAGCCTTCATCATAATCTACTCAACCTACTTGATGATTGCGCTTTGTGACCAGTTCTTTCAAGCCAAAGTCACGAAAAGATATCCTATTTCCGAAGGAAACAACGAGAAAAACGCGAGTCACCTTAATAAGGAGGAGCAAATTATAGACGCGTGAGTATCAACAATAATCGGCTAGTTCCCTATGCTTGACTCAAATTTATCCTAATTGACAACTTCTCGCTTAATGATCGCTTCTCATGGACTTTATTGTGGGTAGAAATTATTTCATCTGGCGGAGAGGATCTCAGGGAATCGTTGCTGAAGTGCACAAGCAGCAACTACAACAGCGACTAAACTCAATCAATCTCCAGCCAGAAAAGGATCGAGTCTCTTTGGAGATTAGTGTGATTGAGAAAAGTGGACACAAGACTGATACACCCAACCCTGTGTGCAGCTGCTCCTTGAATGAAAAGAAGCAGGTTGTTGCCAAAGTCACCGTTAGCGATATTAAGCCCGAAAGTGGTGACAGTAAATCGAGAAATCAACTGATGGACCAACAGATTAACATCCTGCACAACCATTCAGCCGCTGCATCGAGCAATGAGCCTCTTAGGCGCAACAATAGTCTATCTCGAGCCGAATGGAATCATTTCAGAAGTAATCTGAATCCAATCGACACTGAGAATTGGAGCGATAGTCGATTCAGTGGAAAAGTAATCGAAATTCTCAGAGCACCAATTCTATTCATCACCATTCTCACGGTTCCAGTGGTAGATATGGACAGGGTCAACAACAATTGGTGCAGACTTTTGAATTGCATGCACTGCTTCCTGATACCAACGGCTTGGATAATGATCACTACTCTCCGAGACACTTGTGGCGATGCCGAGACTCACGAGACCGTGGAGAGTTGCTCCGATCATATCTGGCCCGCGATAAGATTGGGATTACTTATTGCAGGCGTGCTTCTGTCCATATTCTTGTTCTACTCCACTGAACCCTTCAAAGCACCCCGATACCATGCAGCCTTTGCCTACTTAGGCTTCGTGATGTCTGTCACCTGGATATATCTACTGGCTACAGAGATAATTAGCCTTCTCAAAACGGTTGGGCTTATGTTCAGTATGACCGATACGGCACTCGGCTTGGGTGTGCTAGCTTGGGGCAACAGTCTGGGTGATATAGTGGCCAATTTGAGCTTGGCCGAGGCTGGATATCCTCGGATGGCCTTGGGGGCCTCCATTGGTGCTCCGCTACTGAATTTGTTGTTGGGTTTTGGTCTCTCGTTCACTATAAGCTTGAAACCGGGCCAGAAGTCAACGCTTGAATATACCCCGACGATTGTTCTTTTGTGCTCGACTCTGATAACAATCTTGGTTTCAATCATGCTCTCAACATTGATACCAAGCAACAGATCGAGAAGACCATTTGGTTTTTTGCTCATCTCAGGTTATGTGATATATTTCTTGTTGGCCGTCTGTCTAGAATGCGGCATCCTGTTTAACCAAGGAACAAATTGAACATATAGTCAAAAAGTCACATAATACAGCATGATTGGCACAGTGTGCCACCCGGTGAGAAAATTAGGTTATGGAAGACATCAGTGATTGGCAGAATCTGTCAAGCGACCTAATCCTTGGTGATCGAATCCATCTAAAATCCAATTAAAAGAAAGATTTCATCTTTGGGTAGGAAACTCGATTGAGCAAAGTGATTAAGAAATAAAGCTCTGGAGGTACCAAATCTGTGAATCAGTACAAAATAGAGTAATTGAATGCGACTTTCGATAATTTTCTCCAGTGAATCATCTCATTTAGTAGTTTCTCGAGGTGTATAGGGCCTGCTAGCGGTAGAGACAGAGGAGTTTTGACGCCCGCTTAGAAAGAGAAGAAGCACGATCATAACCACAACGATCAGAGAACCAGATGATCGTCTCTCGTGAGCTCACCATGCTCACAGATTAGGCCGATTGGATGAGCTACTCAGTCCACTGGCGCCCCCAACATTCAGAGTCTTGGCACTCAAGCCTGCACCAGAGCTAGTTGAGCGTGGCTGGAGCTCCACTGAAACGGATTGAGATCTGGCAAATCGGCGCTTCTGTATAACGTAGGCCCCGACCATCATGGCCAACATGGCAACTGTCACAATGCTCATTACAAAGGTGGCAACCACGAGCGAGTGGTCCTCGTTACTTAGCGCGTGATCCTCTCCAGGAACCATGATTGGCTCATGCTCGCCCCCCGCAAGCCCGCCGGAGATAGACGAGGATGAGGAATTGGCGGCCTTTTTCGACATTCTAATATAGTGAATTTGGGCCATGCTCTCGTGTGCCAAGTTGATGTCCCTTTTCTCAGTTTTCAGATCATTCCTCTCGAAGCTGAAAGTATAAACACCAGGTATGAGGGGCCTGAAAAACTCTCCGTGAGAGTTCGTCTTGATGGCGTGATCTCGATCTGAGACGCGCACCATCACATCGCTCAACGGCTTGCCCGCCTCGTCCGACACCACTCCCTTGACGCCCTTGTGCACCTCTCGTATCAGGTTGACAAGAGCCACCTTGTTGTACTGCCAGTAGCCAGGCAATGCCTCTGCTGGTGGATACTGGTTGCAACCGAGTTCCAGGGTCAAGTCGAATTCATTTGAGTTGTCGTAGATCCAATCCTGCAAACTTCCATTCACAGAGTACCATTCTGATCCATAAACGATACCCTGTGGAAAGTTGTGATCTTTATGGTAATCAGAGCAGCGATCGTAGCAATCTTCGCCCAAATGCATGGTTTTATGGCTCTGGTTTAGCAAGGAGAAAGGGAAAAGGGGAAAAGGTTAGTTTTCCTCTTGAGTTTTTGTCGGTGTTCAATCTTCTTCGACCAGACAAGGGCTGGTGGGCAAAGGTACTCACCTTACTGTAGAGAAGAGCCAGCTTTCTGAAAAGGTCATCATCTGGCGTCGGGTTAGCCTCTTTCTCCTTCCTTCTATCTCGTGCCCCCGAATATGGCACTAAGGCGATCAGAGCTCCTCCATGCAGATTCCCGGACAAAACGAAGGATTCCTGGTGAGTCCAGTTGATGAAAGCCCTTGTTTCCGGCTGACAGTTGGCCCAATCTAGATTAACGCCTGTCTGCTTGTCTGGAAAATCTCTATTCAAATCAACATTGTTCGCGTTCACCCGGCCCCTCCGACTGGGAGTCTCATAGGTGCAGCTGACCTTGGAGTTAGCGTAACCGTCCGGATTTAGGCTCGGCAACAGGTGGATTCGAGTGGCATCGAGCAACTTTTTCACAAATTTTGGCCCAGTTGGCTTTGCCGACTCCGTCGCTGGCTCCTCCAGAGCAGCACGATAATTTTCTAGCAATAGGCGAGCCAAATGTAACAGCAACTCTCTTCCGACCACCTCGTTTCCATGCATGTTTGCAACATATCTGAATTGTGGCTTCAGTGGCTCGTGTTTGCCAGCCTTCTGGCTCAACTCGATGGCCCACAGTTTCCTGCCAGCAACACTCTCACCAATTGAATACAATCTGGTCAAGTCTGGATATTGGCTATTCAATTCGGCCAGGTATCCGTATAATTCATCGTGGTTGTGGTGCTTGCCCATCATTGAATTGATTATCTCTCGCCCATCCGCCGACTTCAATGTCTGTACAAAGTCCAAGGATTCCAGAATGTCCTCGCCATAGTCGATTAGCTCTTTGTTAGAATCATCGACCAGTCTGTTGTATGGGGTCGCCGAGCGAGCTGATGGATCTATGGTTTTATTGATTGCTATCGGTTTGTCGTTCCCAACTGTTTGCCCGTCTATGAGGTTCGTTTGTCCCGGTGGGGCTGGTTGTTTGCTCGCCGGAATTGCAGGTGTACCTGGTATCTGTTTACCATCTGTTGCTTGGTCTAAAGTCGAGTGAGGTCTGACCAATAGTGTAAATGTGAGTGGAAAGAGCAGCAGCCGAGCTGCTGACCATTTGGGAGCTACCATAACCTCAATAGTTTAGTTCGATTACCTTGCTCCAATTTCGATGCTCAGATGTCAACTGAAAAGGTCCTTCGGCTCTCGGTGTGAGATCTTGATTGATTGTGCAAAGCCAGATACTCCGGCCAAATCAGATGGAGTATCTTGTAGCCGTGCAGCGGGCGCACGTATCAACTCCCACAAACGCAAGCTCACTTCAGCCAATCAACAGGCACGCTCTATGATCAGCACCTGGCTGGCACTTGTTGATTGTTGCGCCACAACTGCTATCAAACAGGTCAATTGATTTAAAACAAATACACCAACATATGCACTCTCTGATGATAACACTCATTCAATCAGGTATTGTCAAAATCATTCGTTTTTCACCAATTTCTGCCGTTCTTTTCCCCCATTCTCTTCCCATCAGTCCCCCGCTCTACAGAACTCCTATCATGCCAGTATCCCGCAGCCTAAGGTGCACCTTAATCAAACCGAATGGTGGCAGACTATTGAGCATCTGAGTTTCGGCAGCCAGTTAGACTGCTGGACTTGCGACTGGGCTCCAGGACTTAGCCTTCGTCCCTTTTTCAAAAGAGCAATTTTCACCACAATTATAATCATTATCGCTGCTCCTAATTTTTATCGTATAGAGACAGACAACTGTAAATGGTTGCACCTAGAAACCACGGCCGATAGACTACGGCCTCGACAGAACTCAGTTGAATCTAGCAACTGTTGCCTCTACACTACTCGACTGTCTCATGCATCGTCGCCCCAGACAACCACAATTAGCAGCTTGGAGTGCCCCAATATGGCAAACACGAGTGGAGAGTTTCACACATTCGTGTGGCGGGCATTAACTTTCATGTTGATCAAAAGAATTTGATGCGTCAAACAAGCATCATAGTCAATAATGTCGGAAAGTTCATAATTGGGAGACTCGTTCGTCTAGATGTTTAACTTTGACGGCTCGTTTGTATGCTAGCAAAGTAGTAGAGCTAGAATTCTGAATTGTTTTATTATGTCTAATAACTGCTCGGATCTCAGAGAGGCACAACCATTCTGTTACGCTCTCTTGTAGTGGTCGGTGCACGAGGAGAGGATCGAGAGCTCAAGGATATTCTAGCATCAGAACCTAGCGAGGCCAGAAAAAGGAGCGAAAATCATGCGTCGTCCGAGTCGACGATTCTGCAGTGCTGGCGACCAGACTGGTGGGTCAAAATCATTAGACATTACCTAGATGGTAACTCACCAAGTTTTAGGATGAAAAGGGTGGCCATCAACCAATTTGCAGCTCTAATTTGCGCCCGCAGATTGTCTGAGGCGCTCTGAGCGGGAAATGTGAAACCTCTCTGTCACAGATGAATGCCTCTAGCGGTATGCGTAGAAAGTAGTTGTTAATTATCCACTCCCATTAACACTTCCTACCACGGACTTCAATCAGTCAAACTCTAGTCCTGCATAGCGTGAACAGCTCAAAAGTTGGATAGGTAACGATCAATATATTCGGACAGGACCTGGGTTGAGCTTAAGCTCACTTAGGATGACAAATACTGGATGAGTGAGAAGTTCGGAATACTTTTTTCAGGGGAACCAACATGGAGCGTTTGCAAATTTTGTCAAGATCGCGTCGACCAGTGACCGATAAGCCACCTGAGCGGATGGTCGTAGCCCGGTTTGTGCGCCGTGCCTATAGATTGCCCACGCACTGCACAGGAATCACAGGGAGGCGCGCGGGGGCGCGCGAGAGGCGAGTGTCCCGCTCCCGCAAGACTGATGCAAACTTGCATTGCATTTGTTTGTTTACCTCATTCAACATTCCTTTCGATTTCCTAAAATTCGCCTCGCAATGAACTCCACTATCATTTATTATTATATCACGCATTTTGAAACCATGAGTTGAGCTCCAAGCTAAGCTTTCTTGTATATATGAGCGGAAATCAAGGGCCGAGTTAGGATGACTTGTGACTCCGGCAGAGCCACACCGAAAAGTGGTCCGCATCAAGATTTCTTCGACGATCTTAATCATCATCAACTGAATAAGATATTTGACTGTATTCGCGAAGCACTTTCCACAAACGAACTTCTCGATCATGATGAGGAGCTCAATCATGATGTCTACCAGAAAACGATGGAAATTTTAAGCCCACAGCTTAGTGATATTGAACTAAATCAAGAGCCCCCTTTTGATGTAGTAAACAAGATATGGCTCAATTTTGGAAAGACTGGTCTCAACATATCTCAAAACTATGACTCCCATCAGCGTGTCATATGTAGTGATTCTCTTAATGACGATCAGGATAGTCAACTAAGTGAGGATTCGAGTGGGCAAGAGAACGAGGAGTTCCTGCCCCGAAATCTTGAAAGACAACGACTTCCCAAGGAGCCAAAAGAATCTTCAGGAAATTTTTCTAGTTATGCTCTGTTGATCCTATTGATACCTTTCTGCATATTCATCTGTCAATCATCTATATTCGCGCATGAGAATTCGACAGTTCTAGATCAAACTAAATCGATAAGGATCAATTTTGAGAAAATCAACGCGATCAGTAAAGATTATTCGCATCTGTTGGATAAAAAAATGATCAATATAATTAGAGCACAAGCAACGGTGATGCAAGACGAGATATCAGTCATACTCCTGCTAGGTCGGGAGCTTGATAGATCGTGCAAGAGGGATGCCACTCATTGCATTGGAAAAGCCATTGCTAATCTAACCGATAGACCGTACGGCTACTTGGACGCAACTGATCAAAATCTCAACTTCAAATCCATAACTGACGAGTTATCCGCATCATTCATTGAGGGCCAAAGACACTCTGTGCTGTTCGAAAATTTGGAGCGCCTCAAAAGTTGCGATATAATGAGTCTATTCCAGTTCATTGATAAAGATGAGACTAACAAGAGGCGTGGTATGCTAATATTCACAGTCTATCTAGGTGATGAGAATCATGAACAAAAGCAGCGTAGCTCTGATTTAGTTGAAAGAGCATTGTTGGATAGGTGGTCTTCTTGTGTTCCATACGACACTTTAACCTCGGTTATAAGTCGCATCACAGGATCAATCATTAAAACCTACTGAATGAGATACTGCTTCTTACAATCGATTTATTCTCGCCACCTCTTGTGGACTCTCAACCATATAGCCTGATCCCACCTAGAAGGCCTTCTTGGATACGATGCAACTTGATTGTCATCCTAGGTCCGAGTTCAGACAGCCTTATAGCGCTCTTTGCTGTGGAAAAATCTTCATTGCTCGTGTCCACGTGCCTGGAGGTATCCATCTGATCTTCCTCTCCGTCTGATGCCCCGCTACTCATGCCTCCATCATCAAACATTTCATCGATGTTGGTTAGGTTTCCCAGATCTGGGATACGTTTTCTCGTAACTAACCTTCTGATTGGCTTCGAAACGCCTACAGGTCTCACACGGATGGCATAGTGACGGAAGTCTATGTTGCCGGTGTCGGTATTCAATTTGAGGAGTACAACTCTTTTCATTTTCAGCAACTTGAGATTTCTGACGTCGATCGAGGGGAATAGCCCCTGCCACATGGTGGTTTGTAGTTCGTTTTGGTCATATTGATGCTCCTCATCACCTTCGACTTTTTCATTGAACGACTTCATGACAACAAGTGGTGCTCGTAGATATAAATCGGGGCTACTAATTGGTTTTTTCTGGCTTGCGATCACATCTTTCCTGAGTGTAAAGTCCACTATCTTATATGTCAGAGTTGGACCTCTTGGTAATTTACAGAATCTCAGATATCCAGATTTTCGCGTATTGGTTAGTATTAACATATTCTGCACATTGAATATTGAAGCAACCGAGACGAAGTCTCTCACACTGTTGCGTTTCATAACATGGAGACTCTTTGCAGTGAATGGCTCTAATACACACCTCAAATCTTGCATTAGAATAGTCAGACCGATTCCTAGTTGTCCTCGTTTGATTACAAAGCTGTGAGGAGCCTCCTTAAGAGGTGCGGGCTCCCATGAACTACCCTTGTGTTTGCGGCTGTTCTTCCTTTTCTTTCTCGGCTTCATTTCAGCCGAAATTTTGGTCTTGGCATTCTTGGGTGCTCGAACATCATCACGAGCCATTTCTAAAGAATAATGTTGTGCATACGATTCAGGAGATCTTCAATCTGGAAATAGGTGAAGTTGAGCTTGATGAGCTCAAGATGGTCTGAGGAACGAGACCACGTGTATTTCGGCAACACCAATCAATGCGTGCAGAATGACGCGTTGTGCCAAATTCGCGCGCTACATGTCACCTTCTGCTCTGATCTTGCAGCGTGGATATTTGGCACACTCAACTTGTTATAAATTGTTTATTATTTAAGCTCTTAAAGATTAAAAATATCACTAGCTTTCTATTATAAACTAGATATAGCATCTTAACAGGATGAATCCCCTTCAGACCACCCAGCAGACATCATTCTTTCAGCCATTTCAGCCACAACAGGCTACTACCAACCTGTTTCAGGCCCCCCAAACCCAACAGCAACAACCACAGTCTGGTTTCCAGTTCTCGCAACCTCTCCAACAACAAAACCAATCGCTGTTCCAAACATCCCAGTTCCAGCCTCTACAATCGCAACAGCAACAACTGTTACAGCAGCAGCAACAAAATCAACAATTCCAACAACCCCAGCAGCAACAATTTCAGCAGCAGTATCAGCAGCAGCAGCTACAGCAGCAGCAACAGCAGCAGCAGCAACAACAACAGCAACAACAACAACAGCAACAGCTTCAAGAACAACAACAGCAACAACAACAGTTGCAACAGCAGCAACAAGCTGCCCAAATCTTACAAGTGATATCCCAGCCAATCATATATAATGACTCTAGAGATCAAATTTTAGGTAATTTCAACAAAATCCAGGCCTTATGGGGGACAGGAAAGGCTTACTTCTCGAGGGAGGCACCCCCACTAGAGTTAGGTGGGCCGGGACCAACTGGTTTTCATGCCCTTAGCGAACGATTCAAGTTACAACAAAACGAAACCCAGCAGCAGAAGACCAAATTGCAGCAGTTGTCTGAACAGTTGAGTGAAATGCAGAAGCAAGTGGCCGCCATGAAGTCGAAGTTAGACGAGTGTCGGCGAAAGAAGGTAGTCCTGGGAAATAGAGTACTCAAGGTGCTGACAATGCAACAGATTGAGAGCAGGCGCGGGTTCCCAATTCAAGCAGATGAGGAGAAGCTTAGATCTCGAATGGAGGGTATACTTTCGGAATTACACTGTCAGACTAAATATCGTGGTTGTCTTAATGAACTGATGTCCCAATTGAAGCAGATTCAAAGCCACCAGCATCGTCCACCTCACTTGGATGAGGTGATAGTTGAGGATATTAAAGAGCACCTCCAGAATGAGCATCAAGGTATAGAACATCTATTGGAGATAATTAAGCAGGATGAACAGATTCTTGCACAGACCAACAACAATTCGAACGATCAGAAGACTACGAAACAAAGACAGAATGGAACTGCCGGCTAGAGTATTGTAGAAATGTATAAAAAATTCACCATTAAAAGCAGGAAGTTCTCTTGAACTGTTTACGCTCTATCGTTTTTGTATTGTACCCTTGTCCGTACCTTGAAGGAATATCCATAATCGGTTGATCTATTTCACGTGTCTGCGCCCTGAAGTCGGATCGAGCCGAAGTTCACGTCTACTTTAGCTTGACATGTCGGGTGACAGAGGGCCTAGACTTTGACAGCCCCTACTTGGGGTGTAACAAGTTTGACGAACTTCCGCCGAGGACTCGTCGAATAGTTCAAAAGCAATATAGTTCTCCTGAGGTTCCTAGATACTGAACTAGATTGCCAGGTGTATATTTGCACTATTATCGTTTCTATCAAAATCACAAGCAGGTCCGCCAGCAGAAATCTAGTCAACAAACTCGGTGCACGCTGTTCGCTCTTCTGGAATAACTTTCACTCACTCGCTCTCTTTGTTAGGCCCTGAGCAATAATCTTCAGAGGTTCGGTGTTCCGAAACTATGATGCTGTCCCAGATCATTTCCTCATCCCATGCTACATTCAATGATCAAGATTGCTGAAATATATTGTACCCTTGAATGATAATGAACGTCATCGGATCCACATCATTGGCTGCAGTGAGACTTGGGGTTGGAAGATTCGGTCGTCTATATGGGAGCAAATTGTTCAATTCATCAAAATGCTCAGTACATGAGAGCAAAGCGACGCCCGAGGATTGCAAGATCAACGTTACCTTCCTTAAGCCGGATGGATCGAGAGTAAATGTAAAAGCCAGTGAGGGCAAATCACTATATGACGCTGTGATAGATAACAATGTGGATATTGATGGCTTTGGCGCTTGTGAGGGCACATTATGCTGCACGACTTGTCATCTGATATTAAAGAAAGCCGATTACGAGGCTCTTGGGGAGCCTCGCGACGAAGAGCTGGACATGCTAGATTTGGCCTACGGCCTGACGGATACATCTCGCTTAGGATGTCAGGTGATACTGAAAAAGGAGCTCAATTCGCTGGAGGTGGAGGTCCCAGCTGGTATAAATGACGTCCGGGAAAGCTGACCCGTTAACTGCCCAAATTTGAGCAGCATCTAGACCGAGGGAGCAATACATTGGTCTCGTTCGAAGTATACGATACATGGATATCTGTATACTTTCACAATGAGAAGATTGAGACAGTAGACAGCCGCACCAGCCGATCATCAATAATTAAAACTCAATGAAATATATGTAGCTCCTTAGAGTGAGTTCATTCTTTGCATCACTCCCCCAGGTTCAATCATTCTCTAGTGGGAGGACGTATTCTGTAAGTTGGAGTCTCAGGATAGCAGGGAATAGCATAATCAGGGGCGTTTGACTTGGGGATGATGTGGAACTAGACTGGCTGAAGGGAACTTGCGCCGGTGAAGTATCTTTCGTCCAACTAAGATGCTCAACGTTCTTGATGCGATTGGGTCTCATCTTAGCAGCTTATCAGTGAGTGACGTCAGAATGACCATCTAGTTGAGAAAAAGGCCGGCCTCTTTTCTGTAGAAAAAGCCGAGGCCAAGGGAAAGAGAGAGAGAGAGAGAGAGAGAGACAAGAGCTAATGCGAAAGTTCCGAAGTTGAGGCAGTTTATTTTATCGTCTTGTTGTCCTTTATTCAGGCCAATTGGGCTATTCGAATGTCGCCCACTGTGGAGCCTTACGGCGTCTCCTTGAGCAAGCATGTGTTATATAGTCCGCTAGGTTGAGGACTGATCAGAGCTGGAATGATTCTGTGAGAAAGGGATTTGTAGCCTTGAATTTGGTTCGCCTGGCCAAGGCTGCGTGTTGCTCGTGGGCAAGGTGGCCAGAGGGGGTTACTTGAGAAGTGTCGGCCGAAATCATTGGCGAGCTTTCATCAAACGGAGCTCGGCCAGCTTGGCCTGGTGGTTCCGGCGGCGGGCTAGCTAGCGGAGGTTGGTGGTGGAAAGTGTTTGCAGTTTCCGCTGAACAATCGACGGTGGCACACAAATGGATTCCATTGGAGCCCATTGCCTCGGAGCCTGAGAGCTCGCCGCAAGGCTGGTGGTCGTCCTGTCGGCGCGGGGCTGGGCATGCGGGCGACTGATTGGATGGCGCCCCTTCGTGACGGCCCTCGTCTGGCGGGCTCGTTTCCGGGCGCTCCAATGGGGCCAGGCACGAGGGACAGGCCTGCGCGTAGGCCGCCGGCACTGGGGGCTCCTCGTCTGTGTCGTCGGTGAGGCCGCCGATCTTGGCGCTGATCAGATGGGCCTCGCAACCGCTGTCCAGGGTGAGCATGAGGCCGGCGCTGGTCGCGTGGTGGCGGCAATGGTGGGCGCTGTCCGCCTCCTCGTGCCCGTCGGCCCCCGCCGTTGCTGGGCTTCCGGTGCCAGTGGGGCCGCCCTTCAGCAGACAACTATCGACAAACACATTCACCGATTGCTGAGAGTTCTTTCTCAGGGCGCTGGCTCGAGTTGCGTGACGCAGGGAAATGTGATACGCGTAAATGGCCTCATCCTCGTCCGGCTGGTCCAGCAGCCCGTCCAGCTGGCCGCCCGCCCGCTCACTCTCCTCAGCTCCATGTCCATCTCCGTGCCCATCTCCCTCGTCGGCGCTCTCCTCGAGCTCCTCGCCCCCGCCGAGCTGTTCCAGTTGGTTCCCCCTGGGCGCCCCCTCTCGAGACGCCCCCCTCCTTGTCTCCGGCCGCAGCTCGCCGCTCTCCCCGCACAGCCGCCCGCCCGAACTCCAGCCCGACCCGAAGGGGGCGTGTCTGCGTGCTGCCCGCGTTGCGTGGCGCGCGCGCCGCTTCCTTCGGGCGGCGAACTCGACGCGCACGCTGCACTCGGTCTGCCGGCCCGCAGCCGCGCATTCACTTCCACAGGCGGCCACGCCCCCTGCACCATCCTCGCTCACACTGCCGCCAAGACTGCTCAAGCTTCTGCTCTCGGCGCCGCCGCCCGAGCTGCTACTGACACTGACACTGCTGCTGCTGCTGTTGCTCTGGCTGCTGGCGCTGCCACTCTGGCTGCTGCAGCCGCAACTGCCGCCCGGCAACTGGATCTGGGGCACCACTCTGGTTGGCTGGCACGCACCGGAAGCTTGCACCTGTTCGCCCTGTGAGCCTCGGCCACCCGCAGACTGTCCCCCGAGCCGCTCGAGCTCCCCGGAGGCCGACTGGACCAGCGTGCGCCCCTCTGCAGACTCCAGGGCGCCCACTGTCGCGCACAAGTGCTCGCATGTGCTGGGCCCCTCGGCGGCCACGAGGCCGCCCTGGAGCTCGAAGTGGCGCCAGATGGTCTCCAGGCGGATGGCGCCGCCGGCAGACTGGGCGCCGGCGGCCGGGCTGGCGGCGGAAGCGGAAGTGGAAGTGGAAGCGAGCGACTTGTCGCGCGCGAAGGAGACCACGTCCACGAGCCAGCGCAACTGGCGCCAGAACTCGTCGGCCACGGCGACCATGTCCTGCAGCGAGTTGACGCGCGTCTTCGTGGACTTGAGCTCGTTGCTGGAGAAGGCCTGCCGGTGGTCGTGCTGGGCGACGATTAGGTCGGTCTCGAGCATGGCCGAGAGGCGCGAGTACTTGGCCAACAGGTCCGGCTCGTAGGTGCCAATGTGGATGGTTTCGAAGATTTGCAGAGGCAGCAGCATGAAGTTCCGGTTCTCGGCCAAAATGTTCGACCGCTCGCTCGAGGTCACCGGGCAGACGTTCTCCGGGGCCGGAAGGAGCAGCACGAAGGTCACTTGGGCGCTGAGCTCGATCAGCTCGAGGTGGTAGATGCGGTTGTTGTGCTGCTCGTTGAGGGCGTTCAAAATGGACACCAGTTGGCCAGTTTGTTCGTCATAGCTCATGGGCAGTCTGCTTCTCAGTTCGTGCAGCAGTCGCTTGGCGGCGCTGCCCACCAGCCGCACAAAGGTCTCCTCCGGCGAGTCCATGCAGGCCACCGAGCGGCGCCTGCTCGTCAGACAGCTGGCCGGCGTGTTCGCGGCGCCACTTCCGGCGGCGGCGGCCACTAAAGGCGGCTCGTCCATGGGGCTGGCGGTGGACTCGAGACTGTCGCGGGCGGCCTGCTCGTGGCTGGAGAGCGGCCGGCCGGGCTGGCAGTGGGCGCAGGTGGGGCCGCGGCGCGAGTGCGCGCGGCATCGGTCTGTCGCCAGATCGGTGTCGCTGTGCGCGTGCTGCTGCTGCTGCTGCTGCTCGTGCGGCTGCGGCGCGCGCTCCAGCCACTGTCTGCGGCCTGCTCCGTGCCCCGCGCTTTGGTGCTCGGGCGCGCGCTCGTCCACCTGACCAGTGGAGGAGCGTTGGGCGCCGCCCGCCAGCTGCCGAGCGCGCCGCCTGCTCGCCTCCAGCTCGGACAACTGGCCCCCGGCACCTCCCAGCTCGCCGCCCGCCCCCTCCAGACCGGGCGAGATGGACTTGGCCCTGAGGCGCCACTGGTCGCCGGCCTGCGGCTCCTCGGCGGCTTCCGGGGGCGCCACCGCCGCCCGCCCATCTGTTGACTGGGCCCCTGAGGGGCACTCGTCCGGGCCCGTGGTGGAGCTGGCGTTCGAGGAGGAGGGCTGGGCGCGCTGGCTCCAGATTGCCGGGTCGCTGGCGCGGCCCGTGGACTGTTGCTGGCTCTTGGCGAAGCGGGCGGCCCGCTGGCTGCTCGTGAGCCCCTCGGCGCCCCTGCTCGGCCTTCCTGCCCTCAGCCCCGCCTGGCCGGTGGCGCCGCTCGCCGAGACCGCCGAGACTGCCGAGACCGAGGCCGCCGGCTGTCTGGGGGGCGCCGCGGGCTCTCCTCCACGAGCGGGCTCTCCGCCACGCGAAGGCCGCCCCGAGGCCAAGGTGGCGAAGCGCTTGAGGGTGAGCCACTCCTCGCGCGACACGTGCCAGTTGTCGCGAATGCGGGCGCAGGGGATCATGTTGGGCTGGCCGCGCGGCACCAGCAGACGCATCGACTCGACGGTGGTCTGCAACTGCACGAAGCCCAAGTAGAGGCCGCGCCTTAGGGGCACCGTGCTGCTGAGGTCAAAGTGGATTATCTCCACCAGATTCAGCAGAAGCAGGTCGTAGAGGCCGAGGGAGGCGAGCATCAAATAGGTGGACGACTGTTGGGGGCCGCTGAGCTGCTGCGAGCTGTGCGTTAAGCGCTGGGCGCCGCCGCCGGGCCCCAAGTGCTGGCCGCTGCGGCGCGAGTGGGCGGCCGCGGCGGACGCCCCGCCCACCCCCGCGGCCGACACGCCCCCGAAGGAGCCGCCGGCGGACTGGCCCGCGCTGAAGGAGGCGCTGCCGTGCGAGTGCGTGTGCGCGTGCGACTGCGAATTTGAATGCGAGTGCGCGTGTGCGTGCGCGGCGGACCCTGCGGTCAGACACGCCCCCGGCGCGCTCATCATGCTGCCCGAGCGCGCGCAGGCCCGCTGGCCGCCCTGTGCGAGCTGGCCGCCTGCGCTCGGGGCCAAGTTGGCGGCCGCCCCTCCACTTCCAGGCGCGTTTCCGCCCCCGCCGGCCGCCACCTGCGACAGACTGGTGGCGGCGCTGCTGGAGCGCGAGCACGAGCACCACTCGGGCCCGCTGGGGTTCCCGGTGAGGCAGCTGGAGCTGGCCAGGGCGCCGCAGGAGGCCTCGCTGGCCGAGGCGGACACGCTGGACACCAGCGACGAGGTGGAGCTTCCGCTGAGACTGGCGCGCGCCAGCCCACCCAGCGGGGCCAGCGTGTCTGGGGCGGCGGCCACTCGGCGGCGCGCCACGCCCAGCTCGGGCCCCTCAGTCTCCAGAGCGGCCGGGTCGCTTGGGAGGCGCCCTGGCCGCGCTTCCGGTCGCTCGGGGGCGCCAGAGACGAGCTCGTGGGCGCCCAGCGAGCCGGAGGGGCGCGCCCTCTGAGCTTGGGGCTCGCGCTGGAGGGCAGAGGAGGGGGCGGAAGTGGTGTGGAAGGCGGAAGTGGTCGAGCTGGAGGCGGCCAGTTGGTGGCGCAGTTGTTCCAGTTCGCGCTCCCTCAGGGTCTTGGCGATGGTGTCGCTGATCTTGCGCAGGTGTCTGGGGATGATCTTGGTCTGCTGGGTCCACTTGATGCTCAGGTTGGCCACCTGCTTGGTGCTGTCCACGTGCCGGCTGGTGCAGATGACGATGGAGCCATCGTGGGCCTGGATTGGTTTGTGGAAGAGGCGGCCCAGATCCTGCAGGTTGAGAGCCAGTTGCATCTGTTCGATGGCGGCCAGCAGCTTGATGCGCAGGTGCAGCGTGGAGGAGGAGTGGGACTTTTGCAACTGTTGCCTCAGCCGCTTGATGTCCGCCCAACGAGTGCCGTTGATCTTGAGCAGCCAGTAGAAGTCGGCCATCATTGTTCCGGGCGCCACCAGCTCGTTGAGCACCTCAACCACGGGCAGCCGATCGTCGTTGGTGACCAGAATCTTGTCCTCGCAGTTCTCGGGCACCGCAAACATGGGCACCAAGGGCTCACTTGCGCCACTTCCGCTTCCGCCGCCCCACAGACCGTCTTGGGGCCGCGCTGGCTCCTTGTCGCTGGCCGTCTTGCCAGCTTGGGCCCCAAGCTTGGGCCACTCTCTGGAGCCAGTCTGCTGCTTCTGAGCGTGTCTTGGCGCGCCCAAATTCGATCCTCCAAGGCCGCCGCCGCCGCCGGAAGTGCTCCTGAGCCGCGCGGGCGAGTGGTAGATGATGCAGGCCAGGTAGAGGCCGCGCTTGTTCTGGTTGTTCAGCTTCTGGAACTTGGTCGAGTTAGACTGGAAGAAGTTCTTCAAATTCTTTCGGACCCGCAAACTCGACTGCTGCTCACTTCCGGCCGCCGCCGCCGCCACTTGCTCCTCGTGCGCGCCCGAGCTAGTCTCGCGCGCCCCCAACCCGGAAGCGGAAGCGGCCTCCAGCTGGGCCGCTGGGCGGCGGGCATTTTGGCTGCCCGCCGCGTCGAGCAGCAGCATGTTGATGAGGCTGGACTTTTGGTTGGCGGCTGGCTCTTTATGGTCGAGCTTGGGCGTGGCCACCACTGAGCTGGGCCAGCGGAGGTCTGTCTGCGGTGGACTGGCTGCTGGCGCCGCCGCCGCCGTCTGCTTGGCGCACCTGGCCAACAAACTAGACTGGTGCTCGCTGGACAACAGGTGCTTGTTGAGCAGGATGAGCTTGGTGAACTTGCGGAACACTTCCTCGCCGTACTTGTGGCGCCGGCGAGTGCCCTCAACTTGGCGCCAACTTGAGGGGGCCAGCCGGGCTGGGGTGGTGGCGCGCGGCTCGCTGAAACCCTTGTGGTTTCCGCTGGAGACGCGCACAAAGTGAGCGCGTCCACTTGGCAGCGGCCCGATCTGGCACTCGAGCGGGTAACAGTTGCTGCTGTAGACCACCAGCGAGCCCACCTCGCCCCCAAACGAGCCGCTCGCGCTCCACTCCAGCCGGTACTTGGTGATGATTGCGTGGCGCGCTCGCCTGCCCACCGGCCACGCGGCGCTTCCGGCGGCACTCGCACAGCTTGGGGCAGCTCTTGAGCCACTTCCGGTTCCACTTCCGGCCGCCTCGTCGTGGGCCCCAGTCTGTGGAGACTGTGTGGGGCGCTGTCGTGGGTGCTCGTTGAGCAGGTGGAAGGCGAGCGAGCCGGTGGCGTGGTGGGCGCGCGAGTGGCGCCGGTGGGCGGCCGCGATGTGGTCGCGGGCGCTGTCGGTGCTCTCGTTCTGGCGGTGGGCGTGCACCAGTTGGCGCTGCAGGTGGCGCTTCCGGCCCGCAGACAGTCCTCCGTGCAGCTGCGAGGGCGACCCTGCGGCCTGTTGCTGGCTCAAGACAGTCAGCTGCTGGGCCACGAACTGCTCGAACAGGGCCAACTTCTGCCGCTTAGACGCGCCCGGGCCCAGCGCAGCCAGCGAGGCCGCCTGCTGCTGGCGCTCGCCCACCGGCAACAGTCCGTCGTCGGCCAGCAGTCGGTGCGAACACTTGGGCCCCATCAGACAGCGCAGGCCGCGCTCTCTGGCCAGGGGAGCCAGCCGCTCGAGGGCTGCAGCCGAGGGCGCCCCCTGACTTCCGGGCGCTTCCTGTGAAGTCGCCTTGGGCTCTTCCTGCTGGCGCTGGAGCAGAGCAGCCGGAAGCTCGGCCGGGGCTGAGCTCTGCGAGGGGCAGCACTGCTGCAGCGAGTGGACGATCTTGACGCCGAGCGAGTTCTCGCCCACCACCTGCAGGACCACCAGTTCGGGCGGATTGGGGATCTCTGTGAGGATTTGCAGTTTTTGGGTTTTTGTTCACGTTTTGGGGGATTTTGGTTAGATTTCGGTCAGAAAACTGGCTAATTCTGCATCGTTTGGGGATCTTTTCATGCAAAATTGGCATATTTCGACCATTTTCGGTGCAAAATCGGGCCAAAAATGGTCGTCAGCACGCCAGGCAGTCTATGACGCAGATGCGGCACACACTTTGCAGCGCAGGATGCTAACTGCAGATTTCAGAGTGCAAACTGCAAACTGCAAACTGCAGATTCAATTTCGGCGAGCCGCAACTGAGACCTAAGGGCTGCCAATTTGGTGCCAACTGGCAGCCGACTTGCTGCCGCCAACTAGCTGCCACTCACCGAGCTGCTCGAACTCATATCGCATGTGCATGAAGAGTTCCAGACGCCGTTTCCAGTACTGAAGTTGGCGTTGTTTCTCCTGCGGTCGTTGGTGTTTATGTTTCCGGATTGGACAAGCGAGAGTGAGAGGCCGAGGGCGAGGCCGAGGGTTAGGGTGCGCCCCATTTGCGAGCCACTCGGACGAGAATTACGACCGACGGGGAGCAAATTTGGGCCCAACCAGACGGCACATCAGAGGCCGGATGTGGCGCCACAGTGCAGCCAGCAGACACAGTGGCCATTGGGAAGGAGGGAGGCCAGTCCAAGGGGAAGCGAGACAAGTCCAATGGGGCCGAGTGGACACATTTGGGGGTGGGCCAACATTTGGCGAGACGTTCGAGGGTGTGTCAAGCGAGTTTTGCAGTCCAAGTTGTGGGCGAAAAGGGGGAGGAGCATTAGTGATTTGAGCTTGCCACTTTCAGCCTCCAGTTTGGGCTTAGAGCTGGCTGGCTGTGCGCGCCAAGGCAGCAGCGTGAGGCGCTTATTTTTTTATTTGGCCACAGATCTCGCCAGTTGCCACTCACCTCGAGCAGGGCGTTGGACAAGAGACTTCCGGTGGCCAACATGAGCTGCTGCTGCTGCTGGGGACTGGCCGCCGGCGAAGTGGGCGCCTGCAAACCATTAGCCGTCTGGCCCGACAGACTAGCACTGGGGCTGAGCTGCTGCTGCTGCTGGCCGCTTCCGGCCGCCAGCGAGCAACTGGAAGTGGCCTGCGAGTGTGTGTGGGCGGGCGAGTGGAGTTCGGCTGCGGGGGGCTGGCCCATGGCCTCGAGAGATCGCGACAAGTCTTCCACGAGCCGCCGGGCTTCCATGTAGAGGGCGTACAATTGGTTGGCGCGACTTTCGGCCGACATGACTGGCAGGTCCATTTGAATGGCGTTTCGAACAGTTTCCAGTTCCAGTTCCAGTTTGGGGTTCAAATTTAATCGCGTTAGAGTGAGAGCGAGAGCGAGAAAAGGGGCCAGAGACAGTCTGCCGCTCGGGGGAGACTTCAGTGCGCCGAGTGGATCCAATTTGGGCCTCGGGCGCACCTAGTCTCTGGCCCAAATTCAATCGAATACTTATTCGAGGCGAAGAGTTGGGCTCCAGAGTTGGGGACCTTAGGGCGGGCGATTGGGTTAGACTCTTCGAGCGATTTCAACTCTACTTACAGGCCGAGCTCTCCTTGGCATTGTAGGACTGCAGCAGCTTCACCATGTCCACGCTGCCCATCAGAACGGCGATGTCCAGGCAGGTCAGTTTGTCGCCATTGAGACTTTTGTTGTGGTTGTTGTTGTTTGATTTAGAATAACCAAAAGTTCAGATAATTCTAGTTAGACTGGCTCTTTGGTTGGTTGGCAATTTCGAGGGCGGCTCAATGGGAGCTTTCATTGTGCTCCGTTTTTTTAAGATATAAAAATAATGTATAATTTTCTTTAACGAATTTTCTCCATGATAATTCTTCATGATAATTATCTAATTTCCGTCAAATATTTATCTATCACTTTTATCATAACCATTATCATAACCATCCTCTATTCTAGAGACTGTGCTCGGCAGCTCACACTCACCTGTTAACGTTTGCTTTGCCGCTCTCAAGGATTGTGCGCGCGCGCTCCAGCTGGTTGCATTCGACTGCGGCGAACAAGGCTGCATTGTTTTGTTTTGGTTTGTTTTGTTTTGTTTTGTTTTGTTTTGTTTTGGTTTGTTTTGTTTTGTTTTGTTTTGATTGTGTGCAGTGGTGCAATGGTGCAGATTTTGTGCAAGGTTCTCGTTAGGGACTGTCTGCGGTTATGAAATGAGACTGATGGGTTTAGCAATGAAATTTAGGCTCTCCAAAGCCCAAAATTTAAAAATTTAAAAAATTTAAATGATTCAAATCACCCACCTTGCTGGTCTAGATTAACTGAAGCCTGATTGGTGGCCGAGGGGCGTCGTTGGCGCGCCAGCGCCACCACCGGATCCTCAGGGGCCAGCAGGTGGCAGCGGCTGATCTTATCGGCCGGCTGGCCCTTCTGGGCGGAAGTGGGCGCCCCAGTCTCGCGGCCCGCAGCTCTGGCCTTGTGCTGGTCAGAGTGGGGAGTGTCCTGCGAGTCGGGCGCTTGCGGGCGTCTGTGGTGGGCGGCCAGTTGGCGATCCTTGGCGGAAGTGCGCTCTGGTTGGGGGGCGGCTGAGGTGGGCGAGCAGGCGCCCTCGTTGAGACAAAGGGCGCTGCTGAAGCGTTTGATGCGCGCCCGCTGCTCCTTGAGGTTGGCCAGCCGGTGGTGTTCGAGCTCGTCTTCTCTTCTCTGCTGCTCTTGGTCTTGCTCGTCGTCGGCGCTGTGCATCTGGTGGCCGTCCTGGTCCTTGGCCGAGCTGGTGGGACTCGTGGGGCGACTGTTGCGCCGGTTTTTTGCGTTCAATTATGGTTCAATTTTGCGGCAGGAGGAAGACGGAGGTTAGGGCGAGTGTGTTCAAGCGGCCCGCTGGGCCAGAGGGCGGCTCTGGTGTGCAGGTGGGCTGCGTGGGCGTGTGCAGAGTTGAGCGGCTGCAGTGCGGCGAGTGTGCAAGTGGACGGGCTTTTAGCGTGTGCATGCCGCTGGGAAGAGAGTGAGCAGCGCCAGAATAGTGCTAGACTCTAGCAGCCAGAGACGCCCCTTTGCTGCGTGAAAGACTGAGACTAACGAGAGACAATTGGCGTGCAGCCAGTTCCCAGACTGACGCTTTCGATTGACGGCAACTGTTCCAGATTGTTGTGCGCCTCGTCTGGCCGCGCAAATGGCCCCAGAGGGAGCGATGCAAATAGCTGGAACAATGGAAATAGAATAGAACTGCAATGGCCAATTCTATATCTCTCCGTTTGTGCTGGGAAATCAGCTCGCCAGACACTGAGGCCGACAGACAAGGAGCCACGGCGGGCATAATGTGGGCATATTGTGCGGCGCAAACTGCGCTGCTCAAGGCGAGCTTGCCAGTCGGCGAGAGCTAGTCTGTGGGCTGAGCAAAAGACTGACTAAAGAGGTAAGGATTTAAATAACTAAAGAACTGGGGCGCGCGCTTTCTACGTGGAGAAAAGGGTGGAAAGGGCGACCGAAATGGGTGGGTAGCCAGAGAGACAGTGAGTGAAAAAGTGAGTGAAAAAGTGAGTGAAAAATTGAGACAAACGACGAAGAAAGGACAGTCTGGCTGTGAGGCGAATTCAGTTTGGAATTCACTGGCGCCCTTTTGGGCCGCCCATTGGAGGCCATTGGGTGTGTGTAATTGGTTGGTCGTTGGGCTCATTTGGGTGGCAGACAAGTAATAGATGTCTGCAGCGTGTGGGTGGCCATTGTTTGGGCCGCGAGAAGAAGGAGGAGGCAAAGAAGGGCAAAAAGCGGCCCGCTCGTGAACAACAAATGGCCTGGGGCGTTTGTTGTTCGGCTTGTTGTTCGGCCAGAAGCAGGAGCATAGGGGCGAAAAAAGGCCATTGCAGAGGCGGGGCAATATCTAAATTGCAAATGGCTGCAACTGGAAAGTCTGGCTGGCAAATGTTGGCCGCAGAAAGTCGGCAATAATCGGCCACTGTTCTCGAGGTCCCCGCACACAGTCACTGGGAGGCAAATCTAAACAATCGCGCGCGCCCTAAGCTTTCATCACGTGTGCGCGTTTTGTTGCCGCTCGCTCTGCGTTGCGTGCGCCCCCCGGACCACGGCCGACCCTTAGGTGCGCCCGCACAGCCACACTCAGGCTCACACTCAAGCTCCACCTGGCTGAAGGGGCGCCCCAGTCACCCCTCGGCTCAACTCGCCGAGGCCGCAAACCAAATGGGCCGGACCTGAGGGGCGCCGAATGAGCTGGCCGAAATGGGGCAGCGAGCGGGCGGCTAATTGTCGCGCTCGAACGAGTTGCGCTTGAAATAATAATAATCGCCCCCAAATGCGCCTCATCAAGCGCCCAACAGGAAGGCGCGCAAATGAACAGCCGCACACTCTCCTGCAAACTGCTCTGTCTCCAAACCGGAAGCGGCCCCGTGCATGGAAAGGGTTTGTCTGTTTGGCTGGCGAGCGAGCCAGTTACTAGGAACTAGTGTGCTCGCGAAGTGAGCCCTGCAGCGCACACTAGCCTCTAGCTTGCGAGCGGCGCCAGAGGGGCCCTCTGGCCGCCGGTGGGGCGACTGCGAGCACAACTGGAGCATGAAGAGGGCGCCTGATTGGCGGTGCGAGTGGGCGGCCTTTGGGCGGCGCTTGTGAGACTTGGGCACTTGTCGCGAAATCAATTGCACGTTTGCGCACTATTAGCCAAAAGTAGGATGATAAATTTCCGTACAGTGCTGCGCAAAAATGTAACCCTATTTTTGACGCGGAGTGCGCGCTGGCCGCCAGAAGAGCCGCCGACTCTCTGCAGTGGAGCGGCCGCTGCACTGTGCTTCATGCTTGCCCAATGCTGCGAGGGCCATAAAAATGCGGCCCCACAAACACAGAGACACACAAATCTTGCTGGCGATCAATCTGCCAGAGCTGCACGCAGATTAGCCTCAAATACGACGGCCAAGCTTCGGTGCTCAGCTGGACGGCTCACTTGACTCTCACACAGCCGCCACTGGCCACTTCCGGTTTGGACTGGGTCCACACGAGAAAGGCTGGCCAGTGAGCTTAGGCTAAGGGTGGGCTCAGATCGGGCGCATTTGGGGCCATAATGCGCGCGGCGAGACGGCAAGATGGCGACCGAGGCGCAGAGAAGCAGAGGCGCAGACTGAGATAGGCGAGTGCAGACTGGAAGTTAAGATGGCAAGACGCCGGGGGAGGAAATTGGGGCCAGTGGGGCGCGAGGAGACACAATGAGTTGGGGGGCACAAAGCGTTGCATAGAGGCTGAAAAGTATGGGCGCGATTTGGGCCAGTTGGCGGACACAATTGAGACCATTTGGCCGTTTGGGGGCATTTTCTCCCCACTGAATGGAAATGGGGAATAGAAATAAAAATAGAGGCAGAAATAGAAATCTCAAGCGGCGGCCAATTGTCCAGAGTGTGAAGGGCGCAAATTTAGACTGTGTTCGGCCAAGTGTTTGGGCCAAGTGTTTGGGCCAAGTCTCTGGCCAGTTGGCCGCCCATTTGGCGAGCGAGGCGGCACGATCGGCAGGCCACAAGATAGGGGCGCCCCTTAGGTGGAAGTGGGCGTTGCGGCGTTGCGGCAGACTGGCCCGATCTTGGCGCTTTGTGGCCCACTTGCGAGTCCATTTTGTCGCCCAACGAGCGCATTTGGTTGCCGGGTTGTGCCGGGCAAGCAAGTGCTCTAAGACTGCAGCTCGGGTTGCGTGCGTTTGGAGTGCACGCGCGCCAGTGCCGCAGTCAACCATCGGTCCTTATCAATTGATTCCGATCGAGACAAGGCCCCAGAGACTGGCCGGAGCTTAGGGCGGGTCGCAGCAAGCGGGCGGGCGTCCGTCTAGCTAGCCGGCTGGCTGACTGGCCGGAAGGGCGCGTCTCGAGTGGAGTTGCCGTGGATCAGATTGCTCGCTAATTGCGCCGGAAGGGCCTGGGCCGCCTCGGCTCGGCTCGGCGCAGGCCAGGCGGCGCGCAGAAATAGACACGGGCACAGGGGAGGCGTATTGGGGCGAGATTGAAGTGCGTGGCTTGGCGGTGTTTGGCGGCGAGTCTTGGCGGCCGAGCTGGGCACGCCCGCCGCCTGACCTAAGGGCCGGCGAGCGGGCGGCGCTCGAGCCCCAGCGATCAGTGCGGGGAATCGGTCGCTCTGCAGACGCGCGACGCCGCACACAAGCAGCTGCAGTGCGTGTGCTTGTGTGCAGCGGCGGGTGCACAATCTGCACTGGAGACTAGCCTTAGAGTCTGAGGATAGTCTAAGGGTAGTCTAAGGCTTGGACTAGGCTTGGAATGGCCCCGCTGGCTTACCTTGAGTCCTCCTCGGGGGGCCGCTCGTCGGGGGGCGCCTCGCAGCGCCGGCCCAGCAGGAAGGCGTGGGGCGAGGGCGCCGCCGGAAGCTGCTGGTCCAATTGTTGAGCGGCGGATTGTGGTTGAGGGGCAGCGAGTCGCGGCTGGCCCTGCTGGAGATCGATCAGTTCCATGGCCAGGCCCCAGATGGGACACCAGAGTTGCTGAGGGGCGAGCTCGGCGGGGGCGCCCGTGGGGCTGCCTGAGGGGCAGTGGGACCTGGCGCGCGTTCGGCCGCCGGGAGACAGTTGCTGGCCGGGCTGCGGGCACTGGGAGCCTGTTTTTGTGTTGTTTTTGCGGTGCGAGTAAGGCCGAGCGGCTCGGATTGCGATCAGTGGTCTGAGGGCTGCACTGCTGAGGAGAGTCGTCGAGAAATGGCCAAATGGGCGGCCGACCATTTGGGCCGCCCAGCTGGCCGCCTGTTTGTCTTGGGCCATTAATCAGTGGCCCTTTCCATTAGGGCGCCTCGGCGGGGCCGCCAGTGCAAACAAGCGGAGAAAAATGCGCCCCCAGAGTGGCCGCTCGACAGGTGCAACTGTGGACAGGGTTTCGTGGCAGAGTTTAGCCTCCGAGCGGGCAGCTTCTTTCTCCTCTCCAACTGGGCCGCTCAGCCAGGCCGGAAGTGGCCCACTTCCCGGCTCCTCGAGCCTGATACTCACCTGAACGCGTGTGGCGCGGGCTGAGGGCGCCCGCGCGCGTCTTGACGGGCGTGGCCAGGTGGGCGAGCGAGCCGGCGTCCAGGCGGGCCCGCCGGCTGCCACTGGGCTCCTGCGGGCCACTCGTCGCGACCGTGGGCGCGTCTCCGGCCGGTTGCGGGTCGCTGGACGGCCCCGCCCCCTCGGGCTGGCTGGGGGGCGGGACGAGGGGGGGCCCGCAGGAGGTGGAGAGGCCGGCGGGCAGGGTGAAGGCGCGCCTTAGGGGATGCGGCCCGGCGAGGGGCCGTCCGTCGGAGGCGCAAAGGGTGAGCGCGGCGCCTGGACTGAGGTGGCCGGCCAGCTGATGGTTTTGCATGGAGCCGGCTGATGAATCACCGGCGGCGAGCATTGAATCCAGATTGGCGAACAGGAGGTCGCCCGATGATGGATCGTCGGGCTCGTTGCGATCGCCGCCGCTGCGCTTTCTGTTGCCGGCTCGAGTGGCGGCGGCGGCCGCAGCGGCTGCAGCCAGACCGATGCTGTGCAGTGGCGCACATTGTGGACGCCACGGACAGTACGCAGTGCACATTTTGGTCCATTGCAGTGCAGCGCACATTTTAGTCCATCGCACATTGCAGTGCACAGTGCACATTGCAATGCAGGCCGGCGCCAATGGTCCAAGTTGAGTGAGGGGCGAGTGTTTTGGTGCGTTAGTTGGCCTTTCGATTGACTGACAGAGGCCACCAGTGGACTTGGGGACTTCTTCCTCTTCTTCTTCTTCTTCCTCTTCTCGGCGAGCTCCTTGCCCACTCGCCGGCCGGCCGCCCCGAGCCTGTTTGTCCAGAGCGCCGGGGGCGCCGCGCGACGTGCGGCCGGACGGAAGCGGCGCCACCCGAGCCGCCGCCGAGGGGCCGGGCGGCAAATTCAATTGGCGAGGGCCAGATCGCCGGCTGGCTGGGGCGGCGAGAAAGAGATTGGGCGCCAGTGGCAGTCTGAGGGCGGCCAACGCGGCCCCAATTGGCGACCAAATCATTCAAATCGTCCGGCCGCCCTAATGGCCGGATCTGGCCCAGTCTGGCGCCCGTCGGCCAAGTGCCGGGCCTCGCGAGCCTCTGACCAAGTGGCGAGCGGGCGGCCCCGGGCGATCGAGGGCGCCGGAAGAGCGCGGCGAAGTGGGCTTCATGGGCTGGGGGCGAGCAGACTGGCGCGGCAAAACAATCAAGTTGTTTGTTGTCAGCTCTGGCGCACGGCCCACTAAACGCGCAGGCCACCCGCGAGCCGTCCGCGCGCAGCCAGCGACAGTTCCAGCAGTCAGAAAGAGGTCAATTAAGCGCTCGTATCACGTTGTCGGCCTCTTAATTGGAGTTTCCTGGCGGCTGTGGCGCGGCTGCTCGCTCGCAGCGGGCGTCTTGGCGACTGGCTCTGGAGGCTGCCCAGTGCAAGTCGGCGGCCACAATGGACACAGCAGCGAGCTCAGCAGTGGGCGCAGCTTCCCCGCTCCAGCTGCAACTTGGGCCTCTAATGGAGCGGCCTGATGACGATTCGGCGACCATTGTGGCGCCGTTTCGCGGCCCCGCACCTAAGGGTCGCCCGCAACTGGCCACTCGTGCTCAGCCGCCCCTCGCCGGCCACTAGCGCGCCCTAATCTCGCCCCGATTGGCTCCCGAAACTCGCAAGACACAACAGACTGGCGCCCACCCTAAGCTTGCCCACAAATCGGCCCACCCAGACCTCTGGAGCGCCCTCTGAGCCGCCGCTCGAGAGGCGCCGGCCACTTCCGGTCGCGCGAAAATGTGCGTCTTGGCGAGAGTGTGAGGGCGTGGCTGCATTCAGCACCCTCGAGACTGTGTTTAGCGCCCGCGAGACTGTGTTTAGCCCCGCGAGCAGCGGCCAGACTTGGATGGATGAGGAACGAGCTCGCCTCGCTGGGCGCCCTTCCGGGAGGAGCCCTCTGCCTCGGCCGGCAGCTAAGCAGTGGGCCCAATTTGGAGCCAGTATCAGGGGCCCGAGAGAAAGCTTTTTCTTTCTTCTTTCTCTCGGGAGAGTGTCTGGCGCCGGCGGGGCCTTAGGTGTGGGGCGTGTTTGTCCAATCAGTTGTCTGGAGGGCGCAAAGTGTCGCCCATGCAAAGGAGGCGCCGCGTGTTCCTGTTTGCTCGGCTCCATTTCGGCAACTCGACGTTGGCGCGCTAGCTCGCCAGTATTGCATGAGTGGAGCCCAATTGGGGATCAGCAAACAAGCTCGACACTGCGCCGCTTAGCTCGCCCAGACCACAGCTAAGGGCCCAGTTTTGAGCCGCCCTGCTCGCCGCCACCTGGGAGGCGCGGGGGCACAGGCGGCGCCCCAAGGCCGCCGGCAGCCACTCGAGGGCGCTGGGGGGCGGCAGACTGGCGTTTCCGGCGCAATGGTGCGGTGGGCGGCACAATGGCGGCTTGCGCGGGATGCAGCCGGCGGACAGTCCTCGAGGGCACGCGACTCAAGGCCTCCAGTTGCACACAATTCAGCGGGCAAACAAGTGGCCGGCTGAGAGACTAGGAGACTGAGAGGCTGAGCGGCTGAGTGGCCAGCGTCACGCCACGAGAAGCCTCGGGCCCAACGCTAATCTACTTGATTGATTCAATTTTCCGTGTCCCCCGCCCAATCGGGCGACGCAAATTCGGCCTGAAGGGACGAGCTGGATGATTGTTCGCGTTAGATTCGATCTCGTTTATGCTCCTGAATGACTGGCGGCTGCAAACTGGCCGCCCCCCAAAAGAGAGTCTCTCTTTGACTGTCCGCCAGGCCATCACACACTGGCTTTCAGTGGGGCTGTCTGGCGGCTTGTCTGGCGCCGGTGCAAGTCACGCCAGTTACTTCTGGCCACTGGCTGTCCGCGCCCCACAAGCTCGGCTATAGATTCGAAACGATGGACTTGGGGGCGCAAGGCTCTCGCCGGCAGGAAGCCGAGGGGCCCAAGAGCGAGGCCGCCGCTCTGCTCTGGGCGGTCTTGGCGCTCTGCTCTGGCCTGTTGGCGCAAAGCCGATTGTTTGGGCTCGAAGGAACAATTGATTAAGATTGGCACAGGCAAAAAGAGTGGAACGCCTATTTGCCGAATCCATGGGAACAAGACACACAGAAACACAGAGATACACAGAGACACACAGCGAGACTCAGACAGACTTGGTAAGACTCACACGCAGACAACACAGAGCACAGAGCACAGAGCACAAGGAGCTGCCACTGGCCAATTGTTGGCAAACACACGGCCCATAGTTAAGCCACTTTTGCCTCTTTATTACTCTGGCAACTCTGGCCCAACTCGCAGCCCTTGTCTTTGCCCCTTTGGCTCCCTCGCTTGGCCCTTGCGAGCGACGCACACCTACACACACTTGCGGCCACCATTTGGCCTGCTCGTGTTTGGGCTGCTTATATTTGCAGGGAGACAATTGGGCCCAAATAGTTGCATGGGCAGGGGAGAAGGTGGGGAATTATCTTGGCGCTAATCTGTTTTGCGACTCGTGCTGCCAGAGATGCGGTTTGGCCGCCGGCGCGCCTCCCAAGTTTTGCTGCAACTTTGTAGCAAGTGCGCCCCGCTGCGTCTCAAAGGCGACCTGCCCACAGGCCTCCTCCGAGAACCACCTCAAAAGGTGCCTCCTAAGGAGCCTCCAAGAAGAGCCAGCCAATCGAACGCTACTCGCCGACACTCCGACCGAATCCTGAGGACACCCAGACACAGTTGCCAGCCCCCAGGCGCCCACCAAGCCCCAATGGGCCGCAATCTCGTCATGCAGCGGCGGGCGAGGGCGCCCTCGGGCTTCCTGGGAAGAGGAAGCTTCCAGTGGGGGAGCTTGGCGTTTGTGGCGACTTGCAAAGTAGCACAAAGTAGCGCAAAATAGCGCAAAATAGCGCAAAATAGAGGAAAATAGCGCAAAATCCCCGCCCCAAAACAGCCACTCGCACTCACATAAACAAGCCCCAAGGTTTGCCGACCAATTTCCATCAAGCGCGCTCCGGGCAAGCCGGGGGACATTCATCAAGACTGGCGTTCGGCTTTGAGAGAACTCTTCTCTTCCTCTTCCTTTTCACTCTTTCTCTTTGCCTCTCCTTGTCCTCCCACTTGCCACTTGCCACTTTCCGCCAGCCGCCAGACACGAGCCGACACTAAGCTGCTCGTGTCATCGGCCGCTGGCAAAAAAGCTAACACGATTCCACTCTTCTCTCCTCTTCCAGCCTCTCCTCATCCCATTTGGGCGCTCTTGTTTGATTCTTGCGCCCCGCAAAAAAACAAGACAACTCGTTCCGGCGCACTGCAGGCCCCACTTCCGGTGGAATAAACCAAACACGCTGAGAGGGCGCGGGCGGCCCGGCTGCTTGGGGCTAGAATGGGGCCATATTGGCAGTGTGTTTGTGTGTGTCAGTTTTGCCGGAATTTGTCCGCCCAGAAGGGGAGAGTGAAGAGAACAGAAAGAGGACATAAAAAGAGAGAGAGTCTTCAAGTGGTGGACATAAAGAGGGGCTAGTTGGGAGAGATAAGCACTGGCCTCTAGTTGACCTCTCTTCTCTTCTTTGTACTTACAATTTTTCTCCATCCTTTTTCGGCCTCTTGATGAGACGCTTCAAGTTGCAGACTATGAACACGGC
>Ga0058701_10000304_pt1 | contig 39025 bp, 46 predicted proteins | sample AgamicOrMae_FD_97039 | JGI IMG/M metagenome (GOLD analysis project Ga0058701, IMG submission 97039) | Agave microbial communities from Guanajuato, Mexico - Or.Ma.e | ecosystem: Host-associated > Plants > Phyllosphere > Phylloplane/Leaf | place: Guanajuato, Mexico | collected 2012-06-04
GATTATGCATGGCCAGACACTAGCGCTCTTGGAGCACTTAGATAAGCATCTGAAGTGGCGAGGCGATACTTACGCAGCGTGTTCAGTGCGTTGGCCGCGCCCACCTGTGCATAGCTCATGAGCAGGATGGAGGCGCAGAACAGGTAGTAGTCGTGGGCTAAAATGGCCGCCAGGTTGGCCAGAACGGAGATAACAAAGCCAAACTTGATGCAACGCAAGCGGCCATATTTGTCTGAAAACACCCCAAGCGTTATGGAGGATATGAGCATGCCTGTGTGTCGGTGCGTTTGTTCATCGGATGATGCAGTTGATGATCGTCAATTATATGGTGCACTAATTGAATGCTAAGACTGGCCAGGCCTCCTTAGGGCCACTCTGAAGCTAGTTGGTGCAATCAATAATGGACAGAGCATTATTTGAGAGCGTCTCCGATCGGCAACACGATGGTCGCCTGTGTGCAGTGGTGGAGTCGCGAGCTCTTGTGATTGGGAAACATCATTATGAGTTGATGATAAATTAGCTGACTCACCTATGAGGGAGGCGCTTGAGACTAGGGAGCGCAGCCAAACACGATCGCAGACCAAATCGAACTGGCCCAGAGGATGGGTTTTTATTATTTTTTATTTTATTATTTTTATTATTTTTCGGTTTTCATCATTTTTTCATCATTCGCACAAATGTAGAGAGAGAGAGAGAGAGAGAGAAATTTTTTGTTTTTTGGTTTGTTGTTTTTTAGTCTCTTATTTTGCCTTTTGATAAGCGAATAATGATGGCCACAAGTGCTTCATCATCAGTTTCGATTCAATCTAAATTATTTCCGGGAATTGTTGTAGCGTGTGCTCAAGATTGATGAGCGGAACAAGATAGAGAGCAAAGTAATAATTGAAGTCTCCATGCCTAAGGATAGGCGGCTGAGCTCGACGAGGCGAGGGAGCGTGGCAGAGATTGTTCCATCTCGCTTGACGGCGGCGGTGGCAAGCTTGCAAAGAGTGTGGAGAGTCCTCTTTTTCCTTGAAAATTTTCAACTCTTCTCGTCTGATGGGCAGCGTGAAAACAAAGGAAGCAAAAATTAAGCCGCAGGAGCAACAACAATTGGCGCTAAATGATTCCCTAAAGAGTTGCGTCGTGCAATTTGATTAGTGTTGGCCAGTTGCAACTTGGAGGGAGCAGAATTGGGGTTTTCAAGCCAAGTGGTAGGCGTGAGAGATTCCACTTGAGCGCGACGCTTGCCTTTTTGGTGCAACTTTTTTCCCTCGGCCATCAAGTGGCCTGTTCTGAGGGAGGAAAAGAAGCGGAAATTAGCCAGCACTTGAGTGGAACAATTTGTGCCAACATCAGGCCAATTGTCTGTCTGTCTGTGTGTTCTATGGACTAGCCAAGAGGCATATACAGTTGCCGGACGAGAAGACAGAGACTGGCTTGCAGCCACTTCCACGACTCCTCGAGCTCTGCCTTCCAATAGTCTGGCTAGCTCTTATCTCAGCGAGGAAAATATATATTTTTTTCTCCTCGAGAGCGAGAGAAAACAAATGCGCCGGGAAAGTTTAGTCTGTCCGTCTGTGTGTCTGTGCGGGTGTGCGTGTGTGTGTCCCACAAACAGACAAACTGGAGGAACGCCAAGCTAGACACTAGAGCCAGTGTGCGATGTCGTGCCATTGCTCACTGTCATTTCGGCCTGGTCCATTGCAAATCCAAACACACGATCCTAAGCACTGGATGCTCAGTCATGATGATTCGATCAATCGATTGGGCAAAAATAATGGCTCGAAGGAGGAGCAAAAGCGGAGCCGAAACTTCTCTCAGCTAGTCCATCTCTCTGAAAGTCTGAGAATGCCAGTGAATAGAAAAACTTCTATTTTTTCCCACTTCTGCCTCTTCCACCTCTTCTCAGCCCCCATTTCAATTGCATTCTTTTCTATCTCTCTCTCTCTATCTGGCTCTCTCGTCTTTTCACGACGCAACTAAACAGCGACGCACTCAGATGCAACTGAATAATGAGCAACCTCTTGAGAGGAGGAATCCGATTTGTTGTCTCGCCCATTGTGTTCATGTTGCTTTTGACATTCTGATGCATTGCTGGCACGCAGTTGCGGCCAGTCGAACGCTTGCAGAATAGGCCACAACAGACGCACTTCGGCTAGCTAGCTAGCCGAGTGCGACTGGCCGACGCTTCGCTCTGTCTTGCCAGCCAGTGGCCCACTTGATGGATCAATTCACAGCCCGCATCTTGAATGCAGCCAACGGCGAGCCATACAGACTGAGCTTGCTATGTTCATCGTGGAGAAAGAGGAGGAGAAATGGGGAAAAAGGAAGCCCTAATCAGGTCGGCCATTTGAATAATGGTTCTGCATGGGAAATGAATAGTGAATGGTGGAACTTACATGATTTGTGAGCATTTCTCCGTAATCCCCATCGTCATAGATGAATCTGTTGCACTTGATTGTTTGTCCATCTCTCAGAGCAGTGCACTCGTGTGGCGATACTTCATAATGTGACCAGTTCACAGAGGCAACCTTGTGTGCTCTGGCCTGTTCGAGCAGTGTTCCAATGAAGAGTGGATCTATTGGCTGAGGCTCGTTCGTTGTATTCAGATCATTTAGGACAATTGGACCAGATGAATTATCACAAAGGTGGCCAATGTCTGGCGTTAACATTGGCCCAACAACAACTGTGAGGCCGGCAAGGGCTGAGTAGACAATCCCGAATAGAGTCAAGCTCCACTGATACAAGCCCCACTCGCCAATAACATCGCACACAGTCAACTCATCGCTCTTGCTCCCATTTTGCTCTCTGGCCAGCGACAAATCTTCTCTTGTGTCTCCATTTGCATCATTGCTCTTCTCTCCGCCCATCTTGAGATGATTCCGATCTGGCTACTCACAAGTTGGCTTCATCACACACTTGAAGGAGACAAACAGGGCAAAGAGATATGCTTCGTGTCTAGCTGGAGTTCTCTTGAGTGTGCCACATTCGATGGCAGCCACGACACGAAACGTGATCAATTGCGATCCGAAAAGTGTCCTGCTTCGAGCCATTGCATTTGTATCATCCAATTGTAATTAATACCACGACACGGCGAGAAAGAGAGAGAGAGAGAGAGAGCGAACGAGAGTAGGTGAAAGAGTGAAACAATGCCAACTGTGCGGGCGCAAATGACGCCCGTGATAAGTATGGATAATAATTAAATCGCCGCGTAGACGCTGAGTGACTAATTAATGATGATGGTGTGCCGCGTAGGAAGGGTGCAATTTGTCACATTCCAACACACAGTCTCGGAGCCAGCAGACAAGTGGCTTTAATTTTGTCGTTGATAAATGTTGAAAGAGAGAGAGAGCCAGTCTCCAAATTCCCACGTTCTAGTTCTGTTGCCGAGGCATCCCAATGAATGTCTATCTCTGTCTGCTCCCACTGGCAAGCCAACCAGAGCACCTGGCAGCCCTGAAACAGGCAGCTCACACTAACACACATTTGCTCTCCTTTGGCTTCATCCGTTTTGTTGTCTGGTTCGCCAGCTCATTTGTGTCCAGCAACCCTTAGCTCTTCATGAGAATTTGTTTCCCCACTTTCCGCCCAAAGCGGAAAGCTCCGCCTTGCTTGCTGGCAACACAAACCGAGTTGCCTGCTTGCTAGGCGTGATGATTCCGCCGTTCGAGGCTAACTTGTTGCGGTTGGCCAGCAATTGTTGTGTGTTTGTGGCCAATTCCTTGGCGCCAGTAAACTAGTTTGGCGTCTCCAGTTTCCGTTGGCGCGCGCAAACGGCAGCCAAGAGCACCTGGCAATTTGGCCGCCATGAGAAAATGGTGCTTGTATAAATCTTGGACACCTGAGCTGTGTCTCTCTGAGGGAGCCTTTGGGCCAACTTTTGGCCAGCTTCTCGCCGCACGCCCAATGGACAATTGTGGTCCAGTGCTTGTCTCAACAGCAACAGCAACAACAACTGCAGTGGACAAGCAGCAACAGGGACACACAACTGGCAACAAGACGAGCCAGCATCATGGCGATCATGGATCATCGTTCCGCTATCTTTTGGCGAGCCAACTTTTCCCCTTGCTCAGATTCCACTGCGATGCATCGTCACATTTTGGCCAACTTTGTTGTCGGAGTGAGACATCGGCAGACTTCCAGTAACCTGCATTTCGAGAGCACAAATGAGAGACCACTCGATCGCGAGAAGCGCCATGCACAATCCTGCACACACAACAAGGGCCAGCATGCCGCTCGGTGGAGTTGACATTGAACCTTTGCCTCGAGAGACTGGCTCACTCCTGAGTGGATATCTCGCATCATGAGCCAGCTGATGTGTGGTACCAATTCGATTTTGATTCGAACCCTTTTTGCATGACAATTGATGCAAAACAGGTGCTCGCTTTCAGCTGCTCTTGTTGCGCGCCGTTTCGCTGGCATAGATTGCGTCTGCCATCACTGAATTGGATGACATTCTGCTCGCCCTTTTCGTTCCATCCATTGTTGACTGATTGTTGATTGTGGTGAATGTGTGTCTCGCCATTCATCATGACAAACCGAGTCGAAAGGTTCCCAGCCGAGCGGTTCGCTTTCATCCGCCGTCTGTCTTCGGCCCAACCGAGCTGGCGCTTGCCAATGGCGCGCACCGAGCGCCACACTCTTTGTTGCTCTCGCTCCACATTAGCAATCAAACCAAAGTGTTTGGTTAAAAAACCAAAATCTCCTCTCTAACCGAACAACAAATAACACCACCAATGCACAACAGATCTTGTGGCCAACAGCAAACAGTTCGAGCAGGGCCAGAATGGCTCATTCCCAATTGGTTACTCGATTCATGGTGGCGGCGGCGCGCCCATTTCTGCAAGTGGGGAAAACGGGCAACTAGCTCGAGGCGGCCGCCAGCAAACGCCGTGTTTGCTGCACCTTCTTCAGAGCAGAAAAAACTGCAACAAATGCCAGCAGAGCAGCGCGGCCAGACCACAGAGACAGTCGGCGGGCGGCCAGCAACATTTCGATGATGATTCCATTCCAAGCTTCAGGAATCCATACTTCTCGCCCAGCGAGATAGAGACAGTCTCCACTGGAATCACAAGCACCGGCGAGGGCCGTTCATTGGGAAAACAAACACAGACTGCACTCGATGATGGCGCCCTTCTGCTTCGCACCGCTCCCAACAACAATAATAATAACCACCACCAACACCAGGAGACCAATTTGCATTATGCAATCGAGAGCCATATCGCAAACTTGCACAGCAGACAAGTTACGTCAAGCGTGCAGGAACTAGACGAGTCTATCTCGTCCGCAATCGGTAAGTAAACAACAAGAGAGATTCCTCCGCAGCTTCACGCTCTTCGGGCTTGCTTTGTGGGCGGACCTGTTGCGCTGCGAGCACTTAATTGCATTCCCGTGTGCCCACAGAATGGGAATGGGTGAATGGGAATGAGCATGAGCATGAGCTTGAGCTTGAGACAGAGGCTGAATGGGAGAAATGGGGGGCCTGTCCGTCGGGCAGTTGCCGAACGCTTGGTCAGCAGTTCTCACTCCAATGGAGCACCCATGCGAGCGAAAGTGAGAGCAGCCTTCGCCTCTCACTGGCTGGCTGGCGCGCCCACAGCCAGCCGGAAGTCTCGAAAGTCCAGAGCAGAGGAGGAGCGGAAACGGAGACTGAGATTATACGCGTTGACTAATCGCCCATTCCATACTGCACATGCAAACGACAACAGGCCGCCAGAGGATAGACTCTCACCTGGTTCAGGCTCCCTTCGCGATCGTCGACTTGACGAGTGAGGAGCGGCGGGCCAAAGTTCTGGCCGACCCGCAGCAGGTAAGCTCATCCATGATCCTTAACTTGGCCACTCCTTCAAGGATTCTCAATTGTAAGAAGATGGAGCAGACCTAAGATGCGGGCTCACACCAGTGCTGACATCGAATTTCACCCCTCCAATCAATCTAATCTAAACCCATCTCGACAGGGCGATCTGATAGCTGTTGACCTGATGGCCCACGATATCATAGGACTCGGTTTCGAGGTTTGTGGAAGCAGGCGCGATGGGATCTTCGTGCGCTCCCTCAACGACCATGGTCCAGCGCGAGCCAGTGGTTGTCTGGAGCCGGGCGACAGGCTCAAATGTGTCAACATCTCCTTCGAGGACATAACCCTCGAGGATGCACGCGATCTGCTCACCTGCGGCTCGCCCTATAAGCTCAGGTTGCTCATTGAGAAGCGAGTCGCCAGTGCGTCGGAGTTGCAGAAGCTGGCAAAGAGCTCTAACAATTCCTACAGAGACTCTGAGAAAATGCACTTGTCGTCCGTCTCAAACCAACTTAGGCCCCTCGATCGCAGTCCTGCGGGGACCCAGCACAGCCAAATGAGCGACCTCACGCTGGGCCCCATGCTTTGCTCCCCCTCGACGGCCATACTGAATCACCACAGATCCACGGACAACCACAGCTTTCAGGCAATAGAACCCAGTTACCAGACTGGAGGGCCTCTTACGGCGACCAAAAACTATCTGAGAAAGATCTCGGCTCGTCTCCTTGGTGCTGGCATGCCAGAGGATGGAACCACTGGAAACAGGAGTCGATTCTATCACCAAGAAGGTAATGGACTTCCGCCAAATGTCGCGCCCATTGGGTCTTCACTCGCGAGAAGACGGCTCCAACTTGAGCGCGGCTTTGAGTTTCAGCACCAACTCGATGAATCCTCACCTGCCACCTCCTCCAGTCAGATCAACGAGGACGCCCCACGCTCCTCGGCCAGTCAACGATCAAAGTTCAGCCCTGGTGGGCACGCCAATAGGGCGTTCGAGGAAAGTCTAGCTAGCCACATTAATGACGAGCCTGAGGATGGAGATCCGAAGGGCAAAGAGTTTGTAACTTATACTCAGGATCAGGATAACTCCTCCCTCCAAAGGACAGCCAGTCAACCCACAGTAGTATCTGACCACCAGCACATGCCTGCCAAGCGAGGCTCCGATACAACCTTGATTCTTAGATCAGTGCATGAATTCACGCCCGTAAGCAAATTGATCTCAGCACCCGCAATCGAAGACATCAGTTCACCACGATTGCAGCAGCCCAAGGAGGAAAACTCAAATGGCATTAGTAGGAGCTCTGGTGAAGATTGTCCCGGAGGAATTGAGAGGAACCGAAAGACAAATTGACCTGCGTTCTCATCGACGGTTGTTAAAAAATGATAATGTTAAAATAATTCTGTTGCATATTCTCAGATGCAAGTAGTTCTTTCAATCATAGAAAAAGACCCCGAGTGGAAGGACTAGATATTAATCTTTTGAAAGACGAAGAGTCTGAGATACGAGCTCGCGCAAGTGATTGATTGTCGTGTCCCCCGTCTTTGTTGTTTCACAGTGCAACTTATTTGTTGTTCTTTTTTATCTCAATCTTATATCCCTTTAAGCTCGATAGTGTATTGTGCAAATGTTCGGCCTCGGGCGACATTCCACGAGCATTCCAACATCCGAACATGATTCCAATTGTATGTGTGCTCAATCTGTCTGCTGTTCTTTGTTGGTTGATCACTGATAACTGAATCAGGGGTTTCAAGGCTTTCGAAGACGAGGACATGACTAAATGTTAATCTGAATCGATGATCTGGGCCTTTTTATAAACTGTCTCTAATCGAATATTCCCTAATTTTGACGAAATAATCTTTTTAACCTTGAGGTTGATCTTGTTTTTCTTCAGCATCCGGAGAATGATGAATGGATATCTGGGGGCTAATTGTGTTTAGATTTGTTGAGAATGATCCTATTTTGTTGCAAGGAAATGGACTACTGATTATTGCAACGATTAAATGGATTGCAATAGATTACAATAGGCAAACATGATTGTTTTTGTTTTCCTTCATGTTTCACAGTTGCTTTCGCTGGCTGCACGCACTGGTCGCTCGGTGCATGAGCTGTCTGCGGGTTGTTTTTCCCGTCAGCTGGCAAGAGCTGCAGTTACCGCGTCCCCGTCCGGTTCGGCTGCGCGCGACGCGTCCCGACGCCCTCTCAGTCTTCTCGGGATTATTGTCCCGCGATGGTGCAAAGCAATCTGAGGGTGCAACAGAAAACGCGATGCGAGCGAATCCAATCCCGATACAGAAGGTACTTTGTTTTGGTGGTGCCTTCGCGCAATCGCTTGTTTGCATTACTGCATGAGTCAAACATATGGCTAGATGGGGAGAGCGAGCAAGCTACGCGCCAATCACGTACAGCTCGCTTCCTCCTCTGGCTTGCCTCCTTGGGGGAAGGGCTGGCAAGCTTGGCGGCAAGCTCGCAAATCGAGTCTCTCAAGGGAATGCACGAGTTTGTTTTCGCTCTGAATTTGATCTCAAAGCTACACAAGCCTGGCAATTGTCGCACCTCCAGTTTCTCTCGTTAAGTTGCTTGCTCGACTAGTCTAAAGGTAACTTTAGGAGGTAGAAGTATGAAGCTTAGCGCAATTCCGTAGACGTAGACATGAACCAGGATGGATAAGGGCTCGAGTCGTGAGAGGCCCGTCGAGAAAGATGCAAGGGAATCAACAACATTTGTTTGGGCGTGATGCATTCATTAAACGTGGGTTAAAACATTTATTAGCTCATTTCAATGATTCAGCTTTTTAAATCACTTGCCTAGAAGAATTTATCCTCCTTGTGCTCATCCACAACAACCTTGGGGAACGGGCGATTGGCCGCTTCGCTTGGTTATTGTCATTCTCATGAATAACTCCGCCGACGAAGGATGAATCTCTGGGGTGTCGTCGAGCTGCTCTTTGGTCACCTTGAGCCGCAACAAAGTGGCTGGAAATTGCATTATCTCAGCTGCGTTTGGCCCCAGGTAATGTAGACCGACGACTCGCATGTTATCGTTGATCACACAGATCATCTTCGCATAACAATCGGTAACTTCACGTTCAGTGATACCTTTTTCGAATGGTTTGAAGTGGGTATGAAATACTTCAATATTTTGCTCACCATACTTCTTGATAGCTGCCTCTTCACTCAGACCTACACACCCATATTCGTTCGGAGTGAATATGGTCGTCGGTATGTTCACATAGTCAAAGGTTTTCTTTGAGCCACCATAAATGCGATTAGCTAGCATCAAGCCAGACTTGATGGCGACTGGTGTTAATTCAGCTCGAAATTCTAATATGTCTCCAATTGCATAGATGTTATCTACGTTTGTTTGCTCGTGAACAGTTGGGATCTTTCCAGTCTTGGGGTTCACCTTTACGCCAGCCTTTTCTAACCCGATGTTTTTTGTGCACGGCTCACGACCAATAGCGAAAAGGATAGTATTGTACTCCTCAACAACTGTCTTGGTTCCATCGCTTGCCGTGACCTTATACAAACCTGGCTGCCCATCACGGACCTTTTCAATCTTCTTCGGGACGCAAGGACGTAGAAATCTGACACCTTTTCTAGCCATAAACTCACCCACCTTCTCGGCCATCTCTTGATCGAAGCCTCGCAAGAGGATCGATCTGACCATGACGGTGACATTGTTCCCGAGGCCATTCAAGAAGCCAGCACACTCGAGGGCTACGTAAGAGGCTCCTACGACTAGAGTCTTGCCGGGATTATAAGGCAGCGAGAACAGATCATCACTGGTGATAGAATACTCTTTGGCCCCTTCGCAATCATCAGGATACTTTGGCCGCTCTCCTGTTGCAATGATGAACTTCTCTGCCGTCAGTTTACTCTTTGTACCTTTCTTATCCTCAAGCTCGATGGTATGTTTATCCAGGAGTCGTCCATAGGCGTTTATGTAATTAACTTTCTTTTCGCGGAGCTCCACCCTGTATTTCCAGTTGCTCGACTTGATACTACATTGAACGTTCTCGACCAATTTGTTCCAGTCGACTTTCAATGTCGCCTCATTGCCATGAGCTCTTACTTGGTGTCCGTCTTTGTTCAAGAGACCATAATAATGGAACTCATCGGCCGCCTCGCCTTGGAGAGCCGCCTCATGAAACAGCTTCTTGGGTATACAACCGACATTGACACAAGTGCCTCCAAGGCCCCATGTTGCACCTTTTGGAGTCGGTTTGACAAAGTCAATCAATGCCACCTTCTTCCCATACTTGACAGCAGCTTCTTTTGATGAAGCCAATCCGCCGGAGCCACCTCCTAATACTATAAGATCATAATCAAACTTAGACTTGAGATTATTATCGATGGGAGCCATATTGTGTGCAAAAAATCGACAACTGAGCAAAGAAGAAAGTGCTTTTTTCACAGTAGACTTTGAACTAAATTTGTGAGATCGGCCAAGAGCCGGTAGCATGTTATATAATGTGACACTTGTGGGATGTTTTTAGATGGGTAGGCAGACGGAGTAGAATGAGTAATCGAAAAGGCAGACACGCGACGACGTGCTTTCGCATAAGATGTTCTCACTGCTCACACGAGCTGGAGGTAGACGGAATCTTGCGGAGAAAAGTATGAACTGTCATAGCCTAGCATCATAGAGATCGTGATAGTATGTAATCATTTAGAATTATCCTATTATAAGCTCTATTTCTTTATTCATTTCAACTTCGAGAATAGCCCATGCATTGCACAATGATCCACACAATTCACATAATCTAGTATCTCTTCAAAACAGCTCTCCGATCCAGGCTTCTTTTCCACCCGTTTTGTGCATTTGTTTAATTTTTTTTTCAATTTCAGGCAATCCGGTTGTTCGCCACACTTTTCCCTCCTAACTGTCAATGGATCTACGAGTTCTGCTGAGTCGGACATGGTGCTTTTTTTGGTGAAATATTGAGCTTACCGATGAAAAAAGACAATAGGTTGTGTGAATAAATATCAGAGATAATGAAAGTGGAGAAAAATGTGCCCAAATGGCTGGAGGTCATTGGTGGCGGCATTTGCGAGTTGTGCGAGGGCGCAGTGCGTGCACACGAGCATCGAGCAGCCTCCAGACGCGGCTTGGAAATGTCTTGCCTCGCCGACTTTGAGGCTCGCTAGCCGCCGGTTTGCGTGCCACCAGCACTTTGGATCGAGAGGCTTGTCTGGCATGATAGTAATAGATCAATTTTCATCAACTCGAATCATCTGCACCCAAACGGCTCCCATTTGCTCAGAAGCATCTCTGATCCCGAGGAAAGGTTTCCAGCCAACTCGTGCCCATTTCTTGAAGTAGCATCGGGGACAGAGAGGCTGGGTCCTTGAGGCGGATATAATTTATGGAGCAAAGACACACAATTGTTGTCTGTCTACGATGATGAAGAGAATCCGTGCCTCTACGAAGGACTGGATGTTGGCTAGACAACCGCTTTTTGACTGATAGGTACAGGCTGCCGATTTCCTTGTTGATAACCTGTTGTTCTCCCTTACAAAGGCCATTCAGGACGAGATTGTGACGACGAGAGTTTTGAATCTCGACGCAGGTTAACGTCTATGGAATATTGTAGCGAGTCCAGAGGCGAATGCAGCCTGAGGATGAAAACCTCTGAAAAGTTTTCATTGGTGACGATTTGTTATGCAGAAATCGAAGTGGCGTCGTTGACGCATGCAGGCGGATGGGCTTGGCGCTGTTTCAATCTGACGACTGGCTCTTATCTTGTCAATCAGATTTCCAAACATGACAGAGGATGACGAAAACGGCAACAACAACTCGTGGCGCACCTCCACAAAACAATACCGACAGGAACTGTTGTCGAGAAGGTTCGGTTTTAGAGTTTTCCATTGATATTGAAGATGCTGATCAACGCGCTGGCGCGAACAAGTTTGTTTTGATTTCCGAAGCGAGAAAAGGTTGATTCCGCTGGAATTAAGTGAGCGAGATAACCAACTTTTCCACAGAGGACAACCACAATTGAATTTTTCCGTAATTAAGGTGATTAAGATATGGATCTGATGAGATAATCATCATGGTGGGCTAGTTCGTTTGAATCGGAACACTGACGAGAATTGTCGCAGCATAATATCTGAGCTATCTGAGAGTCTCTCCTCGACTCGAATACCCAAGCAGAGTGAGAGTCGAAAGTTGACAAGCTAGAAAACATGATTGAAACGAGAAGTACAACAAGCAACCGGTAACTGCAATCTGAATCAATACAAGTATTGACTTATTGGGAGATACAAATATCTATATTTTAAATTTTAGAACAAGGAGTCAGTTTTTTTGCATAAATTGTATCCACGAAGCAAGCAAGACGAAGACATCGAGGAAAATCCTGAGCTCCACCATGCAGCCAGTGAAATTTTTAACTTTATTCATCCTAAGCTCCATTTGTCTTTGGAACAATCGAGCCCAGGCCCGCTCGGTGCTAAACAATATTCCGGGCGTTGATCTGATGAGCGATTTGTCGCGAGATTTCCTAGACACGGTGAGCGAGCTAGTCAACAATGGCATCAGTTCCATTGGATCAGAACTAACAGTATTGAACCCGCACTTGGAGGAGGCGGCCGAGTGTTTGGACTCAGCTTGTCCTCAGGAGAAACCGTTGGACCCGGATGCAAAAAGGAACGTTAGCGAGATAATTAGATCGCGTGGTTTCCTTGCAGAGGAGTACGATGTTATTACGGCAGATGGTTATATTCTAACGATTCAGCGGATCATAAATCCACTGGTCGATGGCAATTACTCTAAGAAGCCTGTTATTCTGCAACACGGCCTGCTGTCGTCCTCGGTGGACTGGGTAATCAACTCGCCCGATGTGCGACCCGAACAATTCCCCCGGGACACCAACCGGGCTAATACTAATAATAATGATAATAATATTAATAGTAACAGTAACAGGGGACGTTCAGGCCGTAGTGCAGCCATCCCAAGTGCAGCCGTCCCAAGTGGAGGCCCCGGGGGCCAGTCGGAGGGGCACTCGCTTGGGAACACCATCGAGGGCCATCAGCAAATGGTGTCCAACGACCAGGAGCATCCGAGGAGTTTGGGCTTCTATCTGGCCAATCGGGGTTACGACGTGTTCCTGGCCAACTCGCGCGGGAACATCTATGGCCAACGGCACGTCAACATGTCCTCCTGGTTGCCCAAGTTTTGGGACTTCACTTTCGACGAACAAATAGCCTACGACTTGCCAGCCACAATTGGCTTCGTTCAGCGCCTAACCAAGAAGACCAAAGTGGGCTACGTGGGCCACTCGCAGGGCACCACAATGGTCTTCGGACTGCTGGCCGACCAGCCAGAGTATGCGGACATCCTGGAGCCCGTGGTGGCCTTGGCCCCCGTGGCTTATGTTGCCCACTGTCTCTCGCCAGTCAAATACTTTGCCGCCTATACGCCAATCTTCCAGCACATCAACATGTGGTTCGGCTCCAGCAATGTGGCCGTCCGCTATTTGGCCCCCAAGGTTTGCTCGCCGAAGATCATCCGCAAGGAGATTTGCTCAAACATCATATTCTTGTCCACCGGTTTTGATGAGGCAGAGTTCAACGATTCGCGAGCTGACGCCTACTTGAGCCACATGCCAAGTGGAACGAGTGTGAAAAACATCGCCCACTGGGGCCAGGAGGTGTTGAGTGGCCAGTTTGCCCATTTCGACCATGGAATCCTTGCCAACCAGGTCAAATACGGGCAGGCTAGTCCGCCGGCCTACGATTTGACGAAAATTAGATCAAAATCAATAGCCCTATTCACTGCTGAGAACGACTGGCTTGCTGCGCCCAAGGACGTGGCCAAGCTCAAAGCCGAGCTCACCGTTCCCCTGTTCAAGACTGTCAATATTAGCGAGTCAATTCCGAGCTGGAACCACATAGATTTTGTCTATGGAAAAGATTGCGGCCGTTTGGTGAACACAGAGATAGTGAACATTTTCGAACACTTTAGAGACTGAAACATTGGGGAAAACTTTTCACTCAAATCAGAGGCCAACTTCACACAAGCACCAAGTGCAGCAGCCAACTCTCATCGCCCATCCATTCGACGTCCTGTCAGGCGCCTCTTCCAAGTGCAATCTGTTCCAAGATGAACTCATAACCAAGCACGAGCATAATCCGCCCATCAAGGCCAAGGCTGAGATTCATTCTTTTGTCAGCCACACACACAAGCACATATTTATAAAAAATTTGTCTCTACGTGCCAGTATCTGGCCACAGTCTATATTTATATCCCACAATTCAATGATGGAAGAGAGAAAATAATAATAATAACACCCTCTGTCATAGTGCGCGATCTCCACCCACTGTTGTTGTGCCTCCTCCTTCTTCCTCTTCTTCTTCTCTCTAATCTTGTCGCCCATTCGTGTTGGGCTAATATTGAGTCATCGTGCTGAGGCTCGAGTTTTGCTCAAAAACTTCCCTCCCAAACAAGTGAGTGGTGGAACCGCCTCCCGAGGGGCGGGACAGTTGATGATGACGGAGGGGGAAGAAGTCTCTCGCTTCGCTTAGCCTCGGCAGGCAGGCAGTTGAGAGGCACTCGTTGTCGGCTGGAACGCGTGGTGGAGGGAGGCAAGAAATTGGAGGAAAACTGTTGGAGCAGTCTTGATGTCTGGCGATAAGATGATGATGGGCCGCATCATTCGGCAACGATCCATCAAGTTGGTCCCAGCCAGCCAGCCAGCCAGTGGCAGTGTGGCAAGTTTGGCACAGAGCACACTGCACAATGCACAATGCAGGGCGCCCAATGCAGTGTGCACTATGCCATAGACACACTGTGTACGATCCACTAGGCACTTGTGCACTGTTCACCCTTCACTGTGCACAGCCCGCCACTTGGGTGCTAGTGATCTCTGGCAGGCTTAGCTCCCACTGTCTCTCTCTGTCTCTGTATGTCTGCCAGTCCTCTAGTCTTTTGGCCTTGTAGTTAGCTCGTAAAAGGGCACGTGAAGGATGAGCCAGGGAGCACAGTAAACGAGTACGAGTCCAGCATCGACAAAACACCCGAACACTTTTTCCCTCGCCCTCCCTATTGGTATCTCTCTCTTTGTGGCCCCCTCGAATTCTCGCCCTCGAGGACGAACGAGCAGACACATATACACAACAGACAGTCTGCCGAGAGAGTCAGAATAAAGAGTTACTGGGAGGACGAAAAGCTCCACTGGAAGCTACTTCTAAGGGCGGCCCTCATCATCCGGCTTTGCATATTTTACACCAGCGGCCCAAATATCACCAGACAAAAGGGGGAACCACTGAGTATAGGAGCGCGCTTGTGGAGGAAGAGAAAGAGCAGAAGTGAGGGAGAAAGGTCGCAGCAAAGGAGGACACAATCATGCCAGCTCACAGGAACAGCCAAAGCCGCTCCACTGGCGGCCGCCCAATGCCGCTGGGCCTGCTGCTGGTGGTCAGTTTGGTTTGTTGTTCTTGTTTGGGAGCCGAAGCTCTGGAGAGAAAGAGCAGATGTTTGCCTGCTCGCGACCACGAAATGGACCAGTGCGCCGCCCGAATGGGATTCCTTGGGGACCACTCGTTTCGGGTGCCCAACAATGTGAGCGCAATGGGCTCATTTTGTCAGAATTTGAAAAATTCAATCACCTGCATTCAATCATATTCGCGCGACTGTCTCCAGGGCTTTACCAAGCAAATTCTAACCAGTTTATTGAAGCGAGGAAAGCAGCAGTACAACATGATTTGCCAAAACGACGAAGCTAAGGGTGAATTTTTAACCAGAATGAACTGTTTGCTTGGCGACAAGATAGAACAATTGCACACTTGCATGGACGCCTCAGTGGCCCGATTTGAGTTCATACGCTCCAATGTGCCGGCCGAGAATCGTTTGCCATCCCTTTGTTGCTCTTATCAAGTATTCAACCGCGATCTGGACACCACAATGGACAAGGTATGCGGCCCCAAGGGGTCGAGCGGCGACAAGAGCATACACGCTTTCATGCACAAGATAGTTAGCGGAACGACGGGGGAGTTTTTCCAGCTTGTTTGCGACAACCATCGTACAATGGCCGAGTGCCAAGCTTCGAGCAAGACCAAGGACACTCTGAGGCGTCTGGAGCAGGTGACCAGGAGTGTACGACAGGGCAAGACAAAGCCGCAGGCGAAGTCGCTCGTTCCCGTGCTGCTCGATATTCTGGCCAGCTCGGAGCAGCGCTAGAGCAGAGGTGCGGCCGCGCGCTCGTGCACTGAGTCGTACTGGTGCACGAGTGTGCGAGCGTACGAGCGGGCGCGCGTTAGGCCGCCCGCACACAGTAGCAAGTGAACTCGGGCCCCAAAGCCAATTGCTTGTACGAAAGTTGGCGAGACGTGCAATATGGGCCCATAAGTGAGACGGCCAACGAGCGAGCGAGAGACAGATACTGACAGTGCGCCCACAACATCGGCAAGCTCGGCGCCCAATTGGCCGCACACTTCCGGCGCCACCACGAGGCCACTGGGGAGCTGGCTGGCTGGCAGCTGGCCCAATTGGCTTGTGTGTAGATTGCACAGTGACAAGCTATCAAGTGGTTTAATTTGCCGGCAATCTGTGGGCCTTGTTGCGGTCCTCTGGGGTTGGCAATTGCAATTGGCTGGCGATTGGTGGCCGATCAAATTGGAGCAAGCAGTTGGAGGAAACTGGTGGAGAAGAATCGGAGAATTTTCGAGTTGGGGCAAGAACGGAAAATGGGACGAAGAAAGGCGGCGCTCTGGGCGGCCGATGATTCATTTGACAGGCTAAAACGACTGTGTGTTCTTTATCTTTTGTTTGGCTCTCTCAGTTGTTGTTTGGGGTTTGTTGTGGCAGTGGCGGCGGCTTGTTGTCGGTTGGTGGCCATGTGGCTTGCCAGCGGCAAGCTGCTGGGGCCCGTGTTTGTGGAGGAGCAGGAGGAGGAAGAGGCCGAGAACTGGCTGCTTGTGGAGTAGCCGCTGGTGGTTGAGGTGGCCTGGGCGTTGGTGATCACATTTCTAATGGTGCTGCTGGCGCTGCTTAGGAGTTGCCGCTGCTGCACACTGGCCGAGCTGCTGCTGCTGCTCGTGAAACTGGCGGCCAATTTGGCCGAAATACTCGCGCCAGACATCACCAGCGCCTGCTGACCAATGGGGCTCAATTGGGCGCAGGCGGAAGTGGCCCCGTCGGCCAAATGGGGGCGGCCCTGGTCCTCGGCAACTGGGCTGGGCTGCAGCTCGATCGGTGTCTGCTGCTGGCCGGCCGGCTCGCCGTTCTGCCCCTGGGCCAAGTGCAACAGCTTGTGCTCGAGAGTGGCCGAGCGGGCGCTTGAGTGTGTCCAGTGGGCGCCAGAGGTCGTCTGGTGGAGCGTGCGCTCCTCGCAGACCAGCTCCCGGGCGGCTTGGCTGACTTGGGTGGCCTCCACGAGGACCAACTGCTGCTGCTGCTGCTGCTGCTGCTCATTAGCGCTAATTGAGCTCAACGACTGCGAGCTCGACATCTGGGCGGCGCTGGCGAGGCTTGTTGTTGTCTGTTGCAGTTGCACTTGGAGGCCAAATTGCTGCTGCTGCTGCTGCTGGCTTGTTGGCAGGCCGGCCGGCCGCTCGCTTGAGGCGTCGCGCTTGCCGGCCGCCTTGCTGCCGCGCCGCCCGCGCAACGTGTACCGAAAGCCCTGGAAGAAGGTGGACTTTTTTGACTTTTGCTGCTGCTGCTGCTGCTCCTCAGCCGCCGCAGCAGCCCCAAGCTCGGCCCCACCGGCGCCCCCACTGGACAAGGAGGGCCCGACGGCGCGCCGGCCGGAAGTGGCGCCGGCATCCTGCGGCTCGGCGCCCGCCAGGAAGGGGTTCTGGTGGGCGCCGAGCTCGGCGCTGCTGGCCAGCCCCGAGGAGGCCGGACTCGAGCACTGGGAGCCCGCCGAGGCACAGGGCGTGCTGGCCGAGCTTGGCGCCGACGAGCCCGCCGAGGAGGCCATGCTGAGCACGCTGTTCAGGCGACTTTTGGAGAACTTTGAGCGCACGTAGCGCAAGTACTTGGCGTTGCCCGACGACTGATTGGCCGCCGCCACGAGAGCTTGCTGCTGAGCTTGGGCCTGCATCTGAGTCTGAGTCTGACGCTGGTGCTGGTGGTGCTGGTGCTGGTGGGGCGCCGGCGGCAGAGCTCGGGCGCCGGCGGGAACCTTGACGCTTCCTGCACGCCGCCGAGACGTTGAGATGGGCCAGATTGTGGGTCCAAGTTGGAGATTGTGCGCGTCCAAGTTGCGCGCGAGGTCCAAGTTTGCAGTTGGAGTTTGCCGTTGGGGCACCAAGTTAGAGTTCGAGTTTGGGTCCAGGCGCGTCACCAGCGCGAGAGGTTGGGGTTTGGGTGGTCGAGGTTAGTCTCTGGCCGCTGCGGCTTAGTGCGAGTGGCGCCGACGCGCTCGTCATGTGTGCGCACGACTAAATAGACACGCCGTCCAGAAGGGTCCAGAAGGCCAGGCCAACTGGGCGCCCATTTGTCAAGCTCACTGGGCCGGCTGGGCGAACTGGGCGAGCTTGGCGAGCTTGGCGAACTGGGCGAGTTCACCAAGCCCGATTGGCAATATCCAATTGGAAATCGGAGGCTGCAGCTCGAGCGCGCGCGGCCCGCCCGGCGCGCGTCTGGCCGGCCCAATTCCGCTCGGCTGCCCCCCAGACGCGAGACTGCCTTGCCAGCCGCAGTCCAACTGGGCCCCTTATACAGTCGCCGCCTCCAAAGGCTGGCAAGCTCGGGCCAGGTGAATGCGGCGGCCGCACGTCTAGCCAAATGAGATACAATTTGTCGCCGCCATTTGGGCCGCTCGAAGGGAGCCAATTTGGGGCGCCCGCTGGGTGGGCGTGGAAGTGGAGCTGGTGGCCAAGTTGGCGGGACCTCTGGGGGCGACCTTTGGGCGGCCAACTCGTGCGGGCCCGCTCGGCCAGTTGGCGGCTTGCTATTGGCTCTGTTTGTCGTCCGGGCGCCAGACTAATGGACGCGTCACATAGCCGGCGGGCGGCCAGACCTTAGGGCGAGTGGCGCTCGCTCGCCAGACCTTAGCAGACGGGCGGCCCACATGAGTGATCAGGCGCAGCAGTTTGGCTGCGGGCGGCTGCATTTGTCACCGGCTCAGAGGGCAAATTTGGGCCCCCAACTGGCAAGTGGCGAGTTGCAACTCGCAACTCGCAACTCGCAACTTGCAACTGGCAACCTGCGACTTGCGACTTGCGACTTCCACCCCCGAGGACAGTCTCTAGCTTGGCGGCCCCAAAAGCGCCCTGGGCTGACCTTGGGCCGACCCCAAACTGGCGGCCAACTGGAGGCCAACTGGCGGCCGAGCTACTCACCTGTGTGGCCTCTGGCGTTTGCGCCCTGCGAGAAGAGGCTTGGAATTCTCTTGTGGAATTTATTGCTGTTTAGCGGGTTCGAAAGAGTCTTTCTCAGCTCCGGATTCCAGAGATTGGTCAGCTCGGGCGGCGTGGAACTGTTGTGCATGTTTGGGTGGAGTTGAGTTGAGTTGAGTTGAGTTGAGTTGAGTTGAGTGGAGTTGAGTCGAGTTAGCCAATTGTGACCATTTGGGGCCCAGCGAAGAGTGGGGAAGGTAAACAGAATTCGAGTTGCACATTAGTGTTGGCCGATTGGTGGAATTTGCTCAAATTTGTGTCCGAAATTACGCCAGAATTTGCGCCCAAAATAGCCAATGAAATGGCTGAAAATGCGCCAATTTTGCCTGTCTGCTGGCGGCAAATCCGCCATTCACTCGCAAAGTGGCTCCTTGCGAGCCAATTTGCCTTCTAGAGACTAGCTGTGGGCGATCTTCGGGCTGAAACTCTGCCAATTTCAGGCCCAGTTTCAGCTCAAGTCTCAGCCACTTCTGCCAGTTCTGAGCCATTTGCGCTTCATTTGCCTCAGAGACTGGAGAGTGTGGGTGGATTTTTGTGCATTTTGCACAATTTCCGCCCCACTTTCGATGCATTTCGAGCTCGGCCGGCGCATTTTGAACGAATTTTGTGCAAATTCTGGACACATTTTGAGCAAAATTAGCTCACATCGGACACTGTTCGAGGCAGCAGTGTTCTCCGGCATGAATTACTGCCCTGGAAGTTGCATTTCCGGCGGCATCTCGAGGCTAAGGTTCGGCTAAATCTGGTGCAGTTTTGCCGCACCGAAAAGACCTTAGCTCTGGCAAGCCGACAGGAAGCCGGCGGCAAGTACCGGGCAGCAAGTTTCTAGCTGCAAGCTCGGAAAGCAAAGATTTCGAAAAGCATACTCACCCCTCTTTGGTTAGACCTCGCTGGTAGGCGATGGGCGATTGGAGGGCGCGCAGGAAGTCGAGCTGGCACTCGAGCATCGAGCGGATGGAGTTGACCCAGTCGTCGCGGTCGAGCGCGCAGCCAGTTTCGAGGAGGAAGATGACGTTGTCCTGGTTTGGGTCGCGCGACTTGAGCATGAAGCGGCGCGACTCGAGATCGAGGTCCAGCGCCAGGCCAAAGAGGCTGGCCAGCGAGTCTGGGTCGCTGGTGGGCCCGTAGTGTTTGTCTATGAGGGCCACCTTGTTGATGGACAGATGGTTCTTGTACTCGTAGCTTGGGGCCGGATAGTAAGCGCCGGCGCCAAGGTGAGCTTGGGAGCCGGCCGGGCCGGCCACACTGAAGGCGTGGTGGTGGTGGTTGTGGCCGTCGAAGAAGGCCGCCGAGAGACGGTGGTTGGGGGCCGCGTCGGGCGACTGTTGGGCGGCGAGCTCGGCGGCCAGGGGCCAGCCTGGATCGTTAGAGTCGGTGGAGTTGAGCTCGGCGCAGCTGGACGGCGGCTGGTTCTCAGTGGGCGGCGCTGGGTGGGCGCCGGCGGTGGAGCTGAGGCGCGGCTGCAGGGCGCCCGCCAGCTGCAGGAAGGCGCCCGAGTCGCGGTGCCCCTTCAGCCGGTCGCCTAGGATGCGCCGCACCGACGGCCGACCCCCGAGGCCGCCCAGACTGCCCGTCGGCTGACTAGTGGCGGCCGTCTGGCCCCCGCCGGAAGGGGCGCTTCCGCCGGTGGAGGCGGCCACGGTGGGCGCCAGCTGGTGGGCGCCGAAGAGGCGGTCGCAGGGCGTGCTTGTGGCGGGCAGGGGACAGTCGTGGGCGGAGCAGCAGCACTCGACGGCGCCGTGGGCGTTGTGCGCGTGCGGATAACAAGGGTGGAAGCTGCCCGAGCCCGCGGAGGCCGCGCCGCCCAAGTGGGCGGGGGCGTGGCCCGACGAGGAGGACGAGCTGCGCCAGGAGGAGGAGGAGTGGCTCTTGCGCAGGACCTCGCTGAAGATGATCGTCTGCTCGAACAGGAAGGTCTGCCGCTCGCGCAACCTGATCTGCGGCACCCCAGCCACACTGGCCAAGCCGCTTGCTGCCAGGCCGGAAGCGGAAGTGGCCGAGTGGTGCGAGCTTGAGGCGCTCGCCAGCAGCTTGTTGAGGATGAGCCGGGCGGCGTCGCTCATCTGGCTGGTGCCAATTGAGTTGCCGCTCAGCAACTGGCGCCCGCCCGCACCCGCACCCACTCCCAGGCCGCCACTTGTTGACACTGGGCCAAGCGCGGCCGGAAGTGCCCCCGGGCCGGAAGTGGGCGCGCTGGCCAGCGAGCCGGAGCTTAGGGGTGGCCCGCCGGCTTGGTGGCGGCCGCTGGTGGCCAGCTGGAGCTCCTGGGCGGCCTTCTGGGAGAGTTGGCCACAGGTGGCCAGCAGCTCGAGTTGCTGGTTAGGCTCCAGGTTGGCCAAAAGGGGCGTTATGTCGCAGAAGAGCAAAATGCCCTGCTTGATGAGCTTGCCCTGGGCGGTGAGCTTGCCAGGAAAGCCGTGCAGGCGGCCCACATTCATCATGTCGTCTGCGGCCTTAGGCACGACGAGCATGATTTCCACCGCCCGCATCAGGTCGTTGCGCTCGTTGGCCAACTGGGCGCGCTCAGTGTAGCGCAGGATGTCCTTCAGGAGCAGCTGGTACTTCATGATCCGCTGCACCGGCTTGATCAGCAAGTCGGGCAACTGCAGCTTGTGGCCCAGCTTCATGCGCAGCTCCTGCATGGCGCGTTTCCGTTTCCATTTCCGTTTTCGTGTGGCCGCCGTTTTTTTTCGGCGTCGTTTCCGTGTTCGCCGATTTTTTGTCGGTGTGTTGTTGGTCCATCGTTGTTGCCAATTTTAGGGCATTTTCGGGCATGGTTGTTTGGCATGGAGAACGAGAACGACCTGTTAGTCTGCGTGTTTAGTTTTAGTTTAGTTTTAGTTTAGTTTTTGGCCAGCGATATTCTGGCAACGAAAATGTGCTCGCTAACGAGGATGCTCCAAGGTGAGACTGGCAGGAGGCAGCTGAGGTCTTGCCAGGGGAAAATTGGACTCTCTTTGGAGGGGGAAAGAGAAGGAGCCTGAGGGAGCGCAACCTGAGCTTCGGTGGCTTCATGTTCAGCTCCATATTTTGCTCCATATTTGGCTTAGTGTTTGGAGCAGAAGCGAGCAGAGCGGGCAAAATTTGCGAGAAATTGTCCGGCGCGAGCGCAATTGGACGCAAGGGGCGCCCATTGGAAATGGTGGCCGAGCTAAGGGGCGGCGCGCACAGAAAGCTGCACAGAAAGCGCGCACGCCACACACTCGCCGGCCAAATAAACAAACAAAAACAAATCATGAACCACACTTCTGCCTATAGTTTGGCTGCCTAATGGAGCCCATTTATTGTGCTCTCGAATGGGCCCGCAGCAACGGAAGTGGCGCGCAAGTGGGCGCCCCGAATGGGCCCGATCAGAAAAAGGGGCAGCAGAGTGGGTTCGAGTTTTAGCTCGCCCTCGTCTGGCGCTTGGATTGCAGTTGCAGTTGCAGTTGGAGCTGGAGTTGCCGTTGGACTGGGTGCAACTGCAACTGCAACTGCAACTGGACTGCGCAATCGGAGTCCAAAAGCGAGTGTGTGTGTGGCCGAGGTTCGAGTGTTGGAAAAACGCTGACCAATTTAAACGCGCCCACTGGAGGCCGCTCGTCAATATCGCCTCCAGTTGGGCGGCCCATCTGAGCGCAATTGCGGCCGCAGCTAAGGGTCGGCCGGCTTCACTTGGACTCGCTCTCGGTCTTGGGGACGTGCAAGTCTTGCCAGCTCTTTGGCCCTTTTCCTCCCTCAAGGACTGGCCGCTTTTCGGGCGCTTTTTGGGCGGCCTGGCTGAAGTTAATCATTTGGAACTGGAAGCCGCAAAGTTTGAGGGCGCCCGTCGAGCTGCGAGCAAAGAGCAGCGAGCAGCGAGCTGCGAGCAGAGAGGAGCTCAAGGCCCGCAGTTTGCAGCTCAGAGCTCGGAGTTTGCAGTCCAAAGCTTGCAGTTTGCAGCCGAACCAAAGCTTGGGGCGAACATAAAACTTTTGCCGAGAAAGCCGGAGAGACAGCATGCACTTCAGGAGTGCTTGGCGGTGCAGCAGAAGCCAGTTGGGAGAGAGGCGAAAGTGGCCGCCTGGAAAGGAGAGCAAAAGTGAACGCCGAGGAAAAGGTCCTTCTGGAACTTATTCCAAAATCCGCTCCACTTTGCGGGCCGCCCCCTTTGGGCCCTGCTCTTGGCAAGCTAGTGCACAGAGCAGCACTAGTCTCCAGCTCTGCCTGTACGAACTGCAGAGCCTGGAGAGCCCCAAGGTTCCGGCGGCTCGAAATGGGCGCCCGTCCGGCGGCGCATTAATGTGTCCGCGTGGAGCTGGCGCGAGCGAGCTGGCCCGCCATTGGTCATCGCGCGGCCAGTGTGCAGTACTGCTGCTCGATGGCTGCAAAAAGGGGCCCAAGTGGAGGGGAGCCAAAGCGGGATTGAAAGCGGCCAGAAAGCGGGCAGCAGAAAGGAGAAAGAGGGCAACAAACTAACGGATTTTCGCCCTCCCCCAAACACGAGCACAGACGAATGGGCGCCAAATGGGCGTAACGAGATTGTAAACATCAGGCTTATCTCGCGGCGCTCCACTTCACTCAAGTCCACTCTCGTCCAGCTGCAAGTGGGAGATCACTGGCCAGTAGTAGTAGTCAGTGGCTAGTAGTCACTGGGCGCTAGTTGCCGGCTAGTAGTCACTGGCCGACGGCTCCTCCATGGCGCCCACCGGAGACTGTCCAGACGGAGAATGGACAGTCACTGCAAGGCCATCCCGCAACTCGTCCAGCAACTCGTGAACATGCCCGGCCGGAAGTAAGGCGAAACCGGCACTATTTCGGGAGCGGCTCGGCGCAGACGGAGGGCAGTTGCAGGCAGAGTTGCGGGCAATTGCAGCCGCCCCGACTGGCCGGTCTCCAATTGCAGTGGACGCCGGTCCTTAGTGGTGGCGCTGAGCAACGAAAGGCCGAGACGCGCGTTCAATTTGCACTCGACCCCCCGCAGCTAACGATCCGGCGGCCAGGTCGGCGCTCGTTTGCGCGCGGCCAAGGTGGAGGAGCGCACGCACATGCAGAGGAATGGGGCGCCCCCCGCGCGCATAGGGGCGCAGCTGAGCTCTGGGCGTCCGCAAATGAGCGTGCGGGCGCAAGATTAGCGCCGCAGAGAGACGGCGAGTTGTGAGCAGTGAGAGGCAAGTAGTGAGAGGCAGATAGTAGATAGTGAGTAGTGAGCAGCAGCTCGTGTGGGCCAAGACGCGCAAAGAGGAGGAAGAAGGACGAGCTCTTGGCGGCAATGAGCTGGCGTCTGGCGAGGGCCAAGTTGGCGTGCGAGCGAAGAAAGAGAGAAGAAGAAGATGGAGGCAAAAAGGGGCCAAGTTGGGCGAGCAAATGGGCGCTTGGGAGTGAGAGAGAGTGAGACTGAGAGAGAGAGAGAGAGAGAGAGAGAGAGAGACTGAGACAGAGTGACGCAGAGAGGCAGACGAGCAGAGTGGAACTGGCTCGAAGGGCAGCAGCCAGCGCGCGTTGGGCCCCATTCCAATCAGTCGGATATCGCAATTGGCTGAAAAAGGGGCCAACTTGGGCCCCACTTGGAGGCTGCCGAGCTCGTTTGGGGCGCCTTGTGTGTTGTGGGCGCCTTGTTGCAGACGATGAGGCGAGCGAGCGGTTGACATTGGGCGGCACATTGGGGGCTTGGTGGCGAGCTTGGTGGCGAGCTGGCGAGCTAGCTGGCTGGCGAGCTTACCAGGCGGGCTGGCCGACAGATTAGTTTGAGGCAAACATAATAAGCTTAATGGATCATCATCAGCATCATCTGTTGGTCGGCGGAGCTTGTCTGGAGCGGTGGGGCGCCAGTTGTTGGGTTGAGTGGGCGAGCGGGCGAGCGAGCAGGCCCGATGATTGGTGGGCGGCGCCAGACGAGCTGGTCTGCGGGAGGCGCTGGCAAGGCCCAAACGAGACTGCTCGGCGAGCTTCGAGAGAGCTAAGCTCGCGTTTGGGCGCCCCTTTGGGCTCCACTTGCAGTTCCGGGAGGAATTCCAGTTTGCGTTGGGCGCTCGTTGGGTGCCAGTCGGCTGCTCGTTGAGGCAAAGGTGCGAGCAGGGCGGCCCAATTGGGGCTCAAGTGGCGGCCAAGTTCGCGCGGCGATAACTGCACGCAAAGGGCCAAATTGCCAGCAGAGTGGGCAAAAAATAATGATCGAGAGAGTGTGTCTGGGGGCGCAAGTGGCGGCCTCTGCTGCTTTTGCAGCTCTGATGCTGGCCTGCTGCTCAATGCGCGCATTCCGGGCCGCACAATTGGAGAATTGGCCCAGCGGTGCCAGTCGCTGGCTAGGCGGCCGCCTCGCTGGAGCCTCATCAGCATGCAGACGCGCTGGCCAGCTCGCTGGTGGCGCCACTTTTCGCCCCAAATCCAGGCGGGCTGGCGGGCGGCAACTCGCAGCCGAGAGACTAGCTGGCAGTCTCTCGCCCGCAGTCTCCGGCCCACAGTCTCTGGCTCGCCACGGGCCGCTGCATCTGGCCCGCAGATGTTGGGCCGCAAATTGGGCGGCCGGCGAGCCAGATTTGCTGCCGAGCGACGAGCGACGAACGACGGGCTTTGGGCGCACGCACCTTGCCGAGCGGCGCATAACGAGGGCGCCCGAATCGAGCTTGGCGGCCGCCTGGCCAAGCGGGCGGCGAGCTACGGGCGGCGAGCTGCGAGCGGCAAGCTAGGAGGAAGCTCGCCGAGCGCAGATTAGCATAACGGGCCACGCGCGGCCGCTCGAGACTGGGGCCAAAAAGCGCGCGGGGCCAATTTGGGGCCAGCGCAAGCCGGCGGTGTTTCCGTTGGCGACCAGAAGGGCGGCTTGACAAAAAGCGGCCCAGTGGAGGGCGCCTTATCGCTGCGCTGCAGGCGGCCGGCTGGTGGGCGTGCGGCGAGCTTGCTGGCGGCGAGCTTGCTGGCGGTGGACTAGCTGCGGGCGGCCCAGCTCTGGGCGGCCGCCGTGCCAGTGACAGGCGCCACTCGTCGAGCGGGCGGCGACGGGCGACTCGCGACGGGCGGCGACACAATTACGCGGCCCGACTTGACGGGCGCCCGCGCGCAGCCAGCCAGTCGCAGACAGTCTCCGGTGGCCGAAATGAATTGCCGCCCGCTGCTGCTGCTCAAACGGCGCCCCTTTTCAAGAAAGCCCAAGGGGGCGGCTCGAGAAGGAGCGAGGAGGAAGAGGAGCCGCCGGCGGCCAAATCTGGCGCCCACATCGGAAGCGGAAATGAGCAAACACGCGAGCCCGTCGTCTATGCGAAATGATTGCGCCGCCTTGCACGTGTGCTTGGGGCTGGCCGGCGCTGAGCTCGTGTAGCTGGCCAAGCGGCGCCCACTTGTCCCCTCTTTCTCCGCCTCTCGAGCGGCCCTCCAAGTTGGCCCCGCGCGTCCGGCCGAAGCGGCGCCGGAAGTGAGCGGCCCATTGTCGCCCGTCCGACTTTTCGGTTGTCCTTGGCGAGCAACGTGGAGCGTGCAGCGGACAGTCGACGGTGGACAGTGGAAAAGCGGAAAGCAAAAAGAGCGAAAGACAGTGGGCGGAATGCAGTCTAAGGACAGCGGAAAGTGGCAAGAAACAAGGCGAGCTGAGGACTTGGTTGCATGTCTTTCCGATGAATGCATTCCGGCGGAATAATTTTCGAATAATTTACAAAATTTTCCACTTCCACTTCTACTCACCTCGAAGTATGTGTCCAAGTGCTCGCTCACGATGGCCTCGGAGCGGGGCTTGTTCTGGCAGTAGACGACGTACATGTTGAGCCGCCGTTCGTATCGCTTGAACAGGGGGCCCAAGCGGTGCGGCTCGTCGAGGCAGCGCTCCAGTTCGGCCAAAAAGTGGTCTCGGTGGAACTCGTAGATGGCCTCAATGTTTCCGAAGATTATCTTGTGCTTGCCCTCCTTGAACGCCTCGGGCAGTTTTGGCCAAGCGGCGGCTCCAGTGGAAGTATTACTTGCAGCTCCAGTTGCACCAGTTTGCTGCTCGGCCGCGGACGAACCCGCGGCCACGCCCACCTGCTCGCCGGGCGGGCCGGGCGCGCCCTCCTGCGTCTGCGGCACTGGCGGGCCCGACTCGCCGCAGACCGGCCCCTGCGCTTGGTTGGGCCCGCCGGCCGCGCTCCCGCCGCTCGCCTGCTGCTCGGCCGGCCGCTCGCTCGGCGCCGGAAGGACACCTGTTGTCAGAATATCTGCCACGCCGCTGTCCACCAGCTGGCGCCTGATCTCCTCCAGGTAACCTTCGACAATTTTGCCCAAATCGTTCACATAGTCGCGCTCAGTCTCCACCAGCTCAGTGAGCACGTAGCGCCGCTTGGTGAGCGCACTCTCGCGCTCCTGCTCGTCCACCTGGCCCTCCCGCTCACTGTCCTCCTGGGCCCGCTCACTACCAGTCTTCGCGGCCGCCTCCTGCTCCCCCGCCAAGCTGGCACCTCCGCTCCAGGGAGGCTCCCCCGCGGCGGAATTGGAGCCTTGCTGCGAGTTGGGCGCGAGCTTGGGGCGCGCCGGCGCCTCGTTGGCCTCGCCGGAGGAGCCCAGCGAGTGACGGGGACTCGAGCCGAGGCCTCTGGAGCGGCGCTTCTGCGGCGAGTGCTCCTGCCTGTTGCCGAGCTGCTCGCTCGACGACTGTGTCTGTGTCTGAGCTTGCGATTGGGGCTGAGTGTGAGCTTGGGACTGAGTGTTAGCTTGAGGGGGCGCCTGGGCGTGGCCTTGGCCCTGGGCGTGCGACGGACTGTTTCTGGTGCTGGCGCTTGAGTTGAGGTTGTGGCAGCAGGTCGTGGAGGAGGCGGTCGAGTTCCGGTGCTCGAGAGCTGTGCCAAAGGTGTCGAAATGGGAGCAGGAGGAGCGCGAGCCGCGCTTGCCGCCCAGGCCGGCCAGCTGGAGACGGCCCTCGGCGTTGCTGTTGCTCAGGTTGTCTGGCTGGCTGCCGTCGAGCTCGTGCGGGTAGCAGCAGCAGCTGCACACCGACAGGCCGTCCTCATCCTCGTCCTCCTGCTCCTGCTCCTGCTCCTCGTCCTCCTCGTCCTCGTAGTCCTCGGCCTCCGAGGGGAAACGCTCGTCGCCAAAGAGACTGCCCTGGGCCTGCTCGTCGTCCGCCTCCACGTCCAGGTCCGCGTCCTCGTCCTCGGCCGCCTCCTCGTCCTCCTCAGTCTGGCTGACGAAGGCGCGCGCAGTGGCGTGCTCCTCTTCGGGCGGGCCCGCATCTGCCGCGGAGGCGTGCGACGCGCAGCCCGCCGCGCGCTGTGCTTCGTGCGTGCGCGCGGACCCGCTCGAGCGCCGCCGCCTGCTTGGAGCGAGCGGGGGCCTGCCCGGGTCCGCGCCCGCAAACGGCCGCTCGCTCGACATTGCTCCACAAGAGGCGCTCCAATTTCACTTCCGCCGGCCCGCCCACTCCGCCGCTGCCCTTAGGTGTCGCGTGCACCTTTCCTCTCGCCTTGCCTCGCGGAGCTCTCGTTTTCTGGCGCTTGGGCGAGCGCGTTCTGGCGCTCCAGTGGACTGGCCTGGGCTGGGCTGTGATTGCGAGGGCGCGTCACCAGGAGGGGCCCAATTTGGGCCCAACTGTGAGCCCGGCGCTTAGCTTAGGTGTCGAGAGGCCGAGTCACGTGCGCCCAAGTGGCATCCAAGGCCGGCTTCTCGGTCTCTGCGGGCCTGCGCTCCCGTCGACCTGGGCCCTTAGCTCTGGCCAGTGGCTGTGTCTGGCAGCGAGAAGAGACGCCCACTGTTCGCCTGTGCGCCTCTCAGTGCACTTTTGTGCGTCTGTCCGTCTGTGCGTGTGTACTAGTGTGTACTAGTGTGTGCTAGTGTGTGCTAGTGTGTACTTGGAGCTAGTGTGTGCTTCTGGCTGGTGCCTTCGTGTGTGGACGCGAAGCAGAGCCCAGGGTGGTCTGGGTGAAATCGGAGCCAACGGAACGGATTGTGTCCCAAATGAGGGCCGGCGCTCTGCCGGAATTGGGCCCAAATGGGTGCGTTTGTGTGGGAGAGGAGGCGGCGCGTGTTAGTCGGTCAGCGAGTCCAGTTGGGGCGACACAATGGGGCTCGTCGCCGGTGGAGCTTGGGGCCGCTTGGGGCTGTCATGCGGGCGGCCGGTGGCCTCGGAGGAGCTTGGCGGCGGTGGCGGCTGGAAGTGGAGGGGCGGCGAGTGAGAGTGGAAGTGGAATTGGAAGTGGGGGCGCCGCGAGAGTGCGAGCGAGAGTGGAAATGGAGTGGGAGTGGAAGAGAAATGTCGACAATAAAAACAATGGCTCCTAATTTCATTGTTATTTTCTCCCCTCGTTCAGCCGTCGGATGGTGCACTGTGCGCTGTGCTGCAGACTGTGTGTAGTGCAGACTGTATGTAGTGCAGTTTGTGCGCCCGCAGCAACGCAGTGTTGCATTGGGACGAGCGTTGCAGGAGAAGCCGCTCTCGCACAGCACAGGAGCAAGCGGGCGGCCGGCCAGCTCGAGCTAAGCGCCCGCAACAACGTAGCTTGGCATCGGCGACAATTGGCTTCCCAATCGGGCGCGCCCCAGCAGAACGAGCGCCTTGCCAGCGCCGCCCACTCGACGGGGGCGCCGCGCGGGGCTCGTTTTCGTTGTAGTTGTGGTTGTGGTTGTTGCGGGCTCGCTGTCGTTTGTTGGCAGTGCTTCTTCTTGGGCTTGTTGTTGGGCCGGCAGGCAGACAGTGAGAGGGCGCTAAGCGTTGCGCCCCAAAGGCTTGATGATGAGGATGCCGAGCAGCCAGCTCAGTGCTCACTCTCGGCCGGAGTGTCCTCCTTTCGGGCCGGCACTCTGCCATTGCGCTCCATTTGGGCCCGCAGATTGTTGCGCGCCGTCTCGGCGCAAAGTGCGCCCCTCAGCTCGCCGGGCGTCGCGTGCACCGTCGAGCACTGTGCGTGAGCCGCCGCCAACGCCCCGCACTTGCCGGCCACGAACGCACGAGGGCCCAACAACAAGCCGCGCTCACAAGCTCAGCCTCTAGCTCGGCCGCACTTTAGACTGGGCCAGACTTTGGCCGGGCGCTCAGCAGCAGAGCAAAGCGGGCCAGAAGGCAGCCCCAAAACACACAACATAACAAAACATAACGCACGCCGCCTCCCAGCCACATATGCCGCCCAACCTCAGCAAGCTAGCTCGCCAGCCAGCTCGCCAGCCCCAGGCTCTCGTCCGCAAGACCACGCAAGGAACTCCCCTTTTCGCCCGCCCCAAACCAACGGGAACCACATAAATCCTCCTCCCAGAAGGCAATTGCTTCTGCAAGCGCCGCCAACTCTGCCCCAAAACAAAGTCCGCGGCTTGTGGGCGGCACCAAAGTGGCACCGAAGCGGCGCCAAAGCGGCACCAAAGCGGCACCAAAGTGGCACCAAAATGACGCCAAGACGCCGGCCAGCGCAGACAGTCTGCGGCCGCGCTCGTCTGGCCCAAGTGGAAAAGTGGGCAAATAGAAATAGAAATAAAAAATAAAATAAAACGCGCCCACACTTACCCCAAACGCCAGATCTCTTTCTGGCTGCAATCTATTTTGCGCTCCGGCCAACTGTCTTGCCGGTTTGCCGATTTGAGGCACTTCTAGCGCTCAAATGGGCGCCCAGAAGCAGTCACTGTTGGCCGCCAGTGGCCAGCTCGAGCTGCCTGCAACTTGTCCTTGTCGCTTCTTCCACTTGTCAGTCCGAATCTAAATCTATTTCTCCTTTTTTATTTCCACTTCTATTTCCAGCTCCTCTTGCAGTCTTGCCGACGCTTCTCTTCGGGGGCCCTTTGGCTTCTTCTTGGCCTCTTCTTGCGCCCCACTTGAGCTCCCTACTTGCTGGCTGGCTGGCTGGCTGGCCCTTAGCTTGCCCTTAGCTCCCAGAGCTCGTCCTTCGGTCCAGCGGCACTGTCACCTTGACGAGTATTTCTCTCTCTCTGTGTGTATTTATCTACAACTGTCTGTCTGGCCGAACTGTGCGTGCTTGTTTCTGGCCCAATTGGGCGGCCTTCAAGTGCCAACTAGTGCCAGTGGCAGTGTGTGAAGCTTCCAGTGGAAAGCTTAACAATTGCTAACTACTAGCAAACGCTGTGTGCAATAATCTAGTTATATTATCTCTCACTTAAGTGGCAGCCAATCGAAAAAAAGGGAAACAATCTCCCTTCGCTCAATTCCACCTCTCTCTCTCTCTCTCTCTGTCTCTCTCGCCTGCCAGCTGCTCAGGCCGGCCAGCCTGCTCAGAGGGAAGCCTGCAATTGGTGGCCCGCTCGCCAGCTCTCTCTAGGACTTTGTGCAATAACCCCAACAACAACAACAACAACAACAAACAACAACGACGACCACCACCACGACAACAACAACAACATTTTCAGACTCTCCCTTTGGCGTGCAAAATAATAACTGAGCGGCGCTCCTAAGCGCTCCCTTTGCCGCGCTGTCTCTCTCTCTCTCTGGCAGCCAGTCGGCGGCGCGGGCTCCTCTTCTCTTCTCCCTTCTCTCTCTTCGCGCTGCTCTGCGCTGCTCGGCCCAGCTCGTGGCGCTCCCTCTGCCAAGCTGGCGACGCAACGCACGCGCCCCCACTCGCTCGCCTGCCCCAAGCCGCGCGGCCCCACCGCCAAGGCCCTCGCATGGAGGCGCCCGCAGAAGCCCTGCACGGCTTCGGTTCGCCAGTCGCGCCCCTCCGCGCGCCGCGGTCCGCGGCCCGCGCGGGACCAGTGTTCGCCGGCACGCTCACTGCGGGCCCGCGACACGCCCACCTCGAGAGGAGCACGTCCGCGGCCCGAAGCGCGGCATGAGTGCGCGGCAAAGTGGGCAAGGGAGAAGCCCCAGAGGAGAGCGAGCGCGAAAATGATCCCATTGCGCAATCGCCCGGCGGACCTTGGCCAGCGGGGCGCCAAGCGGCGGCCGAGCGGGGCCCAGCGCGAGAGCGGGCGGTCGGCGGGGACGCTGAGGGGCGGCCGGCGGAATGCGCGCGCCGCCTCGGCCCCGCCGGGCAAGCACCTGAACAGAGCCCACCTTTGGCCAGCCCCACTCACTGGCCAGGCTGCGCGCGAGGGGCGGAAGTGGGCGCTCGTTTGCATGGATTTTGCGCCCGGGCCGCACTCTCGGCCGGCGCGAAGCAATCAGGCAAATGTGCGGCCAGGAGCGCAGCGCCAAGTGGCCGCCACTTTGCGCCCGCCGGCTGGCCAGCTGATCAAACGCACTCCCAGCTCACCGTTTCAGCTCACCGTTTCATCTCGCCGCTGGACAGACGCTGGACAGGCGCTGGACAGACGCCACTCCGCTGGCCAGTTGTCGGCGAGTGTCCTCCAGTGGGGCGACTCCACTTTGCATTTGCCGCTCGGCCGCAGAGCAAAAGGCGCTTGTGAGCCGATTTGCACGTGCCCACTGCGCTGGACGCGACACTGTCCCGCCGGCAGTCTTCCGGCGGGATTAGGCGGCGCGTGGAGCAGCGCCGCGAGTCACAAAGTCACAAGCAGCCGCTCACAGTCTGCCGTCCAGAGTCGAGAGTCGAAAGTCGGCGGGCGCCGCAGAGAGTTGCAGGCACGAGACTGGGCCCAAAGTGCGCCGGCCGGCCACTTTGCGGAAGCTCAAGTGCAGCCTGTCCTCTGCCTGTGTCTGTGTTTGCTCTGCTGCGTCGGCCGGTGAGGAGCTGGCGGAGCAAGTGCAGCGCCGCTTACTGGTGCTATGTATGCAGACGGCTCGCGATTGGCTCCACTTTGGCGCCGGTCGTTGCGCGGGCTCGACAACGTTGGCTGGCGCGTGGCCACTCGGCCCGCAGACTGGCCGTAATTTGCGCTCATTTGGATGGCCGGTGGGCGAGCGGCACGCGGCCGCTCGTGCCACAGTCTGTGGCGCGTGGGCCAGTCTCGCGCGTGGCCACTCGCAGCAGAAGCGCGCCGCCCGACGCACAGTGAGCGCCTGTCGTCGTATTGAGCGCGCTGCTTCGGGCGCTGCACACTGGCCACTCTGCCAGCTCCCTGCCCACCGGCTCACAGTCCGCCCGATACAGTCTCCCCCAGACACTCTTCCCGATACATTGCGGCCCATACACTTGGCCCCCCACTCGGCCGCCCGCTCGTCAGCTGTCACCGGCGGCGCCTCCTGGCCAGCAGTTGGCGCCGCCAGCAGTCTTTATTTCTAACACGCGCCCATAGCCTCGGGCTCGAGCTGCCACCCAGCGCAGCCACACACCGACTCTCGTATATAAGCCGGGCTGCATCTATTTTCTCCTCTACCTCACCTCGCTCTCGCCAAAGTCCACACAGCGAGCTCACCTCCAAAAGATCGCCGCCAAGTGTCCATCCTCGTTCCAGCTGCCCAGCCAGCAAGCGGCCCTCATTAGGCGGCCCCTATAATCCAATTTCCCCTCAAGTCACCCTCCCAAAGACGTGCCCACGCAGCCCAAGCTAAGCCAAAGTCCAGCCCAAAGTCCAGCCCAAGTCCCGACCTCTAAATGTCTCGCCAGCTCGAAGCCAACAACAAGCTCTCCCCCGCGAGCCCAAGCAGAACGCGCTGCCACTCCACCACTGGTCCTCTCTGGGCCTGGCCAGCGAACGCGCCCCGTCCAGTTGGAGCTGGTCGCGCGCCTTCCGGCCGAGCTCGCCAGGCCATTTGTTGCGTGTTCTGTCGGCGCAACGGCGAGACAGCCGCCGTTTACTTGAGCCACCCGACGAAAGACCCGCGCACTGGCCTGGTTGTGTGTCCGCAGCTGCGCAACTACCGCTGCGAACTGTGCGGCGCCACCGGCCCAGAGGCGCACACTCGCTCCTACTGCCCCAACCTGCGCCCCTTCAAGCAGCGCCCAACGCCCACCCCAAGCGACAACTCGGCCGCCCTCATGCTTCCGCCGCCCGTGCGCCACTCACTCACTCTCGAGCGCCGGCCCCGAACGCCCATCCAGCTGGACGGAGGACAGTCCGAGGGGGCAGCTTCGCGCCGAGCCAGCTCAGACGAGGAGCTCGTGTTCGAGCGGCCACCCATCGCGCCAAACATGAGCCGGGTGACCAATTCTCGCTACAACTCGGCCGGAAATCTGCGCGCCCAACGCCACCCGCTCAACCAGCGCCAACAGTCCAGCAGTGGAACGCCAATGGAGACCAACGAGGCGCAGGCAGCTTCTTCCTGGCCCAAATCGGAAAAAGACGTCCACTTTTGGTGAGCTGCTCGCGGTGAATTTGTCCGATTAGATTAGAATATTAGAAGATTAGCGAAAATAGAAAATACAATTGGCGTAAAATTGCCACTGAATAGCCACCGAATGTCGAATGGCACATCCAAGTGAGCGGCCCTAAGCTCTGGCCGCGGGGAGACTCTTCGGAGACGACTATTAGCTTCGATAGAAAGCCCAATGGAAAGTCGAATGGAAAGCGAAATTAAACAATCAAAAATCCAGCATTTCATCTCGTTTGCAATCTCGTTGTGATACTAACTATCTCACTCTTTCTCTGCCACTAACTCTGCTCGAAGCTTGTCCTTTTCCCTTTCCGCAATTTTCCAAACTTCGGCGCCGAACCTGAGCTGCAATCGAGCCCAATTTGCGCTGCGTCATGCTCGCCCTCGCCAGTTCGGATCGATCCAAAGGTGCGGCACAGTGTCCAGACAAAGACTGTATGCAGTGGCCACAGACTGTGTGTAGGAATATTGGTGGTGAGTCGTGCGGCCGAGCAGAGCAGACAGAGGCCAGAGCAGCAAGTGGGACGCTCAGAGGCGAGCGGCAAGGCCGAAAAGGCTTAGTAACGATGAGCTGCGCTTGGGCGACCAGGTCACGCGGTCCACTCAGCAAATCGGCCAACTTGCAACGTGCGGCCGTCTATATAAGCTCAGTGGTTGAAGTTTGCAGCCAGAAAGCAGCCCGACGGAAGAGAAGAAGCAACAGAGCCCAAAGAAGCCCAAGCAGAAGGAAACACGAAATCGAGACAAACAAAATGGTCTCCAGCCGAACTGAAGGCAGCGGTAAGTTTGGTGGGCCCGCAGCTGAGCTCTGGGCGCCTCGTGGGCGCTCTTTGAGCTAACTGAAGCTGAGCTTAAGAGCCAGCTAGAGTCTAGCAAGGCGGCAGGTCAACTCAAAGATATTATATTATATTAATAATGATACTAAAACAAAAATATGCCCAACAAATAGCCAAATGGACGCTGGCAATCGCCACGGTCGCCTGTCTGCTGGGATCAGTGTGCGGCGAGCGCCAGCAGGCCGACGAGCAGCGCCACCTCGTCGAGGAGATGGGCCAAATCAACAGGTCGCTGGAGAGTTTGCTCGGCGAGCTGGCGGTCATCAAGCGCGAGGCCACTGGCCGTCTGAGCCAAGTGCGCGGCAAGCCAGTGGGCGGCGCCACTTCCGCCGGAAACGAACCAGCCGACTGGGAGCGCATCAGGCAGACGAAGGTGAGCCGGTTCGTGTTGAAACGGGTGGCCGAGCTCGAGCTTGAGTCGCTGGGGATGCGCGACGAGATGAGCAAACTGTTCCAACTGCAACAGACTGGCTCCCCCTCCTCCTCTTCACCCCAAAGCTCGCTGGCCGGCCGCACGGCAGACTCGCGCCAGGAGGACATCGACTTCGACGAGCCGCCCACTTCCGGCCCTCAGCAGGCTTCCGGTAGCTCGGCGGCCCCGAGCCCAAGCGGAAGCGGAAGCAGCACTACTACTACAAGCAGCACAACGGAGCAGAGCACTGCCGAGCAGCAGGAGGCGGCCCAGATCGGCTTCGATCTGGAGCAACTGAAGCGTCTAGGTGAGGAAATAGGCAAGCGACTGGACCAGTTCGGCAAGGAGGCGGCCAAGAGTCTGGCCGAGCTGATGGAGGGCATCAAGCTGGTGTTCAGGGAGCCCAGCAAGGCGGCCACCAAGTCGCCCAAGCTAAGGGCCGGCGGAGAGGCCGCAAACATCTCCAGCACCACCAGCATGCCACCAGCTGGGGCCTAGCGGCTGGCGCGCGACGCTGGCGCCCTCTGGCGGGCCAACTCGCAACCAGCGGGCCCTAAGGAGTGGGCCTAAGGAGCGTCTCTCGCGCCATTATTACCACTCGAAAAAGCACCCCTCTGAGTCTGGCACCCACTAACCTCCCCCCCATTGGGCCCCTCTTTTCCAACTCAACCGGAAACTCGACCACCAACTGGCGAGCGCAGGCAACGAGCTCGAGAAGGAGATGGAGGCGCGCAACTCGCAGCCAGCGGAGTCGATGCGCCGCGGCCAACACGAACAGGCAATTAGACGGGCCGACTCGCTCGTCCAGAGCTACTTGAGCGCCATGAGACGCACAGTGCGCCGCTTCCACAGACTGGTGGCCACCAGTCCCCAAGCTCTGGCCGCCCAGCCCGAGCAACAGGAAGTGGCCCAGGTGGACCAGCGGCGCCCCTTGGCCACAGTGACCAGCGCCGAGGCGTTGGTGGCCGAGGTGGACCAGCTGGGCGGGCGATTCAGGGCCTTCAACTTGCAGTGGGCGCGCGCAGTCGGCAAGCAACAGTCGCCCCTGATCGACCGCATTCCGCCCAGAGGCGTGGAGTTGTGGCGCGACTTTTGGGACACCGTGAGGAAGCAGGTGCGGCGCATAAACCAGGAGTTCGTGCAAGTGTCCAGGGACATGACCCGCGTGATCACCGGGCGGCCAGTGGGCAGCAGCAGGCCAACGCGCGACCAGCACACTGCTTTGCTCTACACTGACTCTGCTTCAGTGGCTTCTCAGTCGAACGCCAAAGAGCAGCTTGAGGAGCAGCAGGAGAAATTGCGCCAACAGTTCCAGCAATTCTATGACAAATTGACGGTCAGTTTGAGCAAGGAGCAGGAGAAATTGGACAACCAGTTGGCGGCCCAAAGCAGCGCAGACTCAAGCTCGCAGACGCAAGTGAACGAGCTCTTCGACGAACAGGACGACGAGGCCACCCGCAACGAGTTGAACAGAAATGTTGCACTGAGACAGCAGATCCAACAGGAGATCAACGTGTTCGGGTCAATCTTCGACATCATGCGCCAGTTCATCCAGCGTCTCCGCGAGTCGGCCACCCACATCCGCGACGTGCTCACCCCGCCCGGCTCGAGCAACAACAACGACGCCGTCACTCCTGGGCCATCGGTGAAGCCCACAGTGGACCAGTTGCTCGAGGACACCATCAACTCGCAGCGCAACATCAACGGCCAGGCCAAGCCAGTCATGTTGCCAAATGCGCGGCCCAAAAACAATGCCCACTGAACTATTTATACACAACAACTAGACAAAGGGGCTCGCAATGCTCGCAGAGCACCACTCGGCCTGCCTGGCCACTGAACGCCTCTCATGTTTGTGAAGGTTTAAGCTTTGGAGCAAGTCTCAAATCGTCATTAAACAGACCAGCCAAAAAGGTTGCATTCATTCTCAACTCTCAAATATAGACCCTCCATAATAAGAGGATTTCTCTCTCCTCAGTTGTTGCTCGCTCGGCGGGGCCAATTTCCCCCGCTAGTGCAGTGTTCACCACTGCAGTGGCCAGTTTGTGCACTTGTGCAAGTCTGAGAGCGATTTCACAGCTCTGTGACAACCAGGACGAGCATTAGTAGACATCATGCCGAGCTAGTAGCATGCGCCATCTGCAAGACGAAGAATCTCTCTGTGAGCTATCATGAGTGTGAAATGGTGGACACAGTAACGTACGACATTGTGAGCCGCCGTGGTGGCCGCTTGTGTGCATTTGAGTGAACCTGATCTCGTCACAGAGCTCAACAGACTACAATTTCTCAATGTCAGAGGGGGACACGAGGCTGATGGGGCACCGGATGCTCGTGGCAGTCGGCTTCAGTGCTGGCGATCGTCATTTTTGAATGCCTGTTGCAGGCTGCAGTTGTCAAGCGACTGAACTCACGCGCAAAACGCTGCGATAATCATGCCATTCTAAAGACTGAATGATACGCCATGATGCCCCAATCGATTTCTTGTCCGGTCACAGAATGCGAGCTCTAGGCTGCGACGCGCCACCTACTACCCTTGGTGTCTCAGAATCTCTCGCCCAGACACTCATAGACTCCGCCACGAACCCTACCCTAGCCATGCTGATGCATGAAACATGCAGCAACGAGCTCGTATCGTGCAATAGATAAGGTTTGCGAGTATCTAGCACTCTTAAGAGGCGTATTGTTGCCATCAGCTTACCTGTCGCTCGATCAGGGAGACAAGGCAGAGTTTAGAGGCTGCTAATTGAACGGATAGCTAGAGAGAAGAAGGCGGCGGGGCGGATGCTATATAGTAGCCCCGATGAGGGCGGGTGTCGTGCATTGGACGCTTGTTGCACGAATCGGAGCCTCTTACAGTGCCCCTCTATGCGGCAAGGAGGCTGATTAATGCGGCCGGATGAGCCTTTAGTCCGTATCAAATGCATGCCAGGAGCAGGCTGCAATCCTTGTTATGGGGCTAGAAACCTCAGAAGAGACACAAATTGGACCCTTCCTAGCGTGCACAGGCCCGCTCTTGCGCGCTAGCGCACTGTTGCTATCGTGCGCTATTCTGCCATTGAATCCCCAGAACGATTTCTTTTCAAATTCTGAGACGATTTTCGCACCTTAATAATCAAGCATTAATATCTTCGCAACCAATTGAGCTAGGCAAAAAATAATCATATCAACATGTTGCAAAATACATACACTATGAAGTGTGCAGTCGGCTACATCATAACGCCTTTTGCGCGGCCCCTAGTGCGGCTCAAAGTTTGAAAGTTGAGCTCCATTATGGAGAAAGTAGAGGTTGTATTATGCTTTTGCAATATGTTATGCACTTTGTAGACGTTTAGATTATTGCACGCAAAAGATTAGCCTGCTAACATGTTCCATTGTGGAACTGGAGAGATATTTGTCATTTTTCTAAATTGCACCAGAATGGACAATTGACATGTGGTAGAGAATGCAATATGTGACAACTGAGCCACCAACATGAAAACTAAAGAGCGCCGTCTTGCAAAGGCTACAATCTTGACCCTTGTGGGCCCCAGACTGCGGGGCCTCAATAGCTAGTGGGGCCTGTGGTGGAGCAAGTAGAGCCATAATCAGGC
>Ga0058701_10000305_pt1 | contig 38955 bp, 34 predicted proteins | sample AgamicOrMae_FD_97039 | JGI IMG/M metagenome (GOLD analysis project Ga0058701, IMG submission 97039) | Agave microbial communities from Guanajuato, Mexico - Or.Ma.e | ecosystem: Host-associated > Plants > Phyllosphere > Phylloplane/Leaf | place: Guanajuato, Mexico | collected 2012-06-04
CCTTTTACCGTTCTGAGCACTCGCTGGCTTATACCTCCGGTGTCGCGGGTGCACGCACGCGCATCCTGATTTCATTAAGACTGCATAAATAGTGTCGTCCTGTTGCATCGCTTTTCTCGCTCTTTTTAAAGGCTACGTACCCTGCCGTCTCAGCGAAATTCATGGACATTTAAATTTAAAAGAATGGCCACGCCTGATTTTTATTTATTTGCAAAAGTCACGGCACCGGCATGCCTGAATAAAAGGAAGAGCAATGAATAACTTTAAACATTTACCGGAACCTTTTCGCATTCGTGTTATTGAACCCGTTAAACGGACGACCCGCGAATATCGCGAGGCGGCGATAATAAAAGCGGGTATGAATCCCTTTTTACTGGACAGTGAAGACGTTTTTATTGATCTCCTCACGGACAGCGGCACCGGCGCAGTGACACAAAACATGCAGGCAGCCATGATGCGGGGCGACGAATCATACAGTGGAAGCCGCAGTTACTATGCATTAGCCGATGCCGTGAAAGCCATCTTTGGGTATGAATATACCATTCCGACTCATCAGGGCCGGGGTGCAGAGCAAATTTATATCCCGGTATTAATTAAAAAACGTGAAAAGGAAAAAGGCCTCGACAGAACCAAAATGGTGGCTTTTTCTAACTACTTCTTCGACACCACTCAAGGACATAGCCAGATTAACGGCTGCACTGTCCGAAACGTTTATATCAAAGAGGCTTTCGATACCGCAGTACATCATGATTTTAAAGGCAATTTCGACCTGCAACGTCTGGAAGACGGTATAAAGGAAGTGGGTGCCCGCCACGTGCCTTACATTGTGGCGACGATCACCTGCAACTCGGCTGGAGGGCAACCTGTCTCCCTGGCCAACTTAAAAGCCATGTACCAAATCGCAAAGCAATATGACATTCCTGTGGTCATGGATTCAGCCCGTTTCGCTGAAAATGCCTACTTTATCCAGCAACGTGAAAAAGAGTACCAGGGCTGGACAATCGACGCGATTACCCGGGAAAGCTATCAATATGCCGACATGCTGGCGATGTCGGCCAAAAAAGATGCCATGGTGCCAATGGGCGGCTTGCTCTCCTTCAAGGACGACCGCTTCTTTGACGTCTATACAGATTGCCGAACACTGTGCGTCGTGCAGGAAGGTTTTCCCACCTATGGCGGCTTAGAAGGCGGTGCGATGGAACGGCTGTCAGTAGGGCTTTACGACGGGATGCGTCAGGACTGGCTGGCCTATCGCATCAGCCAGATTCAGTACCTGGTAGACGGGCTGGAATCCACAGGTGTGACCTGTCAGCAGGCTGGAGGGCATGCTGCTTTTGTCGACGCCGGTAAATTATTGCCTCATATTCCCGCCGATCAGTTTCCGGCTCAGGCCCTGGCCTGTGAGCTGTATAAGGTGGCAGGCATTCGGGCGGTAGAGATTGGATCATTTTTGTTAGGTCGTGATCCGAAAACGGGTAAACAGTTGCCCTGCCCGGCTGAATTGCTGCGTCTGACCCTTCCCAGGGCCACCTACACGCAAACGCACATGGATTTCATCATTGAAGCATTCGGACATGTGAAAGAGAATGCGGCCAACATAAAAGGCTTAACCTTCATCTATGAGCCTGAGGTATTGCGCCACTTCACTGCAAAACTTAAAGAGATTTAACCGTCATACCTGTAAAGTGAGCGGCTGTCAGCGACAGCCGCTCTGCCGCATCGCTCTGTTAACCTCACAACAATAAAAATGATAAACATGAGATACCGTATTGAGAGGACACCATGGACGATCATCCACATCAAAAACATTCCGCCTTTTGGGGCGTGATGGTTATTGCCGGCACGGTCATCGGTGGCGGCATGTTTGCACTGCCCGTCGATCTGGCCGGCGCCTGGTTTTTCTGGGGCACTTTTATCCTGGTGATTGCCTGGTTTTCCATGCTGCATTCCGGTCTGTTATTGCTGGAGGCCAATTTAAATTACCCACCAGGCTCAAGCTTTAATACATTAACCAAAGATCTGCTGGGTCAAAAATGGAATGTAGTTAGCGGCATTACCGTTGCGTTTGTGCTGTATATTCTGACGTACGCCTATATCTCAGCCAATGGTGCGATTATCAGCGAAACGCTGTACGCTCACACGGGCCTGACTTTGCCTGCCCGCGTCGTTGGCATCGGCACCGCGGCAGGTGTTGCTGGCGTGCTGTGGATAAGCTCACTGGCAACAAGCCGGATTACATCCCTCTTTCTCGGCGTTAAAATCCTCGCCTTTATCATTGTTTTCGGTTCATTATTTTTTGACGTTGACTATGCCATTCTCAGCGATGCCAGCAGCCTCAGTGACACGCATTCTTACTTCGCCTGTATCTTTATGGCTATCCCTGTCTGCCTTGCTTCATTTGGTTTTCATGGCAATATTCCCGGCCTGATAATTTGTTATGGCAAGCAGAAAGACAAGCTGGTGAAAAGCCTGGTTCTGGGCTCCTTACTGGCGCTGTTTGTCTATCTTTTCTGGTTGTATTGCACTATGGGCAATATCCCGCGCGAAAGTTTTAAAGGCATTATTGCGTCGGGGGGCAATGTTGACGCCCTGGTGAAGTCGTTTATGGGCACCCATCCCGACAGAGTTATTGCCTTTTTCCTGCTGGTTTTTTCTAATCTTGCCGTTGCCAGCTCTTTTTTTGGCGTCACGTTGGGGTTATTCGATTATCTGGCGGACTTGTTTAACATAGAAAATACCGCCGTTGGGCGAGGCAAAACGGTGCTGCTCACCTTTCTTCCCCCCAGCCTTTTGTACCTGATCTTTCCAAATGGCTTTCTCTATGGCATTGGCGGCGCAGGCTTATGCGCAACGGTGTGGGCCGTCATCGTGCCTGCCCTACTGGCAATGCAGTCCCGGAGACGTTTTCCCGACCAAATTTTTACCGTGTGGGGTGGCAGAATCATTCCCGCCATGGTCATCATTTTTGGTGTCGTTGTGATTGTCTGCTGGGTAGGTAACGTACTGGACGTGTTACCGAGGCTTGCCTGATAAGACACTGGCAGGAAATACGGATGGCGTTGTGTGCTGGAGGCTAAACAGCCGGCCACCCTTGTGACCGGCCTCACCTGTAAACGGGTGGGTTTTAAAACTTAATCAAGCAGCTGACGTCCAAGATACGGATTGGCGTGAAGTAATTTCATCAATTTCTGTGCCGTTGCTGAAGGGCGCGTACGCTGTGCTTCCCAACTTTTAACCGAAGAAACGCTAACACCCATGATTTTTGCAAACTCATCGACCTGCATTCCCGCCATTTCGCGCAGACGTTGCGGCTCTGGCATTGCAGGTTGACGCTGAGTTTGCAGCGCAACAGGGCTGTTATCACGTGTCAAAACAATCTGCTCAAGGCTGCTGAGCAATTCAAACATAGGATCTTTTAACTCCATAGAGAACTCCTTAAAACTCACTATGAATCACGTGAAAGAAGGTACACGAACCTGAAATCAGGTTCAGAAACCGGACTAAGCAAGCTGCATCCCATAAGAGTTTGTATTTATGATGAAAATCTTATGGGACACAGCCTGTACTGCACCGCTGCTTAAACATGACAACGCAATGCAACATATGCCGGGAGACTAAGTATGGATAGAGACCTGACAATTTGCAGTGCAAATTAAACATTTTTTTTAACTTACAATTCTGAAAAAAGGCTAAAAACCCTAACCGTTTGATGCAATTGATTTTGTTGATACGGCATCCACTTCGCGTTCCGATCTTTTTTTCTTCCCCTCTTCGGTGAATAAATCGTCAGAACCCCGCACGCGCTTACAACAAAAGAATTTGCAAAATATGCGCCAGATCTTTTGATTTTCTACAACAAAACGGTCAGTACCAGCAATTTATCAAGCTACGCACTGGTGATGCCGTGGCTGTCGTGCCGCCAGCGCCCAAAGACATAACGGTTATCAGGCGATCACCAGTACGATTAATCCTGCTCTGTCATCTGGACAGGCCCTTCCCATAGCGAGCCAGAGCAACGGGTTGCACTACTTTAAGGCAACTGAACAATGAGAGGGCATTTAAAGGATAGCTGTTATAACAGCCTGCACCCGGTACGGGATGCTCAGGCAGTGAGCGCGGTTCCGGGCGGGCTTAACAAAGGGCGTCTGAACAGGCCCCCGATCCGGGTTTATTCTTACTGCCTTTACAGCACGAGCCGCCCCTTATCGGGTATGGAAAAAAGCCTTTTCACTGCTCTTTAACAGGCTTTGTAAACGGATGAGGCCCTGATTTTACGTTTAACCTCTTTTTTCTTACCCATAATGGCCTGACAGCGCGCTTTCACATTGTGTGGCCATTAACGTTTGTTCTATTCTTTAGGCCACTGCTTACCCGGACATCAGCCAGTTTTACTGACAGGAGTTGAACCCATGGCTTCAGGAATTTCCCGCGTCCTGGCACGCAGCGGCATTATGCTGGCTGGCGTGCTTATCGTTCTGCAACTCACCGCGTGTGGTGATAAAGAAGGCGAACAACGCAAAGCGTTTATCGATTTCATGCAAAATACCGTTATGCGTAGCGGTGAACATCTGCCAAGTCTGAGTGAAAACCAGAAACAGAGTTTTGGTCCCTTTGCTGGGGATTACGCGATTTTGTATGGTTTCTCACAACAGGTGAATAAGACGGTCGATCAGGGCATGCGCCCGGTCGTGGATGAGCTTTCTGCTATTCGCGTGCCGCAGGACTACCTGAGTCGCCGGGATTCTCTGGCTCAGGCCACCAGCGCCCTGACCGTCGCCACCCAACAACTCGAAAGCGCCAAAATGCAGGCGGATAAGAGCAAAGCCGGTCTGAAACAGTCTGACGATCTGAAAAAGGTTTTCGATACCGCCTATGACAAGGTCGTCACTCAGCCTGCCGCTCAGTTGATCCCATTGTTACCTAAACTCCAGGCGCTTAGTCAGGATGCGGTTAAAACTGGTGAATTTCTTCAGGCACAGGGGACACGCGTCAGTTTTAATAATGGCGGAGTCCAGTTCCCTACTCAGGAACAGGCTACCCAGTACAACAGCCTGATGACCAGTTTATCAGCGAATGTCCAGGCACTGACTCAGGCCAAGAATGCCGTTCAGGGCACGGGACAATAAATTTCACACGGACAGATTAGCGACTGTCCACCTCATAATCACTTCACCACGCGCTTGCGCTTCATAAAAACGGGCCAGATCAAAATGTGATCTGGCCCGTTTTTTATTAAATTAAGTTGTGACTTTAATCACATTTTATAAACAAAGCAGCATGATAAAAGTGTGATAAATATCACTTAAAGTAAAAAGAAATGGTCAAAATTTGGTCATAACTTTCCTGCATGACCCTTATTTTGTGATCCAAATCACTTAAAAAACCCCTGTCACCCCGTCATAAATGTGACCTGCATCACTCATGAGATCACCCACTACGCAGGCCAATATTCGCGTGATAAAGTCCGCCTGCATACAGTAATACTGACGGCGCATCGCCGTAGTGGCTAAACAAAAACAAACGCGCGCTCCTGTTGCAGCGCGTCTCAACAAGGGGTGGGCTTATGTCCTCATCAGTAAAGGTCAAAGTTCAAAGCTTTGGTCGCTTTTTGAGTAATATGGTGATGCCTAACATCGGCGCGTTTATAGCCTGGGGCATTATCACCGCGCTGTTTATTCCAACGGGCTGGATTCCAAACGCAACACTGGCGAAACTTGTCGCCCCGATGATCACTTACCTGCTGCCATTGCTAATTGGCTTTACAGGTGGACGTCTGGTGGGAGGCGATCGCGGCGGTGTAGTGGGTGCCATCACGACAATGGGCGTGATTGTCGGTGCTGATATGCCGATGTTCCTCGGCTCGATGATCGCAGGCCCGCTTGGTGGCTGGGCAATTAAGTCATTTGACCGCATGGTTGACGGCAAAATCAAAAGCGGCTTCGAAATGCTGGTTAACAACTTCTCTGCCGGGATCATCGGCATGTTGTTGGCGTTGCTGGCCTTCCTGGCGATTGGTCCCCTTGTCGAAGGTTTGTCACATATTCTGTCCGCTGGCGTCAATTTGATGGTGCAAAATAACCTGCTGCCATTGACGTCTGTCTTTGTCGAACCGGCGAAAATCCTGTTTCTTAATAATGCTATTAACCACGGCATCTTCTCACCGTTGGGGATTCAACAGGCAAGCGAAGCCGGTAAGTCAATCTTCTTCCTGATTGAAGCCAACCCAGGCCCGGGTATGGGCGTACTGATGGCCTATATGTTCTTTGGTCGTGGTAGTGCGAAGCAGTCTGCCGGCGGTGCGGCTATCATCCACTTCCTGGGCGGTATTCACGAAATCTACTTCCCTTATGTCCTGATGGCACCACGCCTGCTGCTGGCCGTGATCCTCGGCGGTATGACCGGCGTGTTTACTCTGACGGTTCTGCATGGCGGCCTGGTATCCCCTGCCTCACCGGGTTCTATCCTGGCGGTATTAGCCATGACGCCAAAAGGCGCTTATTTTGCGAATATTGCCGCCGTCTTCGCTGCTTTTGCTGTTTCCTTCGTGGTCTCTGCTATTTTGCTCAAAACCAGCAAAGTGAAAGAAGACGATGATATCGAAGCGGCTACGCAGCGCATGCATGACATGAAAGCCGAGTCAAAAGGGCAGGCGGTGTCAGGTGCCGCGGTTGCCAGCGATGCGATGAGCGTTGACCTGAACCATGTGCGTAAAATCATCGTGGCTTGTGATGCCGGCATGGGGTCAAGCGCTATGGGGGCAGGCGTACTGCGTAAGAAAGTTCAGGATGCAGGCTTAACGCATGTGTCGGTAACCAACAGCGCCATTAACGCGCTGCCGGGTGATGTTGACTTAGTCATTACGCATCGCGATTTGACCGAACGCGCCATTCGTCAGGCTCCTCATGCCCAACACATTTCACTGAATAACTTTCTGGACAGTGCTCTGTACAGCACGCTGACCCAGCGCCTGGCGGCGGCAAACCGGAGTGAAGCGAACCGGGAAGTCGTACAGAAAACATTGGGTGACAGCTATGATGACGGCAGTGCCAACCTGTTTAAACTGGGGGCGAGCAACGTGTTCCTGGGACTGAATGCCAGTAATAAAGAGCAGGCCATCCGCTTTGCGGGTGAGCAGTTGGTGAAAGGGGGTTATGTTCAGCCCGAGTACGTTGATGCGATGCTGGAGCGGGAAAAGCTGACGCCGACATACCTTGGCGAATCGATCGCGGTCCCGCACGGCACGGTTGAGGCTAAAGACCGGGTGCTGAAAACCGGTGTGGTTTTCTGCCAGTACCCTGCTGGCGTGCAGTTTGGTGATGAACCCGATGAGGTGGCGCGCCTGGTCATTGGTATCGCCGCCCGCAATAACGAGCATATTCAGGTGATCACCAGCCTGACCAACGCACTTGACGATGAGCAGGTCATTGAAAAACTGGCTCATACCAACAGCGTTCAAGATGTGCTGGATCTGTTATCAGGCAAGCCAGCGTTAGCCTGATTCGGTCCGACATTTCCCTGGGGCGGTTATGCCCGTCCCACTTTGTTGGGGCGGACATGCCCGCCCCGTTGTCATTTGATATGGGTCAAAATTATGAAAGCGTTACATTTTGGAGCGGGTAATATTGGTCGCGGTTTTATTGGTAAACTGCTGGCAGACGCAGGTATTGAGCTGGTTTTCGCAGATGTGAATCAGACGGTACTGGATGCCCTGAATGCACGTCATGAATATCCTGTGCATGTCGTCGGTGAACAGGCCAACGTCGACATCGTTACAGGCGTCAGCGCCGTTAACAGTACCAGCGACGATATTATCCCTCTGATCGCTGAAGTTGATCTCGTTACCACTGCGGTTGGCCCGCAAATCCTGGAACGCATCGCCACCAGCGTCGCCAAAGGTCTGGCCAAACGCAGTGATAACGGCAATGTTCAGCCGCTAAATATTATCGCCTGTGAAAATATGGTTCGCGGTACCAGTCAGCTCAAACAGCATGTGCTCCAGGCACTACCGTCCCAGTATCACGCCTGGCTTGAGGCGCATGTTGGCTTTGTCGATTCTGCGGTTGATCGTATTGTACCGCCTTCTGAAGCCGGCAGTGAGGATCCGCTGGAAGTCACCGTGGAAACCTTCAGCGAATGGATTGTGGATAAGACCCAGTTTAAGGGCGATCTGCCCACCATTCCGGGCATGGAACTGACTGACAACCTGATGGCCTTTGTTGAGCGTAAGCTTTTTACACTCAACACCGGCCACGCGATTACGGCCTACCTGGGACAACGGGCTGGCCACCAGACCATCCGCGATGCCATTCTTGATGAGGGTATTCGCGCCGTCGTTCAGGGTGCCATGGAAGAGAGTGGCGCGGTGCTCATCAAACGTTATGGGTTCGACGCCGATAAACATGCTGCCTATATCCAGAAAATCCTGGGCCGCTTTGAAAATCCTTACTTAAAAGATGATGTTGAACGCGTGGGTCGGCAGCCACTTCGTAAGTTAAGTGCGGGCGATCGCCTGATTAAACCAACGCTGGGCACACTGGAATACGGGTTGCCGCATGCCAATTTGGTGAAAGGGATTGCGGCCGCCATGCACTACCACAGCGACCAGGATCCGCAGGCGCAAGAGCTGGCTGCACTGCTGGCGGAAAAAGGGCCACAGGCAACCCTGGCTCAGGTATCTGGCCTGGAGGCTGACAGTGAGATTGTAAAAGAAGCCGTTAGCGCCTGGCACGCCATGGCATAATAACGCCATGTTAGCAATCCAGATCGGGGGCGATGACGTCGCCTCCGACAGCAGTACGACATTGACGCAGGCCATAATGGAAGAAAAGCAGGCTTTTGAAAATCGTATGCTTGAACGTCTGAACGCGGGGCGATCGGTGCGGAGCTTTCTGTTCGCCGCAGTTGAACTGCTGGCCGAAGCCGTTAATGTGCTGGTGTTACAAGTATTCCGTAAAGATGACTACGCCGTGAAATACGCCGTGGAGCCCCTGTTGCTGGGCGACGGCCCGCTCGGCGAGCTGTCGGTCAGGCTTAAGCTGATTTACGGCCTTGGGGTGATTAGTCGTCATGAATATGAAGATTGTGAGCTGCTGCTGGCCCTGCGCGAAGAGCTGAATCACGACGCGGGCGATTATCGTTTTACCGATGATGAAATTCTGGGTCCTTTCGGTGAATTGCATTGCGTCTCAGCCTGGCCGCCGGTTCCCACCTTACAGGCAGACGATCCCGCCTTACAGGCGATGCAGCAGCAACGCTACCTGCAAATGGTGCGCTCCACGATGGTACTGTCTCTGACAGAACTCATTTCCCGTATCAGCCTGAAACAGGCGTTTAAGAAGGCATCCAGCTAAATCCTGCGGGGAGCCTGAACCGCTCCCTCTTTCACCCTTCTCCCGAGAATCTGTCGTGAATTTGGTGTATCCTTAGCCTGTTTTCCTCAACGAGTTGTTGTCATGAAAGAGCAAGAAAAGAACGAAATTAAACGCCTCAGCGATCAACTGGACGCGCTGAACCGTAAAGAGCCTCAGCTACTGGAAGCGGGTGATGCTGGAAAGCTGGGCGCGCTTTTAAAAGAGAAAGAAACGCTGGTGACGGAAATTGAACGTCTGCGCAATCAGCGCGACGCCAAATTGAGCCAGGAAGCGCAAAAACTGCAGAAACTGCCGTTCAGCCGCGAAATTACCAAAAAAGAACAGGCCAATCTGGGTGCCTTAAAGAAAAGTGTACGCGGCCTGGTTGTCGTGCACCCTATGACCGCGCTGGGACGAGAAATGAACCTGCAGGTCATGACAGGCTTTGCGAAAAGCGCCTTTTGATGTGTGCGATCAGGCAGCCGCCTGATCCACCGCATGCTGGCCAGTAGCCGTATTCACCTGCTCTGCCAGCGTATCCAGCAGCGTATAACGACGGCGGTATTCGGCCCGCTTCTTGCTGGCAATTTCCTCAAGCGTTTTTCGTGGCAACATCAGCGGCAGCGCAAACATGCCGTCAGCGCGGGCCTGACCATTCAGCGTCAGCCAGAATTCACTGTAGCTGGCGAAAAACTTATCACCTTTGCTATGACGATAACGCAGGCTACGAAAAACATGGGTTTCGTCGCCAACCGCCGCAATTTTCTTAACGCCGCATTGCTGAGCCAAAATAAATACAACTTCCATTAACAGGCGTTTAGGAAATAAGCCGTGCGCGGCTTTCGTTGCATCACGAATAACATCATTTGAGATATGTTTACGTGGTCCCTGCAAACCACCAATCAGCAAAGTTCGCTGTTTTTCGTCATTCATAATGGTAAATGACAGAGAAGCCAGCGCCTCATTTTCATAACGTAAAACAACCGTGACTTCCCCTTCACGATCGAAATATCCGGAGCGACAAGTAATATTGAACGCTTCATTATTTTTACCTTCAAACCTGGCAAGGACTGTCTCCTCTCCGCTTTGCAGAATCTGGCGAAGCTGACTGTTCTCCAGACTTCCCATCAACGCATAATGATCAAGAATCGCCTGCGCCCGTTGCGCGACGCTCATCCCCGCACGCAGATAGGGGCGATGAAGTTTTGCAGGTAACAGCCCCTGTACGTGCATTAACTGGGTGATTCTTGGTAACGCAGAAAGTTGCTGTAAATAACGCAAAGTCGTAACAGGCGCAATAAGCGTTCTTAAAGCAAATTTAAGCCGGAAAAGACGGCTACGCCAGAGTTTGTTAGGGACGTACTTTCCGCTAAGTAACTGGAAAAATAAACCGGCGCAGGAATCCGCCGTCACATCATGTGTAGTATAAATAGACATAGCCTACGTTCTTATTAGTCTGATAGTGACACTGATGATAAAACGACCGGCATCAACGGCAGGTTAATGACTCAAATTGTTAAAAAATTAGCGGGATAAACTCACGCTTCGTTTAATGATTGTTTAGAATGCTAAGCCTGTCTGGCTGTTGCAGGTAAGAACGGCGGTTTCAGAATTGTAAAATGCGGGGCGGCAGCATCGCTAAGCAAGCGTTACTATTGCGTCAACGAGGATTATCAGGGGTAAGGAACATCCTGCGGGCGTAAAAAAACCGGCAGAGCCATTCTGCCGGTTGAAAGTACCTGTGGCGCTTAGCGCTTACTTAGCGGATGCGAAGCGCGCTGCCGCCTCGTCCCAGTTAACCACGTTCCAGAAAGCTTTGATGTAATCCGGACGTTTGTTTTGATACTTCAGGTAGTAGGCGTGTTCCCACACATCCAGACCGATGATAGGGTAACCCGATACGCCAGCGATCGCTTCGCCCATCAGAGGGTTGTCCTGGTTAGCGGTTGAAACCACGGCCAGTTTGTCACCTTTCTTAACCAGCCAGGCCCAACCGGAGCCGAAACGGGTCGCTGCCGCTTTTTCAAACTCTTCCTGGAATTTTTCTACGCTGCCGAAATCTTTTTCAATCGCAGCTTTCAGCTCGCCCTGCAGCGTGGTGCCGGTTTTCAGGCCTTTCCAGAACAGGCTGTGGTTAGCGTGACCACCCGCGTTATTGCGCAGCGGGCCTTTTTTATCTGCTGGCAGCTGATCCAGTTTGGTGATCAGTTCATCGACAGGCAGATCGGCAAATTCAGTCCCTTCCAGCGCCGCATTGGCGTTGTTGACATAAGTCTGGTGGTGTTTGGTGTGATGGATTTCCATCGTCTGCTTGTCAAAATGCGGTTCCAGTGCGTCGTAAGCGTAAGGCAGGGATGGCAGTGAATAACTCATGTTCTTCCTCTCCATTTAGTGTTTGAGCAGCACGACAATGTCGGCACGTGCCGCGTAAGCAGTCGTATCATTATAGTTAAATTCATGATCGGTAAAAGCGTAATCAATGCCCTATTAAACATAAGGTTTTGAAAAAGCATGCAAAGCAGCCAGATTTTTCGGTGGCGGAAAGCCTGGGTGCGTAAAGAGGATTACCTGCAAAGCGCCCCGAACACGCAGACGTTATCTCAGCCGCTGCGGATGACTATAGATGGTGGCACGGCCCGGTTTACTGAATCCTACCAGGGTAAGATGACAGCGTTCGGCCACCTCCACCGCTAACTGGGTTGCGGCAGACACGGCAAACAGAATTTCAACGCCGCACATTGCCGATTTCTGCACCATTTCATAGCTGGCCCGGCTGGAGACCAGTACGGCACCATTGCCCCATTCGGCCTGACTGCGATAGCCCAGCAGTTTGTCCAGTGCCACATGGCGGCCGACATCCTCACAGCCATGAATCAGTCCACCCTCAGGATGTATCCAGGCGGCCGCGTGCGTGCAGCCTGTTTTTTGCCCGACGGGCTGGACGTCCTTGAGCTGCGCCAGCGCGCTGTCCAGCTGCGCCAGGGGAAAAGTCTGCGTAAACGGCAACGGCGTCAGCGGCTTTCCGATCTGCTCCAGTTGCTCCACGCCACATACGCCGCAACCCGTCCGGCCGGCCAGCGCTCGCCGTTGGGCTTTCAGCGCCATAAAACGTCGGCTGGATAATTCAATCTGCACCTCAATGCCGTGACAACCGGTCACCACATCCATTCCGAAAATATCGGCCGGAGAATCGATGATGCCTTCTGAGAGTGAAAAACCGACAGCAAACGCCTCCAGGTCCTTGGGCGTTGTCATCATCACAACGTGAGAAATACCGTTATACACCAACGCCACGGGCACTTCTTCGGCTAACCAGTCGGCCTGAGCATGGTGCAGGTCGTCACGTTGCCAGACATGGATTTCACGCAAGCCTGCTCGCTCACTCGCACCGGTTTCCTCTTTCACTTCGTTGTTCTTCACGTTGTTCTGACCCTGAGCTGTTGCGGATGGCGTAAAGGTAACCCTGTTGCGCCATGCTGAATAGCTTCTATTCTGTACCCTGCGCCGTGCCGCAACAAGTCTGTGGGGGGCAAGACAGCATAAAGCGTGAAAGGCCCACAGATTTGCCGTTATTCACAATGCGTTATGCTTGTTGTCGCCGGCGAAAAATGTATTTCATACTGAAGATAAAGGGCTGGACTGCTATGCTCAGCCTGTTGGGAGCTGTTTTGCACTGCGGTTTCCTGACGCGGTTTTCCGCCTGCTTTGCTCGCTGAGAACCGCTCACGAGGGAAAATGGCGAGAGATCCGGCCCATAACGGCTATTCGTAGCCGATACAGACAACCTCATTTTTGCTGGTGTCGTGAGTAGCGTAATCAGCCAACAAACAGGAAAATGCCTTTTATGCGCATCCGCATTATCCCGAAAGACCCGTTGGAGAAGAGCGAAAAAAACCTAGCGGAAATGATCCCGCCGTTACTCTTCCCCCGGCTGAAAAATTTATACAGCCGTCGGGCGGCGCGTTTGCGTGCTCTGGCGGCAAAAAATCCTTTGGGTGACTATTTACGCTTTGCCGCCGTCATCGCCCAGGCGCAGGAAATCGTTCTGTACGATCATCCTCTGCAGATGAACCTTCACGCACATCTGCTCAGGAGCGCTCAGGAAGATAAAGCGCCGCTGGATATTCATACTCTGTCGCGCGATCCACACTGGCATCGCCTGCTGCACTCGTTAGTTGCGGAGCTAAAGCCCGAAATGAGCGGTCAGGCGCTGGCGGTGTTAGAGAACCTGGAGAAAGCGTCAGCGACCGAGCTGGAAACGCTGGCCAGTGCCCTGTTTGCGGGTGAGTACGCGCAGGTGAGCAGTGATAAAGCCCCTTTTATCTGGGCTGCGCTGTCGATCTACTGGGCACAAATGGCGGCATTGATTCCCGGTACGGCTCAGGCGGAGATGGGCGCACAACGCCAGCACTGCCCGGTATGTCACAGCCTGCCGGTCGCCAGCATCGTACATATGGGTTCGCATGAAAGTGCGCGCTACCTGCACTGCAACCTGTGCGAAAGTGAATGGCACGTCGTGCAGAACACCTGCTCTCATTGCGACCAAAACCGCGATCTGCATTACTGGTCACTGGACAGCGAGCACGCGGCCGTCAAAGCAGAAAGCTGCGGCGACTGTGGCAGCTACATGAAAATGCTTTATCAGGAAAAAAATCCGGCCATTGAACCGGTCGCCGACGATCTCGCCTCTTTAGTGCTGGATGCACGTATGGAGCAGGAAGGTTTTGTACGCAGTGGCCTGAATCCTTTTATGTTTCCCGGTGAATAGTTTTTTGCTGATGAAACCTCGCTAAACGGGAGTAACGCAATGAAACTGATTGGCAGCTATACCAGCCCCTTTGTCCGCAAGATTTCTGTCATCATGCTGGAAAAAGGCATGATGTTCGAATTTGTTAATGCGTCGCCCTACAGCGAAGACAGCCATGTTCCGCAATATAACCCGCTGGGGAAAGTGCCCGCGCTGGTCGCGGAGGATCAGCAGGTCTGGTTCGATTCCAGCATCATTGCGGAGTACCTCGAACTGCGTGGTCAGGCACCGGCTTTATTGCCCGCTGATCCGCTGGCGTCTTTAAAGGTTCGTCAGCTTGAAAAGCTGGCCGATGGCATCAGCGATGCGGCACTGGTGATCGTACGTGAGCAAATGCGGTCAGGTAACGCCCAGTCAGAAGAAGTGCTGTTACGCCATCGCGACAAGATTCAGCGCGGGCTGGACAGCCTGGAAAAAGAAGTGAGTGAAGGAAAGTGGATCGATAATGGCGAACTGAATCTGGCCGACATTGCCACAGGCTGCATGATTGGCTACCTGAATTTCCGTCGCGTCGTCCCTAACTGGTGCGTTCAGCGGCCCGCACTGGTCAGGCTGGCCGAAACACTCTTTCAACGGGAAAGTTTTGCCCGAACCACGCCGCCGGCATCCTGATCGGCGAGGCTGTCAGCGCTGATGCCGGTAGCGGTGCTGACAGCCTGTTTCCTTAGCGCATTTCAGTCTGCAACCCTTGCTTTCCCACGTAAAGGGCTGTCGACGTCTCCGTTATTCCCCTTACCCATCAAACAATAACATCACGGAATGGCACATTCGCGCAGTAGCCTGAACCTGTCCGTCGTGACCAGTATAAACAGGGGATGAACTCCGTGAGAATAAGCGTAGCCATCTCTTGCATTGCTGCAGCGGCTCCGATATACCTTTCGGGCAGCCCTGTTCTGAAGCAACCCGCGCGCTCAGGATGAAAAGGCGGCACAAATATTTATGTATGCTCACGCCCCGTTTCGGGCTGTGAGGCCTGACAGATCACTGCCTAAGCCAGACGATAACCGGACAAAATGACGACCATCCCATTACGCTTCAGAACGGCATTATGTTGCCTCCTGCTCGGTAATATTACGCATGCCTGGGCTGAGGGGCTGACCGGGTGCGCAGGGGGAAGCGAACTTTACGCCCTATCGCGCGTATAAAACTCAGTTTTCTGGCCTGCCCTATGTGGGCTATGACAATGATCATGTCTATATTGATGGCACAGAAGTGGGTGCCTATTTTATCAAAGATGACACCACACAACTGAAAGCGCGCTGGTGGTATCTGGATAACGAATTTGATCCGGACCAGACTTCTGATTCGGCACTCCGCCAGTTACGCATCCGCCACAGCACCATGATGGGCGGCATGAGCTACCAGAAGATCACGCCCCTTGGTGCGTTTCGAACCGAATTGTCTGGCGATACGCTGAACGAAAGCCGGGGATGGCTGGGTACGGTTGCCTGGGCAGGCCAGGTCTCTCTGATGCAACTGGACGTTTATCCTCAGGCCGGTGTGGACTGGCTCAGTAAACAGCAGGCAAGCTATTACTACGGGGTAAGCGAAGAGGAATCTGCCCGCAGTGGTTTACCGACCTGGAACCATCAGGGCGTAACGCCATGGCTTGCCGTGGCGTTTGACTGGCACCCTGTAAAATCCTTCCATGTCTACCTGCAACCCAAAGTCACCTTCCTTACAGGGGCCCTCCGCGACAGCCCGATGACGGATCAACAGTATTTCTGGACGCTGTCTTCAGGCGTGACCTGGACATTCTGAAGCTGCACGCCGCGCAGTGCCGCAGCCCATTACAGGGTTCGTGGCCGTCCGGCTTTAATAACAGCCCCTGCGCTGCCAGGACGCCTTCGCAACCACAGGTGTTGTCAGTTTTTTATTGCGACTGCAAAAAGATAAAGTGCCACCAGCAGGTCGGGTGGCAGCATAAAAAAAGGGACGATATCTCGTCCCTTTTATCTGTATCAGAACCGATTACTGCAGCAGCGAGATATCGGCCACCTGCAGGAACAGCTCACGCAGTTTCGACAGCAGCGTCAGCCGGTTAATTCGCACCGCCGGGTCTTCTGCATTCACCATTACTTTATCGAAGAAGTTGTCTACCGCTTCACGCAGCTGCGCCAGTTCAATTAACGCATCCTGATAACGTCCTTCTGCAAAGTAAGGCTGCAGTTTGCTGCTCAGGGCGGTCACAAACGTGGCCAGTTGGATCTCTTCATTTTCTTTCAACAGTGATGCCTGAACGCTGTCATTAAGCGGTTCTGTTGATTTTGCCAGAATATTCGAGACACGCTTGTTGGCCGCCGCCAGCGCGGCCGCTTCATCAAGCGTACGGAAATGCGAAACCGCCTTCATACGTGCATCAAAGTCCGCCGGACGGGTTGGACGACGTGCCAGCACCGCCTGCAAGGTATCGATGCTGTGGCCTTCTTCCTGATACCAGGTACGGAAACGGCCCAGCATAAAGTCGATGACGTCATCAACCACGTTCGCATTGCTCAGCTTGCTGCCATACAGACGTACGGCCTCTTCGGTGAGCGTTTGCAGATCAAGCGGCAGATTTTTTTCCACGATGATGCGCAAAACGCCCAGCGCGGCACGACGCAGAGCAAAGGGATCTTTATCGCCTTTAGGATGTTGACCGATGCCGAAAATACCGGCCAGCGTATCCATCTTATCAGCAATGGCCAGCGCACAGGCTACCGGGCTGGACGGCAAATCATCACCTGCGAAACGCGGCTGATATTGCTCGTTCAGCGCCACAGCGACATCTTCGGCTTCACCGTCATGACGCGCATAGTGCTTGCCCATAACGCCCTGGGTGTCGGTAAACTCAAACACCATGTTAGTCATCAGATCGCATTTTGACAGCAGGCCTGCGCGTGTGGCGTGATTCACATCTGCGCCCGTTTGTGCCGCAATCCAGCCCGCCAGCGCCTGAATACGATCCGTTTTATCACGCAGCGAACCGAGTTCCTTCTGGAACAATACGGTTTCAAGACGCGGCAGATGATCTTCAAGACGTTTTTTACGATCGGTATTAAAGAAGAATTCAGCATCCGCCAGACGCGGGCGCACCACCTTCTCATTACCAGAAATAATCTGCTGCGGCTCGCTCGACTCAATGTTGGTGACGAAAATAAAGTTTGGCAGCAGTTTGCCTTCCGCGTCATAAACCGGGAAATACTTCTGATCGCCTTTCATGGTGTAAACCAGCGCTTCAGCCGGCACCTTAAGGAATTTTTCCTCGAAGGTGGCGGTCAATACCACCGGCCATTCCACCAGCGATGTTACCTCTTCCAGCAGGCTGTCACTCAGGTCGGCTACGCCACCTAAACGCCGTGCTGCGGCTTCCGCATCGGCTTTGATCATGGCTTTGCGGACCTGATAGTCGGCAATCACCTGACCGCGCTTTTCCAGCACATCCGGATACTGATCGGCGTTCTCAAGCGTGATTTCACTTTCGCCCATGAAGCGGTGACCACGGATAACGCGATCGGACTTGATGCCAAGAATCGTGCCGGGGATCAGTTCATCGCCCAGCAGCATCGTAACGGTGTGCACCGGACGCACAAACTGCACGTCGCTATCGCCCCAGCGCATCAGTTTCGGTACCGGCAGTTTGCTCAGCGCCGTGGCAATCATGCCCGGCAGCAATGCCTGCGCCGCTTCGCCTTTCACCTGAGCGCGATAGACCAGCCATTCGCCTTTATCGGTGCTCAGACGTTCAGCCTGATCGACCGTGATACCGTTACCCCGTGCCCAGCCTTCTGCCGCTTTGGTAGCATTGCCCGCTGCATCAAAGGCGGCGGCAACGGCAGGTCCACGCTTTTCTACTTCACGATCGGGCTGGGAGGCGCTCAAATGGGCGACTTTCAGCGCCAGGCGACGCGGTGCAGCAAACCAGCTCACTTCGCCATGGTTCAGATTCGCGGCATCCAGCTCGGCCGTCACCTGGGCAGCAAAGGCTTCTGCCAGGCTACGTAATGCTTTCGGTGGCAGCTCTTCGGTGCCGATCTCCACCAGGAAGGTTTTCTCAGTCATGGCTGCCTCTTACTTTTTGTTATTGCACATCGGGAAGCCCAGCGCTTCACGAGAAGCGTAATAGGCTTCAGCCACGGCTTTGGTCAGGGTGCGAATACGCAGAATATAACGCTGACGTTCGGTCACCGAGATCGCCTTGCGCGCGTCCAGCAGGTTAAAGCTGTGTGCGGCTTTCAGAATGCGCTCGTAAGCGGGCAAAGGCAGCGGTTTTTCCAGCGCCAGCAACTTCTGCGCTTCCTTCTCATACTGTTCGAAACAGGTGAAAAGAAAATCGACGTCGGCATATTCGAAGTTATACGTCGACTGCTCCACTTCATTCTGATGGAACACATCACCGTAGGTGGTTTTGCCTAACGGACCGTCGCTCCAGACCAGATCGTAAACGCTGTCCACGCCTTGGATATACATGGCCAGACGTTCCAGACCATAGGTGATCTCGCCGGTAACCGGTTTACACTCCAGGCCCCCGACCTGCTGGAAATAGGTAAACTGCGTCACTTCCATACCGTTAAGCCAGACTTCCCAGCCCAGCCCCCAGGCACCCAGCGTCGGGTTTTCCCAGTTATCTTCAACAAAGCGAATGTCGTGTACGGTGGGATCCATACCCAGCGCTTTCAACGACCCGAGGTACAGCTCCTGAATATTGTCCGGCGACGGCTTGATGATCACCTGGAACTGATAGTAGTGCTGCAAGCGGTTCGGGTTTTCGCCATAGCGGCCGTCGGTAGGACGACGGGATGGCTGCACATAGGCCGCAGCAATCGGCTCCGGGCCAAGTGCGCGCAGGCAGGTCATTGGGTGTGAAGTACCAGCGCCCACTTCCATGTCCAGTGGTTGAACAATGGTGCAGCCCTGGCGCGCCCAGTAATCCTGCAATGTCAGGATCAGGCCCTGAAAGGTCTTGGTATCAAACTTTTGCATGATGAGTTCGCACGCGGTTCGGCTAGATAAAAAAAGAGTGCGACAGTATACCCTTTGACCGCGTGATATGCAGCCGGAAATCCGGCGGCGCAGCCGCGAGAGTGGATTTTTGGTGTCAGATTTAGCCTGCTGGCGGCATGTCATCGCCTGATTAACCGATACGGTTATGCGTTTTCATGCGATCCTGTGCACAGAGGGTTCTGAATCCCCGCTATTGCGCTTGTTGACGTCGACGCGACTGGCTACGCTTTGCACCGGGACGCACTGCGCCAGAGGACACCATGTCGCAAAAGATTTACTGGATTGATAATTTGCGGGCGATTGCCTGCCTGATGGTCATCGTCATTCACACCACAACGTGGTATCTGACCGGGCCGATGGCCATAAAAGGTCACTGGTGGGATATTGCTAACCTGTTCAATTCAGCGTCACGCATCTGTGTGCCGCTGTTTTTTATGATTTCAGGCTATCTGTTCTTTGGTGAACGCAGTACGCAGCCGCGCCACCTGTGGCGACTGCTGGGATGTCTGGTTTTTTACAGTGCCGTGTCACTGGTGTATATCAGCCTGCTGACGCCAATTGGCGAAGGCCGTTCAATTTTAAAAATGCTGCAGAAGCCGGTGTTCTACCATCTGTGGTTTTTCTTCGCGCTCATGGGGATTTACCTCTTGTCGCCCCTGATTCAGGTAAAAAGCGTGCGGCCGCGCTACGTGGCGCTACTGGTGCTGATTGTGGTAGTCCTCGCGAATCCCAATACCATGGACCAGTCGTGGGGGCGCTTTCATTGGTTGCCCATTAACCTTTACCTGAGCGGCGACAGTATCTATTACCTGCTCTACGCCTTATTAGGCCGGGCGATCGGTACCATGGACACAGAGAGACGTGGTATCACACCGTTGGCTGCCGTGACCTTTGTGGCCTGCGTGACCGGCATTATGCTGGGTACGAAGCGCGCGTTAATCGTCAATGGTGCCTTTAACGATACGTGGTATCTCTATTGCGGACCGCTGGTATTCATTGCCGCAATAAGCGCGCTGGTGGTGTTCAAAAATGCCTTTAATCAACGTACGCTGCCCGGTCTGGCCATCATTTCGCGCTACTCTCTGCCCATCTACGGCTTTCACGCCCTGTTCATCCATTTTATTCGCACCCATCACTATGACGACATGGCGCGTCCCTGGCTCGACCTGCCTGCCGTTTTTACCGTCACGCTGGTGGGCAGCTTATTGCTGGGAATGCTGCTCAGTCGGGTGGATAAACGACATTGGGTGACCTGAGTCAGCGCGTCAGGTTCCAGCCTCTGGCGCGCCACAGCGCGGGTAACGCGGCCATATCGGTGAACACGGTCACCAGCGGATGATGGAGTTCGGGATTATGAGCGTCGGCACAGTAATAAAACACCGGCATGCCTGCTGCGATACCGGCACGCGCCCCCGCTTCGGAGTCATCCACCAAAATACAGCGCTCGACGGGTACCTGCATTTGTTGGGCTGCGTGAAACATCAGCTCGGGTTCGGGCTTCCAGTGGCCAATATCGTAACCGCTGTAAAGACGGTCAGCGAAATGACTCAGCATGCCGGTGAGGCCCAGCGAGTGCTGCATCTTTTTCACCGTGCCGTTTGACACCACGCATATCGGTACTGCCATTTGCCCGACCAGTGCCTTCGCACCGGCTATCGGCTTCAGTTCACGGTCAAACAAACGGGCCACTTCGCGCCGGTAAGCCGGTTCAACGTCCTCCAGCGGCAGAGCGACCCGATGCGTTTCACTGACGTCGCGGATGATGTCATACAGCTTTACCCCTTTGTACTTTTCGAACATCTCCTGCAGAGAGAGCGTAATCCCGTACTGGGCAAAGGTGGTGAGATACGCGCGGGTGCACAGGACTTCACTGTCAACCAGGGTACCGTCACAATCGAAAAAGACGCATTCAACAGACATCTGACTCCTCCTTTTGTTCGGGGTACCTTAACACGTCAGCGTGGCCCTGAGGGGCCGGGATATGGCAATCGGTTGCGAAAAATCATTGTATTGCCGGGGCAAAATCGCCAGGATACGCGCCGGTGAAATTTTCTTCTGGATAAATGGCATGAATAAACAAGGCCTTTTTCAGCGCGTATTCAAACTGCAGGAGCATGGTACAACGGTTCGTACCGAAGTGATCGCAGGCATTACCACGTTTTTGACCATGGTATACATTGTTTTTGTGAACCCGCAGATTTTAGGTGTCGCAGGCATGGATACCCGGGCAGTGTTCGTAACGACCTGTTTGATTGCCGCGTTCGGCAGCATCCTGATGGGGCTGTTTGCCAATCTTCCTGTCGCCCTGGCCCCGGCGATGGGCCTCAATGCCTTTTTTGCCTTTGTGGTCGTCGGCGCGATGGGTTACTCATGGCAGGTCGGCATGGGTGCCATCTTCTGGGGCGCACTGGGTCTGCTCATCCTGACTCTGTTGCGGGTGCGTTACTGGATGATCGCCAATATTCCGCTTAGTCTGCGCGTAGGTATCACCGCTGGCATTGGCCTGTTCATTGCCATGATGGGCCTGAAAAACGCCGGTATCATTGTGGCCAACCCGGATACGCTGGTCAGCGTGGGTAACCTCAGCTCACACAATGTGCTGCTGGGTGCGCTGGGCTTCTTTATTATCGCCATTCTGGCCTCACGCAACATTCACGCCGCCGTGCTCATTTCGATGATCGTCACCACGGCGTTGGGTTGGCTGCTGGGCGACGTGACGTTTACGGGCGTAGTTTCTGCGCCGCCATCTGTCACCGCGATTGTCGGTCAGGTTGATATTAAAGGCGCGTTCAACATCGGCATGGCAGGCGTCATATTCTCCTTTATGCTGGTCAATCTGTTTGACTCGTCCGGCACCTTGATTGGCGTGACCGACAAAGCCGGACTGGCTGATGAAAAAGGCACGTTCCCGCGCATGAAACAGGCGTTGTATGTCGACAGCATCAGTTCGGTAACGGGCGCGCTGGCAGGAACGTCATCGGTGACCGCCTATATTGAAAGTACCTCCGGCGTAGCTGTCGGCGGCCGTACCGGATTGATGGCCGTGGTCACAGGCCTTCTGTTCCTGCTCGTCACGTTTTTATCGCCCCTGGCGGCCATGGTACCGGCCTATGCTGCGGCAGGCGCGTTAATCTATGTTGGCGTGCTGATGACGGCCAGCCTGTCCCGCGTCAAATGGGATGACCTGACCGAAGCCGTCCCGGCATTTGTAACTGCCGCCATGATGCCCTTTAGTTTTTCGATTACAGAAGGCATCGCACTGGGCTTTATTGCGTACTGTGTGATGAAGCTGGGCACCGGTCGCTGGCGAGAAATCAGCCCCTGCGTCGTCATTGTCGCCTTGCTGTTTGTATTGAAAATCGCCTTTATCGACGCGCATTAAAACCGTACGCAAAGGGCGGGAAAGCAGTGAGCGTTACGGTAAGCACGTAACGCTCCAGTACCTCAGACGAACTGGCAGGCCTGCTCCAGGCTCAGCCGGGGTAATCGGGGCGGGAGCTTGTCGGGTAAGCCATAGCCCAGGTTAATGAGCAGGTTGGCCTGCCAGCTGGTACCGGCAAAAAAGGCCGCGTTCACTTTAAGCGGATCGAATCCTGACATCGGGCCTGCATCCAGCCCCAGCGCACGCGCGGCCATGATCAGATAGCCTGCCTGCAGGCTACTGTTACGAAATGCGGTTTCTTTAACCAGATCGGGTGTGTTGGTAAACCAGTTTCGCGCATCGGCATGTTGAAACAACATGGTCAGATGCTGATAAAACTCGCTGTCCCAGGCAATAATCACGGTGACAGGGGCGCGCAGGGTTTTCTCAAGGTTGCCGGAGGCCAGGGCCGGCTTCAGCTTTTCTTTTCCCTCCGCGGAGGTGACAAAAACAAAGCGACCGGGTGAGCAGTTGGCCGAGGTCGGTGCCAGGGCAACCATCTGATAGAGCTTCTCCAGCAGCGACTGCTGCACCGGTTCAGGCTGCCAGTGACTGTGCGTACGGGCCTGGTAAAACAACGTATTCAGCGCGGCATCATCGATGCGGTATCGTCATATAACTCTCCAGGAAAACATCCAGTATTTAACCTGTACGTTGCGTTCACGCTTTTGGATGCATATTCGCCCGGTTTAGTGTGAATGACCTGGCACGCCGCAAAACGTGAGCAATCTTATCCCTCGTTATCATACCTTGCGTTACGGCAACCGATGCGCAACGCACGGCGGATTGCGTTTCTGGATGCACATTTCCACTGCCGTCTGCCCGCTGAGCTACTTACCAATACAGAAACTGGAGAAAATCCGGCCTAACAGATCGTCCGAGGTAAATTCACCCGTAATTTCACTTAGCGCCTGCTGCGCCAGACGCAACTCTTCTGCCAGTAATTCCCCTGCCCATGCGCCCAGCAGTTGATGTTTTCCCTGCTCCAGGTGGGTTGCGGCTAATTCCAGTGCCTGCAAATGACGACGGCGCGCCAGGAAGCCGCCTTCCATATTGTCGGCAAACCCCATGGTCTGTTTGAGGTGATCACGTAAGGTATCAATCCCTTCGCTGGTGCGGGCAGACAGTCTGATCAGGGCATGACCATTGACGTCCGTCAGGCCGAGCGTTTCACCGGTGATGTCCGCTTTATTACGCACCACGGTGATCGGCAGTTGAGACGGCAGGCGAGCGACAAAATCGGGCCAGATTTCCGCCGGTTCGGTCGCCTGTGTGGTGGTGCCATCAACCATAAACAGCACGCGGTCCGCCTGTTCTATTTCATGCCAGGCGCGCTCGATGCCGATACGTTCCACCTCATCACTGGCTTCGCGTAAACCGGCGGTATCAATGATATGCAGTGGCATGCCATCAATATGGATGTGTTCACGCAGCACATCGCGCGTGGTGCCGGCGATATCCGTGACGATAGCCGCTTCACGCCCGGCAAGTGCATTTAGCAGGCTCGATTTTCCGGCATTTGGCCGACCGGCAATGACGACTTTCATCCCTTCGCGCAGCAGGCTGCCCTGTCTGGCTTCCGCGCGCACCGCATCGAGATCGCGAATGACAGCATTAAGCTGCCCTTCGATTTTGCCGTCAGACAGGAAATCGATCTCTTCATCTGGAAAGTCAATGGCCGCTTCCACGTAGATACGCAGGTGAGTCAGGGCTTCCACAAGCTGGTTAACACGGACAGAGAATGCGCCTTGCAGGGAATTTACCGCCGAACGCGCGGCCTGTTCTGAGCTGGCGTCAATCAGATCGGCAATGGCTTCCGCCTGGGCCAGATCGAGTTTGTCGTTCAGAAACGCGCGTTCAGAAAATTCACCAGGCTGCGCGATACGTAATCCGGGCAGAGCCACAATCCGTTTCAGCAGCAGATCCAGAATCACCGGGCCGCCGTGACCTTGCAGCTCCAGCACATCCTCGCCGGTAAAGGAGTTGGGGCCAGGAAACCATAGCGCGATGCCCTGATCCAGCACGCTGCCATCACTGTCGTTAAACGATAAGTAGTCGGCATAACGTGGTTTAGGGAGTTTACCCAGCACCTGGCGGGCAACCTCTGCGGCCTGCGGACCGGAAACACGCAAAATGCCAACGCCGCCGCGTCCGGGCGGCGTGGCCTGAGCAACAATGGTATCGCTATGGCTCATACATTTTCTCTCACTACAAAAAACAAAGGCGGTCGCTTTGACCGCCTGAGCATAACCTGTTTTATCGCGGGAGACCTCCCGCGACGGTTTTACGCTTTCTTCTTGTCGCGGCTGTGTAAGCCACGTTTTTCCAGCCCGCGATAGATCAGCTGCTGCTGGAGAATGGTCACCAGGTTACTGACGATGTAGTACAACACCAGACCTGACGGGAACCACAGGAAGAACACGGTGAAAATTACAGGCATATACGTCATGATCTTCTGCTGCATCGGATCGGTCACCGTCGTTGGTGACATCTTCTGAATGAAGAACATGGTGATGCCCATCAGGATCGGCAGAATATAGTACGGATCCTGCGCTGACAGGTCATGAATCCATAAAATAAACGGCGCATGACGCAATTCAACCGAGCCAGACAGCATGTAGTACAAGGCCAGGAAGATAGGCATCTGAATCACCAGCGGCAGACAGCCACCCAGCGGATTCACTTTTTCAGCCTTATACAGCGCCATCACTTCCTGGCTCTGCTTCTGCTTATCATCCCCTAAACGCTCACGCATCGCCTGAATCTTCGGCTGCAGCATGCGCATTTTCGCCATCGAGGTGTACTGCGCTTTCGTCAGCGGGTACATGATGCCACGCACGATGAACGTGATGATGATGATGGAGAAGCCCCAGTTACCGATAAAGCTGTGAATGAACTTCAACAGTTTAAACAGCGGCTGAGAGATGAACCATAACCAGCCATAGTCCACAGTCAGGTCAAGATGCGGCGCAATCGCGGCCATTTTATCCTGAATTTCCGGACCTACCCACAGTGTGGCATCCAGTGTCTGCTGTGCACCCGGTGCAACGGTAACTGGCGCAGATTTATAGCCGATAGCCGCCACGCCATTTCCCAGATTGCTGGTGTAAAGCGTGTTGGTTCCCTGCGTGCGCGGCACCCAGGCGGTAGCGAAATACTGCTGCAACATCGCCACCCAGCCATTGGTGGTGGTGGTGTTGAGGTTTTCGTTATCGGCGATGGTATCGAACTTAATCTTTTCGTATTTCGATTCGCTGGTGGAGTAAGCCGTACCGCGGAAGGTATGCAGCGCAAAGTTATTGCTGCCGGTATCGCGGTGCTTAGGCAAATCGATGGTCTGTTTTAACTGACCAAACATTGACACTTCCAGCGGCTGCTGGCTGGTGTTGTTAATGTTGTAATCAACGTTAACTGCATAGTCGCCACGCTTGAACACAAACGTTTTGGTATAGACAACGCCGTTTTCAGCCGTGAACGTCATCGGAACATGCAGCTCGCTCTGACCGTCAGCCAATTCGAAGTGATCCTGTGCCGTGGTATACAGCGGACGCGCACCATTGTTCGGGTTGTCCGGACCATTACGGCCAGTCAGACCGCTCTGCGCCTGATAGACAAACGATGGTGTGGTTTCAAGCAGCTCAAACGGCTTGTCAGAACCCAGCTTATCCGGGTAAGTCAGCAGCAGCGCCTGATCAACATCGCCACCGCGAGTGTTGATGGTTAATGACAGGACATCGGTCTTAACGGTGATCGTTTTACCCTGGCCACTGGCGGGAACACCGGTAGCATCACCGGCAGCGCTGTTGGTGTTTTGCGTGGTCTGGGTCTGCAATGGCTTCGGAGCGTGGTCCGTCTGCCAGGCTTGCCAGATCATGAAAGACACGAACAGAAAAGCGATGAGAAAGAGATTGCGTTGCGAATCCATCGTTAATGTTCTCTGGTATCAAAGGTTTTTGGCGGCACAGGATCGTCACCACCCGGGTTCAAAGGGTGGCATTTTAATACGCGTTTTAAAGTCAACCAACTGCCTTTTATCACGCCAAACCTGCGTAAGGCCTCAATTCCGTATTGAGAGCAGGTCGGATGAAACCGACAGTGTGGCCCCAGCAATGGACTGATACCGCGTTGATGTACGCGTATCAGGACGATCAGGAACCGCGCGCCAGGCGACAGTGACGACGCCATAATTTCTCCAACGCTTCCGCCAACATACGGTTATCGAGATCGGCAACACCCTTTTTCGCGACCACCACAAAGTCCATCGACGGCAATTCATGTTGACGCAGACGAAAGCTTTCGCGGGTCAATCGCTTGATCCGGTTACGTTCGTGAGCGCGTTTCACATGTTTTTTCGCGACGGTAAGACCGATGCGGGGATACCCCAGCGCGTTAAGGCGGCCGAGAATAGTAATTTGCGGCGTGCCAGCCCGTTGTGGCTGCTGAAAGACGAAAGTGAAATGAGCGGGAGTTAACAAACGTAACTCCCTGGGAAATGCGAGCTTACCCATCAGGGTTAGCTTTATTACTTAGAAACGGTCAGACGAGCGCGGCCTTTAGCACGACGACGTGCCAGAACCTGACGACCATTTTTAGTAGCCATACGAGCACGGAAGCCGTGTGAACGGTTGCGCTTCAGTACGGACGGTTGAAAAGTGCGTTTCATGGCGATTTCTACCTAAACTTGAAAATTTTCACTGGGTGACGCGTTTTCGGGCCAACAAACAGACCGACGCCTCAATGTGTCTTTAATAAAGAGGCGGGATTGTAATAATTGTACAGTCCCGAGTCAATTTACTTCGCTTGTCGCGGCGCCAGAAAACCCGGATACAGCCCGCTGAGTCCGGGCATTGAGCTTTACGCGACAACGCCTAGGGGAGAATTATACGGGGTCTGCGTTAAAGCGCAAGGATCGCGCAGGATCTTATTGCGATCAAATTCGCCTGCCACACGTCAAAAACGAGAAGCCGTCCGAAAATTTGGATCATTCAGCACGATCCCAGGTGGTTTTTCCTGCCGCAGGCGTAGACTTTTACCCGCGTTCATGCCCTGTGGATAAAAAGGAGAAAAACTGTGTAGAAAGGGAAGATCTCTGTCGCGCTTTGCGCTATGATCCGCCCTTCCTCTGGCGATCCTCCGATGGTTGCGGGGTGGAAAACCGCTGATAGCGGTCGCAGGCGCTTTCTTTCGTCTGTGTCAAAAATGAACGTTTCTTAGATTAGTGCCTACTTTTTCTTATCGAATTTGTACGAGTGGAGTCCGCCGTGTCACTTACGCTTTGGCAACAGTGTCTTGCCCGTTTGCAGGATGAGCTTCCTGCCACCGAATTCAGCATGTGGATCCGTCCACTGCAGGCTGAATTAAACGACAATACGCTTGCCTTGTATGCTCCTAACCGCTTCGTACTCGACTGGGTTCGGGATAAATACCTAAACAGCATCAACGCATTGCTGAACGAATTCTGCGGTGCCAATGTCCCGCTGTTGCGTTTTGAGGTGGGCACGCGCCCGGTTCAACACGCCGCAGCGGTCAGCCAGCCCGCGATGGCCAGCGTCAGTGCGCCGGCGGAGCCTGTGCCAAGCCGTCCGGCACCGACACAGATTTTACGTCCGAGCTGGGACAACGTGCCTGCTCCTGCGGATGTGACCTATCGGTCCAATGTTAACAATCGCCATAACTTCGATAACTTTGTTGAAGGTAAATCTAACCAACTGGCGCGCGCGGCGGCACGCCAGGTGGCCGATAACCCCGGCGGTGCCTACAATCCGCTGTTCCTTTATGGCGGTACTGGCCTCGGCAAAACTCACCTGCTGCACGCCGTGGGTAATGGCATCATTGCGCGTAAGCCAAATGCGAAAGTGGTTTACATGCATTCCGAGCGCTTTGTGCAAGACATGGTAAAAGCGCTGCAAAATAACGCGATTGAAGAGTTTAAGCGTTACTACCGCTCGGTTGATGCGCTGTTGATCGATGACATTCAGTTTTTTGCCAATAAAGAGCGTTCGCAGGAAGAATTTTTTCACACCTTCAATGCCCTGCTGGAAGGCAATCAACAGATCATTTTGACGTCGGATCGTTACCCCAAAGAGATCAACGGGGTTGAAGATCGACTGAAGTCACGGTTTGGCTGGGGCCTGACCGTGGCGATCGAACCACCTGAACTGGAAACCCGCGTTGCGATCCTGATGAAAAAGGCGGACGAAAACGACATTCGTTTGCCGGGCGAAGTGGCCTTCTTTATTGCCAAGCGTTTACGTTCGAACGTGCGTGAGCTGGAAGGGGCACTGAACCGGGTGATTGCGAACGCTAACTTTACCGGTCGGGCGATTACGATCGATTTCGTTCGCGAAGCATTGCGGGATCTGCTGGCCCTGCAGGAAAAACTGGTCACTATTGATAATATTCAGAAGACCGTTGCGGAGTACTACAAAATTAAAGTCGCGGATTTGCTCTCTAAGCGCCGTTCGCGCTCAGTCGCGCGTCCGCGTCAAATGGCGATGGCGATGGCGAAAGAGCTGACCAACCACAGTTTGCCGGAAATTGGCGATGCTTTTGGCGGTCGCGACCATACCACGGTGCTTCATGCCTGCCGCAAGATTGAGCAGTTGCGTGAAGAAAGCCACGACATCAAAGAAGATTTCTCTAATCTCATCAGAACATTATCTTCGTGACGCTATGAAATTTATTGTTGAACGTGAACAGTTGCTAAAGCCGCTGCAGCAAGTCAGCGGCCCCCTTGGTGGTCGTCCGACGCTGCCGATCCTTGGCAACCTGCTGATGCAGGTGAATGACGGATCGCTGTTGCTGACCGGCACCGATTTGGAAATGGAAATGGTGGCGCGCGTGGCGCTTACTCAGGCGCACGAGCCTGGCGCAACCACCGTGCCGGCACGCAAATTTCTCGATATTTGTCGCGGCCTGCCGGAAGGCGCAGAGATCAACGTCACACTGGAAGGCGAACGGATGTTGGTGCGCTCTGGCCGCAGCCGTTTCTCGCTTTCGACCTTGCCCGCCAGCGACTTCCCCAACCTGGATGACTGGCAGAGCGAGGTGGAATTCACGCTGCCGCAGGCAACGCTGAAACGACTTATTGAAGCCACGCAGTTTTCCATGGCGCATCAGGACGTGCGTTACTACCTGAACGGCATGATGTTTGAGACCGAAGGCGAAGAACTGCGTACGGTCGCCACCGATGGTCACCGTCTGGCCGTCTGTTCCATGCCCGTGGGCCAGGCGCTGCCCAGCCATTCGGTCATCGTGCCGCGTAAAGGGGTTATCGAGCTGTTACGTCTGCTGGATGGCGGCGATACGCCGCTTCAGGTACAGATTGGCAGCAGTAATATCCGTGCACATGTGGGCGACTATATCTTCACCTCTAAGCTGGTGGATGGTCGCTTCCCGGATTATCGTCGTGTGTTGCCCAAGAATCCGGATAAGGTGCTGGAAGCCGGTTGCGATCTGCTGAAACAGGCGTTTGCCCGTGCTGCGATTCTGTCGAATGAGAAATTCCGTGGCGTTCGTCTGCATATCACCGAAAATCAGCTAAAAATTACCGCGAATAACCCTGAACAGGAAGAAGCGGAAGAGATGCTGGATGTCAGCTATAACGGCAGCGAGCTGGAAATTGGGTTCAACGTGAGTTACGTGCTGGACGTGCTGAATGCGCTGAAGTGCGAGAACGTCCGTTTGCTGCTGACGGATTCTGTGTCGAGTGTGCAGATTGAAGATGTCGTCAGCCCGGCGGCGGCCTATGTCGTCATGCCTATGCGCCTGTAGGCCATCGTACGCTGGCCTGCTCGCCATTCGGGTTTCGGACAGTATTGTCCGTGACCCGAGCGGCTTGTTTTTCAAAGGCACAATCCCTTTCATCCTGACTTTTGCCCTTCACGCTGGATTGATTCATGGCTTTAATCCGCCTGCTAATAAAAGATTTTCGCAATATTGAACAGGCTGACCTGGCGTTAGCGCCGGGATTTAATTTTCTGGTGGGCGCGAACGGTAGCGGCAAAACCAGCGTGCTTGAGGCGATCTATACGCTGGGCCACGGACGTGCGTTTCGCAGTTTGCAGGCGGGACGGGTAATTCGGCACGATCAGGCCGCCTTTGTGCTGCATGGCCGGCTGGAAGGCCAGGAGCGCGAGTTCTCCGTCGGGCTCAGTAAAAATCGCGCCGGGGAGAGCAAAGTCCGCATTGACGGCAGCGACGGACATAAAGTGGCCGAGCTGGCGCAGTTACTGCCGATGCAGTTGATCACGCCAGAGGGTTTTACCCTACTTAATGGCGGTCCTAAATATCGCAGAGCCTATGTCGACTGGGGCTGCTTTCATAATACGCCGGGTTTTTTTAATGCCTGGAGCAACCTGCGGCGCCTGCTCAAACAGCGCAATGCGGCATTGCGTCAGGTCACGCGCTACAGTCAGGTTCGTCCCTGGGATCAAGAACTGGTGCCGCTGGCCGAACAGATTAGCCAGTGGCGCGCCGAGTACAGTGACGCGATCTCAGCCGAGATCGTAACCACCTGCGGGCAGTTTTTACCCGAATTTGATCTGCGTTTTTCGTTCCAGCGCGGCTGGGACAAAGAGAGCGATTATGCCGAACTGCTTGAACGCAACTTTGAACGCGATCGGGCCTTAACCTACACCGCCAGCGGCCCGCATAAAGCGGACTTTCGTATTCGTGCCGAAGGTACGCCGGTGGAAAATTTACTCTCACGCGGGCAGCTTAAACTGCTGATGTGTGCATTGCGTCTGGCGCAGGGCGAGTTCCTGACTAACCAGAGCGGACGCCGTTGTGTTTACCTCATTGATGACTTTGCCTCTGAACTGGACGACAGTCGCCGCCGCCTGCTGGCGGAACGACTGAAGGCGACTCAGGCTCAGGTCTTTGTCAGCGCCATCTCGTCCGAGCATGTAATCGACATGACTGACGAAAAGGGCAAGATGTTCCGCGTGGAACAGGGTAAAATAGCGGTTCAACCTAAAGATTAAATGAGCGAGAAACGTTGATGTCGAATTCTTATGACTCTTCAAGTATCAAAGTTCTGAAAGGGCTTGATGCGGTACGCAAACGCCCGGGCATGTACATCGGCGATACCGATGACGGAACCGGTCTGCATCACATGGTATTCGAGGTCGTGGATAACGCAATCGACGAAGCGCTCGCCGGTCACTGTAAAGATATCGTTGTTACCATCCATGCGGACAACTCGGTTTCCGTACAGGATGACGGACGCGGTATTCCAACCGGTATCCACGAAGAAGAAGGCGTGTCCGCGGCAGAAGTGATCATGACGGTGCTGCACGCTGGCGGTAAGTTCGACGATAACTCGTATAAAGTCTCGGGCGGCCTGCACGGCGTGGGCGTGTCTGTGGTTAACGCCCTGTCACAGAAGCTGGAGCTGACCATTCGTCGCGAAGGCAAAGTACACCAGCAGATTTATCTGCATGGCGTGCCCGAAGCGCCGCTGGCGGTGACAGGCGATACCGACGCGACCGGTACCCGTATCCGTTTCTGGCCAAGCCATGACACGTTCACCAACGTGACCGACTTCGAATACGACATCCTGGCGAAGCGCCTGCGTGAGCTCTCTTTCCTGAACTCCGGTGTTTCCATTCGTCTGGAAGACAAACGTGACGGCAAAAACGACCATTTCCACTACGAAGGCGGGATCAAAGCGTTTGTCGAGTACCTGAACAAGAACAAAACGCCTATCCATCCGACCGTATTCTATTTCTCGACCGAAAAAGACGGCATTGGCGTGGAAGTAGCTCTGCAGTGGAACGACGGCTTCCAGGAAAACATCTACTGCTTCACTAACAACATTCCTCAGCGCGACGGCGGTACGCACCTTGCCGGTTTCCGCGCCGCGATGACGCGTACCCTGAATGCCTACATGGATAAAGAGGGATACAGCAAGAAGGCCAAAGTCAGCGCCACCGGTGATGACGCGCGTGAGGGCCTGATTGCCGTGGTGTCGGTGAAAGTGCCGGATCCAAAATTCTCTTCACAGACCAAAGACAAGCTGGTGTCTTCTGAAGTGAAATCGGCCGTTGAGCAGCAGATGAATGAACTGCTGGCGGAATATCTGCTGGAAAATCCGGGCGATGCAAAAATCGTTGTCGGCAAAATCATTGATGCCGCCCGCGCCCGTGAAGCCGCGCGCCGTGCCCGTGAAATGACACGCCGCAAAGGTGCGCTGGATCTGGCTGGCCTGCCGGGCAAGCTGGCGGATTGTCAGGAGCGCGATCCGGCTCTGTCTGAAATCTACCTGGTGGAGGGTGACTCCGCGGGCGGTTCTGCCAAGCAAGGCCGTAACCGTAAAAACCAGGCTATTCTGCCGCTGAAAGGGAAAATTCTGAACGTTGAGAAGGCGCGTTTCGATAAGATGCTGGCGTCTCAGGAAGTGGCTACGCTGATTACCGCGCTAGGCTGCGGCATTGGCCGCGACGAATATAATCCGGATAAACTGCGCTATCACAGCATCATCATCATGACCGATGCGGACGTCGACGGCTCGCACATTCGTACACTGCTGTTGACCTTTTTCTATCGTCAGATGCCAGAAATTATTGAGCGTGGTCACGTCTACATTGCTCAGCCGCCGCTGTATAAAGTGAAAAAAGGCAAGCAGGAACAGTATATTAAAGACGATGAGGCGATGGATCAGTATCAGATCGCTATCGCCCTCGACGGAACGACGCTGCACACCAATGCCAGCGCACCGGCATTAGGTGGTGAGCCGCTTGAATCTCTGGTCGCGGACTTTAACAGCACGCAGAAGATGATCAAACGTATGGAGCGCCGTTTTCCGCTGGCGATGTTACGTGCGCTGGTCTATCACGACACGCTGAGCGATCTGAGTAATGAAGCGGCCGTTAACGCCTGGATTAACGGACTGGTGAGCTATCTGACTGAACGTGAAGCGCACGGCAGCACCTATGTGGCACACGTACGTGAAAATCGTGAGCTGAATCAGTTTGAGCCTATTTTACGCGTACGGACCCATGGCGTGGACACGGATTATCCTCTGGACAGCGAGTTTATTATGGGGCCGGAATACCGCAAAATTTGCGCCCTGGGTGGCAAACTGCGCGGCCTGCTGGAAGAGGATGCTTACATCGAGCGCGGTGAGCGCCGTCAACCGGTATCCAGCTTCGAACAGGCGATTGAGTGGCTGGTGAAAGAATCCCGTCGTGGTCTGTCTGTACAGCGCTATAAAGGTCTGGGTGAGATGAACCCGGATCAGTTGTGGGAAACGACAATGGATCCAGACAGCCGTCGCATGCTGCGTGTCACCATTAAAGATGCGATCGCCGCCGACCAGCTGTTTACAACCCTGATGGGGGATGCCGTTGAACCGCGCCGCGCCTTCATCGAAGAGAATGCGCTGAAAGCCGCTAACATCGATATCTAATCGCGCCAAAAGATGTAAAACCCTTCCTCGTGAAGGGTTTTTTTTTGCCAGATCATCGTGGACCTAAACGTGACACGTTATGGTTCACGCGTGCTGAAAAGCGCCGATAAACTGGTCAATGTGAGCTGAATCGCGCTAGCATTGCTGCAAACCCGACACAATGAGGATGCTATGGCTATTAAACTGATCGCAATTGATATGGATGGCACGCTGCTGAATCCGCAGCACGAGATCACCGCAGGCGTAAAATCGGCACTGGACCGCGCCCGGGAAAAAGGGGTTTCCATCGTGTTGGCGACCGGCCGACCTTATGTTGGTATTGAACGTTATTTAATGGAACTTGATCTCCATACGCCAGGTCAGTACTGCATCAGTAATAATGGCGCGCTTGTTCATCGGGCTGAAGATGGTGAAGTCGTCGCCGATGTGACGCTGGGCTTTGACGATTACATGTATGTTGAGAAGCTGGCCAGAGAACTGGGCGTGCATTTTCAGGCGTTTGATAAATCACACCTGTATACGCCAAATAAAGATATCAGCGAATTTACAATTCATGAAGCCAGCCTGACCGGCATCCCGGTACGTTATCGGGCCGTTGAAGAAATGGATCCGGCAACGCGTTTTCCAAAACTCATGATGATTGATAAACCCGCTCTGCTTGATGCGGCCATCGCCAGACTGCCTGAGCATGCGCACCAGACGTATACCATTTTGAAAAGCGTGCCCTACTATCTGGAAATTCTCGACCGTCGGGTAAACAAAGGTTATGGCGTAAAAATGCTGGCGGAGAAGCTGGGTTTGCAAGCGGAAGAGGTTATGGCGATAGGCGATCAGGAAAATGATCTGGCGATGATTGAATACGCAGGGACCGGCGTCGCGATGGGCAATGCGATTGATTCTGTGAAAAAAATAGCCCAGTTTGTGACCAAAACCAATATGGAAGATGGGGTTGCGCACGCCATTGAAAAATGGGTGCTTTAATCGGTTTCTTTTATGGGTAAAACCGCGCAGTCAGGTCAGTCATCTGCACGGTTTTACCCATAACATCACTGCAACTGTCAAATAACGCGCCTGCTCACGAGTGCTTTCATGCCTGAAAAACAGATTACTTTTGCTCCTCGTCATCATCAACTGACCAACATCAACGTCTGGACGCCCGACAGCCAGTGGCTGGCCTTTGATGTGCGGCCTTCCGGCGCGTCGTTCACCGGTAAGACAGTTGAACGCGTTAATGTGAATACCGGCGAAGTGGAGGTGCTGTATGAGGCAACGGCGGGCGCCCATGTTGGCGTGGTGACGGTTTGTCCCACCTTACCCGAGCGCTATGTCTGTATTCATGGGCCAGAGCATCCTGACGACAACTGGCATTATGACTTTCATCATCGCCGCGGCGTGATCATTGAAGCGGGTCAGGCCGCCAGTCTGGATGCATGCGATATCACGCCGCCCTTTACGCCAGGTGCTTTGCGCGGCGGTTCTCACGTCCATGTTTTTAGTCCGGATGGCTCGCGCCTCAGCTTCACCTATAACGATCACGTGATGCACAAGCTGGATATCAGTCTTGATCTGCGCAATGTCGGCATTGCCGTACCGTTAAAAGCAGTGAAACCAGAAAAACAGCATCCGCGCGAATATGATGGCAGCCATTTTTGTGTATTAGTCAGTGAAACGACAGCGCACCCACAGCCGGGCAGCGATCAAATCAATCGGGCCTATGAAGAGTGCTGGATTGGTCATCAGGGCTATGAAAAGCCGGACGGCAGCCGTCAACGCTGGGCCATCGCCTTTATTGGCGACACGCTTTCCGCGGCAGGAGACAAGCATCCCGAGGTGTTTGTCGTCGATTTGCCAGAGGCACTGGAAGCCTATGCTAAACCCGGCCACTCACCGCTGGAAGGGGACAGCCACCATCTACCTGCGCCACCAGCGGGGGTTCAACAGCGACGGTTAACCTATAGCAAGGGACTGGCGCAGCAACCTCGCCACTGGTTACGTAGCTCACCCGATGGCAGCGCTATCGCCTTTTTGATGGCGGACAGCCAGCAGGTGATTCAATTATGGTGGGTATCGCCTAACGGCGGTGAACCGCGTCAGATAACGCGGCTGAACCACAGCATTCAGTCTGCATTTAGCTGGCATCCTCATGGTGAAGCCATTGCCTTTATTTGCGACAACAGCGTGATGCTGTGTCACTGGCAAACGGGAGAGTGCGAACGCTTAACCGCCCGCACCGGGTCGGCACCGTCCGGGGATGCGGTGGTCTGGTCACCGGATGGAAAAAAGATCGCTTTTATGCGGGAAAAAGAGGGCTGGCAGCACCTGTTTACTGTGACGGTTGCATAGCGGGCATGGGCTGAGCATGCGCCAGATTTTCCTCGGTGTGGGCCAGTTTTTCACTCTGAAGCACGCGGGCGCGCGGCGAATCCAGGGCTTTATCCTTGTCGCTGCGATAGTAATCCCAGGGCAGTAACAGCGTATCCATGACGGCAGAAAAAGGCAGATCAACCAGCGCCAGGGGCTTTAGCGCCCAGCTGGCCTGACTGTCCGTCAGAATGTCGGCACTGGCACGTGTGCCCGGATAGTAGCCCTGACTTGCACCGGTATGCGTCATGACGCTGGAACATCCACCGGAAGCGACTGCGCAACACATCACGCCAGCCAACGGTAACCTTTTCATCATTTTCATATGTCGTCCCTTCGATTCTGGCACCTGATTGCGTGAGCGCACCAGCGTACCCTCTCAGTCATGAAGTCCGTTCTGGTCCGGCAATTTACCCTTGAGTGTATGCCATTTCGCCAGTTTGGCGAAAAAAAATCACGCATCGGGTCTTGAAAGCCTGGGGTCTGCACCCATTTTCTAAACAGGGTCGTTAAGGCTGCCGCCGAAAGGGGCAATGCGGTCCTGCACAACCTGTCCAATAGTGGAAGGTTGCCAAAACTTGCTGACATTCAGGAGTCTTTTTATGCGTAACTTTGATCTGTCTCCCCTTTATCGCTCTGCCATCGGATTTGATCGCCTGTTCAACCTGCTTGAGTCCAATCAAAATCAGAGCAACGGTGGTTATCCCCCATACAATGTTGAACTGGTTGATGAGAATCATTACCGCATCACTATCGCGGTAGCCGGTTTTGCTCAGAGTGAACTGGATATTACGGCCCACGACAACGTGCTCATCGTGCGTGGTGCGCATCCGGAAGAGCAGACAGAACGTAAATATCTCTATCAGGGCATCGCCGAGCGTAATTTCGAGCGTAAATTCCAGCTGGCTGACCATATCGTCGTGCGCGACGCGCGCCTGGAAAATGGTCTGCTGAGCATCGATCTTGAGCGTTTGATTCCTGAAGAAGCGAAACCACGCCGGATTGAAATTTTAAAATAAAGCGGCCGTGACGGCTGAGTAAACATGAGAACGGTCACAGCATACAGGTTGTGGCCGTTTTTTTATGACCGCGACAAGCAGATTGATGCGGATGCGGCGAAGCGATCAGTGATGGCCTGATGGTAAGAAAACGAAAAGCATCAGGTCGCGTTGACAAACGCAGGGCTTCACCTGTCCCGCGCCTTCTTTTGCAGGTTCAGATCAATGCTGAATCTGTGCCAGATCTGCTTCACTCAACCCGGTCATTTTCATCACGGTTGTTCTGTCCAGGCCATGCTGCAGCATAGTGCGCGCAACCTCGCGTTTACCTTCATTACGGCCTTCATGCCGCCCGGTCTGAATACCCTTCTCAAAGCCCTTCTGCATACCTTTTTGTTCAAGCTGCTGTGCAATGGTCATAAGCGCGTCTCCGTGTTGCGGCACCCGCAGGGCCAGTTCCTGAATAAAAGCCTCGACCTCTGGGGTTTCACCCGCCTGCACAATGTAGTGCACCAACGATACAATCTGTGATGACGAAAGATAACCGGACAGCAGCACAGGGACAAGTCTGTCCATCAGATTTGCGAGATCGCGCTGATGGATGTGCTTTTGCAGCAGCGTCAGTGCCGCCATGCTGCGATGTTCCACAATCTCATCGTCAGGCATTACCGTAATATCAACCAGAGGGAAGCAAGTACTGTAGAGCCTGCGAGCCAGTGCCGGATGCGTAAAATCATCCAGCCAGCAGGTGGAATAAGGATAGGGTCTGCGTTTACCCATATAAAACAGCACCGGTATCACCAGCGGCAGCGTTTTATAGCCGGCATCCAGGTGGCGCTGCATGGCCGCGACCGCGTAGCGAAGAAGCCTGAACGCCATATGCCTGTCAGGTGAAGACTGATGTTCGATCAGGACGTACATATAGCCCTCACCCGCTGTCGTTTTGAGACTATACAGCACATCACTGAAATACTGCCGGAGATCCGCTTCAACAAAGGAACCGGACGCCAGTTTTAACGTCCGTAAGTCGCAAATCGCGCGCAGATCTGCGGGAAGATAAATTTCCATGAAATCGCGGGCAATGTCAGGTTGGGTGAGAAACTGACGAAAGGTTGCATCATGCGGTGTTGGCGTTGCGTTTTTCTTCTTCATCATTGCTGGCCCGGTTGTAAAGCACACGGGCGAAAGTCGTGATGAGTGAAAAGCGTTATCTGGTCGCCCTGGCAATGCGGATACTTCCATGCATCCGCATTGCTGTCCAGGCGGAGGTTTTTTTCTGCGAGCGGGCTGCCAAAGCCAGCCCGAAAACGCGCGCATGCACAGGCATTTACGAAAGGGTAGTTACGTCGGGCACGTCAGTTTGACGAGTGGTAAGCGCTAATGTTGCGGCTGCCTGAGCCAGCGCTGACCAATCACGCCACCAAACATATTGACCAGCAGCCCGACAATGATGATTACAGCACCCACAATCTGTTGGCGTGATAAGGTTTCCCCCAGCACCGGGGCTGCCGAAACAATCCCAACAACAGGCACCAGCAGGGAAAGCGGTGCTACACGCCAGGTTTCATAACGGCTAAGCAACGTACTCCAGATGCCGTAACCCATAATGGTCGCCACAAAGGCCA